>ENA-UEQN01000464-UEQN01000464.1-human-gut-metagenome-genome-assembly--contig:-NODE-464-length-37943-cov-8.581155_pt1 | contig 37943 bp, 29 predicted proteins | sample MGYA00242940_ERZ507944 | MGnify/ENA primary metagenome ERZ507944 (study PRJEB26167, sample SAMN06115449) | human gut metagenome | host: Homo sapiens | place: China:Fujian | collected 2015-08-20... | reverse complement strand
TAAAAGAGCTTTACAACCGTAAAGTCGCTTATTGGGAAGAGTTGTACAGCCCGCTCATAGGTGAAATCCAAAGTATCGCTTACAACTGGTTCCTGAAAGGAAACAACATCCCCTCCGGCCGGAAGAATTATTCGGAAGTGGTGGCATTATTGATGGCACTGGAAAATACGTCAGGAGAGATTTGAGACCTTGCTGTTTCCATATTGCCTAATTCGAATTAAATCACTACCTTTGCGGCAATTTTTGAGAAGATAGATAAATATAACACATATGAGTAAGAAATTTGCCGAATACTCGAAATTTGACTTATCGAACGTCAATAAAGAGGTGCTGAAGAAATGGCAGGATGGCGACATCTTCCATAAGAGTCTTGAAATCCGCGAAGGACATCCCTCGTTTGTATTTTATGAAGGTCCTCCTTCTGCAAACGGTATGCCCGGTATTCACCATGTGATTGCCCGTTCGATTAAGGATATTTTCTGCCGTTATAAGACCATGAAGGGGTATCTTGTCAATCGTAAGGCGGGATGGGATACACACGGGCTGCCGGTAGAGCTGGGAGTCGAAAAAACATTGGGTATAACCAAGGAAGATATCGGCAAAAAGATCTCTGTGGCCGAATATAATGCCGCCTGCCGCCGTGACGTGATGAAGTTTACGAAGGAATGGACGGATCTGACACAGAAGATGGGATATTGGGTCGACCTTGAAAACCCGTATATCACTTACGATAACCGTTATATCGAAACATTGTGGTACTTGCTGAAGGAACTGTATAAGAAAGGTTTGCTTTACAAAGGGTACACGATCCAGCCGTATTCGCCGGCCGCCGGAACGGGGCTTAGCTCGCACGAGTTGAACCAACCGGGGTGTTATCGCGACGTGAAGGATACGACTTGTACGGCTCAGTTCCGCATTCTTGATCCGAAACCGGAGATGGCGGGATTTGGCGAACCGTTCTTCTTGGCATGGACCACTACTCCGTGGACTTTGCCTTCCAACACGGCTCTTTGTGTGGGTCCGAATTTCACTTATGTGGCTGTTCAGACCTATAATCCATATACAGGTATGCCGATGACGGCTGTTTTGGCTAAGGACTTGTTGAATGTGTATTTCAATCCGAAAGCCGCCGATCTGGCTCTGACCGATTATAAACCGGGCGATAAACTGGTGCCGTTCAAAGTGGTCGGCGAATGGAAAGGACCGGAACTGGCCGGCATGCATTACGAGCAGCTGATCCCGTGGGTCAATCCGGGAGAAGGTGCTTTCCGGGTAATCACCGGTGACTATGTGACGGTGGAAGATGGTACGGGTATCGTACATATCGCTCCGACTTTCGGTGCGGATGACGACCGTGTGGCAAAAGCAAGCGGCGTACCTCCTTTGATGATGATCGACAAAGACGGGAACCGCCGTCCGATGGTCGATATGACAGGTAAATTCTATCTGCTGGAAGACCTCGATCCCGAGTATGTTCAGGAGCATATGAATGCTGCCGACTATGATCCGTGGCAGGGCAAGTTCGTGAAGAACGCTTACGATGCGACAAAGGGAGAGAAAGACGAAACGCTGGATATCGAAATCTGCATGATGCTGAAAGCGCAGAACCGTGTGTTCCGCATTGAGAAGCATGTCCACAACTATCCGCACTGTTGGCGTACGGACAAACCTGTGTTGTACTATCCGCTGGATAGCTGGTTTATCCGCACAACCGCTTGTCGCGAACGGATGATCGAACTGAACAATACGATCAACTGGAAACCGCAGAGCACCGGAACGGGACGTTTCGGCAAATGGTTGGAAAACTTGCAGGACTGGAACTTGAGCCGTAGCCGCTACTGGGGAACGCCGTTGCCTATCTGGCGTACCGAAGACGGGGCGGAAGAAATCTGTATCGGTTCGGTTGAAGAACTGTACAATGAAATTGAGAAATCCGTAAAAGCTGGGCTGATGGAGTCCAACCCGTATAAGGAACTGAAATTCCAGCCGGGTGAATATACAAAGGAAAACTACGAAAAGATCGACCTTCACCGTCCGTATGTGGATGATGTGATCCTGGTTTCCGAAAGCGGTAAGCCGATGAAGCGCGAGACCGACTTGATCGACGTATGGTTCGATTCCGGTGCGATGCCTTATGCACAGATTCATTATCCGTTCGAGAACAAGGAAATCTTCGACGACCGCAAGGTGTATCCGGCCGACTTTATTGCCGAGGGTGTCGACCAGACACGCGGATGGTTCTTCACTTTGCATGCGCTCGCTACGATGGTGTTCGACAGTGTGTCGTATAAAGCTGTCGTTTCGAACGGACTGGTACTGGACAAGAATGGCAATAAGATGTCCAAACGTCTGGGCAACGCTGTCGATCCGTTCGCCACGATCGAGCAGTATGGTTCCGATCCTTTGCGCTGGTACATGATTACAAATGCGTCTCCGTGGGATAACATCAAATTTGATATCGATGGTATCGAAGAAGTTCGCCGCAAATTCTTCGGTACATTATATAATACCTATTCGTTCTTCGCTTTGTATGCGAATGTAGACGGTTTCGATTATTCCGAACCGGATGTAGACTGGAAAGAGCGTCCCGAAATCGACCGCTGGATTCTGTCGTTGCTGAATTCGCTGGTGAAGGATGTGGATGGATTCTTGGATACATACGAACCGACACGCGCCGGACGTGCGATCTCTGATTTTGTAAACGACAATCTGAGTAACTGGTACGTGCGTTTGAACCGCCGCCGTTTCTGGGGCGGAGGCATGACAACCGACAAGTTGTCTGCTTACCAGACTTTGTACACCTGTCTGGAAACGGTCGCCAAGCTGATGGCTCCGATCGCGCCGTTCTATGCAGACCAGTTGTTCTGCGACCTGATTGCCGCTACCGGACGTGAGAAGGTTGAATCTGTTCACCTGTCCGAATTCCCGGTTTGCAACGAGGCATTGATCGACAAGAATCTGGAAGAACGTATGCAGATGGCGCAGGATGTGTCTTCTATGGTGCTGGCTTTGCGTCGCAAGGTGAATATCAAGGTGCGCCAGCCGTTGCAGACCATCATGGTCCCGGTTGTGGATGCCCATCAGCAAGAAAGCATCGAAGCTGTGAAAGCGTTGATCCTGAACGAGGTCAATGTGAAGGAACTGAAGTTTGTCGATAACGCTGCCGGTATTCTGGTGAAGAAGATCAAACCGGACTTTAAGAAGTTAGGCCCGCGTTATGGCAAGATCATGAAGGCGTTGGCCGCCGCTATCCAGACAATGAGTCAGGACGAAATCAATGCGTTTGAGAAGGCCGGAACATTCACGCTGACGGTTGAAGGTCAGGAGGCGGTGATTGAACGTGCAGACGTTGAAATCATCTCCGAAGACATACCGGGCTGGCTGGTTGCGAACGAAGGCCGCCTGACAGTGGCTTTGGATATCACCGTAACAGAAACTCTCCGTAAGGAAGGATTGGCGCGCGAGTTGGTAAACCGCATCCAGAACCTGCGTAAGAGCAGTGGTTACGACATCACCGACAAGATATCCGTCACTGTCCTTTCGAACGATGTGATGGATGAGGCGATCAAGGACTTCAATTCGTATATCGCAAACCAGGTGTTGGCTGTATCAGTGGAAATTACGGATGTGATCAGCGATGCGACCGAGTTGGATTTCGAAGATTTCAAACTTTCGGTCCGGATTGAAAAAGCATGAGTGTTTTCAATTGAAGAATGAAAGAATGAAAGAATTAAAGAATGAAAGGGGGAAAGAAAGGAAGAATTGCTTACATTTGTGGCCAAGAGAAAGAAAAATCATCATTGATCTTTTCATTCTTTCATTCGTTAATTATTAATTTTTTAAAACTATGGCAGAAAAGACAAGATATTCGGATGCCGAACTCGAGGAGTTCCGCGCCATAATATTGGAAAAGCTGGAGAAGGCAAAAAAAGATTATGACCTGTTGAGATCCGGTGTCACTAACTCTGACGGCAATGATGTCGCTGATACGTCTCCTACGTTTAAGGTATTGGAGGAAGGCGCTGCGACTTTATCGAAGGAAGAGGCTGGCCGTTTGGCACAGCGCCAGATGAAGTTTATACAGAACTTGCAGGCTGCATTGATCCGGATTGAGAATAAAACCTACGGTATTTGCCGCGAAACCGGTAAATTGATCCCGAAAGAAAGATTACGTGCAGTGCCTCACGCTACGTTGAGTATCGAAGCTAAACAGGGAGGTGCCAAGTAAATGAGATATTCCAAAGGTTGGGGAGCAGCGTTGATTGTGATGCTGCTCCTTATTCTTGACCAGGCTCTTAAAATATGGATTAAAACTCACATGCAGTTGCATGAGAGTATTGAAATCACTCCGTGGTTTTATCTGTACTTCACTGAGAATCCGGGAATGGCTTTCGGGATAGAAGTGATCGGTAAGTTGTTTTTGTCGGTATTCCGTATTATTGCTGTCGGTTTTATCGGTTATTATCTGTATAAGCTGGTGAAACAGAATTACACCTTTGGCTTTATCGCTTGTATCTCGTTGATCTTTGCGGGAGCGATCGGAAATATCATCGACTCCATATTCTATGGGGTAGTGTTCGATCATAGCTTCGGACAGGTGGCCTCGTTTATGCCGGAGGGTGGCGGCTATGCCAGTTGGTTGCATGGAAAAGTGGTCGATATGTTTTATTTCCCTTTGATACAGACGGTGTTGCCAGACTGGGTACCAGTATGGGGAGGGGAGGAGTTTGTCTTTTTCCGTCCAATCTTTAATTTGGCCGATTCGGCGATCTGCGTAGGTGTCTTTTTGTTGTTACTGTTCTACCGTCACACATTGTCGACAAGTCTCTCAAAAGAAAAATAAAAGAACTGATGCGGAACAAACTGCATAGATATGGTGTCGTTTTGCTGCTGGGAACCTTACTGGTCGCCTGTAGTAAAGTGCCGGACGGCATTCTTTCGGAAAAGAAAATGCAAGCAGTACAGGTGGATATGCAATTGGCAGAAGCCATGATTAACCTGGATAGCAAAGAGTTTTCCGATAATGCCCGTAAGGAGGCTCTATATCAGTCCATCTTCCGCAAATACGATATCACACAAGCCGAGTACGACAGTTCGCTCGTTTGGTATGGACGGCATCTGGATATTTATATGAAAGTGTATGACCGCGTGCTGGCCGATCTGAATGAACGGCAGAAAGCATTGGGCGACGTACAGGCTTCGGCTGCTCCTGTTTCCAAACAGGATTCGGTGGATATCTGGCCCCGCCGTACCTCTTTAAGATTGGAACCCGATGCCTTGTTTAACGGTGTGACGTTCGATATCAAACCGGAAACGAACTATTCGTCCGGCAGTTCGTTTGTCTTGGGCATGAATGTCTGGGGTATCAACGAGGGGATGGCTTATAAACCGGAAATACGCATAAGCGCTGACCAGGGTGATACGATCGTGACTGTCAATGATAAGGTGCTTCGCGATGGCTATCACGAAACCGTTTTGAAGACGGTTCCGACCAAGCAGGTCAAACGCGTGTACGGGTATATCTTTATGAACAATGCCGATTCTTCCTACTACAAGGTTTATCTGGACAGTCTGAACCTCATGAAATATAATTACGGCCGTCTGACTGATATGGCAAAAGATTCGTCTGCCGTAAAAATATCCGCAGTGGAATAAATCGTGTTATGCGCCGGATCGCTTCCCATTATATCTATTGGAGACAGTTCTACCGGATGCACTATGTCGAGTTGGACGATAGCGGTATCCTAACCGGTGTTTTCCCTTTGGAAGGGGAAATTGCGGGTACGGAGTTTTATGACGGCATCTTGATCCTTGTGCCTATTCCCGCTCTTGATGCGAGATTGAAGGGGAACAAGCGATATTACCTGAATTTTTATTCTGATACTCCCTTTGTGATCCCGAGTCAAGTACGGGAACGGGTCGCTTTTGATATGCTGTCGGGAGAACAGTTGGCGGATGCCTTGGAACGTCGAGGTTTTACAGGTATTATTGAAGCGGGTTCGCCTGTTTGTGTGCTGTTATTGGGCGGCATTCCCCTGACGACGGCGAAATTCGGCGCAGATGACAGCCGTAGCGATGGCTACATTCAGAGACTCTGATGTTTCTCTTTCGGGTGGAAAGCTTGGAATGTAAAGTTTTTGATCAATCAGCTCTTCTATTTGCGGACGTATTCCGTTTCCCTCATTCCCCATCACGATAATTCCGTTTGCCGATAATTCCTTTGTGTACATATTTTCTCCGTCGAGGAATGTGCCGAACAACGGAATTTGCCTTGCCACTTGGGCTTTCAAGTAGTCTTCCAATTCCGTATAATGGACTTTTACGTGTGCCAGTGCGCCCATTGTGGCCTGTACGGTCTTCGGGCTGAAAACATCTGCGGTGTCGGGGCTGCAAACGATATGTTCGATGCCGAACCAGTCGGCAAGCCGTATGATGGTACCGAGATTGCCGGGGTCCTGTATGCCGTCCAATGCTAAAACGAGTGAGGAAGAAGGATCGGCTTCGTCGATCGACCAGTCCGGACGTTTGAATACGGCAAGTACATCCTGCGGGTTTTTCAGGAAACTGGCTTTACGGATGTCTTCGTCTTCCGCTTCCAATAGTTCTTTCGCCGGAATGTTCCCCTGCATCGCCATCCAGGATGGTTTGGCGAGAATCAGTTCGCATTCGAAAGCAAACATCATGTCGGCTACCAGCTTGTTTCCTTCGGCAACGAATGCATTCAGTTCGTTCCGATATTTCTTCATTTCCAACGAATGGATGTATTTGACTTTCCCCTTACTTAGCATCTTTATTCTCTTTTTTCAAGTGCAAATGTACAGGGATTTATTCAAATTCACGTTATTTTTTGTGCAAAGATACGTTGGTACGTGTGGCGTGACAATATGACAAGAATGTTTTTCGTCGCGCACCACGCTTTATGATTTTTTCTTCCTATTTTTGCGTGCGTAAAAGCTTGAATGATGAAGGGAATCCAAACACTATATTTCATTTGTTTCCTATTGCTGTTAGTCTCCTGTAGCTCGACAAAATATGTGGGCGAGGGAGAATACCTCCTGGACAAAGTGGAGATTGTGTCGGATGGCAAGACTTATAAAAACAGCGATTTGAAGCCTTATTTGCGCCAGCAACCCAACTTTAAGGCTTTTGGGCTGATGAAATGGCAGTTGTTCGTGTACGACTGGTCGGGCCGGAATGAGAAGAAATGGATTAATAAGCAGCTTCGTCGGATGGGAGAGGCGCCTGTTATCTTGGATACGACGCTGGTAACGCAGTCGGTCGACGAGTTGAAACGCTTCTTCATCAATAAAGGATATATGAACGCTGAAGTTTCGGCTTCTATCGATACTTCGCGAAGTAAAAAGGCTGTCGTGACCTATAGGATCGTCCCTAACACTCCTTACCGCATCCATAACTATTCGATGGATTTGAGCGATCCGAAGATCGACAGCATCGCCAAGCTCAAACCGCCTCACCGTTCCGTACTGGCTTCGGCTTTCCGTACTTATTCCGACGATTATACTTCCCTGATAAAAGACAGTGCCTTGTTTGACCGCGATGTACTGGATAAGGAACGGCAGCGCCTTACGACTTTGCTCCGCCGGCGTGGTTATTATGCCTTCAACCGGGATTACCTGTCTTATATTGCCGATAGCTCTTTGAACCGGAATATTGTAGACTTGGATATGCTGTTGAAACCGTACCGTTTGCAGAAGCCTGACGGGACGGTGGTCGACACATTACATCGACAGTATTATATTAAAGACGTTTCGATTGTGACCGATTATGATCCGTTGACGTTGGAAGAAAACAATGCTATGCTTTACGATACGGTCCGAACCGGCGGTATCGATATCCTGTACGGAAAGAACGGCAGAAGCATCCGTCCGGGAGTCTTGCGCAAGAGCAATTATATCATGCCGGGACGCTTGTATAACGAGCGGACGGTGGAGCAGACCTACTCTTCGTTTGCTACGCTGCGTGCTTTGCGTAATGTGAATATCCGTTTTTCGGAGGTCGAAGAGAACGACACGATGAAGCTCAACTGTACGATCCTGACTTCTCCTGCCAAACTACAAGGTTTCGGGGTCGACTTGGAAGGGACAAACTCGGCAGGAGATTTTGGTTTTGCTTCGAGTTTGAACTATCAGCACCGGAACTTGTTCAAGGGGTCGGAGGTTTTCTCGGCTAAAGTCCGCGGTGCTTATGAGGCGTTATCCGGCAACCAGTCGGAAGGAAACAACTTTTGGGAGTTCGGTACGGAGGCGTCTGTCTTGTTCCCCCGTTTCCTGTTTCCCTTCCTGCATGAGAATTTCCGTCGTAAGATTCGTGCAACGACCGAACTGAAGGTGAGTTACAGCATACAGACACGTCCGGAGTTCAAAAGAGCCATCGTCTCTGCTGGATGGAATTATATCTGGCAGGAGCGGAGTAATATGCAGGCGCGCCATGTGTTCAAGTTGTTGGACATCGACTATGTGCATTTGCCGAAGATCAGCCAGTCATTTAAAGACTCGTTGCCTGAATCTACTTTGCTCTACAATTTTACCGACCAGTTTATCGTCGGTTCCGGTTATACTTATTCTTTTAATAATTATGATCCTCAGAATCGTTTGAGGAATACGCATTCCGTTCGCTTCTCCTTCGAGATGGCGGGCAACCTGCTGTACGGGCTTTCCCACCTGACCGGTGCGGATAAGGATGACGAAGGGCGCTATAAATTGTTCGGGATTAATTATGCCCAGTTTGTGAAAGGGGATATCGATTTCAGCAAAAGCATTGTGTTGGACAATCGTAACAAGTTGGCTTTCCACGTCGGTGTCGGAGTCGGCTATCCGTATGGCAACTCGAAGATGCTGCCGTTCGAACGCAGCTATTTCTCAGGAGGAGCAAACAGTGTCCGCGGCTGGTCCGTCCGTTCGCTCGGTCCTGGTAGCATGCCGCTCGATTCGGTTAAGTCCTTTGCCCAGCAGATCGGTGATATCCGTCTGGATCTGAATTTGGAATATCGGACGAAGCTATTCTGGAAATTTGAGATGGCGGCTTTTATCGATGCCGGTAATATCTGGACTTTCCATAAAGATGAGAGTCGTCCGAACGGCAACTTCGATTTTTCCCGTTTCTACAAAGAGATTGCCGTCTCATACGGATTAGGTCTCCGTCTCGATTTCGATTTCTTCTTGATCCGCTTCGATACCGGTATGAAAGCCTATAATCCGCAGGAAAGTGGCAAAAGGAAATGGGCCATCCTTCATCCGAATTTTCACAGTAACTTCGCTTGGCATTTTGCCGTGGGATATCCGTTCTGATTTTGGAGGATAATAGTCTTTTGTATTCGATCTGTCGATTATCAAAATGATAGTGTTATACCATGAAATTTGAATTTGTATGGCTTCTAATTAAAATTACCCGCAAGGCTAATATTTTTTAACATTCTGTTTGATAGCAATAACCCTCTTTCGATATCGAAATGCTAAACGGTATGTTTGTGAATATAGCTTTTCCGTTGACTCTATCCTTATGAATTTTGGAGGAAAAATAACGGAAATATTTGCTTGTTAAAATAATATTACTACCTTTGCACCGCAAATAAGGATGGTTCCGTAGCTCAGCTGGATAGAGCAACGCCCTTCTAAGGCGTGGGTCGAGCGTTCGAATCGCTCCGGAATCACATAATTTGAAAAAATACCCGGTAGATATTAATTGTTTACCGGGTATTTTTTTATGCTTTGGATGCTTTGTTTGGATGTTGGCTGATATTTTTATTGATCAAATCTGCCGTAATTGTATATCAATTGCTTATATTTACAACAATTTTGAAAGGTACATACTTTTTGCACTGAAGAAGAAATGAGAAAATGGCGTATTGAAGACTCAGAAGAACTCTACAACATCACAGGTTGGGGTACTTCGTACTTTGGTATCAATGACAAAGGTCATGTAGTGGTAACTCCTCGTAAAGACGGCGTCGGTGTAGACCTGAGAGAGCTGGTCGACGAACTGCAATTACGGGATGTGGAGGCTCCTGTACTGATCCGTTTCCCAGATATTCTGGATAACCGTATTGAAAAGATAGCGAACTGTTTCAAGCAGGCTTCCGATGAATATGGTTATAAGGCGCAGAATTTCATTATCTATCCTATTAAAGTAAATCAGATGCGTCCGGTGGTGGAAGAGATTATCGGTCATGGCAAGAAGTTCAACTTAGGGTTGGAAGCCGGTTCAAAGCCGGAACTCCATGCGGTGATTGCGGTCAATACAGATTCGGATTCTTTGATTATCTGTAACGGTTACAAGGATGAGAGTTATATCGAACTGGCTTTGCTGGCACAGAAAATGGGCAAACGCATCTTTCTGGTTGTCGAGAAGATCAACGAACTGACTTTGATCGCTAAGATGGCCAAGCAACTGAATGTCCGTCCGAATATCGGTATCCGTATCAAACTTGCCTCTTCCGGCAGTGGCAAATGGGAAGAAAGCGGGGGGGATGCCAGCAAGTTCGGTTTGACGTCCAGCGAGCTACTGGAAGCACTTGATTTCTTGGAAAAGAAAGATTTGACGGATTGCCTGAAGCTGATCCATTTCCATATCGGCAGTCAGGTGACCAAGATACGCCGTATCAAAACGGCTTTGCGCGAAGCATCGCAGTTCTATGTGCAGCTGCATGCGATGGGCTTCAATATCGAGTTTGTGGATATTGGCGGCGGGCTGGGAGTCGATTACGACGGTACCCGTTCTTCCAATAGCGAGAGCAGTGTCAATTATTCTATCCAGGAATATGTGAATGACTCTATTTCCACAATGGTCGATGTCAGTGACAAGAACGGCATCCCTCATCCAAATATCATAACGGAGAGCGGGCGTTCGTTGACTGCCCATCATTCCGTTTTGATATTTGAGGTGCTGGAAACAGCTACGCTTCCCGAAATGGATGAAGACTTTGAAGTGAGTGAATCCGACCATGAACTTGTGCATGAACTGTATGAGATTTGGGATAAGCTGAACCAGAGTCGTATGCTGGAAGCCTGGCACGATGCGCAGCAGATACGCGAGGAGGCGTTGGATTTGTTCAGTCATGGTATTGTCGATTTGAAGACTCGTGCCCAGATCGAGCGCTTGTATTGGTCTGTGACGCGCGAGATCAGCCAGATCGCCTCCGGTCTGAAACATGCACCGGATGAGTTTCGCAAGCTGGACAAACTGTTGGCTGATAAGTATTTCTGTAATTTCTCGCTTTTCCAGTCTTTGCCGGACTCTTGGGCGATCGATCAGATTTTCCCGATCATGCCTATCCAGCGGTTGGATGAACGGCCTGACCGGACGGCGACTTTGCAGGACATAACTTGCGATTCGGATGGCAAGATCGCCAACTTTATTTCGACACGCAATGTTTCTCATGATCTACCGGTACATTCGCTGAAAGGAAAAGATGCTTATTATATCGGTGTCTTTCTGGTGGGAGCTTATCAGGAAATTCTGGGAGACATGCACAACCTTTTCGGCGATACGAATGCCGTGCATGTAACGGTGGATGAAAAAGGTTACAACATCGAGCAAGTTATCGACGGGGAAACGGTTGCCGAAGTGCTCGATTATGTTCAGTATAATCCTAAAAAACTGGTGAGGACGCTGGAAACTTGGGTAACTAAGTCCGTAAAGGAAGGAAAGATTTCGGTTGAAGAAGGTAAGGAATTCCTTTCCAACTATCGTTCCGGCTTGTATGGATATACTTATTTGGAGTAATCCCAGTCACTGAATTCGAAACTGAGTTGTTCCCAGCGAGCTTTCTCTTCGTTTTTCTCGTAAGGGTTGGAGATCGAAAGACCGATCAGGCGAATCGGATGAGTCGTATATTCGATGTCTTTCAACAGCCCTTTGGCTAAAGGTAGTATTTCGGCTAAAGTAGTCAGTTCGTGGCTTTGGGTGATACTTCTTGTCTTTTGGTTGAAATCATGGAATTTAATCTTTAAAGTAAGAGTGTTTCCTTTGAAACCGGTCCGTTGCAACCGTTCGATCAGTTCGGTTGCAACATGATATAATTCGATGATAACGGACGATTGCCGCGAAATGTCTTTTTCAAGCGTATGTTCGCAGCCTACGGATTTGCGGATTCGGACGGCCTCGACAGGGCGCAGGTCTATCCCTCTTGAGAATTCATAATATAAAACTCCCGCTTTTCCGAATTGTCGGGTGAGCATTTCGTGTGAACAAGCTCTCAACTGTTCACCGTTATGGATGCCTAATGAGTGCATCCGTTGGGCGGTGACCGGGCCGATCCCCCAGAAGGATTCGATCGGCAGATGTTTGATGAATTCTTCCGCTTGGGACGGATGGATGGTACACAGTCCGTCCGGCTTGCGGTAGTCAGAGGCGATTTTAGCTAAAAACTTATTATACGATACCCCAGCCGAGGCAATCAGATGCAGCTCCTCCCGGATTTTTTGCTTGATTGCTTTGGCGATGTCGACGGCAAGCGGGATGTTCTGTTTATTCTCGGTAACATCCAGAAACGCCTCGTCCAGTGAAAGCGGCTCGATAATGTCCGTATATTCGTGGAAGATTTCGTGTATCTGTCGGGACACCGCTTTATAGACATCCATCCGTCCGGAAACAAACGTGAGTTGCGGGCATAGACGTTTAGCCCTTTGTGACGACATGGCGGAACGTACGCCGAACTTCCGGGCTTCGTAGCTTGCTGCCGCTACGACACCCCGTTCCTCCGCGTGGCCGACTGCAAGCGGAATTCCGCGAAGTTCCGGATTATCCCGCTGTTCCACAGAAGCGTAGAATGCGTCCATGTCGATATGTATGATCTTCCGCTCCATTAAAATCCGTTCATCGGAACCAATACTGTCGGAATGAGCAACAGGAATCCGACTATTACCAGAAGCAATATGAATTTCCATGCCCAGCGAAACCATTTATCGTAGGGGATACGGCTGACACCCAGAACAGCGATCAGCACTCCGGATGTCGGGGTGATCATATTGGTGAATCCGTCTCCGAACTGGAAGGCCATCACGGTTGCTTGCTTTGACAATCCGATCAAGTCGGAGAAAGGAGCCATGATCGGCATGGTCAGGGCCGCTTTGGCACTTCCGGAAGGAATGATCAGGTTGATCAAGGTCTGGATCACGTACATCATACCGACGGTCGCCACTTGTCCGAGCCCTTCCATCCCTTTCGCCAAGTTGTAGAGAATGGTGTCGATGACAAGCCCGTCTTTCAGTACCACGATAATACCGCCAGCAAGGCCGACTACCAAAGCTGCGCTCATAATGTCCTTGCACCCGTCGAGAAACAGTTTGACCAATTCGTTCGGAGTCCGGTTGTTAGCGATGCCGGCTGCCAGTCCGAGGGCGAAGAATAGGGTGGCTATCTCCATGATATACCAGCCATATCCCATCACTCCCGTGATCAGATAAAAAATCGTGAAGAAGAGGAGGTTCAGGATATAAAGATGGACTGTCTTGCGGAGGGCGAACAGGGAAGTCAAGATAAAAGCAACCGTTAGAATGGGAAGGAGAGGCAATCCTTTGATTATGTTGTTCCCGATTTGTAAAGTTGTTGCAGGGTAATAAGCTGCGAAAATGATTTGTATGACTGCCAATATACCAAAACTGATCCAGGCGGTACGTGGCGTGTGATAGCTTACTTCCAGCGAGTTATTATTGTGCAGGTCCCGCCAATACTGGTCCTCTTCGTAGACTAACGATGCTTTCGGATTTTTCTTTACTTTAGCAGCATAACGCAGTATCCAGGCGAAACCGATCAGGTTGATTACGATCCAGCAAAATATCCGGTATTCGATTCCAGAAAAGAGCGGAATACCGGCCAGTCCTTGTGCAATACCGATTGTAAACGGGTTCAATATCGCTCCGGCAAATCCTAATCCGGCGGCGACAAAGACCATGCAAACACCTGTAATGGAGTCATACCCCATCGAGATCGCCATCGGGACAAGTACTAAGCAAAATGCAATGGTCTCTTCGCTCATCCCGAAGACAGCCCCGAATATGCTGAATAGTAGCATGATGGACGTCAGCAAGAAATTCTCCACTCCGATCTTACGCAAGAAGCGGTTGTTTTCCATTTTACGGGCGCGGCCGAGGAAACTGACGGTTCCGATATCGAAGGCCTTACTGTCGTTGACGATCCAGAACGCTCCTCCGATGATCAGGATGAAGACGATGATATCTGCCTTGTCGACAAACCCTTTGTAAAAAGCCGAGAACACCTGCCAGGTCTGCGGAGCATGTTCTACCGCTTCGTAGACAACCGTTTTTTCCCCGGCTGCATTGATGCTTTCCTTGTATTGTCCACCCGGAATGATCCAGGTGAGGGCGGCACAGAAAAGAATGATATAAAATATGATGGCGTATGTATGTGGAATCTGTCTCTTTTTCATAATCCGTTTTCGTCTTCTTCATCCGTTAATGAACCTATTTCCGGAAGGATAGCGCGTGCCTCCCTGTCGCTGAGGGTGTCTACATCTTTCAGTTTGCGCTGGATCACGCGTGTGCGTGTCCCTAACACCTCTTCGATCTGCCCGCTGGCCGTCTGCAAGTTCTTCTGTGCTTTTTCCAACATGCCGCCTACCTTCTCGAATTCTTTCTTTACCGCTCCCAGGATGGTCCATACCTCGCCGGAGTGTTTCTGGATAGCGAGTGTACGGAATCCCATTTGCAGGCTGTTCAGGATGGCGGCAAGTGTTGTCGGGCCGGTGACGACCACCTTATAGTTGCGCTGTAGTTCTTCCAATAGGGAGGAACGGCGTACTACCTCCGCATAGATTCCTTCGAAAGGCAGGAACATGATGCCGAAGTCAGTGGTGGCGGGGGGAGCCAGATACTTGTCGGAAATATCTTTTGCCATTTTTTTAATGGTTGTCTCCAGTAGCTTTCCGGCTGCCTCTATTGCCTGTGTATCGGCATGGTCGTATGCATCGAGCAGCTGTTCGTAGACATCTTTGGGAAATTTTGCGTCTATCGGCAGATATACGAATTCGCGGACGTCGTCACGCCCCGGAAGTTTGACGGCAAATTCCACGACGGCATCCGATCCTTTGCGGGTATGCACGTTCGCTTCGTATTGTTCCGGTGCCAGGATTTGTTCGAGAAGCATGCTTAACTGGATTTCCCCGATGTTGCCGCGTGTCTTTACATTGCTGAGGACACGTTTCAAGCCGCCTACGTCTTGTGCCAGCGTTTGCATTTCTCCAAGTCCTTTCTGTACGCTTTCCAGTTGTTCCGTCACAAGCCGGAAGGATTGGCCGATCCGGTCGTTAAGTGTCTTTTGCAATTTCTCGTCTACGGTCAGGCGGATTTCTTCCAGCCTTTTTTCTGTGTTAGTGACAAGTAGGCGTTGTTGTTCGTCCAGGTTGGCGAACTTTTCCCGTTGCAGGGTGTTGAACGAAGCGATCCCCCGGTCGAAAGCATCCCGGAATTCGTTCATGGAGCGCGTCAGCTCTTCCCGGTTGTCTCTGGCGACGATACGGCCTTCTTCCCGGTTCAGACGAAAATCTTCCCGAAAGTTTTTTTCGATACGTTCAAATGAACGTTGCATTTCGTCGAGCAACCGTTTCAGCTCGCCCGCGATGTCCGAATGGTCTTTCCGGGGACGGAAAAAGACCTGTAAAGCAATGATTACGACAAGTAAACAAATAATCAACCCATCCATTTCTTTCTATTTTGGGCCAAAGATAGAAAAAGAGTTATCGTGAGCAGTAATTAAAAAGAGTTAAAAGGAAAAACATTATTCAGATTCCTTTGTTTAAGTTATACAAAGCAGCTTATATTTGTAAGTCGCTTTTGATAAAGAACATAAAATACTACAAAAGATGGCAAAGATAACATTTAAAGGTAATGAAGTCAATACGAACGGTTCATTGCCCGCAGTTGGAGCAGAGGCTCCTGATTTTAAAGGTGTAAAGAGCGATTTATCCGAATTGCATCTGAAAGATTTAAAAGGTAAGAAAGTTGTGATCAACGTATTCCCGAGTTTGGACACCGCCGTGTGTGCCGCATCGGTAAGACGTTTTAATAAAGAAGCCGCTTCTCTTCCTAACACTGTGGTGCTTGCCGTATCAAAGGACTTGCCTTTTGCACAAGGACGTTTCTGTACCACGGAAGGTATTGATAAAGTGATTCCACTTTCTGCATTCCGTTGTTCTTGTTTTGAAAATGGGTACGGGATGCTGATGGTCGATGGTCCGCTGAAGGGTTTATTAGCCCGCGGCGTGATAGTTGTCGACGAAGCTGGTAAAGTTGTTTATGAGGAACTGGTTTCCGAAATAACAAACGAACCGAATTACGAAGCCGCAATCGCTTCATTAAAAAACTAATAAAGTAGATTATTGTTTTTCATTGGTTAAAGTTAAGGGTTAGTGTAGGAGGCCGTCGGATGTGAATCCCGCGGCCTTCGTTTTTTTAAAGTATTCCTTCCAATCCATTAACAATTTGTCCGTCGAAAAGGTGGATGATGCGGTCGGCGTAGGTGGCATCGTGTTGTGAGTGTGTCACCATGACGATAGTCGTTCCTTCGGCATTTAGTTGGCTGAGCAGTTCCATTACATCGAGGCTGTTTTTGGAGTCAAGGTTGCCGGTCGGCTCGTCGGCTAATATCAGTTTGGGTTTGCCTATCACGGCACGGGCAATGGCAACCCGTTGTTGCTGGCCGCCGGAGAGTTGTTGCGGATAATGTTTGGCGCGTTGGCTAAGGCGTACTTTGCGTAGGATGTCGAGTACTTGTTGCTTGCGTTCGGCTTTGGGGACACCGATGTATTTCAACTGGAGGTCCACATTTTCTTCCACCGTTAGTTCGTCAATGAGGTTGAAACTTTGGAATACGAACCCGATACGCCCTTTGCGGAAACGGGTCCGCTCTTTCTCTTTTAACCGTCCTACTTCTTCGCCATCCAGTAAGTAACTCCCCCCGTCCGGGTTGTCAAGCAGACCGAGGATATGTAGCAGGGTCGATTTGCCACATCCGCTGGGTCCCATAATGGCTACAAACTCACCTTTTTTCACTTCCATACTTACACCGTTAAGCGCAATAGTCTCTATTTCTTCCGTTCGGAAGCTCTTGCTGAGGTTCTCTATTTTAATCATGACTTGTTTTTGTTTTCTATGAATGATTCTTTTATATCTATTCTGTCCGTATACTCTCAATAGGATTGCGTCGTGCCACTTTCAGGGTCTGTCCGATGATAGAGACGATAGCGATGCCTACGGTTGTCAGAACAGCTACGGCAATGAGATGCCACGGGAATGCGATGCGGTTATAAAATGGTTCTAAACCGGTTTGAACCGCTTTTATACTGAGAGGCAAGGCGAAGCAGGCAGCGAGTAACGAGAGCGCCATGAAGTGTTTGGATAGTTCCCATACTGCACCGTTTGTTTCGGCCCCCATTACTTTGCACAAAGCAATCCGCTTGCTCTGCTGTTCGGTATAGCTTATCGACATGGCCAGTAGTCCCAAGGCTGAGATAAGAATGGAGATAGTCATGAAACAGAGGACGAGCATTACGGTGTTCTTCTCGCGTGTCAAATCTTTGTCCAGATAATCGTCAATATAATCGGCTTCCAGCTCTTTCGGCATTCCGAGTAGTTCGTTGGAGACTTCGCGACAGGTGCGACGGATAGCAGCCAAAGCCTCTGTCCGGTCGCCTACTGTTCGGACAAGTTGGTTGTAGGAGTTCGTTTGCGGGTTCAACACTTTGACAACCCCGTGTGAGTCGGGCATGGGTGTACTGAGTGCTGTAAGTGAACGGTAGTCACGGATAACGCCACAAATATTATACGTGTAACCGCCTTTGTCTCCATCCTTTCCGAAATGAGGGTTGTCGGTCGAAAGGTTGTATCGGCGGCAGGTCTCTTCCGTTGCCCAAGTTTTGCCAGGAAGTGGGTCGGACCAGCGTTCCAACACTTCGAATCCGAGCATCCGAAAAGCTGCACTGTCCATATCCGATAGGTGAAGCCATGACCTGCTCTCTTCGTCCGGTTGTTGGACACCGTTATGTCCGCAGATAAAGGGTAGACCTCTGGCTAGTGCAACTTCGGCCACTTGGGGCAGAGCTTGTAGACGTTCTTGCAGGATGACCTGTTTGTCATGCGTCATCCCCAAGGTCCAGGCTTTAACAAATACCAAATCGGTGTTATAACCAGTCGGCAGGGTGGCAAGGTGATGCATTTGAACAGCCATTGTCAATCCCAAGGTGATGAGCACCGTGCTGATAACATTCTGTACAATAATAAACAGACGGCTGAATATCTGCTTGTTTTGCAGACGGAAATTCCCCTTTACAATATCTATCGGATGGTATCGATGCATGATGAGGGCAGGAATCAATCCCGATACGCCGGCGATTCCCACCAGCAGCAATAGCATATAGGCAACAGTCGAGAACGAGTAAATCAATGATATTTGAGTGGAGAGTAAATATTCGAAATAGGGTTTGGCGATGACGGCAATCAGGCATCCGCCGATAAAACAACCGGTAGTGAAGAGGGCTGATTCGGCTAAGTAACGAAGCACAATTTCCCCGGCGGTATCTCCCAACAGGCGGCGGGTTGCCATCTCGTGGGCACGTTTGCCGGTTTGCGACACGGTCAGGTTGATATAGTTAATAATGGCAGACAAGAGTAATATCAATGCGATGCCGAACAGGATTTGTACCTGCTTTTGAGTTCCTTGACGGAAAGGTCCATATCTGTTCAATGGTGAAAAGTAAATTTCGTCCATACGTGTAAGTGTGGAACCCCATAAGAATCCGTTACCACTCTCGTCTTTGCTCCAAAAGTCCCAATAGCTTGTATATTTGTCGAGTAGTTTGCGAGAAACGATATCGGGAGTCGTCCCCTCTGCCAAGGTGACGAATATTTGGGTCGAACCGAAAGTATCCATATAGGCATAATCTTTTTCCTGTAGTTTGAAAGGTAGTAGGAGATCTATCGGTTTCAATAACTCCGTTGGGCTGAAAGACGGAAGAATCCCTATGACCTGTAGTGGTGTCTGGTTCAAATATTTCACCGTGCGACCGATAGGGTTTTCATTACCGAAGACTTTGCGGGCAAATGCCTCGGAGATGATAACTTCATCCGTTCCGGTCAAGACCTTGTTGCGGTCGCATCCGATCAGCGGATAGTCGAGCAGCTGGAAAAAGTTAGAATCGACTGCCATACACTGGGCTTGGTAGTAATTGTTGTCTATGGTTACGTCCGTTTCATTGGTTGAGGTCAGGCGTGTCCATTCTTTTATTTCAGGAATGGAGGGGAAAAATTCCAAAGCAGTACCGACCGTCATACCCAGTCCGTCTCCGTAGCCGAGGGCATACAGTTGTCGGGATAACGGTTGCCTGTTTCCAATGTTAAACTCGGTTCGGGCATATGAAGTCAGAAGGACGACAGTCCCTAACGCAATAGCCAATCCGAAGAACTGGATAGCGGTATAGAGTTTGTTACGGCTGAGAAAAGTGAAGTATGATTTCATGTTTATTCATTTTTTATTTGTTGCAAATGTAGGGGTTTGCCGGTGTTCGACAATGGTAGGAAAGTTTGGTGGGAGCGGTTTGTATGAAAATCATACACCTGTATGTATGATCTTCATACAGCCTTTTTCCGTACCTTTATCCCCGCTTAGAGAAATGAAGAAAATTTAAACGAATCGGATATGACGAATTATGGGACAATATTGGTGGTGGATGACAATCCGGCGATTCTTACGGCGGTCAGGATATGTCTAGCCGGTGAGTTTGACAAAGTCTTGACACTTACTTCTCCCGATACGCTTCTTACGGTATTGGCTCAGGAAGTGGTGAATGCGATTTTGCTTGACATGAACTTTGTGCCGGGAGGGAACACCGGACAAGACGGGCTGCTTTGGCTTCGGGCGATTCATAAGAAGCATCCGGCGATTCCGGTTGTGTTGGTGACGGCATACGCTGATATCAAGTTGGCGGTGCGCGGATTGAAAATGGGGGCGGCTGACTTCGTTACCAAGCCTTGGGATAACCAGGAGCTGATCCGTGTCTTAAAAGATGCGATTGATGCCGGACGAAAGGTTATCCCGTTGGAACAGGTCGAGGCGGAACATGTACACAAGGTCGTAGAGCGTTGTCATGGCAACATCAGCCGAGCAGCAGAATTGCTGGGCATCACCCGGCAGACGCTTTATGCTAAAATGAAAAAGCTATGATGTTGGTATTGTCTCTTGTCTTGGTCGCTGCTGTTTTTTTCGGGTGGTTTTATCATCATCAAATGTTGCTGAAAGACCGGGCACATTTGATGCGCGAGGCAATTCGCAACGAAGAGTTTACGTTCCGTCTTCCGGTGAAGGGGCTGTTTTTTGGCGAAAGGGCGTTGCAAGAGGCTCTTAACGAGACGGGCAAGGACATCGGCGGACTGCTTGCCCGTAACGAAGTGGATTCATGGCAACGATTGACTCGTGTGCTTACGCATGAAATCATGAATGCCACTACACCGATAGCCTGTATTAGCCAAGCCTATTTGGATAACCCTGCTATTGCTGGGACTGTTTACGAAGAGGGAATCCGTGCTATCCGCGATACCAGTCGGGGGCTTGCTTCGTTTGTGGACAGTTACCGGAAACTGGCGGAATTGCAGGAACCGGTTCTTGTGGAGGTCTCTTTGGTTGCTTTTATGGAAAAGATTCGAGTGCTTTACCCTGATTTGGAGTGGCATATCTCCATTCCTTTGTCAGTTACGATGGTTGTTGATGAGAATATGTTACGCCAAGTATTGTTCAATCTTATCAAGAATGCTTGTGAAGCAGGAGCGACGGCTATGGATGTACGTTGGAAAAAGGAATTATGGGTTAGTAACAATGGCGCACCCATTCCGGCAGATGTCGGACGAGAGATTTTTGTCCCGTTCTTTACTACAAAAAAAGTAGGGACGGGTATCGGCTTGTCTCTTTCCCGGCAGATGATGATTCGGCAGGGTAGGGAACTTCGGTTGGCGGAGCGGCCGTTGCAGGGTTGGCAAGTGACATTTGTTGTGTCTTAATCGAGTATCTATCATGCTTTTTACTTGTGGATTTGTTTATATGTCTGGTAATATGCTGCTTATGTTTGCATGAGACAAAAACAGCTATCGCCCCAAAGGGGACCATTTGAAAAAACGCCTTTTTCCGCCGGATAAGATGTAAAAACAGGATATAAAAGTGTCTCTGACATGGCAGATAAACATTCCTGCACCTCCGGTAGGAATCCCCGAAGATCCGGGTCTGTACCTCTCACACATCCGGATGTAAGAGGCACAGACATCCGGGTCCCGAATAGCTTTCCAAGCTGTTTTTGGCAAAAGAAAAGCCAGTCTTGATGAAAAAAGATATCGTTTTTAACCTGTTTTGCACCTATTCCTGATTGGTCTTTATTTTTATCGTAGATTGATACACAGTATGTTAGTGTTTTTTACCATGATAGTTATGATAGATGAATGATAGTATAAAACGGCAACTGTCATGCAGTAACGTATTGTTTTAAAACAATATATGGATAATTATGATAGTATGGTAGTTGTTCTTGCAAAAGCACTTATATACGTTTGTCCGTATCGGTGGCAAAAGTAGATGGGCACTTTATGAGTTTGGTTGCCCTGGTTATTTATAAAGTAATCTGTAACTTTGCCGACAAAGTTAGGAATAGTTTTTTTATAGGTATGATGAATAATGAATAAAAAGATACTTCAGTTAGCGCTTCCTTCTATCGTTTCCAATATAACGGTCCCTTTGTTGGGATTGGTCGATGTGGCGATTGTCGGGCATTTGGGGGCTGCTTCTTATATAGGGGCGATTGCGGTAGGGGGAATGTTGTTCAATATTATTTACTGGCTGTTCGGCTTTTTGCGGATGGGAACGAGCGGGATGACTTCGCAAGCTCTGGGGAGACGGGATTTCCTGGAAGTAACGAAGGTTTTGTTCCGGTCGGTCGGTGTCGGGATTCTGATTTCTCTGGCTCTGCTTTTGCTCCAGTATCCGATACGGGAGATAGCTTTCTCCCTGCTGGATACGACAGATGAGGTGGAACGGTTGGCTTCCTTATATTTCAATATTTGTATTTGGGGTGCGCCGGCTGTGTTGGGGTTGTATGGCTTTTCCGGTTGGTTTATCGGAATGCAGAATTCCCGTTTCCCGATGTTTATTGCGATCACCCAGAATATCGTGAATATCGTGGCGAGCTTGATCTTCGTCTTTGTGTTCGGCATGAAGGTACAAGGGGTTGCGATGGGAACGCTGATCGCCCAATATGGGGGCTTCGGGATGGCTATATTCCTGTGGTTCGCATTCTATCGGAAGCGGTTGAATATTCGTGTTTGCTGGCATGAGGTCATGGATAAGGTCGCTATGCGTCGCTTCTTCCAGATGAATGGCGATATTTTCTTTCGTACGCTTTGTTTGGTGGCGGTTACTACATTCTTTACCTCTACGGGTGCGAGACAGGGGGATATCGTTTTGGCTGTTAATACGTTGCTGATGCAGTTGTTTACGCTTTTCTCCTATATCATGGATGGTTTTGCCTATGCAGGCGAGGCTTTGGCGGGACGTTATATCGGTGCCCGTAATAAAATAGCCCTTAGCCGGACGATCCGTTTGCTGTTTGGCTGGGGAATCGGGCTGTCCCTTTCGTTTACCCTGCTTTATGGAGTAGGAGGGAAAGGTTTTCTGTCTCTCCTGACAAATGATCCTGCTGTCATACAAGAGGCCGGAACCTATTTCTATTGGGTGTTGGCTGTCCCGCTTGCCGGCTTTGCCGCCTTCCTGTGGGATGGCATCCTGATCGGTGCGACAGCCACCCGCCTGATGCTTTATTCTATGTTAGTCGCTTCCGGCACTTTCTTTTTGATCTATTACCTCTTTTCCGGGATGATGGGCAACCATGCATTATGGATGGCATTCCTGATATATCTGTTGCTTCGTGGTAGTATGCAATGGGTATTATGGAATCGCCACAATGAATTAGCGTAATCGGTCGTATGCCCATTGTGCCGGATTGTTTAATATATAATTGGATATATTATGATACGCCTTTTCATCCCGTATGATATGTTCATAATAATTACGTTGCCATAATTTTTGACCGTGTAGATTAATCATTTTTGTCGATTGATATTTAAAATATCCCACAATATGCCCCAGTGTCACCACGTAGGGGCGGGGTTCGCCCGCCCTAAATGTATCCCGATCGATTTTTATAATCGCATGGAAATGATTTGGCATAATAACATATTCGCAACATTCGATATTGGGGTATTTATGTTCCAAATCCCAATAACATTGTTGGATTATTTCACCATATGGGTTTAATATCATTTGGGGGATGTTGATATTAGATTCGGGGCAGGCGGACCCTGCCCCTACAGTCCCTACGTGGGGAACGTTTTTGATTTCGCCGAATAAATGTTTATGGTTTTGGGTACATATTGTGATGAAATATAACCCTTCCTGTGAATAATCATATCCTTTCAAACGGATACTGTGACGATGGTAGATGTCTGGATTGTACTGTTTCATAGTCGATGGTTGTCTTATTGGCTTAATACGAGCCTAAATATAAGGAAAAAGCCGGAAATCAAAAGAAGATATCCGGCTTTTATAAAATAGATAATGTCTATTATTGTCTGTAGCTTGCTAATTCGTTTGCATTGAACTTGCAGATGAAGTTGCTGTGTTTTTCCACTTCCGCTTCGACATAATTCAGATATACGACAGCTGATTTGGCAAACATTTCAGGAGCTTTTGTCGCGTCTTGGATCAGCAGGTGAGCCATGATGCAGCCGGCTGCCATTTCATAGAGGCGACGGGCAACAAAGTCCTGCAATTCTTGGTTCTGAGCTTCCTTCACCTTGTTCATGCAGGCTTCGAACTTATTGGCCATTTCAACCAAGCGGGCTTTCAGCGGTTCCATTTCCGGAGAACACGGGATTGTCTCGAATTCGCGTATGGTAGCCAGATAAGAACCGTTGGTCACGTAACGGATGGCTGCAACTGTCTGCAACTGCGTCGTACCCTCATAGATGGAGGTGATGCGGGCATCCCGATAGATACGTTGACAAGCATATTCCAGCATGAAGCCTGAACCACCATGAATCTGGATACAGTCATATGCGTTCTGGTTGGCATATTCGGAGTTCATACCTTTTGCCAGCGGAGTAAAAGAGTCGGCCAGTTTGGCATATTTCTTCTGTTCCTGACGTTCTTCCGGAGTCAGCTTACGTTCACGGGCGATGTCGTCTAACGCTTTGTAGATATCTACATAGCGAGAAGTTTGGTACAGCAGTGCGCGGCCGGCATCCAGCTTCGCTTTCATGATAGACAGCATGTCATAAACAGCCGGGAATTCGATAATGGCTTTGCCGAACTGTTTGCGTTCCTTTGCGTAAGCCAGTCCTTCGTTGTAGGCGGCCTGGCTCAGACCGACAGACTGTGCGGCGATACCCAGACGGGCACCATTCATCAGCGCCATTACATATTTGATCAAACCCAATTTGCGGTCCCCGCAAAGTTCGGCTTTCGCATTTTTGTAAACCAACTCGCAAGTAGGCGAACCGTGGATACCCAACTTGTTTTCAATACGGCGGACATCTACGCCACCTTGACGCTTGTCATAGATGAACATAGACAAGCCACGTCCGTCTTTCGTCCCTTCTTCCGAACGGGCCAGAACCAAATGAAGGTCGGCGTCTCCGTTGGTGATGAAACGTTTCACGCCGTTCAGCAACCAGCAATTTTCTTTTTCGTCGAAAGTAGCTTTCAGCATCACGGACTGCAAATCGGAGCCGGCATCCGGCTCTGTCAAGTCCATAGACATCGTTTCTCCGGCGCAGATACGCGGAATGAAACGGCTGTGCTGGTCTTCGTTTCCGAATTCATATAATGTTTCGATACAATCTTGCAACGACCAGATGTTTCCAAATCCTGCATCGGCGGCAGCCACGATTTCGGCACACATGGTGTACGGTGTGATCGGGAAGTTCAAACCACCGAAACGGCGCGGCATTGTCATACCGTTCAGGCCGGCTTTCACCATTGCATCCAGATTCTGCTTGGTCCCGGAAGCGTATTCCACACGTCCGTTTGCGCAGTGAGGACCTTCTTCGTCGACACCTTCGGCATTGGGGGCAATGATCTCACCTGTGATTTCACCTGTGATTTCAAGCACTTTGTCGAACGAGTCCATTGCATCGGCATAGTCTTGCGGTGCATAGTCGAACTCTTCTTTATCTCTGTAATTGCGTTCTTTCAGTTCGCAAATACGTTCCATCATCGGATTGTTCAAGTGATACTTGAGTTCCGGAATGTCTGTATAATAATTTGCCATCTCTTTACTTGCTGTTCTGTTTGTAATACTTAATCATCTTCGGAATCACTTCCTCAACGGTACCGTTGATTACGTAGTCGGCAATCGTGTTGATCGGAGCGTTCTCGTCGTTGTTGATAGAGATGATGATACCTGCATCCTGCATACCTGCGATGTGCTGGATTTGTCCGGAGATACCGCAAGCGATATATAATTTCGGACGAACCGTCACACCCGTCTGGCCAATCTGGCGGTCATGGTCACAGAAACCGGCATCAACGGCTGCACGGCTGGCGCCCACTTCGGCATGAAGTTCTTTCGCCAGTTCGAACAACATATCGAAACCTTCCTTGGAACCCATTCCGTAACCGCCGGCTACTACGATCGGAGCACCTTTCAGGTTGTGCTTGGCCTTTTCTACGTGGCGGTCGATGACTTTTACGACATAATCCGTTTCCGGAACATATTTGGCGACGTCATGTTTTACCACTTCGCCTTTATAATCGGCGTCCAGGATTTCCTTTTTCATCACGCCTTCGCGAACTGTCGCCATCTGAGGACGGTGTTCCGGGTTGATGATCGTCGCCACGATGTTACCACCGAAAGCGGGGCGGATCTGGTATAACAGGTTCTCGTATGTTTTACCAGCTCTTTTGTCTTCATGCGAGCCGATTTCGAGGGATGTACAGTCGGCAGTCAGACCGCTTGTCAATGCAGAAGAAACACGGGGGCCTAAGTCGCGTCCGATAACCGTAGCTCCCATCAGGCAGATCTGCGGTTTTTCTTCTTTGAACAAATTGATTAAGACAGAAGAATGAGGAAGGGAAGTGTACGGGAACAGACCCGGGGCATCGAAAATATGCACCTTGTCCACACCATAAGGCATCACCTGCTTTTCAATCCCTTCCAGTCCGGAACCGGCAATGATGGCTTCAAGTTGGCAGTTCAACTGATTGGCTAACTTACGACCTTTGGTCAGCAGTTCGAGGCTTACATCGGCAACCGTCGTACCTTCAAGCTCACAATATACAAATACATTATTCATATTGTTCAATCTTTTTTACCGTATGTAATTGTCAATTACCCGATAGTGTGGTTAGCTAACAGTTCAACAATCAAATCTTCCACATCCTTGTCCGAGCCGGTCAGCGTCTTGCTTTCCTTAGCCTGGAACACGATGTTTTGGATGGCTTTCACCTTTGTCGGCGAACCGGACAAACCGCATTGTGCGAGATCTCCGTCTACATCGGCAACACTCCATTCCGGAATATTCAGGTACGGGCGTTTTTCATACAGTTCGGGGTATGACAGTGCAGATACGCCTTCCGGATGACAAGCGGGAGCGGGAGCTTTTTCCTGTGCGCCCAATGCCCGTTTGAATTTCATCACCAATTTGGCGTTACGCGGACGGCAGGGGGCAGCCGAACCATTGACCGTAATCACGATAGGCAACGGTCCTTCTACTGTTTCGACACCACCGTCGATATGCCGTTTCACTGTGATGCTGCGATTCTTTTCATCTACGTTTAGGATTTCTTCGGCATATGTGACCTGTGTTAATCCCAATTTTTCGGCGACTTGGGGACCAACCTGGGCCGTATCACCGTCAATGGCTTGGCGTCCTCCGATGATAATATCGTAGTCACCTATCTTTTTGATCGCTGTGGCAAGCGCATAGGACGTTGCCAAAGTGTCGGCGCCGGCAAATGCACGGTCGGTCAGCAGATAACCACCGTCTGCTCCCCGGTATAAACCTTCACGAATAATTTCTGCTGCACGCCCCGGGCCCATTGTCAACAGAGTAACCGTAGTTCCCGGATAGGCGTCTTTCAAGCGGAGGGCTTGTTCTAATGCGTTCAGGTCTTCCGGGTTGAAGATTGCGGGGAGAGCGGCACGGTTGATAGTTCCGTCCTCTTTCATCGCATCCTTTCCCACATTGCGTGTGTCCGGAACCTGTTTCGCCAATACAATAATTTTTAAACTCATATTAATAGGAATATTAGATTTCTATATTGGATATTTGTTCGAATTAACCTTCTAAATATTGACTTGCAAAAGTAATCAAACATTCTTTATATCAAAGAACTTTCGTCTGGAATCTGCACACTTTAGGTTTTTTTGAGCATATCCTTTCGAATATCTTTTGTATTTTTGCATTTCGTTAGACCAATAAAAATATAATGAATAGTACCATGAATTTTAATCAGAAAACCACAAAGCCATTGATCATGCTTTGTATGACTGGATTTTTTGTCGCAGGCCTTCAGAATAAAGTATTGGCGGAAGAATTGGTTCGTACCGTGGAAGTCTCGAATGAATGGAAAACCGGCAAGCAGGATGAACCGGTAGTGCTTCGCCTGAGCGATATGAGTCCGTCTTTTCGTGTACGTTCGGCAACAGTCTGGGACGGAACGAAGGAAATACCTTCCCAGTTGGATGATTTGGATGGTGACCGTAAAGCGGATGAACTGGCTTTTGTTTTGGACGTTCCTGCCCAGTCGGTCAAGAAGCTGAAAGTTGTTCTCTCTTCCGAAAAGACAGACCGGACCTATCCTGCCCGTGTCTATGCCGAGATGTTGGTGAGCGATAAGAACGGCAAGCATGTCCCGATTTCATCTCTTACTATTCCGGGGACTAGTAACGTTTATAATCAGTTGCACCATCATGGTCCTGCTTTCGAATCGGATCAGGTAGCCTATCGTATTTATTTCGACAAGAAACAGACTGTCGATATTTACGGCAAGTTCAATAAGGGTTTCGAAATACGGGAGTCTCAATTTTATCCTACCGATGAACAGCTGGCACGTGGTTTCGGAGACGATGTCCTGTTGGTAGGCAACAGTTGCGGCGTAGGAGCCTTGAAAGGATGGGATGGAAAGAAAGCGACCCATATCGAACCGGTTGCCAGTCTGACGGAAACTATACGGGCATACGGTCCGGTGCGAACTGTTACGGATATTGTTTCGACTGATTGGCAGTATCAAGGTTCGGAACTTCAGATGACGGTCCGTTATATTTTGTATGCCGGACATCGGGATTGCGAAGTTCAGGTGCATTTTGCCGAGCCGCTGAAAAATGAAGTGTTCAGTACGGGTGTTCTGAATATAAAAGGTTCTTCTTCTTTTTCCGATCATAAAGGTCTGGTGGCCTGTTGGGGTACAGATTGGCCTGTCAACGATACGGTCAAATATGCAAAGGAGACGGTCGGTGTTGCCACTTGCCTGCCTTCCGATCTGATAAAGAACGAAACGCAAGACGCTGCCAATTATCTATATGTGATAGGAGCGGAGGGACGGTCTTCTTTTACTTACCACATCACTTTTACATCGATGAAAGAAACTTTCGGTTATAAAACAAAAGAAGACTGGTTTGCCTTTGTCCAAAAATGGAAAAAGGAACTGCACCAGTCTTGTCAGATCGAAGTCAAGTGATTGGATTGATATCTCCTATCTTGTATCCAGCCTTTTGACTACTTGCCCGTAAATGATAAGGGCGAATGCCGAAACCAGCGCGATTGCTCCGAAGTAGTACCAGATGTAATGGGCGTGGGCGCTTGCGGCTACCCATTCTTCGTGCGTACTGAACAGGGTCGGTTCAGGGCAATACTTGCTTAGCAGGAATCCGGACAGACCGAATCCTAAGATAGAAGAAAGGAAAGAGTGCAAATGGCTGAACCCCAGATAAAGCCCTTCTTCTCCTTTCGGAGCCTGCAAAGAGAAGTATTCGAGGAAGCGTGGAGAGATGAAAGTTTCGGCCAGACCTTGGAAAACGATGCCGACTACCATCATAAAGGCAACAGGGTGCATGCCCAGGATAGTCGAACTGCCGTCCAGCATATTTCCGGAAGCCATACATAAGGCCGATACCGGCATGATAAACATCCCGATAGTCATAGACATCAGTGCGGTTCTTTTCCGCATTAGTTGGGTAACCAGGTTGACTGTCAGTACTACCACCAACGGGTTGACATTCGCATACCACGAAGGAGAAGCCCCTTCACCTGCCAGGCGGAGCACATATTTAGGCATTGTAGCATATAACTGGTGTTGCACCATCCAGAATCCCGTAATGATCAGGATCAGGATGATAAGACGTCCGTTGCAGCAGACTTTTATTAGTGCCTGCCAGATTTGGCTGAATGTTTTTCCTTCACCGCTATGCTGGCTGCTCTTGTAGAAGAACCAGATCGCGAGTAAAGCCAGAAATGTCATGGAAGCGGAGAAATAGTTCAGTGTGATGAGCCCCTCGTTTCCGAGAGCTTCGCGGAGTGGTTTGACAATCGTCTTGCCGGAGAAAGCCCCTATATTGACCATCGCGTAAAAGATGGAGAACCCTTTGGCGCGGGTTTCAGGGGTCGTCTCTTTGGCTACTGTACCGGAAATCACGCTTTTGATGAAAGCACCACCGCATACGATCAGGATCATGATCGGGATGATTCCATATTGCAGGTTGCTTTCCAACAGTCCGGTAAAAGTGGTGGTCGTTCCATATTGCACTAATCCGGCAGACTGTAGCCAAGTCGGATAGACGGCCAGTCCCAGATATCCGAAAGTGAGCAAGGAGAAAGCGATTAACATGGAGTTGCGGAAGCCGATCTTGTCGGCAAGAGCTCCGGCAAACGTGGGAAACAGGTAGAGGCAGGCGGAGAAGACACCGGCGATACCGGCTGCCTGAATGTCATTGAATCCGAGAATCCGGCTAAGATAGAGGGTGATTACGATGAAGACGCCGTAGTAGGCGGCACGTTCGAAGAGTTCAACGGTATTTGCTACCCAAAATGCTTTGCTGAATCTGATTTTCTCTTTAGTTGTAGTGTTCATTGAATTTATTGTTTGTTATTAAAAAAAATAACGCAAACGGCGGGGAAAGCAGATGAGAAAATAAGAGCTGCGTTTTCGTGCCGTTTGCGTTATACCGGTTTATATTAAATTTCGCATGCGCAAAGTGTCGGGATCAGGTTACGGTCGCCATACGCATTGTCTACGCGGGCTACGTTGATCCAGAACTTGCTGTCGTGCAACCATTCCAGCGGGAAGGCGGCTTTACTGCGTGGATACTCGTGTTTCCATTCGTCGGCTGTCACTTCGTATTCGGGATGAGGAGCATTCTTTAATACGTTATCTTCCTTCGAAGCCTTGCCTTCTTCCACTTCCTTGATTTCGTTCCAGATACATTCCAATACCTCGACGAAACGGTCCAGTTCGGCCTTGCTTTCACTTTCGGTCGGTTCGACCATCAAAGTGCCGTGAACAGGGAAGGAAAGAGTAGGAGCGTGGTAGCCGAAATCCATCAGACGCTTGGCGATATCGCCTTCATCAATGCCTGAACGTTCTTTTACCGTGCGGCATTCCAGGATTAGTTCGTGACCGACACGGCCTGTAGCACCTGTGTAAACGATTCCGTAAGTATCTTTGAATTTAGCCGCTAGATAATTCGCATTCAGGATTGCGGTCTTGGTGACCGTTTCCAATCCTTCTGTTCCCAACATGCGGATGTAAGCATATGTGATCGGCAGAATGCCCGCGCTACCGTAAGGTGCAGCGGAGACTGTGTTCAGGCCGTTACCCCATAATACCGGGTGTTGCGGTAGGAACGGAACGAGGTGTTCGGCAACGCAGATCGGACCGACACCAGGACCGCCTCCACCGTGAGGAGAAGAGAAGGTCTTATGCAGATTCAGGTGGCAGACGTCTGCACCGATAGTCCCCGGGTTAGTCAGACCGACCTGTGCGTTCATGTTGGCACCGTCCATATACAGCTGACCGCCGCAAGCGTGAACAATGTTGCACATTTCTTTGATGTCCACTTCGAAGATACCGTGGGTAGACGGATAGGTGATCATGCTGGCAGCCAAGTTGTCTTTGTTGGCTTCGGCTTTTGCCCGGAAATCTTCCAAATCGATATTACCCTTGTCGTCACATTTTACCGTAACAGTCGTGAAACCGCACTGGATCGCACTTGCCGGGTTTGTACCATGAGCGGAAGCCGGAAGCAGAACGATGTTGCGATGTCCTTGCCCAATGCTTTCCAAGTAAGCCCGGATTACGCGCAGACCTGTATATTCGCCGGCTGCTCCGGAATTAGGTTGAAGTGTACAGCCTTTGAATCCGGTGATCTCGCACAAGTAGGCCGATAAGTTTTCAATCAGTTCCGTGTAGCCTTCGACCTGGTCTTCCGGTGCATACGGGTGTATATTCATGAATTCCGGACGGCTGAGCGGAAGCATGGATGATGCTGGGTTCAGTTTCATTGTACAAGAACCCAAGGAGATCATGGACTGGGCTAGTGAAACATCCTTGCGTCCCAGGCGGGTGATGTAACGCATCAGCTCCGTTTCAGTATGATACTTCTTGAATACGTCTTCCTGCAGGAATTCGGAAGTACGGGTGAACTTCGGATCGAAATAAGTCTTTTCAGGAACGGCTTCTTGCAGCATGTAATCCTTTCCGGCTGCACCAGCGAAGATATACAGCAATACGCCGATATCGGTCGGACCGGTCGTTTCGTCCAAACTGATACCGATCTGTCCGGCCTCGAAGTAACGCAAGTTTACCTTGCATTCCAATGCGATCTCGCGGAGCGCATTGATGGATACTTGTTCCGGTAACTGGATTTTCAACGTGTCGAAATAGTCTTTGTTCAATTGCTTGTAGCCCAGTTTTTCCAGTTCGCCTGCCAAGAAACCGGCAGAAGCGTGGATACGACCGGCAATGTTCTTCAGGCCTTCGGCACCGTGGTAAACGGCGTAGAAACCTGCCATCGTGGCCAGCAAGGCTTGGGCGGTACAGATATTGGAAGTTGCCTTTTCACGTTTGATATGCTGTTCGCGTGTTTGCAAAGCCAAGCGATAGGCCGCGTGTCCATAGGCATCTTTGGAAATGCCGATGATACGTCCGGGGATGGAACGCTTGTATTCGTCTTTCGTTGCGAAGAATGCAGCAGACGGGCCGCCGTAGAACATTGGGATACCGAAACGCTGGCTGCTCCCGAATACGACGTCTGCGCCCCATTCTCCCGGAGGAGTCAGCAGGACAAGGCTCATTAGGTCGGCAGCAACGGCGACACGTGCTCCACCGGCATTGGCACGCACGATGAATTCTTTATAATCTTCGATCAAACCGTCGGCATTCGGATACTGGACGATAGCCCCGAATACATCCGGTGTGAATTCAAATGTTTTGTAATCACCCACAACGACCTTGATGCCTTGCGGGATCATGCGAGTGTTGATAACGGCCAGTGTAGAGGCGAATACGTTTTCGTCGACAAACAACGTATTGGCTTCTGCTTTTACCTGTGCACGGCTACGGCTACCGTAGAACATGGTTGCCGCTTCGGCTGCTGCTGTCGCTTCGTCCAGCAGGGAACAGTTGGCCAGCGGAAGGCCGGTCAGTTCCGCGATAACAGTCTGGAAATTCAACAATGCTTCCAGACGTCCTTGTGAAACTTCTGCCTGGTACGGAGTGTAGGAAGTGTACCAAACCGGATTTTCAAATACGTTACGTTGGATAGGAGCCGGACATACTGTGTCATACCAACCCATTCCGATATAAGAAGTGAAGACTTCGTTTTTGGATGCCAACTCCGAGATGTGTTCTGCGAACTCACGTTCCGTCATGGGTTCGGGAAGGTTAAGCGGCTCTTTCAAACGGATGTCGGACGGGATGGTCTGATCGATCAGTTCGTCAACCGACTTGACGCCGATGGCTTGCAGCATGGAAGGTATGTCTTCTGCCGAGATACCAACGTGGCGGTTTACAAATTTATTTGTGTCCATAATATTATGATTTATGAATTATGATTTATGATTTAATTCTTAATTACAAATAGGGATTATTGAACTTCTCATCGATGACCCTTGTTTCCGGTCCATGCCCCGGATAGATTACTGTCTCGTCGGGAAGCGAAAGGAGTTTGTCGCGGATGGCGGCAACCAATACCTCCTGGTTTCCACCCCAAAGGTCGGTACGGCCGATACTTCCGGCAAACAGTGCATCGCCGACGATCGCAAAGCCGTTCTTTTTGTTATAGAAAGCGACGCTGCCGGGTGAATGTCCGGGAACTGTCAGCACTTGAAGTTCGGATGTGCCGAACTTGATGGTCTCGCCTCCTACGATATATTTTTCAACCGGGACATTCTCGACCTGCTGACGGAGTCCGAACAATTTGGCCTGTTCGTCTGGAGAGGGCAGTTTCTCGACATCCTGCTTGTTCGCTTCGGGTTTCAAACCGTATGTCTTATATATAAAACCGTTTCCGAATACGTGATCCACGTGTAGATGAGTACAGAGCAAATGCTTTAATGTCAACTTGTTTTCGAGGATAAAGTCGGTTAACTCCTTTTCCTCTTCCTTGCGACAGCAACCACAATCGATCAGTACGGCCTCGCGTGTATCATCATACAGCAGGAATGTGTTTTCCTGGAAATAATTGAACTCAAACGATTTTATTGTAATCATAACGGTACGTAAACAACTTTTTTAGTTTGGAAAAATTCTTCTTTAAAATGGTCACTCAGGTTGAGGCTGACAGCTTGCTTGTGGAATGGCAATATTTCATGCTGCAACTCTCCTCCTTTCAGACAAATCAAACCGTTAGGAAGTGCATTTTGTTGTTCCTTCTTTATATTCTTACGGGCGATTTTTGCCAGATCGGCCAGCGGCATGACGGCACGGCTCACGACAAAGTCGAATAATTGTTTTTCCTCTTCGGCACGACAATGGCGGAAAGTGACGTTTTTCAAACCGATCGCTTCGGCTACGGCTTGTCCGACTTTGATCTTTTTCCCGATACTGTCTACTAAATGAAACCGTACTTCAGGAAGCAGGATAGCAAGTGGTATGCCGGGAAAACCTCCTCCCGTACCGATATCCATCACTGTTGATCCTTCTTTGAATTTCAGCATTTTCAGGATACCCAAAGAATGAAGCACGTGGTGCAGGTACAGGTTCTCTATATCTTTGCGTGAAATTACATTGATTTTGGAATTCCAGTCTGAGTATAAGTCGAACAGGGCATCTATCTGTAGCTTTTGCGCATCGGTCAGCGTTGGAAAGTAAGACTTTAGAACCCCCAATTGACAATTGACAATTGATAATTGGGGAGAGGATGTTACGTTGTTATCCATAGATTATTATGTGTAGGATTTTATTGTATTTTAATTGTCAATTGTCAATTGATAAATCGGACTGTCTTTCTTCAATAGATATTGGATTTCCGCATAGGGTAAGAATACATTTGTTTCTCTTACCACGTAAGCGGCGATTTCATATTCATTAAAGGTATATGTGATACCGTCTCCGTCGACCAGGAAATTACCGTTCGGAAAGATTTCTTCGACACTGAAGAAACCTATGTTTTCCAAGTCTTTCGGATTCTCTACCTTGTTTTGTTTGGCAATATGATCGATCAATATCTGTGCGAGACTGTCCTGGAAGTTCTCGATGAAAATATCTTCTTCCGTGATTGCATTGCCTGTTTTCAGGTTGATCACATGGTTGTTGTAGGCATGCGAACCGTGTGCGCCGCCTGTATAGTTTTCAAAACTTACGGTATAGCTCAAGATGTCATTCTGGTTGTAGACGATTTCATCCGACGACATTTCGAAATAAGAGAACCAGGCCCCGACCGGCAAATCATCCTTCTTTTCCAACTCCGCCTTGAAATCAGCTTCCAGCTCTTTATAGTTGTTCAGATAATCTTCCGTGTACTTGGCGACCGCTTCTTCCGGAGGCAGGTTCTCGTAATTCTCGCCGAAATAGGAGAGGACGAAGTCATTTTGTATCTTTTTCAGGATCTCTTTATCGGAAAATTTGGCGGGATAGGTGAAGCTCAATTGCAGGTTACAATTGGGATTATCAGGATTATCCAGCAGATGATAGGTCTTATCCACCCGGATAGAATCGAATTTGATATCGTTATCGGCCGTTTGCTTTATGTTGGTATTGCAACCGGTTACGAACATTCCTAAAAAGAAAAGCGCTATCAGGCTTTTACTAATTTGTGTACTCATCGGAATCATAGATTTTAGATAATACTTTTAGATGCAAATGTAAGCTATTATCTTGTAATAAACGAATGGCTGGTTTCTTTTTTCAGCCTCAGAGGCATCAAAAGGGTGAGGAGATAGCAGTGCAAGTGTTGTTCCCTGCCTATGTAACGGTCGTTCCTTACCTATGGAACCACTGTTTCCTGCCCATGAAACGGGAGTGCCATGCCAGTGGAACTCTTGTGCCAATAAAATGTAACAGGCTTGGCACTGCGTTTTAGCTTATCATCTGGAAAAGGAATTCTGCTTGGCGAAGGTTGAGTTGTAATAAATGTTTTAAACGAAAATAAACGCTAATTAGGCAACCTTTTGAGAAAAAGGTTGCCTAATTCTATTTGTGAAACGAACAAATCCCCTATATTTGCAGAGTGTGTACGCGCACCTCTTTGAACCATGTAAAAAATAACAAGTAACAAATGGCTTATTCTAACTATTATGCGGCTTCCGGGCTTTTCCATGGATCTATGTCGTCGGTAATGGGAACGCAGTTCGACATCTTGATGGTCGGCAGTGATCCCCGTCTTCTTGGTACGGTCTGGGAAAAGGTCGAATCGGAAGTGCAGCGATTAGATAAAATGCTGAACCGGTTCGATCCGGAGAGTGAGGTTTCATTTGTTAACCGGGAAGCCGGGCACTACCCGGTGACGGTGGGGGAAGAGCTTTGGAATATATTGTTGAACTGCAAGCGTTACAATGAGCTGACGGAAGGATATTTCGATATAACTTTGCAGGGATTCGACCAGGTATTGCTGACGGAAGAAGATAAAAGCATTTTTTTCTTTTCTGAATCTTTACACATTGATCTCGGCGGGTACGGGAAAGGATATGCGCTTGCTAAAATACGGGAACTGTTGGAAGAAAACGGGATTGGTAAGGCGCTTGTCAATTTCGGAAATAGTTCGGTTCTGGCGGTCGGTACGCATCCGTGCGGCGAATATTGGCCGGTGGGTCTTGACAATCCGTTTACGAAAGAGCGGATTGCCGATTTGAAGTTGTGTGACAGTTCGCTATCGACATCGGGAAATATGCCTTCCCATCCGCGTCATATCGTGAACCCGCATACGGGAACATTCGTGGAGGATAAGAAAATGGTGTCGGTGGTGTCGAAAGATCCGGTGGTGGCGGAGATTCTGACAACTGCCTTTATGATCTGCGACGACGAGCGTGTTCCGGTAATCGCGTCTCAATTTGATATTTATGAAAAACATGTATATAAGTTATGAAAAATGATGAGAATTCAGTCAATTTAAGCCGGCGGGACTTCTTCAAGGAGTTGGGAATGATTGGTGGAGGCGGTGCACTGCTTTCCGCGTTTCCCTGGTTGCAGTCCTGTAGTGCCGACGATAAGGTGCAGATCGCAAAGGAGAAAGTGCGGATCGGATTTATCGGTACAGGTTCACGCGGACAATATCACTTGAACAACCTGAAGACGGTTCCGTATGCTGATGTGGTTGCCTTGTGTGATAATTATCCTCCTAATCTGAAAGCCGCTTCGGTTATCTATCCCCAGGCTAAGACGTATGATGATTACCGAAAGGTTTTGGAAGATAAGGATATACAGGCCGTTATGATCGCGACTCCGCTGTACGAACACGCGCATATAACGATAGATGCTTTGCACGCCGGAAAGCATGTCTTTTGCGAGAAATCGATGGCGATGACGTGTGCCGACTGTCTGGATATGTATAATGTGTTTAAAGAATCCGGTAAAGTGATGTTTATTGGCCAGCAGCGCTTATATGATCCGAAATATATAAAAGCGATGGAAATGGTTCATGCCGGCTTGTTGGGAGATATAAACTCGATACGGGCGTATTGGTTCCGTAATAACGACTGGCGCCGTCCCGTTCCTTCTCCCGATTTGGAACGTAAGATCAACTGGCGCTTATATAAGGAATATTCATGTGGCTTGGTAACGGAGTTGGCCACCCATCAGTTGCAGGTCGGAAACTGGGCGCTCCGGATGCTTCCTGAAAAGGTGGCCGGCATGGGGGATATCGTCTATTGGAAGGATGGCCGCGAAGTGTATGACAGCATCAATTTGATTTACCATTATCCGAACGGTGTGAAGATGACCTATGAGTCAATGATTGCCAACAAGTTTTATGGCCTTGAAGAAGAGATCATGGGAAGTAAGGGCACAATGGAACCGGAAAAAGGTAAATATTATTTTGAAGATGTCGAACCTGCTCCTGGTATCATGCAGTTGATCAACCAGATCGAACATAAGATTTTCGACAATGTTTCATTTGCCGGCCCGAGTTGGGTGCCTGAAACTGCATCGGTAAACAAGGGACATCTGATCATGGATAATGTCACAACGATCAGTGGACAGTCATCGGTAGGTGCTGCCGGCGACGGCTCTATCGAGTTGGTTACCGCTTTCTGTGAAGCGGCCATTACCGGAAAACCAGCTCCTAACTTGGTGGAAGAAGCTTACTATTCTTCTGTTTTGGGTTTGTTGGGTTTGCAGGCGATTGATGAAGGACGGGTGATTACTTTCCCGGATGAATATAAAATACCGTATCTAAATTTTGCATGATTATGAAAGAAATCGTATTATCTGTAAAGAGACAAAAA
>ENA-UEQN01000444-UEQN01000444.1-human-gut-metagenome-genome-assembly--contig:-NODE-444-length-38496-cov-26.138603_pt1 | contig 38496 bp, 28 predicted proteins | sample MGYA00242940_ERZ507944 | MGnify/ENA primary metagenome ERZ507944 (study PRJEB26167, sample SAMN06115449) | human gut metagenome | host: Homo sapiens | place: China:Fujian | collected 2015-08-20... | reverse complement strand
GTGGTCAGGTTGGAGTACTTGTTCAGGTTCTCGTCGATGAAGCGCTCGTAGTGGCCCAGGTCCAGGTCGGTCTCGGTGCCGTCGTCGGTGACGAACACCTCACCGTGCTGCAGGGGGCTCATGGTGCCGGGGTCCACGTTGACGTAGGGGTCCAGCTTCTGGCTGGCCACCTTCAGGCCGCGGCACTTGAGCAGGCGGCCCAGCGAGGCGGCGGTGATGCCCTTGCCCAGGCCGGACACGACACCGCCGGTGACGAAGATATACTTGGTTTGCTTTTCTGCCATAAAAATACTTCCTCCTCTATCAAAATCAGGTCAAATCAGATTCAGAATACGTTTTCCCAATCCAGTATTATACACCCACATCCTCATAAGAATCAAGGATTTCCTGCGCGATCTCGGTGCGGTCGCGGCGGGTGTCCATGGCCAGCTTTTCAATGCGGCGGTGGGCCTCGGCCTCGGTGAGGTGCTCATGCTCCACCAGGCAGCACTTGGCCCGGCTCACCAGCCGGATCTGGGAAATTTTGTCCTGCAGGCGGGCGTTCTCCTGCCGCAGGCGCTGCAGGCGGTGGTTGCTGGCGGCGGCCATGTGCATGGCCTGCACAAATAAGGTGTTGCTGAAGGGCTTGCTCAGCAGCAGCACCCCCTGCTCGTTCAGGGGGGCCAGCAGCTGTTCGGCCTGTGCGGCCTTGACCAGAAACACCACGCCCGCGTCGGTGCCGGCCACGGCGTCCATGCACAGCTCGTGCCCGAACTCGTCGGGCAGGGGGGCGTTGACCACGATCAGGTCAAAGTCGGCGTCCGGCATCCTGCGCCGGGCCTCGGCCCCGCTGGGCAGGATCACCGGCCGGGCATAGCCCATCTCGGCCAGCCGGGCGGCGATGTACTCGTTGGAGCTGGCACCGGCGCTTACAATGAGTGCGCGTCCCATACGTTCCGCTCCTTTCTCCTACGCATGTTCCTGCAGGGGTCAGATGGCGTTGAAGTAGTGGATGCGCTCGTACTCCGCCGGGTCGGCGGCGGCGCGCAGGGCCTCGCACCGGGCACGCTCCTCGGCAAAGTAGCGGCGGCTCAGCTCCTCCGGCAGCACCTTGTGCAAAAAGTCGCTTTCCTCGGCAATGGCCACGGCTTCTTCCAGCGTGGCGGGCAGCATTTCCAGCCCAAGGCCCTCGGCCTCGCCGGGGCGGAACAGGTTCTTGTTGACCGGCGGCTGCAGCACCATGCGGTGTTCGATGCCGTCCAGACCGGCGGCCAGCACCAGACCGATGGCCAGATACGGGTTGCAGGCGGGGTCCGGGCTGCGCAGCTCCATGCGGCAGTTGTCGCCCTTCACCTGGGGGATGCGCACCAGCTGGCTGCGGTTCTGGCGGCTCCAGCTCACATAGCGGGGGGCCTCGTCGCAGCCAAAGCGCTGGTAGCTGTTGGGCAGGGGATTGGTGAACACGGTCAGCTCCCGGCTGTGGGCCAGCACGCCCGCCATAAAGCTGCCTGCGGTGCTGTCCGGGGCAATGTCGCCCTCAAACAGGTTCTTGCCGTCCAGGTACAGCGACAGGTTGATGTGCAGCCCGCTGCCCGCCTGGTCCGGCAGGGGCTTGGGCAGGAAACTGGCGTGGATGCCGCTGCGCATGGCAATGGCCCGCACGATCTGCTTGAACATCATCACGTTGTCGGCGGTCTTGAGGGGGCCTGCATGGTGGCAGTCGATCTCGTTCTGGCCGTGGCCGCTCTCGTGGTGGCTGTGCTGGGGGGCCAGCCCCATCTGCTCCATGGTCAGGCAGATGTCCCGGCGCAGGTTCTCGCCCGCGTCCAGCGGGGCCACGTCGAAGTAGCCGCCAAAGTCGATGGGGATGCGGGTGGGGCGGCCCCGGTCGTCGTTCTCAAACAGATAGAACTCGCACTCGGCACCCACGTTGCAGGTAAGGCCCAGCTTGCGGAAGCGGCGGTTCATCTCCCGCAGAAAGCCCCGGCAGTTGCCGCCAAAGGGGGCGCCGTCCGGCTTTTCCACGTCGCAGAAGAACTGCATCACCCGGCCCTCGGTGGGCCGCCAGGGCAGGATGGTCACGGTGGGCAGGTCGGGGCGCAATACAAGGTCGCTTTCCTCCACCTTCATGAAACCGGCAATGGAGCTGCCGTCGAAGCACACGCCGTCCTCCAGGGCCTTGGGCAGGTCGCTGGCCAGCACGGCGATGTTCTTCTGGGTGCCAAAGATATCGCAGAAGGCAAAGCGCACGAATTTGACGTTGTTGTCCTCCACGAAGTCCAGCACGTCCTGTTGGGTCGAATACCGCATAGGGGTCTCCTTTCAAATAAAACGCCCAAAGGCCTGCCCCCTTGCGGAAGCAGGTCTTTAGGCTGGTGTAAGAAATAGGAAAAGGAGAATGTCAGATTCAAGTTCCGCAGCCTACGGATGATGCTGTTTTACGCGATGCGATCAGACGTAGTAGAGCATCTTGCTGTAGCTGGGCAGCGGCCAGTAGTCCTCGCCGCACAGGGTCTCGGCGTCGTCGGCGGCGGCACGCAGGGCGTCCATGGCGGGCAGCACGTTGTCGTGGAAAGCAACGGCCTTCTCGCTCTCGGAGGGCAGAGCCTTGGCGGCATCCACGGCATCCTGCAGGGTGTCGATGGCGTCGCTCATGGCGTCGGCGTCGGCGGACAGGCGGTTCAGGGTCTTGGTCTCGCTGCGCACGCTGATGCTCTCGCTGACGGCCAGCTTGGAAGCGGCGGTGTTGGCCACCTCGCTCATGTAGGCGTTGACGGCGGGCAGCAGCTGCTTGCGGGCCATCTCCAGCATGGTCAGGGCCTCGATGTTGATGACCTTGGCGTAGTGCTCCATCTCCACCTCGTAGCGGCTCTCCATCTCCACCTTGGTCAGCACGCCGAACTCTTCCATCAGGGCGATGTTCTTGGGTGCGATCAGGGCAGGCAGGGCAGCGGGGGCGTTCTTCTTGTTGGGCAGGCCGCGGCGGGCTGCTTCTTCTTCCCACGCGGCAGAGTAGCCGTTGCCGTTGAAGATGACCCGGCGATGGTCCCGGATGGTGCGCTTGATCAGGGCGATGGCGGCACTGGTAAAGTCCTCGGCACCTTCCAGCTCGTCGGCGTAGCCCTTCAGCTCCTTGGCCACGGCGGTGTTCAGGATGGTGTCACAGTCACCCAGGTTCTGGGAGGAGCCGGGCATCCGGAACTCGAACTTGTTGCCGGTGAAGGCGAAGGGGGAGGTACGGTTGCGGTCGGTGGTGTCCTTGCTGAACTTGGGCAGCACGTCCACGCCCAGGTCCATCTTCATCTTGACGGGGCCTGCGTAGGGAGAATCGGACGCAATGGCGTCGATGACGGCCTCCAGCTCCTCGCCCACAAAGATGGAGATGATGGCCGGAGGTGCCTCGTTGGCACCCAGACGGTGATCGTTGCCGGGGGTAGCCACGGAGGTGCGCAGCAGGTCGGCGTACTCATCCACGGCCTTGATGACAGCGGCCAGGAAGATCAGGAACTGCAGGTTCTCCATGGGGGTGTCACCGGGGTCCAGCAGGTTCTCGTCGGCGGTGGACATGGACCAGTTGTTGTGCTTGCCGCTGCCGTTGACCCCCTCAAAGGGCTTCTCGTGCTGCAGGCAGACCAGACCGTACTTGGGGGCGATCTTCTTCATCATCTCCATGGTCAGCAGGTTGTGGTCGATGGCCACGTTGGTGGTGTCGAAGATGGGGGCCAGTTCATGCTGGCAGGGGGCCACCTCGTTGTGCTTGGTCTTGGCGGGCACGCCCAGCTTCCACAGCTCCTCGTCCAGTTCCTTCATGAACGCGGACACCTCGGGGCGGATCACGCCGAAGTAGTGCTCTTCCAGCTCCTGACCCTTGGCAGAGGGAGCACCGAACAGGGTGCGGCCGGTGAGGATCAGGTCCTGACGGGCCTCGTAGTCCTCTTTCTTGATCAGGAAGTACTCCTGCTCCGGGCCGACGGTGGTGGAAACGTAGTCCACATCCTTGCCAAACAGCTTCAGGATGCGCACGGCCTGGCCGGACAGGGCGTTCATGGAACGCAGCAGGGGGGTCTTTTTGTCCAGTGCCTCGCCGGTGTAGCTGACAAAGGCGGTGGGGATGCACAGCACGTCATCCTTGACAAAGGCGTAGCTGGTGGGGTCCCATGCGGTGTAGCCCCGGGCCTCGCAGGTGGCGCGCAGGCCGCCGGAGGGGAAGGAGGAAGCGTCGGGCTCGCCGCGCACCAGCTCCTTGCCGGAGAACTCCATGATGGCGGTGCCGTCGCCCACGGGGGAGACGAAGCCGTCGTGCTTTTCACTGGTGATGCCGGTCAGCGGCTGGAACCAGTGGGTGTAGTGGGTGGCACCCAGCTCCATGGCCCAGCGCTTCATGACGCTGGCCACCACGTTGGCCACCTCGATATCCAGAGGCGACCCCTTGTGCAGGGTGTTCTTCAGGCTCTTATACGTAGCGCTCGGCAGGCGCTCCTTCATCACATGCTCGTTAAAGACTTTGCTGCCGTAGATCTCCATAACATTTGCTGCCATAAATCCTACTCCTTACATGTCTCAGTTGGCTTTCCCTTATGCTTAACAAAAACGGCGCTGCGAGTCAGGAGGTGACCCACAGCGCCGTTGCTGTCTATGGTTTGATTATAGCCCCGGCGGGTCAAAAAGGCAATTGACAAATCTGACGATTCTGCACAAACGCTCTCCCGGAATTTTGGCACAACTGAGCTTGGTATGACTTTTGAGCCTTTAAACCGGAACAGAACGATTTGGAATTGCCTCCGCTTGCGCTCTGGCAATATCAGCGGAAATAATATTTTTAAATTTGCAGTTCCGGCAGGCCTGCGGGCCCGCCGGAACTGTTTTTTCACGGGAGGAGTCGTTACGGACAATTGCATTTGCAAAACCTAGGCTTATCCGTTGCGTGACAGCCGCAGATGCTGCTACCCGCTACGACCCCTTTTGTGAAAATGCGTTTGGAGCGGCCCGCGGTTGTGCAACAATGAAAGCCCCAGTGGGGCTTTCAAGTGGCAGAGCGGTCTGCGTTAGCAGATGGAGGGGTCTAAACCCCGACAAGCTCCGCAGGACGTGCAACGGCGACGACCGCCGCCTGTGGCGGAAACAGGGAGGAGCTGTTGGGGCAGCGGCCAGCAGGATGCAAGGCCCGCTCAAGGGCCGCGGCAGACGCTGGGAGCCGCAACCCGTCCAAACGCCAATATAAAAATAATAGTTCCTTTCAATATGCCCAGAGCGAAGCGGAGGGCATTCTAAATGGTCAAATAACCTGAAAGAGGAAGAACTTCAGGTAGTTGGTCTCCGGCACGCCCCACAGGATGGGGTGGTCCGGGGCCTGCTGCTTCACCTCAATCTGCCGCAGCTGCCGGTGGGCGTCCTTCGCCGCTGCTTTCAGCATCTTGATGAACAGCTCCTCGGTGGCAAAGTGGGAGCAGCTGGCCGTGGCCAGATATCCGCCCCGGGGCAGCAGCTTCATGGCGCGGTAGTTGATCTCCTTGTACCCGCGCATGGCGTTCTCCACCGTGCGGCGTGCCTTGGTAAAGGCGGGCGGGTCCAGGATGATAAAGTCGTAGGGGTGGCCCTCTTTTTCCAGCCGGGGCAGCAGCGCGAAGGTGTCCTCGCACAAAAAGTCCATGTTGTCAAGGCCGTTGCGCGCAGCGTTGCGCTGGGCCATGGCAATGGCATCGGCGCTGATGTCGGCAGCGGTGACCCGGGCGGCCCCGCCCTTGGCAGCGTTCAGCGCAAAGCTGCCGGTATGGGTGAAGCAGTCCAGCACCGTGTGGCCTGCTGCCAGCCGTGCCACGGCCCGGCGGTTGTACTTCTGGTCCAGGAAAAAGCCGGTTTTCTGGCCGTTCTCAAAGTCCACATGGTAGAACACGCCGTTTTCGCAGATCTCGGTCTGGGTGCTTTCCGGGTGGGTCTCGCCGGGCAGGTCGAACCAGCCCTTGTTCTGCTCCAGCCCTTCCTTGGCGCGCAGGGCCTCGTCGTTGCGCTCGTAGATGCCGGCAATGGTCTGGCCGTCGGCCCGCAGCACCTCGGCCAGCAGGGGGAACAGCACCGGCTTGAGCTTTTCCATGCCCACGCTGAGGGTCTGGGTGACCAGGATATCGTGGAAGCGGTCCACGGTCAGGCCGGGGAACTGGTCGGCCTCGCCAAAGATCACCCGGCAGGCGGTCAGGTCGGCGGGCTCCAGCACGGTCTTGCGGTAGGCCCAGGCGTACTCCACCCGGCGGCGCCAGAAAGCGGCGTCAAAGGTGTCGTTGGCGTTGCGGCTGATGAGCCGCACCCGGATCTTGCTGTGCAGCGACACGAAGCCGGTGCCCAGGTACGCCCCCTTGGGGCTGACCACATCGGCCAGGGCGCCGTTTTCGGGTTCGGTGTCCGGGGCGTGGAGGATGTCGTTTTCGTACACCCAGGGGTGGCCGCCCACCAGCAGGCCCTCGGCGTGTTTGTTGACGGTGTATACAGGATAAGCGCGTTCTTTCATGGAGATCTCCTTGGTTGCTCTTTTCAAATTCACCCCTTTATAATACCATAGATCCATGGTATTATAAATAAGAAATTTCCAAAAAAGACCGGAAAGAGGGGATCTGCAATGGAGATCGAACGCAAATGGATGGTGACCGGCTGGCCGGAGGGCCTGCCCATGGAGGAAGAATTTGCCATGCGGCAGGGCTACATCAGTGTGCGGCCCACGGTGCGCATCCGGGAGGAAGCCCTTGCGGGCGGCAAGACCGACTATGTGCTCTGCTTCAAGAGCGAGGGCGGCCTTGCCCGGGAGGAGATCGAGCGCAGCATCGACAAAGAACTGTTTGAGGAGTTGGAACACAAGATCATCGGCAAACCCCTCATCCCCAAGACCCGCCGCACCTACCGCCTGCCGGACGGCAGCGCGCTGGAAGTGAACCATGTGGACGCAGGCCAGCCCACCGCGTTCTGGTATGCGGAGGTGGAGTACCCCACCGTGGAGGCCGCCAACGCCTGGCAGCCTGCCGCCTTGGGCCTTGCCGATTACCTGGGCGACGAGGTGACCGGCCAGCCCGGCCAGAGCATGGGGGCCTACTGGCTGCAGACCCGCGGCTGACCCCCTATATTATAAGAGAGAAAGGATCGTATCGTTACGAAAAAGGCAAGATTCAAGCTGGAGCTTCAATACAACTCCCCGGTGATCCTCACCTTTTTTCTGCTGTCGCTTCTGGTGCTGTTCCTCGACCAGTGGACCGGCGGCTGGACCACCATGCACCTGTTCTGCGTCTACCGCTCGTCGCTCAAGGACCCGCTGTTCTACATCCGGCTGTTCGGCCATGTGCTGGGCCACGCCGGGTGGGAGCACTTCCTGAACAACATGCTGTTGCTGCTGGTGGTGGGCCCGCCCATGGAGGAAAAATACGGCAGCAAGGCCCTGCTGGGCGGCATCGTGTTCACGGCGCTGGTCACCGGCGTGCTGCAATGCGTGCTGTTCCCCCGCACCGGGCTGCTGGGGGCGTCGGGCATCGTGTTCATGCTCATCATGCTGTCGTCGCTGGCGGGCTTTTCCGGCGGCATCCCGGTCACCATGCTGCTGGTAGCGGCGCTGTACTTCGGCCAGCAGGTGTACGACATCATCCTTGTGCACGACAACGTGGCCAACTTCATGCACATCGTGGGCGGGCTGTGCGGCACGGCCTTCGGCTACTATTTCGCGCTGCCCCGCCGCAAACGCCGCCGCTGACGCATCCAGCGAGGCCGCTTCTTCCGAGGCTGCTTCCAGCGAAGCCGCAGCCTCCAGCGCCGCAGCACAGGAAAGCATCATTGCATCAACCGGGCAGGAGAGGGCAGGACCTTTCCTGCCTTTTTTGTGCGCCCGATTGCACCCGGGGCACGAATGTGCTATACTGAAAGAAAAAACGACAGGGAGGGACAACGCATGAAATTGACATCCGCAGGCGCAAATAAAATGATCAAAGCATGGAACGAAGACCTGGAGGGGCTGCTGAAAAAAGAAGAAGCGGAAAGCAGAACGACCTATGGAATCAATGAGGAACCGCTGCCCGCAAACTACGACTTTGCTCGGATGCAGCAGCAGATGGATGCGCTGAACCAGAAGATCGCTGTGCTGCGTCATGCAGTGAACGTGTTTAATACCACCACTATGTTGGAGGGATTTGGGTTTACCATCGACGAGGCACTGGTGCGCATGGCAATGCTGACAAAAAAGAAGCAGCGTCTGGCACAGATGAAGCAGGTGCCGTTGCTGGTGCGCACATCCCCCGGCTATGGCAGCAACACTCCGGAAATGACCTGCCGCAACTACGATGCAGAACAGGTGGAACAGGAATACCGCCGTGTCAGTGATCAGCTGACGGCTTTGCAGCTGACGCTGGACCGCGCCAATCTGCTTTTGGAATTTGAAGTGGAGCTGGAGGGGTGACCGTGATATTCCGGGGTGAATGCGTTTTTATTTGAATCTGGGAGAGCCATAAGGTTCTGGTACAAGGTTACAAATTTGGGTTGTTTTGTTATTTGATCAAGGTTATGGATGAGGTTAAGGCTTTGATAAAATGCAGCAATGCAATCGCGCATGCATCTAAAAGCCTCCGTATCGGCTTTTGTCGGTACGGGCGGGGAGGCACGGTTTCAGCCGCATCTAAGAGCAACAGGGCAGGCAGGGGCAAAACCTTTGCCTGCCCTTTTTGTGCGCCCGATTGCACCCGGGGCACGAACGTGCTATACTGGAACAAAAAACAACCAAGGTTGTACAAAAGCGAGGAAACGACCATGAAGCGGGCATATATCAATGGCATTCTGCTGGACGGCACCCAGCAGATGGAGCCGCAGGCACACAAGGTGCTGCTGTGCGAGGACGGCGTCATCACCGCCGTTGCGAACGAGGGCACCGACCTGGACGGCTATGAGGTCATCGACCTCCACGGCGGCTATGCGATGCCGGGCCTCATCAACCTGCATGTGCATCTGGCCGGCAACGGCAAGCCCAGCGCAAAGCCGCGGGATAATGCGGCGCTGGTGCGTAAAATTCTGAGCAACGGCCTGACCCGCGCGGTGGCCTACCGCATGGTGTGCAGCTATGCAAAGCTGGAGCTGCTGGGCGGCGTGACCACCATCCGCACCGTGGGCGGCATCGCGGATTTTGACACCCGCTGCCGGGACGATGCCCAGGCCGGGAAGATCCTGGCCCCGCGCATTCTGGCCGCCAACGAGGGCATCTCGGTGCCGGGCGGCCACATGGCAGGCTCGGTGGCTGTGGCGGCCCACAACAACGGCGAGGCCCTGACCCAGCTCACCAAGGTCAGCACCCAGCGGGTGGACCTTGTCAAACTGATGATCACCGGCGGTGTGCTGGATGCCGCCGAAAAAGGCACCCCCGGCGAGCTGAAGATGCCGCCGGAGATGGTAAAGGCCGTGTGCGATCAGGCCCACGCCATGGGCTATCCCGTGGCGGCCCACACCGAATCGCCCGAAGGGGTGAAGGTTGCGCTGGAAAACGGCGTGGACTCCATCGAGCACGGCGCAAAAATGGACGAAGAAACGGTAAAACTGTACAAGGAGCACGGCGCGTTCCTGTGCACCACCATTTCCCCGGCGCTGCCGTATGCGCTGTTTGACACGGCGGTGTCCGGTGCGTCGGAAAAAGACCAGTACAACGGCAGGATCGTGTTTGACGGCATCGTGGAAAGCGCCAAAACGGCGCTGGCCAACGGCATCCCGGTGGGCCTTGGCAACGACGTGGGCTGCCCTTACATCACCCAGTACGACTTCTGGCGGGAGCTGTGCTACTTCCACAAGTATTGCGGCGTGAGCAACCAGTTTGCCCTGTACACCGCCACCCTGCGCAATGCCCGGCTGGCCGGGGTAGGGGACGTGACCGGCTCGCTGGAAGTGGGCAAGAGCGAGGACCTCATCGTCACCCGTCAGAACCCGCTGGAGGACCTGCGGGCGCTGCAGCATCTGGAGCTGGTGGCCTGCCGGGGCCGCGTGGTGAAAAAGCCCGCGCCCAAGCGCAACCAGACCGTGGACAAGCTGCTGGACCCCTATCTGGAATAAGAATTTATCATAGAAAGGCTCTCCCGCAAGGGGGAGCCTTTTTACATGCTCGCCATCACGGCCAGAATGCTCTGCCAGCTTTTGGTGCGGGCGCAGGTGGGGGCCGGACGGGCCGGACGGCTCACCGGCGGGGTCTGGGGCTGCGTCTGCAGCTGGGCGGCAGCCGGTACGGCCGGGTGGAAGAACATCTCCAACGTGCCGCTCTGCCACTGTGCGGCCAGCTGGGCGGCCTCCGGGTCGGCCTGCAGAGTGCGGCGCTCGGCTCCGGCCAGGCTGTCGGCCAGCCAGTACAGGATGGCGGCCACCGGCAGGCAGGGGGCCTTGCTCAGGGTGCTGTAGCTCCAGTGGGCACCCCGGCCCACAAAGCTGTCCACCGTGATGACGGCCCCGGTGCGGGCGTCACGGGGCAAAGGCAGATCGCAGTCCGTGCCCGCCAGCGTTTCCAGCTCCTGCACCATGCGGTCGGTGCGGGCAGCGTCCAGCCGGTCCTCGCGGCAGCAGGCGTGGAAGTCGGTGTCCTCCAGCAGGCTCTCGGCCTTGGCGGGGAACTGCCCGGTGAGCTGGCCGCTCTCGTTGTGGCAGAGCATCCACCCCTTGCGGAACAGCTGGAAGTTCAGTCCTCTGCGGCCCATCGTGGAGTAACACACGGTGGCGCAGTGCTCCCCGGGCATCCGCCGGACTTCCAGGTAGGCGTCGTTGCCGCAGAGATCCTGCAGGCGCACGGCGGCCAGAAGCTGCGCCCCCGGCAGACGGGATGACATGGCGTTGTGCATGGCGGTAAAGTAGCGGTTGGCATCCATGATACGTTCCTCCCTGAATGGTTCGACTGACAGCAAAGTGTTGTATTCAAAGGACTTCCAACGCGGGCCGCCGCCGTGCACTGCGGGGGACATCGCGTGTTCCTGTGGTTCGTCTGAACATAGTATAGCATAAACTGCGACAAAAAACAACTAAAAGTTTGCAAAAACAACCAGATTTTTGCGAACACCCCGGAACTGCTCCAAAATACAACGCGACGGTTGGTTGTAAAATGCCCGAAGCGGTTGTGTGCCGGACAACAAAAAAGCCTTCCCCCAAAAGGGGAAGGCAACCTCTCAATCTCCCAGCTCCCGGATCTCGTTCTGGATCAGGCGGCCGGCGGCGCGGGCCAGCTGGTCCATGCCGCGGATGCGGGCCATATTTTTACCATAGATGCGGGCAGCGTCGGCGGCGGAGCGGTCCTCGCCCATGAACACTGCCGACACCCGGATGCCCTTGCGCTGCAGCACGCGCACCTGGGCGGCCGCGTCGGCCACACCGGCGGCGTCCTCGTAGCCGCAGCCCAGCGGGTTTTCCGGGCTGGGCGGGATGCGGCGGCTGTCGTTGGGGGAAGCGTCGGTCAGCAGGATGAGCAGGTGCCGCGGGGCGGGGCCGGGGGCAAAGTCCAGCAGATCGCCCGCCGCCAGCAGGGCCAGGCCGTCGCGGTTCCAGCCGGAGGCAAAATACCGGTTGATGTTCTGGCGGTTTTTGTCGGCAAAGTCCTTGAGCACCCGCAGCACGGTGTAGCCCCGCAGGCTGCTGAAGGCGCTCACCCGCACCGGGATGCCGCAGTTGGCCAGGCTCTCGGCCAGGATGGACCCCTGCGCCGCGATGACCTCCTGACAGTGCAGGCGGGAGGCGGAAGCGTCCAGCAGCAGGTCCACCGTAAAGGCGGGGTGATTTTCCTCTTCGGCGCACAAAAACACCCGGTCATCGTTCAAAAGCGGGGCGCGCCACACCCGCCCGGGGTCCACATTGCCGCTGCGGGCCACCCGCGCGTTGGGCTGCTGATGCACCAGAATGCAGTTGCGGATCTGCTCGGTGAGCCGCAGCACCACGCTGCGGTGCAGCTCCTGATTTTTGGCGTAGTAGGCGCGGTTGCGGTCGGCCTGCAGTTCGGCCTGCTCGGCCAGATGCCGGGCCTCCGGGGTGGGGGCCTGTTCCGGGCTGGGCACGCCCGCGCTGAACCACAAATGGCACCCCAGATGCACCCCGGTGCACAGCTCCTGTTCGGCCTTGCGCAGCCGCTCCGGCGGGTAGAGGGAGCGGCCGAAGCAGCTCTCGATGTAGGCGCGGTCCTGCGCGGCGTTCTGCTTCAGGGTGATGTGGGCCTGCCGTTTGTCCACGCTGGGGCCGCTGCCGGCGGCGTCCACGGCGTTGGAGTGCTCCACGGTCACTCGGTCGGTCTTGATCATCTGGGTGGGCAGGGCCTTGGTGGCAAGGGTGGCCAGCAGGCCGTCCAGATGCAGGTGCAGCGCCGCTTTCGGATGCACGGTGCCGTCGAAGAGGTCAAACTTTGCGTACACGGCCAGCAGGGCGTCCTGCAATTGGTCCGGCTGCGGGGCGGTGTCCGGGGCCAGCGCCCGGAACAACCCGCTCTCGTAGGGGGTCATCACGGGCAGATTGCGCCCCAGCACGCTGCGCCAGCGGGCCGCCTGCATGGTGTACACCAGCTGGTTCCTGGCCATCCACTCCTGCCGGGAAAGTTTGTACTGGATGGCAAAAAAGTAGTCGGCGTGAGAAGAACGCAGCGCTTCCAGCACCGGGCGGTGGGGCAGCTCCAGCCGGTAGGCCGCGTTTTCGAGGTAGAGCCACGCCAGATCGTCCAGCATGGCCTGCCGCAGATCGCCCGCCCAGCGGTCGAAGATGCTGTTTATCAACTTGTCACCGTAATATTTGTGCACAAGGCCCACGATGGTGTTCATGTAAAAATCCACCGTGCCGTCGGTGTTGTGGGCCAGAAACAGCGGCTCAAAGCCATAGGCGCCCGCAGCCGCCCAGACCTGATTGGCCGCCCGCCGCTCCTGTGCGGTGTAGCTCTGGGCTTCCATCAGGCAAACAGCCTGGCCGCATCCAGTTTGGCCGGGATGCGGGCCGCGATCACGTCGCGGATCAGGCCCTGCTCGTAGCTGTCAAAGGCCTTGTTGGTGATGCCCATGTCCAGCGCGGCCCCTGCGGGGATGCCGCGGCGGATCAGGCGCAGCGCGTCCAGCATACCGCGCAGGTCCAGTGCCTTGGTGGAAATTTCCGCACTGTCGCACTTTTTCTGCAAGTCGAGGAACAGCAGGGCGAACTGATGGGCGTACTTCGCGGTCAGATCTGGGAACTGTGCTCGCAGCAGCTTTTCCAGGTTGTCCTGGGTGATGGTGGGCATCTGGATGACCACGAAGCGGGAGGTCAGGGCCTCGTTCAGCTCCCGGGTACCGGCGTAGCCGTAGTTCATGGTGGCGATGAAGCGGGTCTCCTCGGCCAGCGGGATGCGGTCGTAGCCGGGCACGTCAATGGCGCGGCGGAAGTCCAGCACTGCGTGCAGCACGGCCAGCGCTTCGTTCTTGGCCATGTTGATCTCGTCCAGCACGCCAAAGCCGCCGCACTGGGCGCAGCGGTACACCGGCCCGGGGCGGAACTCCACCCGCCCGTCGACAAAGGTGTCCATGCCGATGAGGGAGGCCGCGTCCATGTTCACATGGAACGAGATGTCCCACGCGGGGCGGCCGAAGGCGGCGGAGAGGTTCTCGGCCAGCACGTTCTTGCCGGTGGCCTTGCCGCCCGCCAGCAGCAGGTTTTCGCCGCAGAGCAGGGCGGCCAGCGCCTGCTCCCACACCTCTTTGCCGTAGTAGGTAAAGGCCGGGGCCGGGATGCGGGGCCGCAGCGCAGCGTCCAGCGGATGGGCGGCACGATATTCCGCTACCGCAGAAAGCAGGGCCGGGTCCACGCCCTCCTGCCGCAGCGTCTCAAGAAGTTCAGACATTGTACAATACACCTCGATGCTTTGCCGGTTGCTTGCAGCAAACCGGCTGCTCAGCCCTATCATAGCACAATCGCGGGCATTTGTGTAGGGGGCGTGCGGGGCAAAACAGCAAAGAGGGGCAGCCCCGACCGGGACCGCCCCTCTTCACATGAAAAAGAAGAAAAGAAGGAATGTTGGATCTATGCGGGAGAACTGCGCCTTATCAGGCGTTCTCCAGGCCTGCCATCTGCTTGATGGATTTAATGGCAAAGGTCATGGTACGACCGCAGGCAGTACCGCCCATGACGCAGGGATAGTTGTTCTGGAAGAAGCTGCCGGACATATCACCGGTGATATACAGACCGGGGATCGGCTCATTGTTGCTGTCCTTGGCCTGGCAGTTCTCGGTGATGGAGATGCCCTGCATACTGCACAGCAGAGAGGCACCCAGCCAGCAGCCGTAGAAGGGAGCGGTGCGGATGGCGCTCAAACGGCTTGCAGGCTTGCCGAAGTCCTCGTCGTTCTGCTTGTCGTACAGCTCGTTGTAGCGGGCAACGGTGGCTACAAAGTTGTCCTTGTCGGCACCGGTAAAGCCCATCTTGTCGGCGAGCTCTTCAATGGTGTCCGCCTTCATGATCAGGCCTTCTTCGGCGTACTGTTCCAGCTTCTTTTCCATGCCGCCGGGAATCAGACGGGTGATGGCAGAGCAGCCGATGGTGTGGAAGCGGGTAACATCCTCAAAGTAGTTTGCATCGTGGATCATGGCATAAACATGACCCGGCTGCTGGAAGGAAGCATGGGAGGCGTTGTCGTACTCCTGACTCTCATTCATAAAGCGTTCGCCATGGCGGTTGACCTTCAGGAAGGGCTGGCTGCCGGGGTTGTACTGACCCACAGTGCCGGGGAAGGCCTTGCCGCCAAAGGCAGAGGGGGCATCCACATAGCCGGCATCCACGCCGGGTGCCACAAGGCCGCGGTCGAACAGGACGGGAGCGGGCTCTGCATCCAGATGTGCACCTGCCCAGATCGCGGCACGGATGCCGTAACCCTTGTCGGCAGGCGTATAGGAGCAGGCAGTGGTCACACTGGTGCCCAGCGGGTCCAGCTGCTCCATCATGTAGGGGTTGCCGGCATAGCCGCCGCAGGCCAGCAGAACGCCCTTGGCTGCATGGATGCGGATGAAGTGACCATCCTCGGTGTTCTGGGCGATCACGCCGGTGATGCGGCCGTCTGCGTCCTTTTCCAGCTTAGCCAGACCGGTGTTGAAGTCAACGCCGTAGCCGAGGCTCTCAATGTACTCCTGGAACACCACGTTGCGGGGCTTTTCACCGGCGCGGTAGTCTACCTGCTGCACGGGGAACATAAATTTGGTCTGGCTCACCTGGGTGTCATCCGGCCACTTGGCTTCATCGCCGGAGGTCAGGTTGCACACATAGTTATAAGGTTCGTTTTCCAGGATGCTGGCAACGAAGTCATGCATGGCGGCAGACTCGTTGATCCAGGTCTTGACCACACGCTGGTCGCAGCGGCCGCCCATAGAACGGGAGATCTCGCTCAGCAGCTCGGCACGGTCCACCGGGGGAACGCCCTGCTTCTGTGCTTCGCTGCTGTCGATGGCGCCGTACCAGTGGCGGGTGTCCATGACGGCGGCATTCTGCTCGATGATACGGAAATTCAGGCCGTTCTTGGCGGCAAAAGCAGCGGCACACATGCCGCCGTTGCCTGCGCCAACAATGACGATGTCGGTGTCCCATGTCTCGGTGATGGCAGCCTCGTCGATGTCGGGCTCGGTGCCCAGCCAGTCGTTCTCGTCGCCGGTGGGCAGCTGTACGCTGGTGACAACAGCCTCGCCCTTTGCCTGTGCATAGCAATTCTGGGCAGCTTTCATGACAGCCTTGGAGGTGACGGTGGAACCGGAAACGCCGTCGATCTCGGCAGAACCTGCAGCCATCAGCTGCTCGCGCAGCTCATCTGCGGCAGCAGCACCGTAGGATGCGGTCTCACCAGAGGTGTCAACTACAACGTCGGTGACAGCGTTCTCAGAGAAGGTCATTGTGACCTTGACGGTGGAGGAGATACCCTCGGCAGTGCCCTCATAGGTGCCGGGGATGTAGGTGCCGGTTGCACCGGAAGCGGCAGCGCTGCCGGAAGCAGCGGTGGAGGTGGAGCCGGAGGCTGCATTGCAGGCAGCCAGAGCACCGGCGGTGACACCGCTCATGGCGGCGGCAGCGGCGATCTTCAGAAAGCCTTTGCGGGAGATCTTGTTCATAGGTACGCTCTCTTTCTCTTCATTGTTTCAATTCTTCTTTGTCCTTCCGCAATGCACAGGGATTGCGGAATCTTTAACAATTGTAGCGCAGTCGAAAAGAATTTACAATTCATTTGTTTCATATTATAATTAAGAAAAACTTATTATAAAAACAGGGGAGGAGCAGAGCCGATGAACGAGAATGCGTTGCAGAGCTTTGTAAAGATCGTGGAGCTGGAAAGTTTTTCCGAAGCAGCGGAGGCGTTGTTCGTGTCGCAGTCGGCGCTGTCGCAGCAGATCCGGGCACTGGAAAAGCAGCTGAAGGTGGAGTTGTTCCGCCATACCCGGCGGCAGGTGATCCTGACCCCGGCAGGGCAGGAGTTTTATCCGCAGGCCAAACAGGTACTGGCCCTTTACCAGAAGGCTGTCTGCCGTGCGCAGGCGGTGCAGCAGCATACAGATCCTCCGGAGCGGCATATCCTGATCGCATACTGCCATGAGGCGCTGCGGATGTTCGGTTACGATCTGTTTGCACTGACCGGAGAACTGTGCATCCGTTTTTCGCCGATACTCCGACGTTGTGTGCGCCGCAGTGACGTCTGGAACGCTTTGCAAAAGGGGGATGCAGATCTTTCCTTTCAGCTGGACTGTACAGAGATCCACGCACAGGGGCTGGCATTTACGCCGGTTTTTTATGTGCCGGAGTTCTGTATCCCATTTCATGCACCGGAAGATATGCCAAAAGGCCGGCTCACGCTGGAGCAGGCGCTGCAATACCGTTGGATGCCGGCCGATAACATGGAGCAGAGCATCTATGAATCGGCGCTGTTCCGGGAGGGAACCCGTCGGGGCGCGGAGATCATCCGGATGGAGATGTCACGGAGCGCACAGTATCCGGTGACATCGCTGAAGATGATCCCGGGCGTGTACTACCGCAGGCCGGACATGGATTTTGTCCGGATACTGGACTGGGACCGGGGCCATCGCTTTGGCATCGTGACCCGGGCCGACCCGGACCCGGTGGTGCAGGAGTACGTGCAGGAGCTGCAGCAGGTTCTGCCGCCGCTGACAAAGCAGCTGTTCGGGGTGGAGCTGGAAAAAATAGAGGTGTGAAAAAAACCGGGAACATCCGCAGATGCTCCCGGTTTTTAAAATATCGGTGCTTTACTCCACCACGTCCTCGAACTGGCTGTTGTACAGGTCGGCGTAGAAGCCGCCGGCGGCAAGCAGCTGGTCGTGGGTGCCCTGCTCCACGATGTCGCCGTCCCGCATCACAAGGATGAGGTCGGCGTCCTTGATGGTGGACAGGCGGTGGGCGATGACAAAGCTGGTGCGGCCCTCCATCAGGCGGTCCATGGCGGTCTGGATGCGCTGCTCGGTGCGGGTGTCCACACTGCTGGTGGCCTCATCCAGAATGAGGATGCGGTTGTCGGCCAGGATGGTGCGGGCGATGGTCAGCAGCTGCTTCTGGCCCTGGCTCACGTTGGAGGCGTCCTCGTTCAGCTCCATCTGGTAGCCGCCGGGCAGGGTGCGGATGAAGTGGTCGGCGTTGGCGGCCTTGGCGGCGGCAATGACCTCCTCGTCGGTGGCGTCCAGACGGCCGTAGCGGATGTTCTCCAGGATGGTGCCCTTGAACAGCCAGGTGTCCTGCAGCACCATGCCAAAGCCCTCGCGCAGAGCGCTGCGGTCAAAGTCGCGCACGTCGTGGCCGTTCAGGGTGATGGAACCGGCGTCCACATCGTAGAAGCGCATGAGCAGCTTGACCATGGTGGTCTTGCCCGCGCCGGTGGGGCCGACGATGGCCACCTTCTGGCCGGGCTTCACCGTACAGCTGAAGTCGTGGATGATGGTCTTGTCCGGGGTGTAGCCAAAGCGCACATGGTCGAAGGTCACCTGACCGTCGATGCAGGCGGGGTCTGCCCGGCGGGCCGGGTCGGCGGTCTGGTCCTCTTCCGGCTCGTTCAGGAACTCGAACACCCGCTCGGCGGCAGCGGCCATGCTCTGCAGCATGTTGGACACCTGCGACAGCTGCTGGATGGGCTGGGTGAAGTTCTTGACGTACTGGATGAAGGCCTGGATGTCGCCGATGGTGATGGTGCCGTTGGCGGCAAAGATGCTGCCCACGATGGCCACCGCCACATAGCCCAGGTTGCCCACAAAGTTCATGATGGGCATCATCAGGCCCGAGAGGAACTGGCTCTTCCAGGCGGATTCGTACAGCTTGTCGTTGGCAGCGTTGAAGTCGTTCAGCACCACGGCCTCGCGGTTGAAGGCCTTGACCACGTTGTGGCCGGCGTAGATCTCTTCCACCTGGCCGTTCACCACGCCCAGGGTGGCCTGCTGGGCCTTGAAGTACTTCTGGCTGAACCTGACCACCAGCAGCACCAGTGCCAGCGACACCGGCAGGATCAGCAGGGCGATCAGGGTCATGCGGGGGCTGATGGACAGCATCATGATCAGCACGCCGATCATGGTGGTCACGCTGGTGATGAGCTGGGTAATGCTCTGGTTCAGGCTCTGGCCCAGGGTGTCCACATCGTTGGTGATGCGGGACAGCACCTCGCCTACGGTGCGCTTTTCAAAGTAGGCCAGGGGCAGGCGGTTGATCTTCTGGCTGATCCGGCGGCGGAAGTCGTAGCAGACTTTCTGGGAAAGGCCGGTCATCAGCCAGCCCTGGATAAAGCTGAAGGCGCTGCTCAGCAGGTACATCCCCAGCAAAAACAGCAGCACCCGGCCGATATACACAAAGTCGATGCTGCCGGTGCCGCGCAGCTTGGCGACCCAGCCGGTGGCAAGGGCCGTGGTGGCTTTGGCCAGTACCTTGGGGCCGGCAATGTTGAAGATGGTGGACAGAATGGCAAAGACAATGGCCGTGATGAGCGGCAGTTTGTAGTGGCTCATGGTCTGGAGGAGCTGCCGCAGCGTGCCCTTGAAGTCCTTGGCGCGCTCGGTGGTCATGCGTCCGGGTCTTGGCATATCACACACCCTCCTTTTCCGGATTCAGTTGTTCAAGGTCCAGTTCCTTCTGGCTCAGCTGGCTGCGGGCGATCTCCTGATACTCCGGGCAGCTGGCCATGAGCTGGGCATGGGTGCCCTTGCCCACCAGACGGCCCTCGTCCAGCACCAGGATCTGGTTTGCGTGCAGCACGGTGGAGATGCGCTGTGCCACGATGATGACGGTGGCGTTGTCGGTCTGGGCCTTCAGGGCGCGGCGCAGGGCCACGTCGGTCTTGTAGTCCAGGGCCGAGAAACTGTCGTCGAACAGATAAATTTTCGGGTCCTTGGCAATGGCACGGGCGATGGACAGGCGCTGTTTCTGGCCGCCGGACACGTTGGAACCACCCTGTGCGATGGGGCTTGCGTAGCCCTCCGGCTTTGCGTCGATGAACTCGGTGGCCTGTGCGATGGCGGCGGCCTTTTTCACGGCGGCGTCGGTGATGTGGTCCCCGCCGAACTTCAGGTTGCTGTCGATGGTGCCGCTGAACAGCACGCCCTTCTGGGGCACATAGCCCAGCAGGTCGTGCAGCTGTGCCTGGGGCATCTGGCGCACGTCGATGCCGTCCACGGTCACGCTGCCGCCGGTCACGTCGTAGAAGCGGGGGATCAGGTTGAGCAGGGTGCTCTTGCCGCAGCCGGTGGAGCCGATGATGGCAGTGGTCTCGCCGGGCTTTGCGGTAAAGCTGATGTGCTCCAGGGCGTCGCTGTCGGCACCGGGGAAGCGGAAGCTCACGTCGTGGAACTCCACCACGCCCTGCCAGTTCTTGTGCTCCTTTGCGGCCTTGGCGTCGGCTTCGTCCGGGTCGTGGATGGTGGCCTTGGTGCGGAGGACCTCGTCGATGCGGTCTGCGGCCACACCGGCACGGGGCAGCATGACGGCCACCATGGCCAGCATCAGGAAGGACATGACGATCTGCATGGTGTAGGTGATAAAGGCGATCATCTCGCCCACCTGCATGGTGCCGTTGTCCATGGCCTTGCCGCCGAACCAGACGATGAGCAGGCTGGTGCCGTTCATGATCAGGGTCATAAAGGGCATCATGGCCACCATGGCGCGGTTGGTGAACAGCTGGGTGCCCATCAGGTCCTTGTTGGCCTTGTCGAAACGAGCCTCCTCAAAGGCTTCCCGGCTGAAGGCACGCACCGGCATGATGCCGGTGAGGAGCTCGCGGCTGACGAGGTTCAGCCGGTCCACCAGCGTCTGCATGATCTTGAACTTGGGCATGGCCACGTTCATCAGGAAGAGGATGAGCAGCAGCAGCAAAGCCACGTCCAGCACCACGATCCAGGACAGGCCCGAAGAGCTGCCGATGACGTGCAGCACACCGCCGATGCCCAGAATGGGCGCATAGGCCACCATGCGCAGCAGCATGACGCAGACAAACTGCACCTGCTGGATGTCGTTGGTGGTGCGGGTGATGAGGGACGCGGTGGAGAAGTTCTCGATCTCCGCATTGGAGAAGTGGATGACGCTGGAGAAGGTCTCGCGGCGCAGGTCGCGGCCGATGGCGGCGGACACCCGGGAGGCCAGGAAGCCCACCGCGATGGACACGGCCACCATCAGCAGGGTCAGGGCCAGCATCTGGCCGCCTACCTTATATAAATAGTGCATCTGCACAGCGTGGGCAATGCCCTGGGCCTCGTATTCCAGCCCCACCAGCAGCAGAGCCTGGCTCTTCAGGTTCTCCACCACGGTGTCGTCCAGCTGGCCGATGGCACCGGTCAGCTGCTGCTGCACGGCGTCGCGGCGGAAGCCGGGCATCTGGCTCATGGCGGCAAACTGGCCGCACACGGTGTCCAGCTCCTCCGCCGTGGGGGCCGCAGTCTCGGTTTCCGTGTCGGGATTGCGGTCGGCACCGGAGGCCTGCAGGTCCGCAAGGCCGGTCATGCCCATGCCGGTCTGCCCGGCGGGGGTGTTGGCTGCCTGGGCGGCTGCCAGATACAGCACGATGTCCGGCGTGGTCACAGCATCTTCCAGCGCAGTGCGCTCGTCGGCGGTCAGGTCGGTGCGCAGGCGCAGCACATCGCCGTCGGCGGTGTAGGCGTTCTGGAAGGCAGCGGCGTCCTCCTCGCGCATCAGCAGCGAGAGGGCATCCAGCGTGCTCTGCCGCACGGTGGCGGGCAGGGGGCTTTCGATGCCGCCCTGCTGGATGCCGGTGTCCACGATCTTGCTGGTGTAGTCCGGCAGCGACAGATCGCAGTACGCCTGCACGAACAGCAGTGCGAACACCACGAGGCAGACGGCCCAGTGACGGGCCAGCTGCTTAAAGATCTTTGTCATGGTTTGGTTCTCCCTTCGGTTTGGTGGTACGCGCAGCGTTTTCCGCAAGAATGGCTTCCATCAGCGCGCCGCGCAGCGCTTCCATCTGGGCCAGCTGTTCCGGCTCCAGCCGGGCCATGACACTGGAAAAGTAGTCCCCAAGAGCAGCCTCGCACTGTCGGCAGGCCTCGTATCCCTTGGGCGTGAAACGCACCAGCGTCTTGCGGCGGTCGGCAGGGTCGGCAAAGCGTTCCACAAGGCCGGCCTGCTCCATCTGCCGCACCGTGCGGGAAATGGCAGGAAGCGGTTGATGAAGCTCCTGAACAAGATCGGAGATATAAACGGCACCGTCCTGTCCATGGAGACGAATGCAGCCCAGCAGCCCTTCCAGCATGGGGAAGTGGCGCTTGGGGCAGTCGGCCAGAGCGGCCTTCATGCCGGCCTTGGATGCTTTGCTCAGCCGGTGGATGTAGCGGCAAAGCCCGCGGAAACTCAACGTGGATTCCTCAGACACGCGATCCCTCCTCTCAAAAATTACTTAACAGCTGTTAACTGTTAACGCTTGACAATAATAGCCTTTTGCAGGCCGGATTGCAACCCCCTGCAGGGATTGTTTCACAAAAGTTCACAAACGTTTGTGTCCCGCATACACATAAAGCAAAGGGGGCATCGGGCATGGAACAGCGTTTGTGGATGATCCTGCAATTGTTCGGCGGGGCGGCACTTTTCTTATACAGTATGGACACCCTCACGGACGCTTTGCAGCAGGCGGCGGGGGACACCCTGCGGCAGGCCCTTGCCCGGCTCACGGCCCACCCGCTGGCCGGGGTGCTCACGGGGGCGGCGGTCACGGCGGTGGTGCAGAGCAGCTCGGCGGTCACGGTGCTGGTGCTGGGCCTTGTGGGGGCCGGGCTGCTGACCCTGCAGCGGGCCGTGCCGGTGGTGTTCGGAGCCAACATCGGCACCACGGTCACCGCGCAATTGCTGGCCTTCCGGCTGGAGGATGCCCGGTATCTGCTGCTGGTGGCGGGGCTGCTGCTCTGGTTCGCGGGGCGCGGGCGTCTGCACGCAGCCGGGCAGGCGCTGTTTGCGTTCGGCCTGCTGTTTGAGGGCATCGCGGTCATGGCCGAGGCCATGGAGCCGTTGGCAGCGGGGCCGGTGTTCCGGCAGTGGATGGCCCAGGTGCGGCATCGCCCCGGCCTGGGCCTGCTGGCCGGGCTGGGCATGACCCTTGTGGTGCAGAGCAGCTCCGCCACCATTGCGGTGCTGCAGCAGGCGGCCGCCCGCCCCGGGCCGGACGGCGGGTGCCTGCTGGGCCTTGCGGGAGCCATCCCGGTGCTGTTGGGGGACAACATCGGCACCACGGTCACGGCGGTGCTGGCATCGGTGGGGCAGAGCCGGGACGCCAAACGTCTGGCGGCGGCCCACGCCCTGTTCAACCTGTCCGGGGCGGCGGTGTGCTGGCTGCTGCTGCCCCAGTTCACCGCGCTGGTGCGGCTGGTCTCGCCCCATGGGCCGGAGAGCGCCGTGCTGGCCCGGCAGATCGCCAACGCCCACACCCTGTTCAATCTGGGCTGCACGGTGCTGTGGCTGCCCCTGACCCCCTGCATGGTGCGCATCGTGTGCATTCTATTGCCGGAAAAGCACGCCCCTGAGTTGAAACGAACGCCCTAAAATGGTATAATGACAGTGTATCGAAAATTTTGTGACGCTTTTGTTACACAAACGATGAACTGACTCTTCTGTGGGCCTGCGGCGGTGTGCGGCTGCCAGGGCACAGAGCGAACCAAGAGGACGTGTTTACTATGAAGGATATCATCAACGGGTTGATTGAGCGGTTCCGCAGGCAGCATGTACAGGCCCGGCGCTATGTGGCCATGATGCTGGTGCTGGCCCTGCTCACCACCCTGTTCGTCAACTGGCAGCTCCATGGGGTGGGCATCTCCATGACTGCCGACTACCACTGCGGCTACGAGGAGCACCAGCACACGGCGGCCTGCTACGAAAAAGTGCTCACCTGCGGTTACGAGGAGGGCGAGCCGGAAACGCCCGTCACCTCTTCGGACAGCAGCGCCGATCTGGTGTCCGCCTACAGCGCGGAAGAGCCGGAAGAGCCGGTGCAGACCGAGCCGGAGACCATCTGGGTGCCCCATGAGCACACCGATGCCTGCTACGAGGAGCACCGGGTGCTGACCTGCTGTCAGGAAGAGCACGAGCACACCGACGACTGCTTTGACGAGTACGGTGCGCTCATCTGCGGCGAGTTCGAGCATATCCACGACGACAGCTGCTACACCACCGAGTATGAGCTGGTGTGCGGCCTGGACGAAGGCGAACTGGTGGAGGAACCCAACCCCGCCTATCAGGAAATGCCTGCCAGCCGCCCCGTGGTGGACCTGCCCCCTGAGCCGGCCGAGACCACTCCGGACGAGCCGGTGCTGCATCACCACACCGACGCCTGCTACACCGAGGAGCTGGTGTGCACCATCCCGGAGCACCACCACACCGTGGAGTGCCTGGCCGATACCCAGGCCGACGTGGAGACTGCCGAGGAATGGCAGGCCGCGGCCAACGTGGCCCTGAACGGCAACTGGGCCGAGGACCTGCTCACCGTGGCAAAGTCCCAGCTGGACTACCAGCAGAGCGACAAGAACTTCAAGCTGGATGTGGAGGACCAGCAGGTGCTGCGCGGCTACTCCCGCTATGGTGCCTGGTACGGCAACCCCTACGGTGCCTGGGACGTGATGTTCCTGTCCTACTGCCTGCACTTTGCGGGTGTGCCCCAGACGGTGGTGCCCCAGCGTGCGGGCGTGATGGCTCTGCACAGTGACCTGCGCGGCTCCCAGTGGCTCACCGACGCTGACGGCTCCACCGCAAGGCCCGGCGATATCGTCATCTACAACACCCTCACCACCGAGCAGGTGGCCGTGGACGAGAGCTCCTATGGCATCGCCCTGCTGGACCTGGACGAGGACCCCGACACCGCCGCCCAGCTCACGGCTTCCGAGCCGCAGGTGGACACCCGCACTGTGACCACCGAGACGGTGGGCGTCGTGTCCGCCGTGGACCCCGACGCCGGGACCCTGACCGTGATCTCCGGCAACGTGGACGGCAAGGTGGCCGAGGTGCCCGCTGCCATGTCCGACGTGACCAGTGTCATCTCGGTGACCGGTGCCTATGCCGCCGAGACCACCGCTGTGGCTCCGGAGGACCCGGCAGGCTCCCAGGAGGAGCTGGACGGCAGCTATGCGCTGCTGGAAGATGAGGATGGCTTTGGGGCTACGGTGGAATGGGTCGGCGAGGCCCGGCAGCTGGACCCCGATGCCCCGGCCCTGCTGGCAGAAACTGCCGATACGGAGGTGAACCTGGACCCCGCCTGGATCACTAAGACAGAGTTCGAGAAGGAGGTCAATGGCTCCTGGGAGCCCCTGGTGGGGAATGAAGTGGAAAGCGGTACCAACGTGCAGGTCACCGTGACCTACAAGCTGCCTGCGAGCACCCTGAAGCCGGACCGGCGGACTCTGTGCTACCAGCTGCCTGAGGCCATGAAGCCCAAGCAGCCCACCTCCGGCAAGATCCTGGACGAGACCGACAACAACAAGGTCATTGGCACCTATACCATCGACACCAACGGCCTGGCAAAGCTGACCTTTGACAAAAGTGTGAAGTTCACCGGTTTGGATGACAAGGGCAACCTGGAGTTTACCGGAACCTTCAAGTTCTCCCAGAAGCTGTGGGCAGATGATTTTGAGAATAACAAAACCATCACCTTTGAAAAGGGCTACACCCTGACCATCAAGAAGAAAACGGCAGATATAAAGATCAGTAAAGGGTACACCGGCTATTGGAGTGCCTTTGAAAATCATCCGGAAAGTGGCACCTTCATAAACCATTATAAGGTGACGGTGGAGACCACCTGCGGCACCAAAGACAAGGTGACCCTTACGGATACCCTGAACACGAATCAGAGTGGCATCAGTGCTGGTGATTACCTGAAGGGCGGCCAATACCTGGTAAACACCTTTAAACTCTGCAAAGTGGATGCCTCGGGCAAAGAAACGGAGATCCCCTTCCCTGAGTATAAACTGGGAACCGACAGCAACGGCAACCCCCAGGTGGTCCTTGATCCGCTGCCGGCGTTGGAGATCGAAGAAAAGTACATCTGGTACTATGACGTTCAGCGGAACTATGCGGACTTTGACGAAATGCCCGACGGTGTCGGTATGATCTTCAATACGGCAACAGCGAAGGCAGGCTCCCAGGAGGAAAAGAAGGCTGAAGCATACTACACATGTAAAACCCCTCGCATTGAGAAGAAAGGCGAGTACGACCCCAAAACAGGCCGCATCCAGTGGACGATCACTGTAAAGATACCGCATTCTTTTCTGGGGACCAAGCTGGGGTCCTATATGCTGCAGGGCTGCAAGATCACGGATAGCCTGCCGGACGGTGTGAAGATCGTAGGAGATGTAAAAGTAGGCAACACCACGATATCGGCAGAGGAATTCCAGAAAAACGGCTATACCATCCCGGCGGATTATAGTGGAACAGAGCTGAAGATCACCTTTGAGACCACCACCCCCATCGGCGGCGGCCCGGTGACCAACAAGGCACAGATCGAGACCAAGAGCAAACACACTTTTAAGGCCTCGGATACTGTGAACATCGGGCAGGGAGATTGGACCTTGAACAAGCAGCTGGCCAGCAGCAGCAAGGGCCTGGCCAAATGGAATATCTCTGCCGCCAATGCGGCCGGCGAAAGCAGCTTTACCCTGGTGGAGAGCCTCAAGGACGCTGTGAACGAAAGCGGCCAGACCCAGCTGGACACCCACTACGCCTACGCCGCAGAGCTGGAGAAGGCTTTGGAAAACGGCCTGACCCTGACCCTCCACGACGGTGGCACCATGAACTATGCTGATGCTAAGGCCGCCGGGGTCATTACCGTCACCTACTACAGCGGTGTCAACGGCACCGGCGGCACGGTGACTGCCAACGACCCCTCCACCTGGGTGCGGAGCTTTACCATCCAGATAAACAAGGCAGATGACAACCCGGTGCGGCGTGTGGAGGTAAAGGACCTCCCTACCCACGAGAATCAGAGCAATGTGCCCACCGGAGAGAAATGGACTTACAAAAACAGCGTCAGCATCCAAGGCAGCTCTCAGAGGGCTGAGGCAGAGGACACCTACCACAGTTACAAGAGCTTTGAAAAACGGGTGTCGGCGAACAGCGATCAGGACGAATCTGGTTACCAAAGCGGAGACCAGACCTACCAGTACAGTGACCTCAGCGGCAACAACCTCCACTATCAGCTGGTGGTGCAGACCGCTGCCGAGGATGATGCCGACATCGTTATCACCGATACCCTGCCGGAGAACACTGAGTTCAAGACCGACTGGGTAACGATCGGCATGGACAAAGGGGCCCCGGATAAGGCTGACAAGTTGGAGGGGGCCAATGCCACTGTAATCTACGAGGAAGACACCCGGAAGCTGACCATTACCATCAGCGGCTACAACCTGAACAAGCGTGAACAACACAAGTTCCGCATTCTGTACAAGGTGAGCGTGGACGACGATCCCAGCTGGAAGAACCCCTCGGTGGGCGAGGTGATCTACACCAACACGGCCCAGTGGGGCGAGCTGACCGAGACCCTCCACACCACGGTAGAAAAGACTGTGGACCCCCTGAAAAAGACCGGACAGCTGGTGGATGGCAAAACCGACCGCATCGAGTACCAGGTGGTGGTGAACCCGGCCCGGAAGGACCTGTCGGTGGAAGCCAACAAGGCCCCGACCATTGAGCTGTGGGACGACGTAAAAGCCCAGAACGGTGCCATTGTCCGGGGAGACCCGGCGTCTGTAAAGCTGTATTACTTCCAGTATGACGAAGCCAACAACGCCGTGACCCGAGGGGATGAAGTGCCTCGCAACCTGTACCAGGTGCTGCCGGCAGATGACGAGGGCTGGCTCCACATGGTGATCCCCAACCAGGCCGCCATGATCCTGGTGTACCAATGTGATGTAAAGCAGGGCAGTGCTGCTGAGGATTACAACGTGGACAACACCGTCAAGCTGGGCAATGGGGCCTCCACCAATTCGGATTCCATCAACTTTACCTATGCATCTGCCGCCACGGCCTCCACCGGACAGTTCCTGCTCCACAAGGTGGACGATTACTCCGGCGTGGCATTGCAGGGAGCAGAGTTTACCATCTGGCAGTATGATCCGAAAACCCAGGTATGGCAGCCCTGGAGCGGCGGCGTAAACGGCACCGTCACCACCAACGAAAAAGGCCAGGTGAGCCTGACGGTGCTGGAAAACGGCAGCGAACAGACCCTGAAGCCGGACCTGCTGTATAAGATCGTGGAGACCAAAGCACCCCAGAACTACCAGATGGACAAGACCCCCCACTATGTGCTGTTCCACAAGAGCAGCGAGACCCCCGAGACGGCCTTTGATACCGCTACGGGCAAGGAGACGGTGATAGACGAGGGAAAGACCATCCTGTTCACGGACGTCCAGGTGGGCAGTGCCGCCCAGACCACCACGGCCCAGTATACCAACCGCTACAGCAACCTGACCGTCAGCAAGCTCTGGCTGGATGCCGACACCCGCCAGCCGGTGGAACCGGCGGTGGACAGCATCCACATCAAGGTGTGGCGGTACACCGATGACCCCGCATACAAAACGCCGTTTGCCGAAGCCGACCTGACCGCAGATAACAAGTGGACCTGGTCCGAGTCGGGGGACAAGCTCCCGCTGACGGATGCGCAGGGCAATGCGTACCACTACCTGGTGGAGGAAACGACCACCGGCAACTGGAACGTGTATATTGACAACAACGGCGTGCAGACCGGCAATATCACGGTGCAGAACTACGTTTACACCGGCTACGAGCTGCCGTCCACCGGCGGCATGGGCACGGCACCCTTCGGGGTGCTGGGCGGCGCACTGGCCGCTGCAGCAGCCCTGCTGCTGGTCCGCAAACGGAAACAGAACGAGGAGGAGTGAGCAGCCATGAAACAAAACAAAAACAACCGGTTTGCCGCTCTTCTGCTGGCACTGTGCATGGCCGTGTGCTGTGCACTGCCCGCGCTGGCAGCCCCCGCGGCCAGCGCCAACATCGACCTGAGCCGCACCGGCAGCATGGACGTGACCCTGTACGACCACCAGAACGACGTCCCCCTGCGGGGCGGCGCACTCACCGTGTACAAGGTGGCGGACGTGGCCCGCACCAACGGCGACCTGCACTTTGTGTACACCGCCGACTTTACGGGCTGCGGCATCGCGCTGGGCGACCTGACGGACAGCACGCTGGCTTCCAGGCTGGAAGCCAAGCTGCCCGCCCGCGCCGCCGGCACCACCCATAAGATCAGCGAGCAGGGCATCGTCTCCTTTGACGCGCTGCCGCTGGGCCTGTACCTCGTGGTGCAGACCGAGAACTCCAAGGGCTACGAGGCCATCAATTCCTTCCTGGTGTCGCTGCCCATGGCGGACGAAAGCGGCTGGCTCTACACCGTGGACGCCACCCCCAAGGTGGGCGCGCCCACGCAGGAGGTGACCCCGCCCGAACCGGAAACTCCCAGCACGCCTTCGGAACCGGACAAACCGTCCAAGCCGGAGAAGCCTTCGGAGCCGGACAAGCCCACCCAGCCCGGCACCCCGGACATGCCGGTGGACCCCAACGACCCCAACCGCCCGGTGTCGCCCGGTACGCCGGATAACCCGGTGAACCCCGGCAACCCGGACAACCCCGTGGCCCCCGGCACCCCGGATAACCCGGTGGCTCCGGGCCGCCCGGACGGCAATGCACTGCCCCAGAGCGGCCAGCTGAACTGGCCCATCCCGTTCATGGCCTGCAGCGGCGTGCTGCTGTTTGCCGTCGGCTGGGTGCTGGACCGAAAGGAGACGCTGGCATGAACACAAAGCAGAAGATCGGCCGCGCCTGCATGATCGTGGGCATCCTGCTCATTCTGGGCGCGCTGGCCCTGCTGGGCTATAACCAGTGGGACGCCAACCGCGCCGACAAGGCTTCGCAGGACGCCCTGGGCAAGCTGGAAGAGACCCTGACCGAGACCATGGAGGACAAGACGAAGGACGAAGAGCCGGTGGTCCAGCCGGAGCTGGACCCGGAACAGGAGATGACCGTCACCGACATCGACGGCTGGGGCTACATCGGCTGCCTGTCCATCCCGTCCATCGGGCTGGAACTGCCCGTGATGAGCGAGTGGAGCTACGCGGGCCTCAAGGTGGCCCCGGGCCGTTACAGCGGCTCCACCTACGCTGACAACATGGTGGTCTGCGCCCACAACTACGCCAAGCACTTCAGCCCCATCAAGTGGCTGGCCCTGGGCAGCGAGGTGTACTTTACCGACATGGACGGCCAGCGCTGGAGCTATGAGGTGTCCAACGTGGAGACCATCCAGCCCACGGATATCGACAAGATGATCACGGCCAGCGACGAGGACGCCTGGGACCTGACCCTGTTCACCTGCACCACCGGCGGCCGGGCCCGCTGCGCCGTGCGCTGCACCCGCACCGGTTACCCGGAGCCGCTCCACGCGGAGGAGTGAACCCCGGCAGGAACGGGACGATTTGGAATGCCCTCCGCTTTGCTCTGGGCATGAATAGCGGAAAAATTATTTTTAAAGATATGCAAGCCCGGAAAATCTGCGGATTTTCCGGGCTTGCTTTTTCACGGATGGGCGTTAAGGAAAGTGGCCTGTTCTCTGGAAGGCAAACGATTTAGAATGCCCTCCGCTTTGCTCTGGGCATAAATAGCAGAAAAATTATTTTAGATTTTGCAAATCCGGCAGGGCTGCGGCCCCGCCGGATTTGCTTTTTCACGGGAAGGGTCGTTACGGGAAGTGGCATCGGCTGCTGTTGGCCTGCGGCCAAAGCGCAGAAGGAGAACTCGCGTTTTGCGGAAAGGAATCCCGTAACGTCCCTCCCGGTGCGATGTCATTCCGGTATCAGATGCCACTCCCCGCCATGACCCCTCTGGTGAAAAGGCAACTCCGGAAAATCCGCAGATTTTCCGGAGTTGCAATAAAAAATAATATTTCCTCTAATTATGGCGCAGCGCACGCGGAGCCATTTCAAATCGTTCTGTTCCGGTTTCCCGCAAGCGTACAGGGAGCTGGCGCGCCAGCGTCCACAAAAAAGCACCCGCCATGCGGATGCACAGCGGGTGCTTTGAAGGGCTCTGCGGGGGTGCTCAGTGGGTGGTGCCCATGTCCACAGCCAGGTCGGCGTCGTTCTTCACAACGGCCTCCACGGCCTTCTCCAGGCCGCGGGCGATCTGGTGCAGGTCCATGCTGGGGGTGCCCAGGGGCTTGTTGACCACCTGCTCCATGGCGTAAGGCACATGGATGAAGCCGCCCCGGATGTTGGGGTACTTCTTGTCGATGAGGTACAGCAGGGTGTACATCAGATAGTTGCACACATAGGAGCCTGCAGTGTAGGACAGGGCGGAGGGGATGCCTGCGTCCTTGATGTTCTGCACCATGGCCTTCACGGGCAGGGAAGTGAAGTAGGCGGTCTCGCCGTCCTCCTGGATGGTCACGTCGATGGGCTGATAACCGGCGTTGTCGGCGATGCGGCCGTCCATCAGGTTGATGGCCACCTTTTCCGGGGTGATGGCGGAGCGGCCGCCGGCCTGACCGATGCAGATGACCACATCGGGCTGGTTTGCCTGAATGGCAGCTTCCAGCACCTCACCGGCACGGATGAACTCGGTGGGCACTTCCTGCTTGACGATCTCGGCACCGGCGATGGTGTCGGGCAACAGCTTCACCGCCTCAAAAGCGGGGTTGACGGCCTCGCCGCCAAAGGGGTCGAAACCAGTGAGCAGAATTTTCATAGTAAAAAGCCTCGATTCTCAGATATAAATGGACGGCTCCAGAACGGTGAGCTGTCCGTGATCCATGATCATGCGGTTGTCCACATAGATGCAGGGAGCGTGGGTGACCAGATCGTAATGGCCGGAAGCATCCTGCACACCGCCCAGCGCGATGTTGCGCCCGAACCCGATGTGGAAGGTGCCATAGGTGGATTCGTCCTCGATGTAGCAGTTGCCTGCACAGCGGGAGTGGGTGTTGAGCCCGATGCCGAACTCCGCCGCCACCACCATGTTTTCCGGGTCGTGGAAGCGGGCCAGAAACTGCTTGAGCCGCCTGCCGCTGGCATTGTCCTCGATCTCCACGATGCGGCCGCCGCGCAGCTCCACCCGCACAGGGCTGTCCACGATGCCGATATAGCCCATGGAGCCGTCCAGGATCAGGGTGCCGTTGGTGTCGCTCTCCACCGGTGCCACATACACTTCCACGCTAGCAGAGGAAAGGCCCTTGCCGTCGTGGCAGCAGCCGTTGAAGAAGCCGGGCACACGCCCCTCGATGTTGAAATCCAGGTTCGTGCCAAGCTCCGTGGTCACATGGATGTGTCGGGCGTTCTGGTAGCAGGCCATGATGATGCTGGCCATGATCCTGCTTTTGGGCAGGCTCATGTTCAGGAAGTCGTAGCTCAGCAGGGACTGCCCGTTGCTGGTGCTCAGCGGCAGCGACAAAAACCGGTTGCGGCGGGCAATGACCCGCTTGACGGCCCGTGTGGTGATGAGAGAATACTCGGCAGCACCGATCACGGCGTTGTAGGGGTCAAAGGCGTCCTCGCGGTCATCGAAATACTGGCCCACCTGCTCGTGCAGGTCGTCCAGCATCAACACATCCGCCACGCTGCCCACCGCCTGTGCGGCTTGCTGCATGGCCGCCACCTCGACAGCATACTTCCGGCTGGATACGATCAAGATGCGTTCGCCTGCACGGAGCCGGACCCAGTCGCGAATAATGATATCGGCTCCGTGCTGAATTGCTTGTTCCATTGAATCACTCGATCTAACAAAAAAATCACTTCAGGAGGATCATCATCACGATCTGGACCACCATCATGATGATGGCGACAGGAACCTGATTCTTGATGACGCCCATGGGCTTCTTCATATCCAGCAGTGCCACGGGCACGGTGTTGAAGTTTGCAGCCATGGGGGTGCACAGGGTGCCGCAGAAGCCGCAGGTCAAAGCCAGCATGCCGATGACCACCGGGTTTGCGCCGTGGGCCAGCACGAACGGGTAGCCGATGCCCACGGTCATCACGGTGATGGCGGCGTAGGCGTTGCCCATGATCATGGTGAACAGCATCATGCCGATGGCGTACACCACGATACCGGCATTCACGTTGCCCTCGGGGATGATGTGGCTGACCAGGTCAGAGATCACATCGCCGACACCGGCAGCGGTGAAGACGGATCCCAGGCAGGCCAGCAGCATGGGCAGCATGGACAGGGGGCCCACGGTGGACAGCATGCGCTCGGAATCGTTCAGGAAGGTGGAGGGCTTGTTGTCGCGGTTCATGATCATCAGCAGGATGATGGCCACGAGAACGCCCAGAGCCACGCCGTTCAGGGCGGACAGGCCGATGCCCATGCCGGTGATGGCGCAGATGACGGCCAGCATGCCGATGCTCAGGGTGGGGACAAAGATCTTCATGCCGATCTTCTCATAGGTAGCCTCGGTCTCGGCCTTGGTGGCAGCAGAGACAGCGCCCTTCTTGACTTTCTTGAGGATGGCGGGAATGCACATCACCACCACCAGAATGCCGCTCACCAGAGAGGGCAGCCAGCGGCCCAGGGCAAGCACGACGCCCAGCACGGCCCAGAAGATAAAGGTGCCCACGGGTTCCGGGTTCTCCTTATCCTTCAGGTTCTTCACGCCGCAGTAGATGCACAGCAGGCCGATGATAAAGTAGATGATCTCCATCACCTTGGTGGACAGGCTGTAATCAGCACTCATAAAAAAGCTCATTCTTCTGTCCTCCCTTACTTATAGTACTTCTGGATCATCTTGCGATCCTTGATCACATAGAATACGATGGCGACCACAGTGGCAATGATGCACACGGGGATCTCGATGGCAGCCAGCTGGGCCAGCTCCACCTCGATGCCCAGGCCGGCCAAAGTGCTCTGCACCAGCAGGCCGCCGGAGCCGCCCACGAACAGGACCTGACCGAAGAACCAGGTGATGTTCTCCATGCCGGAAGCCATACCCTTCAGCTCCTCGACATGCTCCTCATTGGGCTCATAGCCCTGTGCCACAATGGCACCTTCGGCCATGGGCATGATGACGGGGCGCACGAAACCGGCCACGCCGCCAAAGCCCACGTTGAAGGCTGCAAAGACCGAGCGCATCACGCCGTAGATGCCGATGACCAGACCGGAGGTGGCACCCTTGAACTTGCCGATCAGGGCAGCGGCTGCTTCACGCAGGCCGTTGCGCTCCAGCGTGCCGGTGACCAGCATCACGATGATGAAGATGGCCATGCTGCGGTTTGCCACAAAGGTGCTGCCCAGCGTTTCCAGCAGAGTGACCGGGCCCAGACCGCCAACCAGTGCAGTCACAACGGCTGCCACCAGAATGACCAGAATGGAGTCCAGCTTCAGTGCAAAGCCAGCGATGACGATGACAATGCCGAGTAGTTTCAGTAGTTCCATAATTGCCTTCCTTTATACTTATATTTTCCCGGCATCGTACCGCGCCCCGGCAGCCTGTGGGTCAGAGGGCCGCAGGGGAAAAGCCGTGTGCCGAAAAGACGAGAAGGGGGAAGAGCCTGCTCAGAGGCGGACGAAAGCCGCCAGCAGAGCCGAGAATGCGGCCGCCGTGATCCACAGCGGGACAAGGCGGCGGCGCAGGTGGGCGGCGATGTCGCACTGCTCCAGCACACCGGAGGACTTGAGGGGCACCACGGTGGTGGAAGCGGGCACGGCGGCCTCGCTGCCATAGGGATTTGAAGAGGTGAACTCGCCGGTGCCGTCCTTGGCCGGGCAGGCGTACACGCCGTACCAGGAAGCCAGGATGCCGCCCTTCCCGGCGGCGGCCTTCTGCACCCGTACCCGCTGCACGGTCAGTGCCTCGGCCCTGCGCTCCTCCACCATCAGGTTGACACGCATCATGTTCACAAGGTTCAGCACCGAGGACACGGCGATGAGCAGATCAAAGACCAGTACCAGAATGAGCAGTGGGTGCATGGGCAGTTCCCTCCAAAAGCGGTGCCGCAGCCCGCAGGCGGTGCAGCACCTTACAACGTTAAACTTATTATAGCATAAAACCATCACAAAAGTAAATGAATCGCCCCAGATTCGCGTTTGCGAAGTGCAGCGGAGCAATGAAAGCCCCAGCGGGGCTTTTAAGCGACAGAGCGGTCTTGCGCCAGCAAGATGGAGGGGGCCTCGCCCCGACAAGATTCGCGTTTGCGAAGTGCAGCGGAGCAATGAAAGCCCCAGTGGGGCTTTTAAGCGACAGAGCGGTCTTGCGCCAGCAAGATGGAGGGGCCTCGCCCCGACAAGCTCCGGACGATGAGCGCAAAAAAATCCCCCGTTTCCCGAAAGAAACAGGGGAAGTGTGCCGGTTAGTTTAAAAGAAGAGCAAACAGAACGATCTCGGCCGCACAGCGCTTTATCGCAAGGCTAAAAAAGCGCAGATGTAACAGCATATCTGTGATATGCAAACCAACGCGGTTGCTGTTGCATTAAAAAAGTTGGTTTGCTATAAATTTTCAGAGGCTCCCACGGCATTTTCTCCAATTCCGGTGTTGGCATTTTGGTTATAGCTACGAACTTATTTGTTGTAAGTGCTATTTGTAGAACAATATATTGACAGATATGATCAGCTCTGCTACGTTAAGTACAGGGTGACCACCATTTTTATTCTATTCAAAAAAGGAGGCTTGACCATGAAACGACTTCGCTTAGGCATACAACTGGCTATATGCCTGCTTGTTTCTCTGATGTTGCTTCTGTGCGGCTGCAGTCGGACAGAAACCAGAGAGATTCCGGCCAGTTCTGCACCGGAAACCGTCCAGGCAACACCGGAATCCGTAAAAAAGAACACCTCCCTTACCCCGCAGGAAGAATTGGAAAAGCTTTCTTTGACACCGCAGACCACACAGTGCCCTATTTGCGGAGGAACCGATCTGAAGGTAACACTTGCAAGTTCTGAAGTGCAAAAAGGGAGCATGCGTGCACAGAAGTGTATCCACTATCTCTATGGGGAAGATTATGTCAGCCCGCTGAACCTTCGTGTATGTGACGTTTGCTTATCGTGCACTTATCCCGAAGACCCCTGGCACGGAGATTGCTATGATGTCCCGCTTGGTTCCAGCACCGTCTGTCATGGCTATCAGTGAGATTCCCGTTTTAAACTGTGATCATTTGACAAAACAGAGCAAATATGCCATCACAAAAAGGCAGAACTTCGCAGGAGGTTCTGCTTTTTTTATCGCAAGGCTAGAAATTAGCGTAACCGTAACAGCATATCTGCGATATGCAAACCAACGTTGTTGCAGTCGCATTAAAAAGTTGGTTTGCTATAGTTGGAACAAAACCTTCGCCTTGTTATTGCAGCCCTCCGGAATGGCACAAAAAAATCCCCCGTTTCCCGGAGGAAACAGGGGAGGGGACTGCCTTGCGGCAGCAATTACTTGTTCTGGATGTACTCGTGGATGGCCTTGGCGGCAGCCTTGCCGGCACCCATGGCCTTGATGACGGTAGCGGCACCGGTCACGGCATCGCCGCCGGCGTACACGCCGTCACGGCTGGTCTTGCCGTCGTCGCCGTCGGTGACGATGCAGCCATGCTTGTTGGTCTCCAGACCCGGGGTGGTGGAGCGGATCAGCGGGTTGGGGCTGGTGCCCAGGCTCATGATCACGGTGTCCACGTCCAGCTCAAACTCGCTGCCCTTCTTCTCGATGGGGCGGCGGCGGCCGGAAGCATCGGGCTCGCCCAGCTCCATCTCCACGCAGGTGATGGACTTGACGAAGCCTTCGTCGTTGGCGTGGATCTCCACGGGGTTGCACAGGGTCTTGAAGATGATGCCCTCTTCCTCGGCGTGCTCCACCTCTTCCTTACGGGCGGGCAGCTCGGCCATGCCGCGGCGGTAGACGATGTACACGGTCTCAGCACCCAGACGCATGGCGCTGCGGGCAGCATCCATGGCCACGTTGCCGCCGCCCACGACGGCGACCTTCTTGCCGGTGCGGATGGGGGTCTTGCTGGTGGGCAGGTAAGCCTTCATCAGGTTGGAGCGGGTCAGGAACTCGTTGGCGGAGTACACGCCCTTCAGGCTCTCGCCGGGGATGCCCATGAAGCGGGGCAGACCGGCACCGGAGCCCACGAACACGGCCTCGTAGCCGTACTCGCCCATCAGCTCGTCGATGGTCAGCACCTTGCCGATGACCATGTTGCACTCAAAGTCAACGCCCATCTTCTTCAGGCCGTCGATCTCCTGCTGCACGATGGCCTTGGGCAGACGGAACTCGGGGATGCCGTACATCAGCACGCCGCCGGCCACATGCAGGGCCTCGTACACGGTCACCTTGTAGCCCAGCTTGGCCAGGTCGCCGGCAGCGGTCAGGCCGGCAGGGCCTGCACCGATGATGGCCACCTTGTGGCCGTTCCACTCCGGCACGACGGGTGCGGTGTGCACGTTCTCGCGGTGCCAGTCGGCCACAAAGCGCTCCAGGCGGCCGATGCCCACGGGCTCGTTCTTGATGCCGCGGGTGCACTTGCCCTCGCACTGGCTCTCCTGCGGGCAGACACGGCCGCAGACAGCGGGCAGGGAAGAGGAGCGGTTGATGACCTGATAAGCGGCCTCAAAGTCGCCCTCGGCCACATGCGCGATGAACTCCGGGATGTCGATGCCCACCGGGCAGCCGGTCTGGCAGGGCTTGTTCTTGCAGTGGATGCAGCGCTTGGCCTCGTTGATGGCCATTTCTTCGGTGTAGCCCAGAGCAACTTCCTTGAAGTTCTTGTTGCGGACGTTGGGGTCCTGGGTGGGCATGGGGCACTTTTTGGGATCCATATTGAAAGCCATCTTACATTCCCTCCTGAGTCTTGAACAGATTGCAGGCTGCCTCACGGGCGTGTGCCTCAAACGGGCGGTACATGGTGCCGCGGGCCATGGCCTCGTCAAAGTCCACCAGGTCGCCGTCAAAGTCGGGGCCGTCCACGCAGGCAAACTTGGTCTGGCCGCCCACGGTCAGGCGGCAGCCGCCGCACATGCCGGTGCCGTCGATCATGATGGGGTTCATGGAAACGATGCTCTTCAGGCCGTGCTTCTGGCAGGTCTTGACCACGAACTTCATCATGATCAGCGGGCCGATGGTGATGACCAGGTCGTACTGGTTGCCGGCTTCCACCAGCTCGTCCAGTGCAGCGGTGACCACACCCTTGGTGCCGTAGCTGCCGTCATCGGTCATGATGCGCAGCTCGTCGCTGCAGGCGTTGAACTCGTCCTCCAGGATCAGCAGATCCTTGCTGCGGAAGCCGATGACGCTGTGCACCACACAGCCCTGATCGTGCAGTTCCTTGGCAATGGGCAGGGCAATGGCACAGCCCACGCCGCCGCCGACCACGCACACCTTCTTCAGGCCTTCCACCTCGGTGGCACGGCCCAGCGGGCCCACAAAGTCGTGGACGCTGTCGCCCACGTTCAGGCTGTTCAGCTCCATGGTGGTGCCGCCGACGATCTGGAAGATGATCTCCACGGTACCGGCCTCGCGGTCGTAACCGGCGACCGTCAGGGGGATGCGCTCGCTGTCCTCAAACGGGCGGACAATGATGAACTGACCCGGCTTTGCCTTTTTGGCGATCAGCGGGGCTTCAATGACCATCTTTGTCACGGTGGGGTTCAGCGCGACCTTTTCAGTGATCTTATACATCGTGTATGCTCCTTTATGCTGACATTTTCATCTCCGCGCACAAAAATGCGCGCCGGCCTGCAAGGGGTGGGCGCAGCGTTTCTGTACGACCTATTGACACGCTCTATTATAATAGTTCCCGGTGTGGAATGCAAATAAATTTTCTTCGCATCAGCGGGGCAGAACCTGAACGAAATTGAATAGTCATCGGACGTCCGATGACGTGATGCAGAGATGTCTGAAACTGCAAATTGCACGATGCAGGGCCGAATGTCGGTCTTTTGCTCCAAAAATTGCAAAAAGTGCAGATTGGGTGTTGACAACGGCCCCGGCTTGCGGTATAATAATCGATGTCGCCGGGAGCAACACCCCGGGACGCCACATGGAGTATGCGGCCGTAGCTCATCTGGTAGAGCGCCACCTTGCCAAGGTGGAGGTAGCGAGTTCGAGCCTCGTCGGCCGC
>ENA-UEQN01000410-UEQN01000410.1-human-gut-metagenome-genome-assembly--contig:-NODE-410-length-39907-cov-12.673161_pt1 | contig 39907 bp, 34 predicted proteins | sample MGYA00242940_ERZ507944 | MGnify/ENA primary metagenome ERZ507944 (study PRJEB26167, sample SAMN06115449) | human gut metagenome | host: Homo sapiens | place: China:Fujian | collected 2015-08-20... | reverse complement strand
GAGCTGCTAAAAGCGGAACAGGCATGACCGAAATCATGCCTGTTCCAAGAAATTTGATTTTACTGTCTTACCAGCAGGGAGCTTGCGTCCGTTCCCTACACCAAAAAGCAGCCCCGGTATGCGTTGTGCATACCGGGGCTGCTCTGGTTTATAAGTATCAGTAGCTCATAATGTCCTTCACAGTGCCGGACATGGAGAAAAGCTTGGCGGACAGATGATCCAGATAGACGATGCCCAGCTTGTTGCCGGTCTCCTCGTTGTACAGGTCAGCCAGCTGGGGCATGACCTGAAACGCGGCGGCCTGCGCCTCGGGCGTGTTGTCAAAGTTGGCTGTGCCCTGTACGCGCAGCCACTCTCCGCGGTCGTTGGTGGCACAGATCTCGAGGTTCGTGTTGTCAAGCAGCTGCTTGTAGGCCGCCTTGTGCTTGCCCAGAGCAATGCAGAGGTGGCCGTTGTACCACATTGCAAAGCCGATGGGACGCACGCGGGGCAGATAGCCATCGACAGTGGCAAGGTAAAATGTGGGATTCTCTTTCAGGAATTCCATGATCTCTTCATTCGGTTTCATGGCAGACATCCTCCCTTGATCACAGTTTTGCCAGCGCGGCTTTGATGCGCGCGGCAGCCTCCTTGGTGCGCGCGGCATCGCCGAACGCAGTCAGGCGGAAATATCCCTTGCCGCAGGGGCCGAAACCCTCGCCGGGGGTACCGACAACATGGGCGTTTTCCAGCAGCCAGTCAAAGAATTCCCAGCTGCCCATTCCGTTGGGGCAGCGCAGCCAGAGGTAGGGGCTGTTTTTGCCGCCGCAGTACCAGATGCCGGCCTCGTCCAGCGCGGACGCAATGACGGCGGCATTGGTGCGGTAGTAATCTAGATTCTGCTGGATCTCCCGCATGCCCTCCTCGGTAAAGACGGCCTCGGCACCGCGCTGCACAACATAGGCAACGCCGTTGAATTTGGTGGTCTGGCGGCGCAGCCACATCTTGTTCAGCGTGCCGCCGGCCAGCGCCTGCGGCACGATGGTGTAGCCGCAGCGCGTGCCGGTAAAGCCCGCGATCTTGGAGAAACTGCAGACCTCAATGGCAACCTCTTTGGCACCCTCGACCTCGAAGATGCTGCGGGCCAGACCCTTTTCGGTCACGAAGCACTCATACGCGGCGTCAAACAGGATGACGGCATCGTTGGCCTTGGCCCATGCGACCCAAGCCTTGAGCTGCTCGACCGAATAGGTCGCGCCGGTGGGGTTATTGGGGCTGCAGATGTAGACAATGTCCGCATGGGGCGCTTCGTCCGGCATCGGCAGAAAGTGGTTCTCCGCTGTGGCGGGCAGGTAGAGAATTTTGCGGCCGGCCATCACATTGTCGTCCACATAGACCGGGTAGACCGGGTCGGGCACAAGGATCGTGTTGTCCTGACTGAACAAATCGAGCAGATTGCCCAGATCGCTCTTGGCACCGTCAGATACAAAAATCTCCGACATATCCAGTGCAACATCGTGGTCAGCATAGTAGCTGCGGATGGCATCGCGCAGGAACGCATAGCCCTGCTCGCTGGGAATGTAGCCGTGGAAGGTGTCCTTATGGCCCTGCTCCTCGACCGCGCGGTGCATTGCCTCTGTCACCGATGCGGCCAGCGGCAGCGTGACATCGCCGATGCCCAGACGGATGATGTCGGCATCGGGGTGGGCCTTCTGGTAGTCGGCCACCTTGTGGGCGATGGTGCTGAAGAGATAGCTCTCATTCAATTCTGCGTAATGCGGATTCAGCTGCATGATAGTTCCCCCTCGTTTATACCTATATAAATTTACTTTACCACAATTCGCGGCGGTGTGCAATAGAATTTGCAAAGGGAATTTTTATGGGTGATTTGTAGGGGAGGGTCTTGACCCTCCCGTGAGGGATAAATCTCTCCCCTACTGTAGGGGGCGGCGTCCTCAACGCCCCGCGGAGGGGTCAAGACCCCTCCCTACAATCCTCCCCGTACAGGCTCTCGCACTTCTCGTCAATCTCCCTTGCAGGCAGCGCTACTGCCATGGCGATGGCGGCGCTGCGGCATTCCTCGGGGGTAAAGCCCATGTCTGCCAACGGAAAATGCCGCAATATTTTTTCGACTAGTTCATCGTAATACCGCGCGTAAAGCACGCCGCGGTCGGTGATATAGATCTTTCCGTACCGCCGCTGAACAACGACCCCCTGCTTCATCAGGCTGGTCAAAATGCTCGTCACGCTGGGCTTGGTCACGCCCATGACCTGCGCGAGGGCCAGCGGGGAAACCTCCGTGTTTTGCTGTGCCAGATGGTGGATGGCCAGCAGATACCGCAGGTTGGAATCGGTCAGGGTCATGGCATCTCTCTCCTTTACGCCAAAAAGGGGCGCAGGCCACGAACGGACCCGCGCCCCTTTTCAGGCACTATTGTGTTTAGTTGCTGTGGCAGGTACCGCCGCAGGATTTACAGTTTCCTGTGCAGCCGCCGTGACCACCGCAGCCGCCGCCCCCGCAGGAGCCATCGCAGCAGCCAAGGCCGCCTGTCTTATGTTCATGATACATCAGCCAGCCCGTACCGCCGAACACGATGATCGAAACGATGATCGTGGGGAGATTGAAGTTGGCCGCTAAAAATTCCATCATAAAGATCCGCTCCTTTCCGGAAGCATGACATACCTGAATTTAGTGGGAGGCAACCGTCTTTTTGGAGTCGAACTGAACCTCGTTGACGCCCTCGTACTTGTTGGGACGGAACAGCAGGTAGATCGTCAGGGCAATGATGGCGACTGCCACGATGGTGAAGAAGTTGAAGCTGACCTCACCGGTGATCAGGCCGCCGATCTGATAGACGACCAGAGAAGCGCAGTAGGCAAACAGGCACATATAGCCGATGGCGATGGCAGTCCACTTGCCGTTGTTCATCTCGCGCTTGATGGCGCCCATAGCAGCGAAGCAGGGAGCGCACAGCAGGTTGAAGATCATGAAGCTGTAAGCGGAGATCGCGGTGAAGCTGGCAGCAACCTCAGGCCAGATCTCATCGCCGTTGTCAGACAGCTCGTCAGCATAGTGATACAGAACACCGAAGGTACCGACAACATTCTCCTTGGCAATCAGGCCGGAGATGGACGCGACAGTTGCACGCCAGTTGCCGAAGCCCTGCGGGATAAAGATCCAAGAGATCGTGCTGGCCACGATAGCCAGAATGGAGTTGTCCTGATCCTCGACCATCGTGAAGGCACCATTCTCGAAGCCGAAGCCCTGCAGGAACCACAGGATGATGGTGGCAGCCAGAATGACGGTGCCGGCACGCTTGATGAAGGACCAGCCGCGCTCCCAAGTGGCGCGCAGGACGTTGCCCCAGGCGGGCACATGGTAAGCGGGCAGCTCCATAACGAACGGAGCAGGATCACCGGCGAACAACTTCGTCTTTTTCAGGATGATGCCGGAGATGATGATGGCTGCAAAGCCGATGAAGTAAGCAGAGGTGGCGACCCAGCTGCTGCCGCCGAACAGAGCACCTGCAATCAGGCCGATGATGGGCATCTTAGCGCCGCAGGGAATGAAGCAGGTGGTCATGATCGTCATACGGCGGTCACGCTCGTTCTCGATGGTACGGGAGGCCATGACACCGGGAACACCGCAGCCGGTGCCGACCAGCATGGGGATGAAGCTCTTGCCGGAAAGGCCGAACTTGCGGAAGATACGGTCCATAATGAAGGCAACGCGGGCCATATAGCCGACATCCTCCAGAATGGAGAGCAGGAAGAACAGAACGAGCATCTGGGGAACGAAGCCCAGAACCGCGCCGACACCGGCAACGATGCCGTCCATGATCAGGCCGTACAGCCAGCCAGCAACACCGATGCTCTCCAGCAGGCCGCCGAGGGCGTTGGGGACGATCTCACCGAACAGAACATCGTTCGTCCAGTCGGTGGCAAAGGTGCCGATGCCGATGCCGCCGTCCGCAACGGAGGTGCCCATCGAGATGGCGTACATCAGCCACATGATGGCTGCGAAGATCGGCAGGGCCAGAATACGGTTCGTGACAATCTGGTCGATCTTATCGGAGGCGGTCAGGTTCTCGGTGCGGGGCTTCTTCTTGACGGCCTTGTCAACAACACCGTTGATGTAAGCATAGCGCTGGTTGGTGATGATGCTCTCGGCGTCATCATCCATTTCCTTCTCGCAGTCAGCGATGTGGGCATCAATGTGGTCAAGCAGTTCCTTGCTGAGGTTCAGCTCGGCCTGCACCTTGTCATCACGCTCAAACAGCTTGACGGCGTACCAGCGCAGGAAGCGGTCATCGACCTTGCCCTGAATGGATTCCTCAATGTGGGCGATGGCATGCTCAACGCTGCCGGTAAAGACATGGGGCAGCTCGCCTGCCTTGCCCTTCTTGGCGGCGGCAACGGCCAGCTCGGCGGCCTTGTCGCTGCCCTCGTTCTTCAGGGCGGAGATTTCCACGGCCTCGCAGCCCAGCTCGGCGGAGAGCTTCTTCAGGTCAATCTTGTCGCCGTTCTTGCGGACGAGGTCGATCATGTTGACGGCCATGACCACAGGGATGCCCAGCTCAATCAGCTGAGTGGTCAGGTAGAGGTTACGCTCGATGTTGGTGCCGTCAATGATGTTGAGGATGGCATCAGGCTTCTCATTAACGAGGTAGCCGCGGGCAACAACCTCCTCCAGCGTGTAGGGAGACAGCGAGTAGATACCGGGCAGGTCCTGGATCACGACATCGTTGTGACCCTTGAGTTTGCCCTCCTTCTTCTCAACGGTAACGCCGGGCCAGTTGCCGACATACTGGTTAGAACCGGTCAGGCTGTTGAACAGGGTGGTTTTACCGCAGTTCGGGTTGCCTGCCAGAGCAATTTTAATTGCCATGTTGGTTATACCCCTTTCTTAAAAATGCAATCACTCAACCTCGATCATCTCGGCGTCTGCCTTGCGGACGCTGAGCTCATAGTTGCGGACCGTCAGCTCCATCGGGTCGCCCAGAGGGGCCACCTTGCGGACATAGACGCTGGTGCCCTTGGTCAGGCCCATGTCCATGATACGGCGCTTGACAGGACCCTCGCCGTGCAGCTTGGCAACGGTGACAGTCTGGCCAACCTGTGCATCTTTCAGAGTCTTCATACTTCGTTCCTCCTCTTATGGTACAATAAATCAAACAGCCTGCGGCTGTGATTCCTGAATGGGGCGGCACCGCACAATTCTAAGCACTGATGCGGCAGGAATTGTGCGGTGTGCCTTTGTTACGCAACGATGACACGCATGGCCAGCGTCTTGTCCAGCGCAATGCGAGCCTCTTTGACCTGAATGATCAGGTTGCCGCTGATTTCGCTGACGATGGTAACGGTCTCGCCCACGACAAAGCCGAGCTCGGCCAGATGCTGGCGGACCTCATCCTTGCCGGTGATCTTCTGGATGGTGACGGTATCGCCTGCTTTGGACATTGTTAAAGGCATTCCACACACTCCTCTTTTAGCAAATCTGCAACATATTAGCGCACGCTAACACATAGGGAAAAAACTTGCGGTTAGAGCGCTCTAACCGCTTACGCTGATAGTTTAACACCGCTAACTGCGGATGTCAAGCCGCAAAGTTAGTGTAGGGTAACATTTTGTAAGAATAGATAGTTATTGCTAACCAAAATCGTGCAATTTTGCATAGTTTTCAATGCGCGGCGCACTTTACTGCTTGACAGTCGTGCGCAGGGGCAGGTAGCCCGCATCGCGGATCGCCTGACGAATGGCGGCCTCATCGGGGGCTGCCTTGGTCAGGATGCTCACCTGCTGTGCGGCCAGATCGGCGGCAGCCCATGTGCCGGGCATCGCGTTGAGGGCGTTCTCAACACGGCGCTGGCAGTTCTGGCATGTCATGCCGTCCACACCCAGCACCAGCCGGTGGGGGTAGTGGCTTCGGTCGCGGTCGGCCACCCGCACTTTTTTGGCGGCAGCCTCATGCTCCCCGCAGCAGCCCCCGCCGCAGCGCAGATGATGTACAAAGCTGTAGATGCCGTAGCCGACTGCCGCCGCTAAGAGCAGAACGATAATAACATTTGCCATAGTGTAAAACCTCCAAGTTAGTTTTTTCTAATTTGGCTTAGAGTATACTGACTTATCTCCGCTTTGTCAAGCAGGCACTTTTTGGGTACCGTGCAAAAAGAGGAGGGGCAGCGCTGCCCCTCCCGTTTATGGATGGATAGGTAATGTCGTAAAAAATCAGGCGTTGGCCAGTGCCGTACCCAAGGCAGCGCAGGCGGCCTCGGCATCGCTATCGGGGGAGCCGTTGGCCATGACCGGCTCAACGACCATGCGGGCACCGGCAGCCTCGGCATCCTCGGCCCAGGTGCGGATCCACTCTCCATCGCCCCAGCCGTAGGAGCCGAACAGCCCAACGGGCTTGCCGCTCAGCGAGCCGCGCAGCTCCTGATACATCGGCTCAAACTCGCTCTCCTCCAGCTGCTCGGCACCCATGGCGGGGCAGCCCAGTGCAAAGCCAGTGTAATCACCGGCGGAGGCAGTGTTGAACTCGGACGCGGTGAACTTATCAACGGAAGCACCGGCGGCAGCCGCTGCATTGGCAACCAGATCTGCCATGGCCTCGGTGTTGCCGGTACCGCTCCAATAAATAACTGCAATTTTGCTCATGATAAAGGACTCCTTTTCAGATAATATGTGGTGCATCGTCAGGCGGCTACGGTCAGCCGACTGATCGGGATGCCGTTGTAATAGCAGCGGGCGTAGATGCGCTCGCACTTTTTGTAGCGGTCAAACTCCGCCTGCGCAGCGGTCGGGTCGGTGTAGACCTTCCAATAGCCGCACGCGGTAAAGTTTTTGCCGCGGTTTTGGATGAACCCGATGACATCTGCCAGCGGGTAGCCCAGAAAAACGCCGATCTCATGCGGGAAATCCTGCTCACAGCAGAGCCGCTCGGCCAGCTGTGCCAACAGCTCGCCTGCTGTGCCGGGGGTGTAGCCCTCCCCTGCCAGAAATGCCAGCGTGCGGTCATCGGCCAACAGCTTTGCCACCCGCGCAGGGCGGTAGACATAGACAAGGACGGCCCCTGTGCGCGGACACTGCTTGAGCACCTGCACAGTGACCCCGCGGGGGGACAGCTCCGCATGCCACGCGGCCGCCATAGCGGCGGCATCCTGCCCGGGGGCGGGCTGGTAACGAAAGAGACTGGCGGGCTTGAGCCCTGCCAGCGTGGGGGCGCACAGCGTGGCAAGATCACAGGCGAAGCTGCGCGGACTTGGGGTAGCGTAGGTGCGTTCCTGCATGAGATGGCTCCTTACCGTTATGATAGTTAGCATTTACTAACCGCGTGCCCCATAAAACCGCCCTGTGCGGGGAGAGAACCGCGCAGGGCGGGCTATGAGGCAAATTGAAAATTTGCAAGGTTAGCAATAACTAACATAGACAATATAGCATGAAGAACGCGTCCTGTCAAGGGTAATTTTCATGGGATTGCCATGTTTATAAAAATATAACTTGTCATCGCTGAGAACAGAAGTGCGGGGAGCGATGTGCGCCCCTGCAAAGCATTTTTCGGCAGGCTCACGCAGGCTTAATAATTGCTGCTTTTCAGCTCAAAATAGCTCTGCGGATGTGCGCACACCGGGCACTTGACCGGTGCGTGCTGACCGATATAGACAAACCCGCAGTTGCGGCACTGCCAGACCTGCTCGGTCTCGCGCGCAAAGACCTTACCGGCCTCAATGTTGGCGGCGAGAGCCTTGTAGCGCTCCTCGTGCTCCTTCTCGATCGCGGCAACCATGGTGAACAGCGCTGCAATCTGGTTGAAGCCCTCTTCCTTTGCTTCGGCGGCCATGCGGGGATACATCGAGGTATGCTCCTCGTTTTCACCGGCCGCAGCCATCTTCAGGCAGGTCAGCGTGTCGGGGATCTCGCCGTTTTCCATCAACAGCTTAAACCAGATTTTTGCGTGCTCTTTCTCGTTGTTGGCAGTCTCCGTAAAGATGGCACTGATCTGCTCATAGCCCTCCTTCTTGGCCTTGGACGCGAAATAGGTGTATTTGTTCCGGGCCTGGCTCTCACCTGCGAAAGCCTCCCACAGGTTTTTCTCGGTCTTGCTGCCTCTGAGTTCCATAATGAATACCTCCGTAAAAATAGGAATAAGTCTTAATATGACTTTATTATAGCATACAAACAGCCCCTGTCAAGTAAAATTTCGGAATGGAATCTTGGTGATTTTGCACAGACGGTTGACAAAGCATACATTTTAGTGTACTATCTGAATAGGATATATTCTTAAATCAAAAAAGGAGGTCTGCCCATGACCCGCCAACGCGCCCTGATTTTGGGTATCATGCGTGAAAAATGCCCGGAGCATCTGACCGCTGACGAAATCTTCTGCCATGCGCGGCAGGCCATGCCGCACATTGCGCGCGGCACTGTGTACCGCAACCTGAAATTGATGGAGCTGGACGGCGAGATCGGCCATCTGGAAATGCCCGACGGCCCCGACCGCTACGACGCCAACCCCAGCCCCCACGGCCACCTGCTGTGTGAGAGCTGCGGCGAGCTGGCAGACCTGCCGGTTGTGGGGCTGATCCGCGATATTGAGGCTGCCATCGGCACCGAGGTCCACGGCTACACGCTGACGATCCGGTATATCTGCCCCAAATGCCGCACCAGAAATGCGCAGTAAGCTTTGGGCCGCCCGCGCCTTGCCGCCGGGCGGCCCTTGCGGTATACGCACAACATAAAAGGAAAACGAGGTCAAAACTATGGCAAAGCAGCGCGACCCTGTACTAGATAGTATGCGCGGCATCGGCATTGTGCTTATGGTGCTGGGACATTCCGGGTTTCCGGGTACGGATTATATTTATTTATTCCACATGGCGCTGTTTTTTATGCTCAGCGGGTGGTTTTTCAGCCTGCGCGGCGGGCTGGTACATTTTGCTAAGCGCAAGCTGGTGACCCTCTGGCTGCCCTTTGTGGCGGCCAACACGGTGTTTACGGTATGCAACAACCTTTTCCTGCGGCTGAACATCCTGACGGCGGATGCGCGGATCGCGGAGATCCCGGGCAACAGTGTTACAGCACCGGTGAGCATCAAGGACATCGTCGGCCGCACGGTACACTGGTGCGTGTTTGACGGCGGCACCCAGCTGGGCGGCGCGATGTGGTTCATACAGGCACTGTTCCAGATCTCACTATTGTACGCTGTCATGGAGGTTTTGCTGCAAAAGCTGCTGCATGGCGGCGATACGCTGATTGCGCAGGGGCTGCTTTCCGGCGTGCTGCTCTGGGTCGGCTGGCACTGTAATCAGCTCGGCTGGAATGTCTGGGGGCTGGGCATTGCGGCCAGCTGCTACTGGATGTTCTACCTTGGCACGGTGCTGCGCCGCACTGCGCGGTCGGAGGTGCGCCCGCTGTACCGGGCGGCGGCAGGGGCAGCGGCCTTTGTTCTGCTGCTGGTGCTGCGGCGGCTCGGCTCGGTCGGGCTGGCGGGCAACGGCTATACCAACCCGGCGTTTTTGCTGTTGGCCAGCATGGCTGGCTGGGTGCTGGTGCGCAGCGCTGCCTGCCTGACGGCCCCCCTGCCCCGCGTCAGCGCCGTGCTTGGCTATCTGGGCCGCGCCACGATGCCCATTGTGATCCTGCATTTTTTGAGCTTTAAGCTTGTGACCTGGCTGGGCCTGCTGGCCACGGGCGGTGAAAGCTACCTGCTGGCCGCCTTCCCCATCTATTACACCGGCGGCGGCTGGTGGCTGGCCTACACGGCTGCCGGTCTGGCCCTGCCGCTGGCGGCAAATTGGGTTTACCAACAGGGAAAAGCAAAATTGCTGCATACATAAATGAAAAAAGAGTCCTTTCGGGGACTCTTTTTTTGCTATAGGTGATACATTCCGGCGACTGATGGCGTTATAGAGGTGAAAGGAGGCAATGCCTATGCAGACAGAACAGGAACTGGAAAAGCTGGTGCATACCCATACGGCGGCATTGCTGCGCTACTGTACGGGCCTGCTGGGCAGTGAAGCCGACGCGCAGGACGCCGTGCAAAAAACGTTTATCAAAGCGTGGCAGAAACGCCATACCCTGAAGTACGACGGCACCGACAACGAACGGGCATGGCTGTACCGCATTGCCTATCACACCGCGTTGGATATGCTGCGGGCGGCCCGCCGTGCGGCGGAGTACCCCACCCCGGAACCGCTGGAACAGGACCCGGGCATCAGTGAGGAATTGCGTGCCGCGCTGGACACGCTGAAGCCGCTTGACCGCGCCCTGATATTGGAACGCGTGCTGGACGAACTCGACTACAAGACGCTGGCGCAGATTCACGGACGGCCCGCAGCCTATCTGCGCACACGGTATCAGCGCGCCAAAAAGCAGCTTGCAAATCGTTTGAGAGAGGGTGAGTGCGATGAAGTATGACCGCGATGAAACTTTTTTGAGAGAAAAACTGACCGCCGGTCTGCACCCGACCGCGGTGGACGTATGGCCCGCTGTGGCGGAACAACTGCCCGCCGCCCATAAAATGCGGCGCATACGGTGGCTGCGGTTGGCTGTGTGCGTGGCGGCCCCGCTGCTGATTGCCGCCGGTGTGCTGGTAGGAACCGCAGAATTTACCAACCTGCGGGAAAATCCGCGCCCGTCCTTTGCGCCGCAGGCCAACACCGGCTATGCCATAACCTATGAGCGGAAGTATTTCACGCTGGACAGTGATTTATTGGCGGGGATGATAGCCAACCACAACGGCGAAACCGCAGCGGACGGAACAAAACCGGGCAGTATCAATTTAAGCGGGCGGCTTCACCCGGACAGCGCAGACGGCCGCAATCTCTATGCCAAAGCGGCGCGCGGGTATGACAGTTGGGCAGAGTTGACGGCGGCCACGGGTCTGCCGCTGGTGCAGAACCCCCTGCTGGACGCGGGCGAGGACGATGAAGCTGTGTCCGTGAAGCGGTATATAACCGAGCGGTCGGAATCCGCTGCCGGGGACAGTGCGGAATTTGTAGCGACAGATACCGTCTATGCCGCGGCAGTTATCCCCATCGGGCGCGAGGCCGTGCCGGACAAAGTGTACCTGCGCATGGGAAAGCAGATTGACGGATACCGCGTCGAGATGATGGCGGTGGCCTATCTGGGCGACAACCCCAAGGAAACGGCGGCTGCTGTCTTTGAAAAAGATAGGGCGGGGCTTACATGGGTATGTGAAAGCTACCCGATGGCAAACGGAAACACGGCGCTGATTCCCCACTGCACCAGCAACCCGACTTCCATGCCGTGGGTGCAGTCTGCGGCCTACTTTGCGCAGGGCGGCATTTTGTACCGGGTGCTGTGTCTGCCGTGCGGGGCGGCGTGGGATACCCCGCAGAAGGAAATTCTGACGAAATTGCGAACGATTTTGGACGGCTTTGCATGAAAAAACGGGTATGCACCGGTTTGGTGCATACCCGTTTTTGTTATCGCTCCTCCAGCGGGACATACTCCCTTGTCTGCATGATGCTCTGGTAGGCGGGGCGGATGATCTTGTCCACATTGACAAGCTCCTCCATGCGGTGGGCAGACCAGCCCACGATGCGCGCAATCGCAAAGATGGGGGTGTACAGCTCGACCGGGATGCCCAGCATGTCATACACAAAGCCGGAATAGAAGTCCACATTGGTGGAAACGCCCTTGTAAATGTGGCGTTTCTCGGCAATGACCTTGGGGGCCAGCCGCTCGATCGTGTTGTAATATTCAAAATCGCGGCTGCGGCCCTTGGCATCGGCCAGCTGGTGGACAAAGCTCTTGAACACGACCGCACGCGGGTCGCTCAGTGAGTAGACCGCGTGGCCCATGCCGTAGATCAGGCCCTTCTGGTCAAAGGCCTGCCGGTCCACAATGCGGCCGAGGTAATCGGACATGGCATCCTCATCGAGCGGGTCGGTGACATGGGTGCGGATGTCATCCATCATCTGCATGACCTTGATATTGGCGCCGCCGTGCTTGGGGCCCTTGAGGCTGGACAGCGCCGCCGCAACGACCGAGTAGGTGTCCGACCCGGACGAGGTGACAACGCGGGTCGTAAAGGTGGAGTTGTTGCCGCCGCCGTGCTCCATGTGCAAAAGCAGCGCTATATCGAGGACATGCGCCTCCAGATCGGTATATTTCTGGTCGGGGCGCAGCATCTTCAGCAGGTTTTCCGCCGTGGAAAGGCGCGGGTCCGGGCGGTGGATGTACATGCTGCCGCCGCACTCATAATAATTGTAGGCGTGGTAGCCGTAGACCGCCAGCATCGGAAATACGCTGATAAGCTTGATGCACTGCTCAAGCTGGGTCTGCAGGTCGGTCTTGCCGATGTCATCGTCATAGCTGGCCAGCGTCAGCACACTGCGGGTCAGCGAGTTCATCAGGTCATGGCTGGGGGCCTTCATAATGACATCGCGCACAAAGTTTGTGGGCAGGGCACGGCATTTGGTCAGGCAGCTGTTGAAGCTTTCCAGCTGCGCAGCATCGGGCAGGTCACCCAGCAAAAGCAGGTAGGCCGCACCCTCGAAGGCGTAGCGCTTGCCGCGCAGGCCGCGGATCAGGTCGTAGACATTGTAGCCGCGGTACCAAAGCTTGCCCTCGCAGGGAATCTTTTGGCCGTCCCGCTCCTCAAAGGCATCAATGCGGGAGATGTTGGTGATACCCGCCAGCACGCCCTTGCCGTTTTTGTCGCGCAGACCGCGTTTTATATCGTACTGGGCAAAAAGCTCCGGGTCAATGCGGTTGTTGGTGACGCATTCCTCGGTAAAGATGCGGGCTTCCTTTTCGATGGCTGCGTAATCGCTCATGGTTGATGGCCTCCCTTTCTTTTTTGTCCGCGGTGGGTAAACAAATCGTAGCAGATATAGGAATCTTTACAAATCGTATAACAATAATTATACGGAAAATCGAACAATCTGTCAAATGGATAATTTGTGAACAAGGCGGTCGCAGCCGGGATATAAAAAAGCGGGAGAGGTCATCCCTCTCCCGGCAAAAAGCTGTAAATTTTTATTCTGCCACAAGCACCGTCACGCTGGTCGGGGCCAGTTCAAGGGCATCGCGGAAGCATGGGCCGAACGGCGCGGCGTCTGCATGGACACCGTCACTGAGCTTGCGCCATGTGCCGGTGGGCAGACTGGCCCACTGGCGGGTGCGCTCGGGGTTGTAATAGACAGCCAGCTGACCCTTGGCGGCAGTGCCGTCATGCTCCGGCACAAAGCCGATGAGCCACCCCGGCAGCGCGAGCAGAAACGGTTCCGGCTCCCCTGCCGCGCCGCTCAGGCGCGGGTAGGCGCGGCGGATGGCCAGCATACCGCGGTAAAAGGCCGTCAGCGCAGCAAACTCCGGGCGGTGGGCGCGCGCCCAGTCAAGCCGGTTTGTGCTGAGAGGCCCCTTGTAGCTGTTGTGGTCGCCATACTTGGTACGGCCCCATTCCTCGCCCGCCTGCATAAAGGGCAGCCCCTGACAGGTCAGGTAGATGCCTGCCGTCATGCGGTTCTGCGCCAGCAGGTCGGCATCGGGCCAGTCATAATCCCCGCGGCGGGCCACGGCGGCCAGCTTGTCCCACAGGGTATAGTTGTCGTGGGCGGAGACATACTGCACCACCTGCCCGGCGTGCCGGGGCCAAAAGCCGTGCGCACCATTGCGCCATGCACTGATCGAGTGGATGACATCATAGCCTTGCTGGGGCGCGCCGTTGACATAGCCGGCGTTGGCGGCATCAAAGACATTGCCCTTGATACAATCGCGCGTATCATCACAGAAAAAGCCGATCCTGTCACTCAGCGCATCGAGCGCGCGCTTGTCGGCAGGGCGTGCGCCGCCCTCCAGATTCGTGCCGCCGCCCATCCATGGCTCGCCGTACATCAGGATGCTTTCGCCGCCGGGCAGGCTGTCGAGCGCGGCGCGGATCGCGTTCATCGTGTTCACATCCTCCAGCGCCATCAGATCAAAGCGGAAGCCGTCGATGTGGTAGGTTTTGGCCCAGTACAGCACCGAATCCACGATGAATTTGCGCACCATGGGGCGCTCGCTGGCAAGGTCGCAGCCGCAGCCGGAGCCATTGGTCATGCTGTCGTTGGGCCAGCGGCGGTTCCAGTAGCCGGGGACTGTCCGCTCAAGGCAGCTTTCACTGTAATAGGTGTGGTTGTAGACCACATCCATGATAACGCCCAGCCCCGCGCGGTGCAGGGCTGCCACCATGGCGCGGCACTCGCGCACGCGAACCTCGCCGTGGAACGGATCCGTGGCAAAGCTGCCCTCCGGCACATTGTAGTTTTGGGGGTCATAGCCCCAGTTGTAGCCGCCGTCAGGGCGAGTTTCGTCCACGGTGGCGTAGTCAAAGATCGGCTGCAGCTGCACATGGCTGACGCCCAGCCCCTTCAGGTAGTTCAGGCAGGTCGGATGCGCGCCGTCACCGTCCAGCGTGGTGTCGGGCTGGGTAAAGCCCATGAATTTCCCGCGCCATTCGGGGCGCACACCGCTGCGCGCATCGGCGGAGAAGTCCGCCACATGCACCTCCCACACGCTGCGGGCGTGGGGCGGTATGGCGGGGCGCGCGTCTGCGTCCCAGCCCTCGGGGGCGGCACGGGTCAGGTCCAGCACCATGCCGCGCTGGCCGTTGGCACCGGCGCTGCGTGCGTAGGGATCCACGACCTCCTGCATGCGGCCGTCCGGGAAGTAGACGCGGTAGAGATAGTAGGTTCCGTGCAGGTTGCCCGGCAGGGTGATGGCCCACACGCCGTCGGCCTCGCGGTGCAGCTCATGCACGCCGCGCTCCCCGGCGCCGGGCTCGGCATCGGTGCCGGTTGCATACAGGCAGACTACGACCCCGCAGGCCGTGGGTGCCCACAGCTTGAAAACCGTTTCCTCCGCCGCAGGATTTGCACCGAGGTCGCTGCCGCCGTAATAGGGCAGTTCACACGCCTGCTGCCAGTTCATGGGTGATCGCTCCTTACTAAGTAGTATGGGTATATTGTAACAGGTGGAGCGACAGTTTGCAAGGCGTAATCCGCAAACCGGCTGCCGTTTGCAGGCTCACAAAACCATCAGCAGCGTGCCTGCGCCGATGAGTGCGCAGCCCAGCAGCGATTTGACGGTGAACTGCTCATGCAGAAAGACGAAGGCCAGCAACAGCGTGATGACAACGCTCAGCTTGTCGATCGGCACGACCTTGGAGGCGTCCCCGATCTGGAGCGCGCGGTAGTAGCATAGCCACGAGGTGCCGGTCGCAAGCCCCGAGAGGATCAGAAACAGCCAGCTTTTGCGGCTGATCCCGGTAATACCGCCCTGTGTGTTGGTGAGAAAGACCATGCCCCACGACATGACAAGGACTACCACCGTGCGGATGGCCGTTGCCAGATTGGAGGCAACCCCCTCGATGCCGATTTTAGCCAGTATGGATGTGAGCGCCGCAAAGACAGCGCTCAGCAGTGCAAAGACGAACCACATGAGAAGCCCTCCGCAAAATCCGAATCGTTTTGCGCGGCAGTTATGGCAATACCGCATAATTCTAAGTGCCGATACGGCGAGCGAGGTGCGGCAGCTGCTAAGCCAAAAGCGCAGATAATACTTTGTGTATTATCGAGCATTTTGGCAACGCAGATGCCGTACCGCACACCGAGCCGCAGCGAGGCGCTTCGGAGCGCAACCGCCGCTTGCGGCGGCTCTTGGCGCGGAGATCCGCCGGAGCGGTGCTTAAGCCGTAAGGCGGGAATTATGCGGTGTTGCCTTATGCCTTTTTGCTGTAATCCCGTGCGCCGTAGATGGCGGTGCCTACACGGACGATGGTGGCACCCTCAGCAATGGCGGCGGCGTAATCGTGGCTCATCCCCATTGAGAGGATGTCCATCTGTGCGCGGTCATAGTGCTGCGCATCGGCCTTGGCCAGCAGCTCGCGCATCCGTGCAAAAAAGCGGCGGGTCTCATCGTCATCGGCGTCTGCAGGCGGGATCGCCATCAGCCCGCGCAGCCGCAGATTCTCTTTGGCGGCTGCGGCCTCCAGCAGGGGGAACAGGCTGTCGGCGTCCACGCCGCTCTTGCTCGTTTCCTCGCCGATGTTGATCTCCACAAGGATGTCCTGCACCAGCCCCAGACGGGCGGCAGCGGTGTCGATCTTGTCCAGCAGCCGCGTGCTGTCCACGCTTTGGATCAGGGCGGCGCGGCCCACGACCTTGTTGACTTTGTTGGTCTGCAGATGGCCGATAAAATGCCCCGGCTTGCCGTTATAGGCACCGGCATCGGTTTTCTCGACCAGCTCCTGCACATGGTTCTCGCCAAAGAGGTCGATTGGCAGATCGGCGCTGCAGCGCACCTCCTCCACCGTGCGGGTCTTGCAGGCGGCGCAGAGCTTTACCTGCGCCGGATCGCGGCCGGCAGCCCTTGCAGCTGCGGCCATTGTTTCGCGGATATGGGCAACGGCCTCGGCCATCTGCTGCTTTTGTGCTTGCGGGATCATCGCACTTCCTCCTGACTGTAGACGGCGCGCGCACCGCCGATGAACGGCGGGCGGGTGCGGGCGCAGAGCAGGATCGCCTGCCCGATATGATCCAGCGACAGGCGCACCGGCACGGCCACCCGGCGCAGATGCATACCGATGAGCGTGCCGCCGATATCCATGCCTGCGGCGGCGCGGACCTCCTCGACAAGGACGGGGTCCTTAAAGGCGCGCCAGCAGCTTGTGGCCCAGCTGCCGCCTGCATGGGGCTGCGGAATGGCCGCAACGATCTGGCAGCCGTAGGCTTTGGCAGCCTCGCGCTCAAGGACGATGGCGCGGTTGAGATGCTCACAGCATTGCGCGGCCAGATAGACCCCCTGCTCCTGCAGCGGCGGCTGCACACCCGCCAGCACAGCGGCCGCGGCCTCCATGCTGGAGTCATGGCCGATATGCCCGCCCATGATCTCACTGCTGGAGCAGCCTACCACAAAAATATCCCCTGTTTCAAGGTGCGCAGCTTCGAGCAGTTCTTCCGTGGCCTGCCGTGCCTGCGCGGTAAGTTGCGTGTAATCCATGGATAAAGCCCCCTTTGGTTCTATTATAGCAGGGGTGTCAATAACAAAAAAGCCTTCCCCCGCGGGGGAAGGTGGCCCGTAGGGCCGGATGAGGGCGACCCTGCGGATACTGCTCATAAATGGGTGGCTGCGGGAGCTTTGCCCGCATCAGTCCGCTTCGCGGACAGCTTCCCCCGCGGGAAAAGCATGCGCTGTAACCGCCGCATTACCCACAAGAATAATCAACAGGATACAGAAAGCGAACACATAGATTACACGGTCACAAAAATCCCAAAGCGTTTCACTTGACAAAATCCTCCCGCATGGGGGTGAAGATATCCAGCAGGATGCCCGCTTCGGTGCAGACGCAGCCATGCTCCACGCCGTCCTCCTTGAGGATGGTGTCGCCCTTGTGGACGGTACGGGTCACACCGTCCACCGTGAACTCGAAGGCACCGGAGACCACATAGGTGATCTGGGTGTGGGGGTGGTGGTGCAGTGCGCCGACCGCGCCCTTTTCAAAGGTGTTCTCCACGCACATCAGGCCGTCTGTATAGGCCAGCACCCGGCGGGTGACGCCCGCGCCTGCAGGCTGCGGCAGAGTGTCCCCATGCAGGACCCAGCGCTGTTTCTTTTCCGGCAGTTTCATAAATGTTCCTTCTTTCCCGGCCCCGCTGCGGGGCCGTTTTCTATTTCCATTATAAAAAGGCAGAACCCGTTTGGCAAGAGTTCCGCCTTTGTTTACAACTATAGCAATTCAACTTTTTAATGCAACAGCAACAACGTTGAATTGCATATCGCAAATATGCTGTTTGAATGTTGCGCTAATTTCTTGACTTGCGATAGAACCAACCTGCGTCAATTTGTCAAGCTGTTATATCCTCAAACTGGCTGTTGTACAAATCGGCATAGAAGCCGCCGGCTTCGATCAGCTCGTCATGGGTGCCCTGCTCGATAATGTCGCCGTCCCGCATGACGAGGATCAGATCCGCATCGCGGATGGTCGAAAGGCGGTGGGCGATGACAAAGCTGGTGCGGCCCTCCATCAGGCGGTCCATTGCAGTCTGGATGCGCTGCTCGGTGCGGGTGTCCACGCTGGAGGTGGCCTCATCCAGTATCAGGATGCGGTTGTCCGCCAGAATCGTGCGCGCAATCGTCAAAAGCTGCTTCTGTCCCTGACTGACATTGGAGGCGTCCTCGTTCAGCTCCATTTGGTAGCCGCCGGGCAATGTGCGGATAAAGTGGTCGGCGTTCGCGGCCTTGGCAGCGGCAATGACCTCCTCATCGGTGGCATCCAGCCGACCGTAGCGGATATTCTCCATGATGGTGCCCTTGAACAGCCATGTGTCCTGCAAAACCATGCCGAAGCCCTCGCGCAGGGCGCTGCGGTCAAAGTCCCGGACATTGTGGCCGTTGAGGGTGATGGCACCGGCGTCCACATCGTAGAACCGCATCAGCAGCTTGACCATCGTGGTCTTGCCGGCGCCGGTGGGGCCGACAATGGCAACCTTCTGCCCGGGCCTGACATTGCAGCTGAAGTTGTGGATGACCGTTTTGTTCGGTGTGTAGCCGAACCGCACATGGTCGAAGGTGACCTGTCCGTCAATGCTGGCAGGGTCGGCACGGCGGGCGGGGTCGGCCAGCTGGTCCTCCTCGTCCTCGTTCAGGAACTCAAAGACGCGCTCCGCTGCGGCGGCCATGCTCTGCAGCATGTTCGACACCTGCGAGAGCTGCTGGATGGGCTGGGTAAAGTTGCGGACATACTGAATGAAGGCCTGAATGTCGCCGATCGTGATGGTGCCCGCTGCAGCAAAGATGCTGCCCACAATGGCGACCGCCACATAGCCCAAATTGCCTACAAAGCTCATGATGGGCTGCATCAGGCCCGACAAAAACTGGGATTTCCACGCGGATTCGTACAGCTTGTCATTTGCGGTGTTGAAGTCGTCCAGCACAGCGGCCTCGCGGTTGAATGCCTTGATGACATTGTGTCCGGCGTAGACCTCCTCAACCTGACCGTTGACCACGCCGAGGGTGGCCTGCTGGGCCTTGAAGTACTTCTGGCTGAATTTGACGACCACCAGCACCAGCGCCAGCGATACCGGCAGGATCAGCAGCGCAATCAGCGTCATTTTGGGGCTGATCGAGAGCATCATGACCAGCACGCCGATCATCGTGGTGACGCTGGTGATCAGCTGGGTGACGCTCTGGTTCAGGCTCTGGCCGAGCGTATCGACATCGTTTGTGATGCGGGACAGCACCTCGCCGACGGTGCGCTTTTCAAAGTAGGCCAGCGGCAGGCGGTTAATCTTTTTGTTGATCTGGTCGCGGAAGTCGTAGCAGACCTTCTGGGACAGGCCGGTCATCAGCCATCCCTGCAGAAAGCTGAACGCGGCGGAGAACAGATACATCCCTGCGAGAAAGAGCAGCACCCGCCCGATGTAGGCAAAGTCGATGCTGCCGACCCCGCGCAGCTTGGCGATCCAGCCGGTGGCCAGCGCGGTGGTGGCTTTGGCCAGGATCTTGGGGCCTGCAATGTTGAAAATCGTCGAAAGAATTGCAAATACAACGACCACGATGAGCGACAGCTTATACCTGCTCATGGCGGCCAGCAGCTGGCGCAGCGTGCCCTTGAAATCTTTGGCGCGCTCCGTCGTCGGGCGTCCGGGTCTTGGCATATCACGCATCCTCCTTCTGTAAATTCAGTTCCTTCTGGCTCAGCTGGCTGCGTGCGATCTCCCGGTATTCGGGGCAGCTTTCCATCAGCTGGGCGTGGGTGCCCTTGCCGACGATGCGCCCCTCATCCAGCACGATGATCTGGTTTGCATGCAGCACGGTCGAGATGCGCTGCGCCACGATGATGACGGTGGCGCTGCCGGTCTCGGCCTTGAGCGCGCGGCGCAGGGCCACATCGGTCTTGTAGTCCAGCGCCGAGAAGCTGTCATCAAACAGATAGATCTGCGGGTGCTTGGCAATGGCGCGCGCAATCGAAAGGCGCTGCTTCTGCCCGCCCGAGACATTGCTGCCGCCCTGTGCGATGGGGCTGGCAAAGCCCTCCGCCTTGGCGGAGATGAACTCGGCGGCCTGTGCGATCTCAGCGGCCTTCTGCACATCGGCATCGGTGATGTGGTCGCCGCCGAACTTGAGGTTGGAGTCGATCGTGCCGCTGAACAGCACACCCTTCTGGGGTACATAGCCAAGGCAGTTGTGCAGCTGCGCCTGAGTCAGCTCGCGTACATCCACACCGCCGATGGTCACGCTGCCCGCCGTTGCATCGTAAAACCGCGGGATCAGGTTGAGCAGCGTTGACTTACCGCAGCCGGTCGAGCCGATGATGGCGGTCGTTTCGCCGGGGCGGGCCGTAAAGCTGATATGCTCAAGTGCGTCCTCCTCGGAGCCGGGATAGCGGAAGCTGACATCGTTAAACGCCACCACGCCCTCGGTGCCGTTCTCCGGCAGGGGCTTGGGGGCAGCGGGGTCGTGGATGGTGGCGGGGGTCGTGACGACCTCGTCAATGCGGTCGGCGGCCACACCGGCGCGCGGCAGCATAACGGCCACCATCGACAGCATCAGGAAGGACATGACGATCTGCATCGTGTAGGTGATGAAGGCGATCATCTCGCCGACCTGCATCGTACCCATATCCATGGCCTTGCCGCCGAACCAGACAATGAGCAGGCTTGTGCCGTTCATGATCAGCGTCATAAAGGGCATCATGGCGACCATCGTGCGGTTGGTGAAAAGCTGGGTGCGCATCAGGTCGGTGTTGGCACGGTCGAATCGCTTTTCCTCAAAGGCCTCGCGGCTGAAGGCGCGGATCGGCATGATGCCGGTCAGTATCTCGCGGCTGACAAGGTTCAGCCGATCAACAAGGGTCTGCATCTGCTTGAACTTGGGCATGGCGACATTCATCAGCACAGCGATGAGCAGCAGCAGCGCCGCCACCGCGACAAAGATGATCCATGTCAGCCCCGTGTTGCCGCCGGCCACATGCAGGATGCCGCCGATGCCGAGGATCGGCGCGTAGGCTACCATGCGCAGCAGGATAACGCAGACGAACTGCACCTGCTGAATGTCGTTGGTTGTGCGGGTGATGAGCGATGCAGTGGAAAACTTCTCGATCTCGGCGTTGGAATAGCCGACAACAGTGCGGAACACATCGCGCCGCAGGTCGCGGCCGATGCCAGCCGACACGCGGGAGGCGATGAAGCCGACAGCGATTGCCACAGCGACCATCAGCAGCGTCAGGGCCAGCATCCGGCCGCCGGTGCGCAGCAGATAGCGCATCTGCACATCGTGGGCGATGCCCTGTGTCTCATATTCCAGCGCGACCAGCAGCATGGCCTGGCTCGACAGGCTGCCCGCCACCGAATCATCAAGAGAGGCAAAGGCGGCGGCCAGCTGGCTTTGCAGCATTTCCCGTGCGCCGGGGGCCTGAGACATCGCGGCAAACTGAGTTGCAACGGCATCGAGGTCGTAGGCGGTGGGGGTTACTGCATCGGCCGTGCCGGCGGCTGTGGCGGCGTTTTTGGCGGCTGCCATGTACAGCACGATGTCGGGGGTGGCAAACGCGTTTTCCAGTTCCGACATGGCAGCGGTGGCATCGTGAGAGAGGGGACGCACACCGTCGGCATCGGGGGCACTGTACCACTGTTCGGCCAGCGCGGCGTCCTGCTCGGACATAAGCAACTCCAGTGCCTGCAGGGTCGTGTCGCGGACAGTCTCGGGCACAGGGCTTTCAATGCCGCCCTGCTGGATGCCGATGTCCACGATCTTGCTGGTGTAGTCGGGCAGGCTCAGGTCGCAGTAGGCCTGTACGAACAGCAGCGCCACCACGGCGATGCAGGCCGCCCAGTGACGCCCCAGCTGCTTAAATATCTTGATCATGCGCGGGGTCTCCTTTCCTGTTTGCAAGGTCTTGCTCCAAGGCATCGTTCTCGGCCACGATGGCGGCGAGGAAGGCGTCCTTCAGGGCCACCATCTGGGCCAGCTCCTCCGGGGTCAGCCGCGCCATAACGCGGGAAAAGTAGCCGCTGATGGCCTGCTCCCCCGCAAGGCGGGCCTGCTCCCCTTCCGGGGTGATGCGCACGAGCGTTTTGCGGCGGTCATTGGGGTCGGTCTCACGCAGGATATGGCCGTCCTGCTCAAGCAGGCGCAGCCCGCGCGAGACGGCGGGCATCGGCTGGCGCATTGCGCGGGCCAGCTCAGACACATAGATGCTGCCGTCCTGCCCGGACTGCTCGATCTGGAAATGCAGATGCTCCAGCATACCAAGGCGGCAGCGCGGCTGGCTGGCCAGTGCTGCGCGCATCCCGCGCTTGCCCAGTGTGTTGACACGGCCGAGGAACTGGATCAGCCAGCCAAGGTCGGTATTTTCGATGTCAGGCATTGCACACCTCCTGTTAATAGTTGTCATATGTTAATAATTTAAGCGAGATAATAATACACCCCCCTGCACAGCGATGCAAGGGGGTGCGGTGTGTTTTTAAAAATTGTTTACAAATGCGGGTGTCAGGACTCCGCGCAGCTGATATTGCTCAGCGTGATGCCGCGGCAGAGGCTAAGCGGCAGGGTCACGGACGGCTTTTGGATCGTGATGTCCTTAAAAACGATATCCTCCACCGCATAGCCGGGCGTATCAAAGCCGGCAATCTCCAGCGGGGCGGCATCGTGCCAGCTGCGGTCATGGTCCAGCACCTCGCCGGTCAGGGTCAGCCGCTCAAAAAAGCAATGGCTGAGCTTCGGCGGCGTTTCGGCGGGGGTGCCGTCATCGTTGTAGGGCACGCTGTGCAGCATGACGCGCGGGGCAATGCAGTCCTGCACGGTTACGCCGCGCACATAGCCGCCGCGCTTGGGGGTAGCCTTGATCTCGATGCCCGACAGCGAGTTTGCAAGGTCGCAGTCCCAGATCTGCACATCCTCCACGCCGCCGCTCATCTCGCTGCCGATGCAGATGCCGTGGCCGCAGTCGCTGCGGCAGTCAAACACCCGGATGTGGGCGCAGGGACGGCCGATTTCATTGCCCTCGGGGTTCTTGCCGCTCTTGATGGCCACGGCATCGTCCCCTGTAAAGAACTCGCTGGCAAACAGTGTGCAGTTCGTTGAGGAGTCGGGGTCCCAGCCGTCACCGTTCCAGACGCCCTCCGATACAAAGGTGCAGTGGTCGGTCTGGATATTGTTGCAGTAGATCATGTGGACATTCCACGATGGGCCGTTTTTGAGGGTGACGCCGCTGATCCAGACGTTCTCACAGTTGCTCAGGTTGATAAGGCGGGGACGCACGCGGCCGGGGATCGTGTCGCTGTTCTCGCAGCTTTCGACTAACTCCTTGTTGTCATCGAGGAAGCTCTTGATGCGCGCACGCTCATCCTCAATGATCTTGCGGGCCAGCGTCTGGCCGCCGCCGCAGATCGTGCCCTTGCCGCGGATGATGATGTTGCGGCAGTTCGGCCCCGTCTTATGGTTCAGCTCACCGGCGTTGAGCAGGCTGGAATAGCAGCGCATCTCAATCCCCTCAAACCGGCTGGGGATGCGGGGAGCATAGTCATGGATGTTGGCGGTGCCCTGCAGCACAGCGCCCTTGGCAAGGTAGATCTCAAGGTCGCTGTGCAGCCGCAGCGCACCGGTCAGGAAATCACCCGCCGGGATATAGAGAATATCGTCCGGGCCGCAGTCGTTGATGGCGCGCTGCAGATTGTCGGTGTTCAGCAGCTGGCCGTCACCGCGGCAGAAGTAGGGCGCAGCGGTAATGTCGATTCGGTGCTTTTCCTGCCCGAACTGCAGCGTGGCGGAGCCAACGCAATAGCTGCCGCTGACCACATCCACACGGAAGGTGCTGCCGTAGGACAGACCCTCGATCGTAAAATGGGTCTTGTCGGTGCGGCCGATGGCCTCGCCGTTGAGGGAGACCGTGTACTCCGCCCCGCGCGGCGCAGCGGCGGGCTTATCCCAGTACAGCACCGCGTAATCCTCGGTGCAGCGTATATTTAAACCGTTCTGTTTCATGTATGACATCCTTTGGTAAAGGGAGAAATTCATTAGTACACATATTGTACCACAGCCCGCAGGTTTATCCAATACCTTGGTATGCCAAAATACCGCGGTCAAAAACCGGCAGGTTTTGACAGTTTGCAGCCTTGACAAATTCGGGGCCCGGCACACCGGGCAGGTTTTGCTTTTGCGGGTAAAATGTGGTAGAATAAGTCGATTGACAGGGGCGCGGGCTGCCCGCCCCGCTAACACCCAACGCCGCAGAAAGGAGGCCGCCATGGAGAAAACTGCGTTTGAGACCGCCCACATGGCGGCGCTGAATCCCCAGCAGAGGGCCGCCGTTGCGGCCGTAGACGGCCCGGTGCTGTTGCTGGCGGTGCCGGGCAGCGGCAAGACCACCGTGCTGATCACCCGCTTGGGCTACATGACCGAGGTCTGCGGCATCGCACCGGAGTCTATCCTGACAATGACCTACACGGTGGCCGCCACGCAGGAGATGCGCGCCCGGTTTGCCGCGCGGTTCGGGGATGCCGAGGCGGCGCGGATGGAGTTCCGCACCATCAACGGCGTGGCGGCGCGCATCATTGCGCTCTACAGCCGGATGTACGGCCGCACCCCGCCCGACCTGCTGCAGAGCGAGAGTGAGACAACGCCGCTGCTGCTGCAGCTGTGGCAGAGCATCAACCATGAGTACGCCGCCGAAAGCACCCTCAAGGAGCTGCGCACAGCCATCACCTACATTAAAAATATGTGCCTGACCGATGCCGAGCTTGACGAGCTGGAGACGGACCTTGAGAATCTGCCGGCGCTGTACCGCGCTTACCAGCAGGCGCTCAGGGCGCGGCACAAGATGGACTACGATGACCAGCTCTGCTTTGCGCTGCAGATCCTGAACGGCGCCCCCGCCGTGGCGGAGGTGTTCCGTAAGCGGTACCGCTATTTCTGCGTGGATGAGTCGCAGGATACCTCCCGCGTGCAGCATGAGATCATCCGGGTGCTGGCGCAGCAGAGCGGCAACCTTTTTATGGTCGGGGATGAGGACCAGAGCATTTACGGCTTCCGCGCGGCCTACCCGCAGGCACTGATGGACTTTGAAAAGACCTACCCCGGCGCGCGGGTGCTGCTGATGGAGGAAAACTACCGCTCGCGGGAGCCAATTCTGGCCGCTGCCAACCGTTTTGTGGCGCGCAACCGCTACCGCCGCCCCAAGACCATTGCCCCTACGCAGGGGGCCGGGGAGCCGATCCGGGTCGTGGAGGTGCGCCGCCGCGCTGACCAGCTGGACTTTCTGTTTGCGGAGGCGCAGCATTGCGAGGTCGAGACCGCGGTGCTGTTCCGCAACCATGAGAGCGCGCTGCCCATCATCGACCTGTGTGAGCGGCGCGGCGTGCCTTACGGCTGCAAGGCGGTCGAGCAGACCTTTTTCACCAACAAGATCGTGCGGGATGTCGCGGATATTTTTGCGCTGGCGGTCCGCCCGGACGATGCCGATACCTTTCTGCGCTGCTATTTCAAGTTCGGTGTGCCGGTGACACGGGCGCAGGCGCTGTACGCCGCCGGGCAGGCACGGCAATACGGGCAGGGCTGCTGGACAGCGCTGATCCATGAGGACAGCATCCGCCCGCGCACCCGCGCCGCGATGGCCGAGGTAGCCGCAGGGCTGGCCCGCCTGCCCCGTATGGCAGCGGACGATGCCGTGCGGTTTTTGACCGACCAGCTGGGCTACGGCAGGTATCTGGACAAAAACGGCATGGACCGCGCCAAGCTGGCTGTGCTGGAAATGCTGGGTGCTCAGGAGCCTACGCCCCGGCGGCTGCTCCGGCGGCTGGCGGAACTGCGCACCATCGTGCAGGAGCATGTCACACCGCCGGGGTGCAAATTTCTGCTCTCCACGATACACTCTGCCAAGGGGCTGGAGTATGACCGGGTGATCCTGCTTGATGTGCTGGACGGCATCCTGCCGGCCAAGCCGGAGCTGTGCTGCCGCACCCCCGCCGAGACGCACCAGTATGAGGAGGACCGGCGGCTGTTTTATGTGGCGATGACCCGCGCCCGGCAGGAGTTGGTGCTGTTTGACTGCACGGCCGAGCGCTCGTCCTTTGCACAGGAGGTGCTTTCCGGTCTGCCGGGGCACCGCAGCCGCCCTGATGCCGCCCCCGCAGGGCACCGCCCTGCCCCGGCGGCGGCGCGCAAGCCGCTGCCGCCCGTGGATATGGTGTCGATTACGGCTGTTGGGGCGCGGGTGCGCCATGCCGTGTTTGGCCCCGGCACGGTGGAAAGCGCAGAGGGAGGCCGCGTGACCGTCCGCTTTGCCGCCGGTACAAGAACACTGGATGCCCGCGTTGTGGCCGACCGCCACCTGCTGTGGCCGGAATGACCCGCCCGCACCAGACAGTATGGATAAAAAACAAGAGGATTAAACGGTTATGAAACATATTTTACTTCTCGCCACCGGCGGCACGATTGCCAGCCGGCCCACGGCTGCGGGCGGGTTGGCCCCTGCCATCACCTCGGAGGAGTTGCTGGCCTGTGTGCCGGAGCTGGCCGACCTGTGTGCGATTGATGCAGTGCAGCTTTTCAACCTCGATTCCACAAATGTCGGCCCTGCGCAATGGCAGGAGATCGTGCGCAGCATCCGGGAAAACTACGCCGCCTATGACGGCTTTGTCATTGCCCACGGCACCGACACGATGGCCTACACGGCGGCCGCGCTGAGCTACATGATCCAGAACAGCGCCAAGCCGGTCGTGCTGACCGGCAGCCAGAAATCCATCTACAACCGCGACACCGATGCCCGCAACAACCTCTATCGCGCCTTTGTCTACGCCGTGAGCGAGGGTGCATGGGGCGTGCAGCTCGTGTTTGACAACAAGGTCATTCTGGGTACACGCGCCCGCAAGACGCGGACCCGCAGCTTTGACGCCTTCTCGAGCATCGACTACCCGGAGACTGCCGTTTTCCGTGACACAAGGCTTATCCCCTTCCTGCGGCGGCCTGCCGACCTGCCGCAGGTGCAGTTTTATGAGCAGCTTGACCCCGCCGTCTTTGTGCTGCGGCTGGTGCCGGGTATGCGGGCAGACATTATCCCGCTGCTGGCCCCGCACTACCGCGCGCTTGTGCTGGAAAGCTTCGGCGTGGGCGGCCTGCCGGGTGGTGAGCAGGGCGAAATGTTTGCCGAACTGCGCCGCTGGTGCGACAGCGGACGGCTGGCCGTGTTTACGACCCAAGTACCGCATGAGGGGTGCGACCTTGCCGTCTATGAGGTGGGCCGCGCTGTGGGCGAGCTGCCCGGCGTGCTGGAGGCGCACGACATGACCCCCGAGGCCGTGGCCGTCAAGCTGATGTGGGCGCTGGGCCAGACGCAGGACCGTGCCGAGGTCATGCGCCTGTTTGAAACCCCGGTGGAGATCGATATTATTTAAGGCAATACCGCGCCTTGGCCGCTGTCTTTTTGGGACGGCGGCCTTTTGCTTTGCTGAAAAGTGTGCTATACTCCATAAGTAGGAACCAAAAGTACAGGAAGGAGCCTGCCCGTGCAGTATTCTGATGAACATTTGCGCTATCTGCGCCTGCTTTCCCAAAAATACCATACGGTGGCCGCAGCCGCCAGCGAGATCATCCGCATTGAGGCGCTGCTGCGCCTGCCCAAGGGCACCGAGCATTTTATGAGTGATCTGCACGGCGAGCATGAGGCGTTTGTACATATCCTGAACAGCGCATCAGGCGTTATCCGCGAGAAGATCGACACTGTGCTGGGGCCTGATGTCCCCGCCGAGGAACGCGCCGAACTGGCAACGCTGGTCTACTACCCCAACCAGAAGCTGCCGGAATTGAAGGCGCGCCAGCCCGATCTGCACGCATGGTACCGCCTGACGCTGCTGCGGCTGATCGACCTGTGCCGGTTTGTTTCCAGCAAGCACACCCGCGACCACGTACGCCGCTGCCTGCCCCAGAACTGCGGCTACATTCTGGACGAGCTGCTCCACGCCCATTTTGAGGACCACGACAAGGATCAGTATTACGGCGAAATTATCGAGAGCATCCTGCGCTATGACCGCGCTGACGCCTACATCGTGCGGTTCTGTGAGGTCATCAAGCGGCTGGCCGTTGACCGGCTGCATATCGTGGGTGACCTGTTTGACCGCGGCCCGCGCCCCGATCGTATTCTCGACAGCCTGATGGCGCACCATCAGGTGGACATCCAGTGGGGCAACCATGATGTTGTCTGGATGGGTGCCGCTGCTGGCAGCCCATTGTGCATTATGACGGTGCTGAAAACAACGCTGGCCTACAACAACCTTGACACGTTGGAGGGCGGCTACGGCATCAGCCTGCGCCAGCTTGAGCGCTTTGCCCAGAACACCTACGCCGCCTCCGATGTGTCGCGCTGGATTCCCCACGCCGACCCGCGCACGGCGGCCGGTGACCTGACCGCCGCCGCCCGGATGCACAAGGCCGTGACCGTGATGATGCTCAAGCTGGAGGCGCAGGTCATCGCCCGCAACCCGGATTTTGATCTGCAGGGCCGCGACTTTTTGAACCATATTGACTTTGCGGCAGGTACGGTGGACTACCACGGCACTGTCTATCCCCTGCTGGATTGCGACTTCCCGACTGTGGACCCCGCCGCGCCGACCACGCTCACCGCGGAGGAGGGGCATGTCATTGCCGGGCTGGTGCGCAGCTTTGCCGAGAGCGAGCGTCTGCAGCGCCATGTGCAGTTTCTCTACGCGCACGGCGCGTTTTACAAGATCTGCAACGGCAACCTTCTCTACCACGGCGCCGTGCCGATGACCGAGGACGGTGCCTTTGCCGCCATCCGGTTTGAGGGGGTGGCGCGCAGCGGCAAGCAGCTGTTTGACTACTGCGACCGCCGTGCCCGGCAGGGCTACAGCGCGCCGCCGGGCAGCCCGGCGCGGCTGGCCGGACAGGACTTTTTGTGGTATCTGTGGTGCGGTGCCAAATCGCCGCTTTTTGGCCGCAGCGCCATGACAACCTTTGAACGGCTCTACATTGCCGACCCCGCTGCCCACCGGGAGATCAAGGACCCCTACTACAGGCACATCGCCGCACGGGACACAGCCGAGCGCATTTTGCGGGAGTTCGGCCTTGCGGGTGCGGGCTGCCACATCGTCAACGGCCATGTGCCGGTCCGCGCCATCGAAGGTGAAAGCCCCATCAAGGGCGGCGGGCGGCTCATCATCATTGACGGCGGCTTCTGCCGCGCTTACCACCAGCGCACCGGCATTGCAGGCTACACGCTGGTCTACAACTCGCGCGGGCTGATCCTGCGCACCCACCAGCCGTTTGAAAGCGCCGAGAAGGCCATCCATGAGGATGAGGACATCGCAAGCAAGAGCGAATACATCTACACGGCGCCGCAGCGCATCCTTGTGCGCGATACCGATGAAGGCGGCCGCAAGCAGGCGCTGATCCGCGACCTCTGCGCCCTTGTGGAGGCCTACCAGACCGGTGTGCTGCCGCAGGGTGTGGCACAGGAAATGTGATTGAAATTTGCGCCGTTTGCCTTATAATAGGAACCGGATGGGCGCTGCAGCTCCATCCATACAAAGGATAAAAAGGAGAGGATTTACAAATGCCTTGTACAACCATTCTGGTCGGCAAAAACGCATCGTATGACGGTTCCACAATGATTGCCCGCAACGATGACTCCGGCTCCGGCCATTTCACTGCCAAAAAGCTTGCTGTGTTCCAGCCGCAGGACTATCTTGCGGTATATAAGTCGGTGATCTCAGGCGTTGAGATCCCCCTGCCCGAGGGCGGCCTGCGGATGACCGCCGTGCCCAACGCTGTGGAGGGCAAGGGCCTTTGGGCTGCCAGCGGCGTGAACGCTGCCAATGTCGGCATGACCGCCACCGAGACCATCACCTCCAACCCGCGCGTGCTGGGGGCCGACCCGCTCGTCAAGGGCGGCATCGGCGAGGAGGACATCGTTTATCTGGTCCTGCCCTACATCCGCTCCGCGCGGGAGGGTGTACACCGCCTCGGCAGCCTGCTGGAGCAGTACGGCACCTATGAGATGAACGGCATTGCCTTTCAGGATACGGACGAGATCTGGTGGCTTGAGACGATCGGCGGCCACCACTGGATGGCCCGCCGCGTGCCCGATGATGTGTATGTCGTCATGCCCAACCAGCTGGGGCTGGATATGCTGGATCTGGACGATGCACTGGGCGAGCAGAAGGACTTTATCTGCTCTGCCGATCTGCGCGAGTTTATCAGCCGGTATCATCTGGACCTTGCACAGGGCGGTGCGCTGAACCCGCGCGATGCCTTCGGCAGCCACGACGATGCCGACCATGTCTACAACACGCCCCGCGGCTGGTACATGCGGCGCTGTTTCAACCCCAACACCTTCGCATGGGACGGCCCCGATGCCGATTTCACGCCGCGTTCCGACGATCTGCCATGGTGCATGGTGCCGGAGAAAAAGATCACGCCGGAGGACATCAAGTATGTGCTGTCCTCCCATTATCAGGGCACGCCCTACGACCCCTACGCAGCCACGGCGGCCGAAAAGGGCATCTACCGCCCCGTCGGCGTAAACCGTAACGACTTTATGGCGCTGCTGCAGCTCCGCCCCGATATGCCGGAGGATTTCCGCGCCGTGGAATGGCTGGCCTTTGCGTCCAACGCCTTCAACACGATGCTGCCCCTCTATGCCAATGTGGACACTGCGCCGGAATATCTGGCCAACACCACCGGGGATGTCTCCACCGACAACTTCTATTGGGCCAGCCGCCTGCTGGCCGCGATGGCCGATGCGTCCTACGCAAAGTCGGTGTTCCACATCGAGCGCTACACCCTGAGCGTCGGTGCGAAGGCGAACCACATCATCAACACCTGTGACGATGCCCAGCGCGCCGAGACCGACCCCGCCGCCCGCGCTGCCCTGCGTAAAAAGGCAAATGAGGAGCTGGCCGCCATGGCCAAGGCCGAAACGACCGACACGCTGAACAAGGTCCTGTTTGAGCTGAGCAGCGGCATGAAGAATGCCTATTCGCGCTCAGATGCGTAAGAAACCTGCATAAAAAAGGATGCCCCCGCCGCACAGCCCGCTGCCGTGCGGCTTTTTTGCACTTTTTAACAATAATGTCACAATCTTTGCGGAATTTTCAACTTGCTTTTATACCAGAATCTTTGTATAATAAATGTCAGGATGGGGCACTAGGAGGCTGACTTAGTCCCCTGCTCCCCGTTCAGCCAAAAGTATAGAGAAAGAGGTATATGTAAACATGGCAAATCTGGATTTGACTAAGTATGGCATTACCGGCACGACCGAGATCGTGCATAACCCCTCTTATGATGTTCTGTTCGCAGAGGAGACCAAGGCTGACCTGACCGGCTACGAGAAGGGCCGTGTCAGCGAGCTGGGCGCCGTCAATGTTATGACCGGCGTTTACACCGGCCGCTCCCCCAAGGACAAGTACATCGTCATGGACGAGAACTCCAAGGACACCGTTTGGTGGACCAGCGACGAGTACAAGAACGACAACCACCCCATGACCGAGGCCACTTGGGCTACCGTTAAGGACATCGCCAAGAAGGAGCTGTGCAACAAGCGCCTGTTCGTTGTCGATGCTTTCTGCGGCGCTAACAAGGACACCCGCATGGCCATCCGCTTCATCGTGGAGGTGGCCTGGCAGGCACACTTTGTCACCAACATGTTCATCAAGCCCACCGCTGAGGAGCTGGAGAACTTCGAGCCTGACTTCGTTGTTTACAACGCCTCCAAGGCCAAGGTCGAGAACTACAAGGAGCTGGGCCTCAACTCTGAGACCTGCGTTGCCTTCAACATCACCAGCAAGGAGCAGGTCATCATCAACACCTGGTATGGCGGCGAGATGAAGAAGGGCATGTTCTCCATGATGAACTACTTCCTGCCGCTGAAGGGCATGGCCTCCATGCACTGCTCTGCCAACACCGATAAGGAGGGCAAGAACACTGCCATCTTCTTCGGTCTGTCCGGCACCGGCAAGACCACCCTGTCCACCGACCCGAAGCGTCTGCTCATCGGCGATGACGAGCACGGCTGGGACGACAACGGCGTCTTCAACTTCGAGGGCGGCTGCTACGCCAAGGTCATCAACCTTGACAAGGACTCCGAGCCTGACATCTACAATGCCATCAAGCGCAACGCGCTGCTGGAGAACGTCACGCTGGATGCCGAGGGCAAGATCGACTTCGCTGACAAGTCCGTCACCGAGAACACCCGTGTGTCTTACCCCATCAACCACATCCAGAACATCGTTCGCCCGATTTCTTCTGCCCCCGCCGCCAAGAATGTCATCTTCCTGTCTGCTGATGCGTTCGGCGTTCTGCCCCCGGTCAGCATCCTGACCCCGGAGCAGACCCAGTACTACTTCCTGAGCGGCTTCACCGCCAAGCTGGCCGGCACCGAGCGCGGCATCACCGAGCCCACCCCGACCTTCTCTGCCTGCTTCGGTCAGGCCTTCCTCGAGCTGCATCCCACCAAGTACGCTGAGGAGCTGGTCAAGAAGATGCAGAAGTCCGGCGCGAAGGCTTATCTGGTCAACACTGGCTGGAACGGCACCGGCAAGCGCATCTCCATCAAGGATACCCGCGGCATCATCGACGCGATCCTGAGCGGCGCTATCAACGAGGCTCCCACCAAGAAGATCCCGCACTTTGACTTTGAGGTTCCCACCTCTCTGCCCGGCGTTGATCCCGCCATCCTTGACCCCCGCGACACCTATGCAGATGCCGCCGAGTGGGAGACCAAGGCTCTGGATCTGGCTGGCCGCTTCATCAAGAACTTCGCCAAGTACGAGGGCAACGAGCACGGCAAGGCACTGGTCGCCGCCGGCCCGAAGCTGTAATTTGAGCGAAACTGCTTGAAAAACTAGCATAATAAACCGCCCGCATGTCACAGCACTGTGATTTGCGGGCGGTTTTTGTTTTGCCGCTGGCGGAGCATTGCCGGGTCGTTGAGGACGCCGACCTCTACAACGTAGGGGCGGATTCCATATCCGCCCGCGCAACGCCGCGGCAGCCGCACATTTCCCCTCACAAATGCAAAAATACCGCGCTGTGTTTTCCACAGCGCGGTGTAAAATCTTATTCTCGAAAAATCAGAGTGCGTAGCCCTTGGCCTTGATGACATCCACAACCTGCGCAACATACCGCTCGCAGGTCTCATGCTCGGGGGCCTCGACCATAACGCGGACCAGCGGCTCAGTACCGGACTCGCGGACCAGAATGCGGCCGGTATCGCCCAGTGCCTCGGCCACGGCCTTGACGGCGGCCTGCACATCGGCATCGTCCTGCGCAGCGCGCTTGTCGGTGACCTTCACATTCGTAAGCACCTGCGGGTAGATCTTCAGCGGGGCGGCCAGCTCACTCATCGGCTTTTTCTTGGCCAGCATGACCTCCATCATCTTCAGGCTCGTCAGGATGCCGTCACCGGTGCTGGCGTACTTGGAGAAGATGATGTGGCCGCTCTGCTCGCCGCCGATGCGGCAGCCGTTTTTCGCCATATACTCATACACATACTTGTCGCCCACAGCGGTCTTGGCGTAGTCGATGTCCTGCTCATCAAAAGCCTTGTACAGGCCGAAGTTGGACATGACGGTGGTGACGACCGTGTTGGTGATGAGCTTGCCGCGCTCCTTCATATAGCAGCCGTAGATGTACAGGATATGGTCACCGGTGATAACATTGCCCTTTTCATCCACACAGAGGCAGCGGTCGGCATCGCCGTCATAGGCAAAGCCGATGTCAAGATGGTTCTCAACCACGAACTTCTGCAGACCCTCAATGTGGGTGGAGCCGGCGTTGAGGTTGATGTTCAGGCCGTTGGGCTTGTTGTTGATAACATAGGTGTCAGCGCCCAATGCGTCAAAGACGCTCTTGGCAATGTTCCAGCTGGAGCCGTTGGCGCAGTCCAGACCGACCTTGACGCCGCGGAAGGAGTAGATGCCCAAGCTGATCAGATACCCCATGTAGCGGTTGCGGCCTGCCACATAGTCCACAGTGCAGCCCACATGGTCGCGGCTGGCAAAGGGCAGCTCCGGCCAATCCTGATCGAAAATGTGCAGCTTGCCGTCGAGGTAATCCTCCACCAGCAGCAGCGTTTCCTCGTCCATCTTCTCGCCGTAGCAGTCAATGAGCTTGATGCCGTTGTCATAGTAGGGGTTGTGGCTGGCCGAGATCATGATGCCACAGTCGAAATCGTCCACGCGGGCGATGTAGGCAACGCTCGGGGTGGTGGTGACATGCAGCAGGTAGGCATCGGCGCCGCTGGCGGTCAGGCCCGCGACAAGGCTGTACTCAAACATGTAGGAGCTGCGGCGGGTATCCTTGCCGATGACGATGCGCGGGGCAGTCGTCTCGCCGTTGCGCTGGCGCAGCATGCCGTAGTACCAGCCCAGAAAACGGCCGACCTTGTAGGCGTGATCGGCGGTCAGGGTGACGCCGGCCTCCCCGCGGAAGCCGTCAGTGCCAAAATATTTTCCCATAGTAAACACTTGTCCCTTCAAATAAAGATGGAATTTGTGGTAAAACAATATGAAGTCATATCGTTTTTAGTATACCACTTTATGCCGCCGATGACAAGTCTGCATTATTTGCAGGCGGTGTATCGGTGCAGTATTGCGGTGCAGCCCTCCAGCACATCCCGCCAGGTGGCCGAGAAATCCCCGGTATACCACGGGTCGGCCACATCGCCCGGGCGGGCGGTGTAGTCGAGCAGACGATGGATCTTTCCCTCCGGGTCACCGCCGCAGATGCGTATCATATTGCGGATGTTGGCACTGTCCATGCCGATGAGCAGGTCGTAGCGGCCATAGTCTGCCCGGGTCAGCTGACGCGCCGCATGCCCGGTGCAGGTGATGCCGTGGGCCGCAAGCTCCCGCCGCGCCGGCGGATAGACCGGGTTGCCGATCTCCTCGGTGCTGGTCGCAGCGGAGTCAATAACAAATTGCTCCCCTGCCCCGGCCTTCGCCGCAAGATCCTTCATCACAAATTCCGCCATCGGGCTGCGGCAGATGTTGCCGTGGCAGACGAAAAGTATTTTGATCATACCAGAGTTTCCTTTATAATGCTGCAATTTTCGGGGGCATAAAACATTGACAAACGGCCCCTGTTTCACTATATTTATTAGTATACACGAAAACGCCGAACTTGTCTGCCTCTGCGCAAATTTTTATGCGGAGGCGGTGCGGTTTGTAAGGGAGATATAACTATGGCAGAAGAAAAACGCAAACGCATCCTCTCGGGCATTCAGCCCACCGGCACGCCCACGCTGGGCAATTATATCGGCGCAGTGCGCAACTGGGCCCTTTTGCAGTCTGATTATGAATGCCTGTATATGGTGGCAGACCTGCACAGCCTGACTGTGCGTCAGGTCCCGGCCGAGCTGCGCCGCCGCACCCGCGAGCTGGCCGCCCTGCTGCTGGCCGTGGGCATCGACCCGAAGAACCATGTGCTTTTTGTGCAAAGCCATGTGCCCGCGCACACCCAGCTGTCCTGGGTGCTGGCCTGCAACACCCAGTTCGGCGAGTTGTCCCGCATGACCCAGTTCAAGGACAAGAGCGCCAAGCACCCCGACAATGTCAACGGCGGCCTGTTCACCTACCCGGTGCTGATGGCAGCCGACATCCTGATCTACAACGCCGACCTCGTCCCGGTCGGGCAGGATCAGACCCAGCACCTTGAGATCGCCCGCGACATCGCAGGCCGCTTCAACGGCATCTACGGCGACACCTTTACCCTGCCGGAGGGCTATGTCCCCGCCAGCGGCGCCAAGATCATGTCTTTGGCCGAGCCGACCAAAAAGATGAGCAAATCTGACACAAATGTCAACAGCTTTATCCTGATGACCGATGACAAGGACGCCATCGTGCGCAAGTTCAAGCGCGCCGTGACGGACTCTGACGGTGTGGTGCGCTTTGACCGCGAGGCAAAGCCCGGCGTGTCCAACCTGATGTGCATCTACAGCACCTTTACCGGTAAGTCCAACGATGAGATCGCCGCCGAGTTTGAGGGCAAGGGCTACGGTGACTTCAAGATGGCCGTTGCCGAGGTCACGGCCGATGCGCTGGCCCCCGTGCAGGCTGAGTACGGCAAGATTCTGGCCGACAAGGCCTATGTGGACGGCGTGCTGAAGGACGGTGCTGAGCGTGCAGCCCGCCTTGCCAACCGCACGGTCAGCAAGGTCTACCGCAAGGTTGGCCTGCTGCAGCTGGATAAATGACGCTGTGTCTTGACAAATCCCGCTTGAACCATTATAATATGTAAGTTAGTGCGGCTCCCCAGTTGGTGCCGCACAACTTTTACTATCCATTTTACGTTAGGAGACACTGCTATGGCTAAAGAAGTTGTCGTTACCCGCGAGGGCTATAATAAACTGGAGCAGGAACTGGAAAACCTGCGCACCGTCAAGCGTAAGGAAGTTGCCGACAAGATCAAGGTCGCCCGCGGCTATGGCGATTTGAGCGAGAACGCCGAGTATGATGCCGCCAAGGAGGAGCAGGCTTCTGTGGAGGCCCGCATCGCCGATCTGGAGGCCACCCTCAAGCTGGCCCGCATCATGGACGAGAGCGAGCTGTCCAACGATACTGCCTCTATTGGCATGCATGTCAAGATTCTGGCCGAGGGCGATGATCTTGAGGACGCCGAGGAGTACGACCTGACCGGCTCCACCGAGGCCGATATGGACCTGAACCGCATCAGCGATGAGAGCCCTGTCGGCGCAGCCCTGATCGGCTGCAAGGTCGGCGACCACTTTGATGTCACCCTGCCCAACGGCAACATCATCACCTACAAGCTGCTGGAAGTTTCCCGTTCCAAGTAAGCATTTGAAATCAAAAAATCACGAAAGGACGATCTCTCATGGAGCAGAATAAGCCCCAGACCGAGCAGGAACTCTCCCAGCAGGCCGCTGTGCGCCGCCAGAAGCTGGCTGACCTGTGCGAAGCCGGTCACAACCCCTTTGAAATCACCAAATATGCGCAGGACGCGTACTCGGCCGACCTCAAACAGGAATTTGCCGAGCTGCCTGCCGAGGCCGAGACCGGCAAGATCGTCTCTCTGGCCGGCCGCATGATGTCCAAGCGCGTCATGGGCAAGGCCAGCTTTGCCCACCTGCGCGACCAGAAGGGCGACATCCAGATCTTTGTCAAGCGTGACCTGCTGGGCGAGGAAGCCTACGCCGCCTTCAAGAAGCTCGACATCGGTGACATCATCGGCGTCAAGGGCGAGGTTTTCCGCACCAAGATGGGCGAAATCTCGGTGCGCATCACCGAGCTGACGCTGCTCTCCAAGAGCCTGCTGCCCCTGCCCGAGAAGTTCCACGGCCTGACCGACCGTGAGGCGCGCTACCGCCAGCGCTATGTTGACCTGATCGTCAACCCCGAGGTCAAGGACACCTTCGTCAAGCGCAGCCAGATCCTAAAAGAGATCCGCGCGTATCTGGATGAGAAGGGCTTTTTGGAGGTTGACACCCCCATCCTGACCCCGTTTGAGATCGGTGCCTCTGCCCGCCCCTTCTACACCCACCACAACACCCTGAACATGGACATGGTCCTGCGCATTGAGACCGAGCTGTACCTCAAGCGCTTGATCGTGGGCGGCATGGACCGCGTGTATGAGGTTGGTCGCATCTTCCGCAATGAGGGCATGGACCCCAAGCACAACCCTGAGTTCACGACCATTGAACTGTATCAGGCCTTCACCGACTTCCACGGCATGATGGATCTGGTTGAGGAGATGTACAAGCGTCTGGCCCTCAAGGTCTGCGGCAGCTTGGAGATCACCTATCAGGGCAAGCAGATCGACATGGGCCACTGGGAGCGCCTGACGATGGTCGAAGCTGTCAAAAAGTATTCCGGCGTTGATTTCAACGACTGGAAAACCGATGAGGACGCCATTGCCGCCGCCAAGGAGCATCATGTTGAGCTGCCCGAGGTCCCGACCAAGGGTGCGATCCTCGCAGAGTTCTTTGACGCGTTTGTTGAGGATAAGCTCATCCAGCCCACTTTCATCTATGATTACCCCGTTGAGATCAGCCCGCTTGCCAAGCGCAAGCCTAATGATCCGGCCTTCACCGAGCGGTTTGAGTACTTCATCGACTGCACCGAGTACGGCAATGCGTTCAGCGAGCTGAACGACCCCATCGACCAGAAGGCCCGTTTTGAGCGTCAGGTCGCCGAGCGCAAGGCCATCGAGCCGGAGTGCCGGGCACAGGTCGATTATGACTATGTCAACGCGCTGGAGTATGGTCTGCCCCCCACAGGCGGCCTCGGCTTCGGTGTGGATCGCCTTGTCATGCTGCTGACCGACAGCGCCTCGATCCGCGATGTTCTGCTGTTCCCGACAATGAAGCCGTTGGACAAGGATAAGACCGAAAAGGCCGAGACCAAGGCGGAAGAAAAGTCCGTTGAAGCGGCTCCTGTGGTCGAAGAAAAAATTGATTTTTCCAATGTTCAGATCGAGCCACTGTTCCAGGATCAGGTGGATTTTGACACCTTCTCCAAGAGCGATTTCCGTGCCGTGAAGGTTAAGGAATGCGAAGCCGTGAAGAAGTCCAAAAAGCTCTTAAAGTTCGTTTTGGACGACGGAACCGGCACAGATCGGGTCATTTTGAGTGGTATTCACGAATATTATGAGCCGGAGGAGCTGGTCGGTAAGACCTGCATTGCAATCACCAATCTGCCTCCGAGAGCGATGATGGGTATTGATTCCTGCGGTATGCTCATCTCCGCCGTGCATCACGAAAACGGCGAAGAAAAGCTCCATCTGCTGATGGTGGATCCTCACATTCCGGCAGGCGCAAAGCTCTATTGATTGCCCCAAAATTGTCGGTGCTTACGCCGCAACTTACGCCAATTTACTCCGAGCTTACGCCAAAAATGCGTTTGGAATTTTGCGATTGCAGACAAGTTCCGATAGCATACGATAATTTCATATGATTTAAGCCCGCTGATTTCGATCAGCGGGCTTTTTCTATTTCTGCCCCTATTACATCTTTGTGATGTGATAGGGGCTTTTTTTGTTCCTGAAAGGTGGTCGAAAAAATTTTTTTGAAAAATCTCAAAAAAACTTCGTACAAATCGAAAAAAATTTCCCAGTTGGTTAGTGAGGGCAAAAACCTCACGAACCTTGAAAATCGAATAGACATTCAACAGGTACATTCCTGATCGGGGGCGAAAGCCCCAGCCGAATGAAGGTGCGCCACGAACTTCCTGCCCACAGGGGTTATCACGGAAAGCAAGGTTGGTAGCGATTCCGAACCATTCTGAAATATCCGTTTGCTACGGATCGACTTGGTGATGCGCTCTCTTTCGGGTTTGAGCTAAAAAACTAAACCGGCTTGCGCTGATTAAAGGTGATAAAAAAGATGCCATCCGAAAGGGTGGCATCTTAGTTATTTGTCGTATCTTAGAAAATCGTTACAGTGTTCCTGCTGGCGCAAGCGATACACATTAAAGAAAGTGTCGCAGGAAAACTTCATTCGCTGCTTGCAGGGATTTGTGATACTCGCAGTAAGCAGGGCTAAGCCTCTGCATTGCGGGGATGAATACATCGTTATAGCCGCTCTCCCTTTGGAATTGCTTTAGATACTCTTGCAGCCGGTAGGCGGGAGATGCCTTATATTCCTCCGATTCCGCAACTGCTCGATATTGTTCGAGTATTTCCTTGTTGTCGTGAATATACTTTTCCGGGTCTGCCATAGCTGCCGCAAGTGCAGAAGATGCGCTTTGCGTCACAGCAGCATCAGCATTTTCTTTAATCTCATCAAGATACTGCTGCACATCGCTGGGAACGGCTATTGAAACGCCGTCCAAGTATCGGATGATCGTTTCAAACGCTTCCCTCTGCTCATCTGTTGTGATTGTTTCGCTCAAAAACGGAGCGAAGTGCAAGCATACGAATTTTCCATAGAAGCCCGGAAACTTATCAAGGATACGGTTCA
>ENA-UEQN01000400-UEQN01000400.1-human-gut-metagenome-genome-assembly--contig:-NODE-400-length-40230-cov-4.052873_pt1 | contig 40230 bp, 38 predicted proteins | sample MGYA00242940_ERZ507944 | MGnify/ENA primary metagenome ERZ507944 (study PRJEB26167, sample SAMN06115449) | human gut metagenome | host: Homo sapiens | place: China:Fujian | collected 2015-08-20... | reverse complement strand
GACGGCTATACGAATTCCAATTATCTATTGTACTGTTTATGGGATACCGTGTCAAGAAAGAATTTAGATAAATGGAAAAGAGCGCCCCATAGGAGCGCCCTTTGTCTGTGAATATTGCCGAATTTCCGGAGATTCCGCCTCTTTGACGTTCTGTGCACCTCCGAGGTGCTCGTAGGGGGCGATTGAGCACATCGCCCCATTGGAAACCAACGAATTCGCCGAGGACTTCCGTAAAAAACGGTGCATTCTGCCGGGTCGATGTGGGCATCGACCCCTACGAACCTTACAGAGAATTTCAAAAGAATCGTGAACTTATTCTCCGGCGGCGGACTCGAGCGTCAGCTCCTGCACGACCTCGTCGGTGCCTGCGGGGAAAGTGCACACGGTGATGCAGGTCAGATACGGCGCGGGGTCTTCGCCTTTCTCCATCGCGGCGCGGAAGCTGCTTAGATCCTCGCAGGTATACACTGCGCCGGAAAGCCGGTCTTCTCCCAGCATAACGACGGTGGCGTTCTGGAAGTCGAGATAGTAGCGCGGCTCGGGCGCAGTGTCTATGGGGGTGAAGGCCTGAATGCCGAGCACGACTTCGAGCTTTTTGGCGGCCTTGTCCTTCATGTGGTAAGAGATCCATCCGTCTGTGGCCTTCTGATAGACGACAATGTCGCTGCTGGCAAACGAGTACACCGGTTCTTCATAGGACGTTTCATCGCTCCAGCCGGGATCTTCATAATACGTGCCGAGTGTGATATTCGTGACCACGTCGTTTTCTATCAGAATATGCAGGTGTACATGACCCGCTTCCAGAACGATGGCCGAAAGGGAACCGTCCACACCGTTATATTGCAGCTGCGCGTCCGGGTAGGCGGCGATGGCTTCTTCTGCCGTGCTGCCGTTCTTCACGCCGTCAGGAAGCGCCCAGTCGCTCGTACCGAACGTCATGATCTCGTTGAGTACAAGACCGTTGCCTACGTCGGCCATTTGCAGGATCACGTCAAGGACATCCGGGTCGTTCGTGAAATTGTATCGCCACGCGGCGTAGAAGTACTCGCCCTTGTCTGTGCAGACATAGTACCCATCCGATTTTTCGAGCGGCTCACCCAGAAGGGAGAGAACGTCGCTTGCCGGCATGCCGAGCGTCACGGGGCCAACCGTTGTCTCAAGAAGCGTATTCTTGAGTGCTGCGTCATACGGCGTTCCGATACGCTCCGCTGTGTCATTGCCAGAGCTTGCGCCCATCTCGCCGGTTTGCAATTTTTCTTCCGCTGGCGCTTCTTCTGCTTCCGCTGGCGCTGCCTCTGTCGTAATGGTGTCCTCAGCAAGTTCCTCCGGACCCTCGGCGGACGCATTCATGCTTGTAGCCTCCGGCGCCTGACTTGCGCTTTTCATCTGGAAAAGAGGAAGCTTTGCGGCAAGCCCAATGACCAGCACGCAGCATGCAGCCAGCGCCGCCCATTTGACCCATGCTGTATGGATGCTCCGCCGTTCGACCGGTGCGTCGGCACGCTGGATCAGATCGTCACCCACGTAACCAATGGCGCGAAAAAACTTTTCCTGCTGCTCCTGCCTTGTCATACGGCAATGCCCTCCTTCTGCAAAAATGCCCGCAGCTGCTCTCGCGTGCGGAAGAGCACCGATTTGACGGTGTTCTCCTTCATCGAGTAGCGCGCGGCAATCTGGGAGATGGACTCTGCGTACCAGTACCGGCGCAGAAATAAGCTGCACTGCTTTTCGGGCACCGTGCGCAAAAAGCGGTCGATGGCCCGGCCAAGCTCGCGCTCGTCCATCGTCTGCTCTACGCCGCCCATCGCGGGCACGCATTCCGAAAGCTCGTCGAGCGCCGCCGGGAAGCTGTCGCCGCCCCGTTTTTCCGCGCGCGCGGCCTTGTAGCGGTCGAGCGATAAGTTGCGCGTGATGCGGCCCAAAAACGCCGAGAGCACCGACGGCCTTTGCGGCGGCATGGCGTTCCACGCGCGCAGCCACGTATCGGCCACGCACTCCTCGCTGTCTTCCAGGCTCTTTAAAATATTGTGGGCAATCGCGCGGCAATAGCCGCCGTATTTTGTATCCGTTTCCTGTACGGCCTGCTCCGACCTTGCCCAGTACAGGTCAATGATCTGGGAATCTTCCATAGTGCCCTCCTTTTTCTCTATACCAATCCGGACGATAATAATTGCATTTGGTTGCACGTTTTGCGTCGGCTGACGCTTTCTTTTTTTCAGTATAGCATAGGCAAACGGATTTCGGAATGCTATAATACAGACAACTTATCAATCAGGAGCGTATGGTATGGAACTTCGTGTGTTGGCGGTAGGCGACGTGGTGGGCGTGTCGGGTCTCAAGCATCTGGAAAAGCATTTGCGGAGTGTCAAGCGGCTGTATGGCGTTGATTTTTGCGTCGTGAACGGCGAGAATGCCAGCGGCGTGGGCCTGACGCCGCAGCAGGCGGATGCGATGTTAGATGCGGGGGCAGACGTGATCACGCTCGGAAACCACACCTGGAACCGGCGGGAGATCTGCCCGTATTTGGATGACAGCGGCTATATCCTGCGGCCGGCAAACTTTCAGCCGAGCCTACCGGGACGCGGCTGGGGCATTTTTGAGACGAAGGCGGGGCCGGTTGCCGTCGCGAACCTCATTGGCAGGTGTTCGATGGACTTCTCGCCGGACAATCCCTTCCGTGTGGTCGATAAAATCCTCAAGGACGTGGGGGATCTTCCGATTTTCATCGACTTCCACGCCGAGGCCACGAGCGAAAAGCTTGCGATGGGCTACTATCTGGACGGCAAAATTTCCGCCCTCTGGGGCACGCACACGCACGTTCCCACGGCGGACGAGCAGATTCTTCCGCACGGCACGGGCTATCAGACCGACATCGGCATGACGGGGCCTGTTGTGTCGGTGCTTGGCGTGAAACCGGAGCAGTCAATCGCGCTGTTCCGCGGAGAGCTCACAAGCCGCTACGAGACGGCCCCCGGCCCGTGTAAGCTCTGCGGCGCGGTTTTTACGATCGACACAAAAACGCGGCTTTGCACCAAGGTCGAGCGCGTGACGGTTTTTTGACGGAATTTTGATACTTTTAGACGAAGACGCGGCCTGCGCCTTCGTCTTTTTTTGTCGGAACTGTGCCTAGCTTTCCGGACGGAATCTGTTATAATTTAGTCAGCTAAACAATTAGCGTAATAATTCGTTAGCGTATCGAAAACAGGTGGTGTGCGCCGCCTATCGAGAAGAAAAGGAGGAAGCTATGAAGAATCTTACCATGAAGCGGGTGCTCGCGGGTGTGCTTGGCGCGGCGACGATGATCGCGTCGTCTCTCACCATGGCCTCGGCCTGCACCACCATCTACGCGGGCGCGAACCGCACGCAGGAAGGCACAAAGTTCATTGCGCGCAGCGAGGACTACGGCTCGGACATGAACAAGCTCTGGTTCGTGAGCGAAGCGGGCGCCTACAGCGGAACGTTCCGCGGCTGCCCGGAATACGGCCCCTTTACCTATGAACTCTCGCACCCCAGCTACCGCTTCACGTACTTCAAAAACGACAATGTCTATGACGGCGTCTGCCCCGAGTGTGGCGAGGAAAATGCACAGCACGCCTCCTATACCGAGTTCGGCACGAACGAAAAGGGCGTGTCCGTCTCTGCGACCGAGACGATCTCCGGAACCGATGCAGTTCTGGCCGTCGACCCCTACCGCGACGCAGGCTGGGCACAGGAAAACAGCAAGCCCGCCGGCATTGAAGAGGGTGATATCCCAACAGTCCTTTTGAGCGAAGCGGCCTCTGCCCGGGAGGCGCTCGATCTGCTGCTCAAGATTTACGACACCTACGGCTGCGCCGACGGCGCGGGGCTGTTCATCACCGATCAGCAGGAGAGCTGGTACATTGAAAACTGCTCCGGCACGCAGTATGTGGCCATCAAACTAAACGACGATCTATTGTTCTTAGAGCCCAACATGGCCATCATCGGAAGCGTCGATCTGGACGACACGGAAAACGTGGTCGCTTCCCCGAAGCTCATCGAGACGGCGAAGGCCGCCGGAACGTTCACGGGAGATGAGGCGGAAAACATCATCAACTTCCGCGCCAGCTACGCGGGCAGACTCGACAGCGCCGACAAGCGCCTTGTCGAAGGCCTCAACTATTTAAACAGCGCCTATTCCTACGACGCAGAAAAATTGGTTGCAGACAATAGCCGCTTCACGATCTCGAACCTCGACGCATCCGGCGCGATCGTTCCCCTCTACACGAACATTTCTGCCGACCGCACGCTCAGCGTCGACGACATCCTGAACTACTACAAGCTCAGCACCATCGCAAAGTCCGGCAATCAGGAAATTGAAATCTTCCAGATCTTCAAGGACCGCCCCATGGAATATGCAACCGTCGGCTGGGTGGCCGTGGGCGATCTTGCCTGCAACGTCTTCGTGCCGTACTACCCGATGCTGATCGACGCCATGTACGAGGGCTATCAGGCGGGCACGCCCGAGGTCCAATTTACGACCGAAAAGCCCACGGAAGGCCTGTTCTATCCCTATTCCAAGCGCTCTTACAACCGGGAGACCGGCGAGGTCACCACGACCGACGGCTACCGCATTCTGCCCGAGGGCTGGGAGAAATCGTACTATTGGAGCTTTGAGATTCTCAACGACTATGTGCGCTACTTTGTAAACGAAGACGGCTCGCCGGTGGTGAGCGACGCGGACAAGACATACATCAAGGCAAAGCTTAACGCTTTGCAGCAGGAATTCTACAAGGACTTTGTCTCTATGAACACCCTGCAGGCCTCCAAAAACGCAAGAGCGCTCGCGACCGAGAACGGCGCTTTCATGGCCAAGGCTGCGCAGAAGACCGCGCAGGAGCTCATTTCTTACGTACAGGGAAGCGGAACGCTCACCCGCGCGGACGCAATTTACACGCTCTGGCTGAAGGAAGGTTCTCCCAAAGCAAAGTCGGCTGCCATGCCGTTTGCGGACGTTGCTTCCGGCGACTACTTCTATGAGGCGGTCCTCTGGGCCGCAGAAAACGGGATCGTTTCCGGTGTTGACGCGAAGACATTCTCCCCGGATGCCCCCTGCACCCGCGCGCAGGCCGCCGTCATCGCCTACCGCCTGGCAAAGCGCCCGGCAGCAGATGCGGAAGGTTACCTGGACGTTGCCGAGACCAGCTACTACGCACAGGCCGCCTCCTGGGCAAAGAGCGCGGGTGCTGTCTCCGGCGAAGCATTTAATCCCAACGCCGCCTGCACGAAAACGCAGCTGGACGCGTTCGTGAACGCCGCCGCATAAGAAAAATCCCCGAAGCTCGGAAAAGGCCGCAGGCTCTGTCTGCGGCCTTTGTGCGTGTTTCAAAACAACGTGTGGGAGCCTCCTCTGTCCGGAAATTCTCCCGCATTGCGTAGGGGTGGGCGACTCTGCCAGCCCTTGGGAACCCTCGGATTCGCCGATGGGTTTCGCGTTTCGGAAGCATATTTTGCCGGGCGGACAGAGGCGCCCCCTACGCATTCTCCGGAAGACTTGAAAAATAGCGGCAGACCCTTTGTATGGGGTCTGCCGCTTTGTTATCCTTCGATCAATTTTTGAAGTGCCGGGAACAGGCTGAGGCTTCTGGGCAAAATGCCGTTCATGCAGGCGATAGCTACGCCGTAGTTCGTAAAGGGAATCCCCTGGTCCTGCGCGCACTTCATGCGGTACAGCATCTCCCGCTCGGAGAGCATGCACCCGCCGCAGTGCAGCACAAGGGAAAACCCGCCGAGGTCCTCGGGAAATCCCGTGCCGGAGCTGAGCTCGACCGAAATGTCCGCCCCGCTGTAGGTCTTCAGCCATCTGGGAAGCTTCACGGCTCCAATATCCCCGCACTGCCGGTGGTGCGTGCAGCCCTCGGAGATGAGAACCTTGTCGCCGGCCTGAAGCCGCTTGAGCGCCGCCGCGCCCCGGACCGCCGTCTCCAGAAAGCCCTTATAGCGCGCCATGAGAATTGAAAACGACGTGAGCGGAATGTCCTCCGGGACGATCTTGGAGACGACCGCGAACGCCTGAGAGTCGGTGACCACCATGTCGGGCTTTCTTCCAAGAGACGATAGGAGCCCGGCCAGCTGCGTCTCCTTGACCACAACGCAGCACGCGTCGCCGTCGAGCACGTCGCGGATCGCCTGTACCTGCGGCAGGATCATGCGCCCTTTTGGAGCGGATTCGTCGATGGGCGTGACGAGCACGACGAGCCCGTCGGGGCTTACGAGGTCGGAAAGAAGCTTCCTTCCGCTCTCCTTCGGAGCCAGCGCGCCGAGGCGCTCCTTGAGCTCGAGAATCCCCTCGCCCGTCACGGCGCTGACGCAAAGGACATCCGCGGGTGCTGCATCAAACAGGTCTTTCTTGTTAAACGCCACAACGTGCGGAATGTTCTTTTCGCGGAAGAGCGCAAGAAGCTCCCGGTCGTCCATTCGCAGGCCCTTCGTCCCGTCAACCACCAGAACGGCCACATCCGTTTTGTTGAGCACCCGCTTCGTGCACAGCACGCGCTTTTGCCCGAGCTCCTGCTCGTCGTCGTCATAGCCCGGGGTGTCGATGATCACGACGGGGCCGAGCGGCAGAAGCTCCATGGCCTTTTGCACGGGGTCGGTGGTCGTTCCGGGCCGCCCGGACACGACCGCTAAATCCTGCCCGGTAACGGCGTTTACAACGCTCGATTTTCCCGCGTTTCGCAGGCCGAAAAAGCCGATATGCAGGCGGTTGGCAGATGGGGTATCGTTAAGGCTCATGAACACTTCCTCCTAACGTCAGAATCAAATCAGAAATAGAGCGCGCCCGCGGCGGAGATGGGAGCAAAGATGGACTCGACCTGCTCGGGCGTGAGCGTCACGCCGAAGACGGTCTCGTAGTAGTCGATGGCCTTCTGTGTCACGTCGATATCCTCAAAGCGCGCCGGATAGGTGGTCTTTGCCATCCACAGAAGCGTGATCGGCGTGTCGATGCCGGGCGTGTAGCTGCGGTACATGCCGAGGGGCATTTTGTAGACGCTCTTGTCCTGTACGGCCTGAATGCCGCTCCAGTCGTAGGTTCCGACGGTGCTATCATAGAGGTCGTCCGGCTGGAAGGTGTTGAAGTTCGTCATGAAGATGATATCGGGGTTCCAGGCGTAGACCTGCTCGAGGTTCACGGTGACGGAATTATCGGTCGCAAGCTCGTTTGCCACGTTTACCGCGCCGATCGCGTCCGCCCACCACTGGCCAAAGAAAAGCTGGCCGGAGGTCATGATGGTGCTGTCGTTATACTGGAAGAGGAAGAAGGCGCGTGCGCGCTCGGCATCAGGGATATCCTTGACGCGTTCTTGCACCATGGCGTACACATCCTCACTGTAGGACCGGCAGAGCGCCGCCCGGTCGTTTTCCGGAAAAATCTGAGACAGAAGGTCAATCCAGTTGTTGAGCGTCTCGATGCAGTTGTACTGCCACTTGTTCGCGGACACCGCAACCGCGCAGAAGCCGGAAGACGTGAGCTTTTCACCGAGCGCGGGGTTCGACGCGCTGTAAAATACCACGTCGGGCGCGAGCTGCATGAGCTCTTCGGTATTGACATCCGTGCCGTTCATGTAGCCGGTCTGGGCGTTCAGAATTTCGGGATACAGCTGAGAGAGAAGGCTATTTCGCGCGGCAGACATGCTCGACGGCGCGATGCCGACCAGCTTTTCCGCCGAGTCAAAGAACACGCAAAGAACCGACGGCAGCGGCAGGATGTCGCACACGGCGATGCGCTGCGCGTTTTTGGGGACCTGCACGACGTTATCGTTGTGGTCGGTGACGGTGATGAAGTCCGCCTCCGGCTCGGTCGTTTCTTTCTCTGCCGGGGCTTCGAGCCCGGCCTGCTCGGTCTGTTCCGTGGGATCAGCCTCCTCTGTTTGTGCGGGCTCTGTGGATGCGTCCGATTGCGCGGGAGCCGCGGGCGCGCAGCCGCTCAGAAGCAGCAGCGCAAGCAGCAGGCAGATGAGAGATTTCAAGTGTTTCATGATGTTTATTCCTTTCCTGTAAGAAATTTTATGAATCTACCAAGTCAGGTATTTGCTTACCGATTAAACACGTTCGGCCAGATTCGGGATCTGCTTACGGTAAATTCTGCCCGAGAACGCCTCGTGGGGAAGTGCATAAAATTCGCTCGTTTTCGGGACGATGGGCCGGTAAAGAGGGTCTGCGATCACGCGTTTCGCGCCCCGGAGCGCTTCCTCGATTTCTTCCTCATCCTCCAATTGCAGATCGCACGCACCGAGCACGCCATCTGGCGCTTCCACGGGGCAGATGACCCGTGCCCCGATCCCGTACCCCACGGCGAGCGCCGCCGCGAGAGATTTTGCCGTCACACTTTCTCCGACAATGACGGTATCTGGCGCATCCGGGGCAAACGTGCCGAGCACATCCGTAGGTACTCCCGTGCGGATGCTTTCCCGCAGCGCATCAAATACATAGGGCGAGAAAGAATCTCCGAACGGCGCGCCAATCACATAGGGCGTTCCGAACTGCGCTTGAAAGTATTTTGCAGCCGGAAGACCGACGGACGAGACGACGAGATTGACCTCCGCTGCGCCCGCTTCGTCGATGGAATCAAAGCAGCTTCCCATTGCAAACACGCTCTGGAGCGTAAAGCCCGCTTCCTCGAGCCTGCGCGCCATGCTCTGCACGCAGCCGTTCACCGAAAAATCCAGCGGCGTCGCACCTAAAATATTGACGGCGTTTTTCCGCTTGTCGGGGGCCTTCGTGATGAACCGCTCTGCATAGAGCCGCAGCGCCTGCCCCGCACCCGCAACGTAGGTCCCGATGCCGTTCGACGGCACGGCGAAGGACGGAATTTTCGTTCTTCCTTCAACCTCTCGCGCGATGGCGGGCAGATCGCAGCCTGTGATCATCGGGATCGGCGTTCCTGCCAGCGCGATAAACCGGGGATGCAGCTGCCGCGCCGCGTCAGAAACGTCCGAAATCAGCTTTTCGTCGTCTCCCATCACGGCTTCTAACTCCGAAAGGCCGGAAATGTAGACGAGGCTGTCCATATCGTACCACCGGGGCTCGTCATGCGTATTGTAGGTCGAGTTGCAGCCCGACGCATCGTGCATGACCGTCATGCCGCCGAGCTCAAAAAGCGCCGAGCACACACCGGAAACATCAGCGGTGTAGGTTGAGAGAAAGGCTTGCGTCTGTTTCATAGGCAGCTGTCACACCCCAATCCTTTTTGCTGGATAAAATCGCGCGCGTCCCGTTCGGTTCTGTGCGCTTCCTCCATCAGCTCCGCCAACCGGCGAAGCCCGTCGAAGCCATACATCCCGCCGCCCTCGACGATGTTCACAAAGTGCCGTGTTCCCGTGAAATACGCAGCCTTCTGGCCGATGGCGAGCGTGGGCGTTTGCGTTTCGCGCGGCAGAACGCGGAGCTTCACCTGCACGGTGGCGTAAAGCGCGATGTCCGGCGCGTGTTCCTGTAACCACTGGAAGTCTTCCTGATCGTCCGCGGCGATGGAGTCAGCGTAGATGCGCGTGACGCGGAAGCCGTGCTCTAATAAGCATCGGGCCAAGCTCATGGGCGCTGGCGTCGCCGTGTAGTCGATGGCGATCTCCGTCTCGCCCAGCATTTCTTTCGCGTGAAGGAGCGCCTGCTCCGCTCGTGCTTCGTCTTCGGACGGGTCATAGCTTGTTCCAAGCGCCTCGCAGAGCATTCGAAGGTTTTTCCGAATGGTTTTTGCCGTATGGCTCAGGGGCAGATACAAAAACGTTCCGCCGAGCCGATTCGAGAGCGCCTCGCCGCCCGCCTTTGCGGGGGGATTGTAGGCGATGTGAAGCACCGACGCGGCCATTTTTTGATAATCCTCATACGTCTTGCAGACCGTGATATCGCGAAGCGGCCGCCCGGTTTGACGGATGATTTTCACAAGCTCGGACGTTTCGTCGGTTGGAAAGCAGTTTCCGAGGATATTCACGCCGTGATCCTGCTCGCACGGCTTTAAAAGCGAGTATAGCTGCCGCCGCATGAGCTGGTCGGGTGTAAGGCCGCTTTTGCGCATGATGGGGTTCATGTAGCAGTCGGTAAAGTCAACATCCGGGAAGCGCTTTCGAAACTCCCGGTAGCAGAGCGCAAGGTCGCAGCCCAGAAAGTGGTGGATGCAGCTCGTAAAGACGAGCACCGCAGGCGGCAGGCTGGGAAGCCTGTGGAGAATTTCCGTCACGCCCTCGATGAGAAGCGTTTCCATGTCGCCGTCCAGGACGTTGTTTTCCTTAATTGTGATTGTGGAGAACCGACTCTGCGCGTTCATTTCCGCCGCCGTGAGCACCACGCCGCGCAGGCAGTTTCCCGCGCAGACGTAGATCTGGTGTGCGCCCGGGATCAGCATGCCGATGTGGACAATGTTCCACACGCCTCTGGCCGGTGCGCCATATTCCAGCCCTGACACAAACGGAGCTGCCGTTTTCACGTCTCCAAGGCGCACCATCGCGCCGCTCGTATCGTCCGGCGTGACGCGTTTTAACATGGCGCCACCTCACACGCGCGAAGGACCGCATCCGCCAGCGCGCGGTACTGCGCCGCCATTTCGCTCTCCGGGAAGGCCTCAATGACCGTCTTGGAAAGCGCCTCCGCCTGCTGGACGGTCTCGCTGAAATCAAGGCTCCCGACGATCTGAGACGAGATATCGCCCGCGAGCTCACGCACCTTTTCTTCCTCGTTTTTGACGTTCCGGCGGTTGAGGATCAGCCCGCCGAGCGAGGCGTATCCGCGCCCGCGGAAATTTTCAACCGCCATTGCAATATTGGCCGCCGCGTGCAGCGCCATATTTTCCCCCGAGGTCACGATGAAGACCCGGTCGGCATAGCCCGCGCGCATCGGCATGGAAAAGCCGCCGCAGACCACGTCTCCCAGCACGTCGTAAAATACCACGTCCGGCCGGAACGTCTCATACGCGCCCTTTTCCTCCAGCTTCTCGAGCGCCGCGATAATCCCGCGCCCGGCGCAGCCAAGCCCCGGGGTGGGTCCTCCCGCCTCTACGCAGATAACACCGCCGAAACCTTCTTTCGCCATATCGGAAAGCGCAAAATCATTGTTCCGTTCGCGCATCAGCCCCAGCGCCGTCTGCATTTTCGCGCCGTGGGTCAGAAGCGTCGTGGAGTCCGCCTTCGGGTCGCAGCCGATCTGCATCACGCGAAGCCCCTTTTCGCTCAGCGCCGCCGCAAGGTTCGAGACCGTTGTGGATTTTCCAATGCCGCCCTTGCCATATACTGCGATTTTGATCATTGTGCAATCCTCCCGCCTGTAAAGTCGCCGCGGCCAACCGCGACCGTGTAGCCAATCTCCTGCATCTGCGCGCGAAGCTTAGAGAGGCTGCTTTCCCCGCTGTCATCCGTGCCGGCCTTGTGATCGTAAAGGAGATACTTTTTCCGAACCGCCATCGGAGACAGATTTGGCATTACCACGTTGCAGCCGGAAAGAACGCCCTCCTGCCGACCTCTTCCATCCAGCGTCCCAAGCGCTGTCGTCGCTGGAAGGAGCGCGTCCGGAAGCATCAGCCGCACAAGGCTCAGAAGATAGAGCGTCTGCTCCGCGCTTCCGGCGGGAAACTCCCGAAACGGCGTATCCCGATGCGGCAGAAACGGGCCCATGCCGACCATCTGCGGCCGCAGCTTCGCTAAAAACGCAAAGTCGCTTGCCAGCGTATCCGCCGTCTGATAGGGCGCTCCGATCATCATGCCCGCGCCGGTCTGGTAGCCGATTTCCTTCAGGTCAAAAAGACATCGCATCCGGTTCTCGAGCGTCTGCGCAGGCGGATGGAGTTTTCCATAATGCGCGCAGTCCGCCGTCTCGTGGCGAAGCAGGTACCGGTCTGCGCCCGCGTCAAAAAACGCCTGATACGCCTGCCGCGATTTTTCACCGATCGAGAGCGTGATGGCGCAGTCCGGGTAAGCTGCCCGGATTCTTCGGACAAGCGCCGTGATTTTTTCGTCGGTCCACCAGCCGTCTTCCCCGCCCTGCAAGACGAACGTGCGGTATCCGAGCCGGTAGCCCTCCTCGCAGCACGTTAAAATTTCGTCCTCCGTCAGCCGGTAGCGCGATAGCTCCCGGTTCGAGCGGCGGATGCCGCAGTAGTAGCAGTCGTTTTTGCAGTGATTCGTAAACTCGATGATCCCGCGAAAAAACACCTGCTTGCCAAAACGCGCCTGCGCGCGCTCGCGGGCGAGGTTTCTCGAAAACAGCCGGTCTTCCTCGCTTGCCTTCTGAATGAGTGCGACCCAGCCCGCGTGGTCGGGAAGCGTTCCCTCCGCCAGCGCCCAAATACGCGCTCTGACGTCCTCCATGTTTTGTTCCCCCTCTATTCCCTGCACCCGATAGATACAGGGATCACATCCTGATAGACCCCCAAGGGCGTCTGCATTTCGCCGATCACGGCGCGCACCCCGAAAAATTCCGAGATTCTGTCTTCGGTCACAACCTCGCATGTTTTCCCGCAGACGCTTTTCCCGCCGCGGCCAAGCAGCAAGGCCTGATTTGCCCTTCGCAGCGCGTGCGCCGGAAAGTGCGTGTTGAAAATGCAGGTGAGGCCGGACTTTGCAAGCTCTTCGATCGTGTCCAGCACCAGCAGCTGATTTTTAAAGTCCAAGTTGGACTCCGGCTCGTCGAGCACGAGAACCCCGGGCTGGCAGGAAAGCGCCCTTGCGATCAGCACCATCTGCACCTCGCCGCCGCTCAGCTCGCAGCAGCGCCTGACGGAAAGATGCGAAAGCCCGAGGCGCTCGATAGCGGCGCGCGCCTGACGGAAATCCTCTTTCGATGGCGCCGAAAACGCGCCGATGCGGCTGCTTCTTCCAAGCAGGACCATTTCCTCCACCGTGCAAAATAGCGACGTTTGCTTTGCCTGCGGCACATAGGCGACCTTCTGCCAGAGCGCGCGAACCGCCATGGTGCTGACATCCTCGCCGTCCAAAAGCGTCTGCCCTTCCTGCCAGTGCAGCAGGTTCAGCATACACTTTAAAAGCGTCGTCTTGCCTGCGCCGTTGGGGCCCAAAATCGCAAGGACATCGCCGCGTTCGGCCTCGAAGCTGATATTCTCCAAAAGCGGCTGCCCCGCGCGATAGGAAAAGCAGCCGTTCTGCACCGAAAGCTTCATAGGCTCCAGCCCCCCTTTTTGCGCACGATCGTGATAAAAATCGGCGCGCCGATGATCGCCGTCAAAATCGAAACCGGGATTTCCGCCGCGCTGATGGTCCTTGCCAGCGTGTCGACCACCATCATAAATACCGCGCCGCAGCTGATTGCCGCCGGAAGCAGCCGCGCATGACTGCTGCCGAAAATCATCCGGCACACATGCGGCACCAGAAGCCCGATCCAGCCGACCTGCCCGCACATCGCGACGCACGAGGCTGTCATCGCCGCGCAGCACACGATGCAAAGCCCACGCAGCCGATGGATATTCGTTCCGAACGTGCGCGCTTCGTCGTCAGAAAGCGGCAATAAATTGAGCTTCCATCGCAGAAGCAGCAGCACAATGCACGAAAGCAAAATCGCGGGCGCACCGAGCCGCAGCGATGCAAAGCTTGCCGCGCTCAGGCTTCCCATGAGCCAGTAGGTGATGGCCGGGAGCTGCGATTCCGTGTCCGCCGTGAATTTGACGAGCGAAACGAGCGCGGAGAATAACGAGCCCATCATGATACCAGACAGAATCATCGACGCGCGCGAGCCGCCTCTTCCCATCAGGCACGTCAGCCCTACCGCCGCAAGGCCAAAGCAAAACGCCGTCAGCTGCACGCCTACAAAGCCAAATCCCAGCAGCAGCGCCAATGCCGCCCCGAAGCTCGCCCCGCTCGCGACCCCCAACGTATCGGGCGTAGCCAGCGGATTTGCGAACATGCTCTGAAACACGCAGCCGGACACGGAAAGTCCCGCCCCAATGAGTGCCGCCAGCAGCACGCGCGGCAGCCGCATCGACCAGAGAACCGTATCCTTCTGCCGCCCGATGTCGTGCCCCCGCAGAGCTGCGATCAGATCCTTGACCGGCACGTTCATCCGGCCGACGCACAGGCAAACAAACGCACACAGAACCGGCGCGGCCAGAAACATCGCCAGCTGCGCGGGACGGAGCTTACCTGGAATTGCGTTTTGTCGCTTCATGCTTCCTCCAAAAAAAGAAACCGTATCCCTGCGGATACGGCTTTGCCCGCCCATGACGCAGCATGGCCGGGGAAATACGCATCGCTTTCGCCGCAATTCGAGAAAAAATTAAAATCTCGGAATTTAAGCGTCAGGGAGCCAAAAATATGTTTGCTTGTTACTCCGCGTAGATTTTGCCGGAGTACATGGTCTTTGCGCTCACACCGGGGAGCCGTCCGAGCTTGCCGGTGAGGGTATTGACCGCATCCTGCGGCGCTTCCATGGCAACGGAGATAATGTTGATGGCGCGCCTGCGGTAGGGAATGCCCATCCGCCCGAGGATATAGGGCGCAAACTCGTGCAGCAGCGCGTTGACCTTCTCCACGTCGCTTCCGGCCTCTATAATAATGCTTACAACCGCAACTCTTGTCTCCATATCGCGCCTCCGTTTTTTCTATCATATCACCCGCCTCCGGCGCTTGTCAACCGGACAGGAAAATCTTGTAAGATATTCTCAAATTGCGCGGCGGCGCTTGTGCGTTTGTCCAAAGCCGAACAAGCCGCAGAATTTCACTTTTTTGGAAGCAGGCCTAAAAAATGTAACATTTGCATTCAATTTGCACCAAGTTATTCCTAAAAGCTATATAAAATCGGCACTTCTGCACAATTGACAGGCCCTTTCCCTGTGCTATAATGTGGTCGTCTGAAAAAATATAGAATTGTAGCGTCAGGGTGTCCGCCGTTTGGCGGGTGAAAAGGGAATCCGGTGTGAATCCGGAGCGATGCAGTCACTGTGTACGGAGCGCTCTTGCAGAACCACTGGGAAACCGGGAAGGGCAAGATCGCGAAGACCGAAGTCAGGAGACCTGCCCTGGCGTGGAATCTCAAATCCGCTGTCTACGGGTTGGCCTTCCTGCAAATTTGTAACGCGCCATGGCTTTTCTGCTGCGGCGCGGCAGATGCTATGGTCAAAGAGAACGGCTGCGGATGTCCGTAGCTTTTTCTATTTCTTTCAGAACATTTTCGAAAAGAGGTAACTCCCAAATGAAAAAGCTTCTCGCACTTCTGCTCGCGGCTGTGATGCTGCTGAGCGTGCTCTCTGCCTGCTCGAGCAGCGCGGACGCACCCGCCGACACCCAGCCGGCAGAAACCGAAACCACCGAACCGACCCCCGAAGAAACCACGGAAGAAACCAAGGAAGAAGAGACCGCCGCGGAAGAGCCCTCGCAGGAGGAGCTCGACCAGGCTGCTGCCGATGAGGTTGCCGCTATGATCGACGCCATCTATGTCCAGACCCGCACCGATGAGACCGACGCCCAGTGCGAAGCCGCAAAGGCCGCGTGGGACGCTCTGACCGACGAACAGAAGGCGCTCGTTGAAGGCGAAGAGGCCAGCCCCGATTACTTCGGTCTTGACACCGGCGACGCATCGAAGGACGATCCCAGAAATCAGGACGAGATCGGCGAAAATGAGCTGCTGGTCGTCTCCTTCGGCACGTCCTTCAACGACAGCCGCGTAGCCGACATCAAGGGCATTGAAGACGCGCTGCAGGAAGCGAACCCCGACTGGTCCGTCCGCCGCGCCTTCACCGCGCAGATCATCATCAACCACATCCAGGCCCGTGACGGCGAAAAGATCGACAACATGGATCAGGCACTCGAGCGTGCGGTCGCAAACGGCGTGAAGAACCTCGTCGTCCAGCCGACCCACCTGATGCACGGCGCAGAATATGACGAAATGTGCGAAGTGATCGACGCTTACCGCGACAAGTTTGAATCCGTCTCCATCGCAGAGCCGATGCTCGGCGAGGTTGGCTCTGACGCTACCGTCATCAACGCCGACAAGGAAGCCGTCGCCAAGGCCATCACGGCCTCCGCTGTTGCGGACGCGGGCTTTGAGAGCCTCGACGCCGCCAAGGAAGCGGGCACCGCGTTCGTCTTCATGGGCCACGGCACCGCGCACGTCGCGAAGGTCACCTACAGCCAGATGAGCACGCAGATGCAGACGCTCGGCTATGAGAACGTCTTCATCGGCACCGTGGAAGGCGAGCCCGAGGAGACTTCCTGCGAGGCTGTCATCGAAGCTGTCAAGGCTGCCGGTTACACCAACGTTATCCTGCGCCCGCTGATGGTCGTCGCCGGCGACCACGCCAACAACGACATGGCAGGCTCCGAGGACGATTCCTGGAAGACCATGTTTGAAGCCGCCGGCTTCACGGTCGACTGCCAGATCGCAGGTCTCGGTGAGATTGCCGACGTGCAGGCACTCTACATTGCCCACACGAAGGCCGCCATTGACGCGCTGAACGCCTAATCCCATACACCAAAAAACGCGCTCCGGGGCAGAATTCTGTCCCGGAGCCAAGCGCTATCAGGAGGATACCGAAATGAAAAAGCTTTTTGCCCTGATGCTGGCCGTTTTGCTGCTGGCGTCCGTTTTGACCGGCTGCGCGCAGAAGACCGCGGAAGCCGAGCCTGCCGCATCCCAGACAGAAGAAACCGAACAGCCCGCGGAAGAAACCGCAGAAGCGCCCACCGAGGAAACCCCAGCCGAAGAAACGCCCGCTGAGGAGGAAACGGAGGAGCCCGCAGCGCCCGCCCTTCCCGACGGCGTGTATACTGCGGAATTCAACACCGACAGCTCCATGTTCCACGCGAACGAGGCTTGCGACGGCAAAGGAACGCTTACCGTCAAGGACGGTCAGATGACCATCCACGTGAGTCTTGTCTCTAAGACGATTCTGAACCTTTACCCGGGCCTTGCCGAGGACGCGAAGACCGACAGCGCGGAACTGCTTCAGCCCACAACCGACACTGTCACCTATTCCGACGGCCTTTCCGACGAGGTCTACGGCTTCGATATTCCCGTTCCCGCGCTCGATACCGAGTTTGACCTCGCGCTCATCGGCAAAAAGGGCGTGTGGTACGATCACAAGGTCTCTGTCTCGAACCCCGTCCCGATGGAAGACGCGGGCAAAACCGTTTCCGATCTCGGTCTGGCCGACGGCACGTATACCGCGGAGGTCGCCTTCTCCGGCGGTTCTGGTAAATCCCATATCGACTCTCCGGTCACGCTGACAATCGCCGATGGCAAGGCTGTCGCGACTGTCGTCTGGAGCAGCAGCAAGTATGACTACATGGTAGTTGACGGCGAGCGCTATGATGTTCTCACGACCGAGCCCGGCTCGACGTTTGAAATCCCCGTCGCGGCCTTTGACACTGACCTCACCGTGATCGGCGACACCACCGCCATGAGCACGCCCCATGAAATTGAGTACACGCTGAACTTCTCGTCCGAGAGCCTGACGAGCGCCGGATGAAAAAGCTTTGTCTTATGCTGACGGCGGCGCTCCTGCTGCTTCTTTGCGCCTGTACATCTGAAAAACAAGCGGATTTACAGCCGGAGACGCCGGACATTTCGGAAAGCGCCGTCTCCTGGGACGGCCTGACGTTTGACCGGGAGCTTCCGCTCTCCTACGCCACGCAGTTTTCCGTCAGCTACGCGGGAGACGATTATACCCGCATCACGATCGGAACCGATCAGGATTTTTTGCTGGTAGCAGAAAACGCCGAGATCCCGGAAGGCGTGCCGGCAAGCGTCACGGTTCTGCACCGGCCGCTTTCTCACATCTATCTCGTCGCGTCCGCCGCGATGGACTACTTTGACCATCTGGACGCGGTCGACCGGATTTCCCTCAGCGGCCTCAAAGCCGGCGACTGGTACATCGAAAGCGCGAAGGCCGCGATGGAGGATGGCAGCATGCGCTACGCCGGGAAATATTCCGCGCCGGACTACGAGGCGATTTTGGAGAGCGGCTGCGACCTTGCCATTGAAAACACGATGATCTACCACACGCCGGAGGTCATCGAGCAGCTGCAAACGACCGGCGTTCCCGTTCTCGTCGAGCGCTCGAGCTATGAATCAAGCCCGCTCGGAAGAATCGAATGGCTCAAGCTCTACGGCGCGCTGGTCGGAAAAGAGGATTTGGCCTGCTCGCAGTATGACGAGCTCCTTGCCGCGCTGTCTCCCATTCTCGATCAGGAGGCAAGCGGTCAAACCATCGCATTTTTCTACATCAATTCCTCCGGCGCGGTCAATGTCCGCAAATCGGGGGACTACATCGCAAAGGCCATCGCGATGGCGGGCGGGCAGTATGTTTCGTTCGATGAAAGCGGCGAGGAAAACGCGCTGTCCACGATGACGATTCAGATGGAATCGTTCTACGCCTCCGCTGTCGACGCGGATATCATGATCTACAACAGCACCATCGACGGCGAAATCAGAACCATCGACGAACTGCTGACAAAAAGTCCGCTGCTTGCCGACTGCAAGGCCGTACAGGAAGGCTCTGTCTGGTGCATCACCAAAAACTTTTATCAGGAATCGCTCGCGCTCGGCGATCTGATTCTTGACGTCCATGCGATTTTGCAGGACAAAGCCGCAGAGAACCTTCATTTTCTGCGGAAGCTGTCATAATTTGCGCAGCCAAAGGAGGAGCAGTATGGAAAAAACCCGAACGATCCGCACATGGGGCAGCTTCCTGCTGCTTCTTCTGCTGCTTTTTGTTTTTTTGATCTGGAACGTTCTCGCGGGAAGCGTCAAGCTCCCTGTGTCTGAGATATTGGAAATTCTGCGCGGCAGAGGCGACGGCACGCAGAGCCGGATTCTGCTTCAAATCAGGCTGCCGCGCCTTCTTTCCGCGCTCATTTTAGGCGGCGCGCTGTCCGTCTCTGGCTATCTTCTGCAAACATTTTTCCACAACCCCATCGCGGGCCCCTTCGTGCTCGGCATTTCCTCGGGCGCAAAGCTTTGCGTGTCGATCGTCATGATCCTGCTTTTGAGCCGCGGGCTTGTCTCGTCGTCGGCAGTGCTGATTGCCGCGGCATTTCTCGGCGCGATGGGTTCCATGGGCTTTGTGCTCGCCGCCTCGCAGAAGGTCAAGCGGATGAGCCTGCTTGTCATCTGCGGCGTGATGATCGGCTATATCTGCACGGCGGCGACCGATCTTCTTGTCACCTTCGCAGACGACTCCAACATCGTAAACCTTCATAACTGGTCGATGGGCTCGTTTTCCGGCATGAGCTGGGAAAATGTCGGAACCATGGCCATCGTCTGCGGCGCGGCGCTCGTGCTCGTTTTCTTTCTCTCGAAGCCCATCCGCGCCTATCAGCTGGGCGAGGTGTACGCGCAGAACCTTGGCGTTCCCCTCAAGGCCTTCCGCGCGGCGCTCATTCTGCTTTCAAGCGTCCTTTCCGCCTGCGTGACGGCCTTTGCCGGTCCTATTTCCTTTGTCGGCATCGCCGTCCCGCACCTCATGAAAACGCTCTTCCATTCGGCAGAGCCCCTGATCATGCTTCCGGCCTGCTTTTTGGGCGGCGGCGTATTCTGCCTTTTCTGCGACCTCATCGCGCGCACGGCCTTTGCCCCCACGGAGGTCAGCATCAGCTCTGTCACCGCTATATTCGGCGCGCCCATCGTCATCTACATGATGATTCACAGAAAGGCGGTGTAAGGATGAACGACTATCTGAAAACAACCGGCCTCAGCGTCGGCTATGACGGCAAGGCCCTCATCCGGGATGTTGCGCTCTCGGTACAGCGCGGAAAAATCGTCACGCTCATCGGCCCGAACGGCTCCGGAAAATCGACGATTCTTAAAACCGTCATCTCGCAGCTGCCCGCCATCGAGGGCGCAGTGTTTCTGGACGGCGAGGATCTGCGCGCGCGCAGCCGGCGGGATACCGCAAAGCGCATGGCGATCGTCATGACCGCCCGCATGGACCCCGAACTCATGACCTGCCGCGACGTTGTCAGCTCCGGCCGGTACCCCTACACCGGAAGGCTCGGCATTCTGCGCGAGGAGGACAAAAAAATCGTAGAAGACAGTCTTCGCCAGGTCGACGCGCTGGACTTTGCCGATAAACCCTTTCAGGCCATCAGCGACGGCCAGCGGCAGCGGATTCTGCTTGCCCGCGCGCTTTGTCAGCAGCCGGAGCTAATCGTCCTCGACGAGCCGACAAGCTATCTTGATATCCGCTATAAGCTCGAGCTCTTGACCATTCTCAGGCGCATGGTGCGAGAAAAGAACTTAGCCGTTCTGATGTCTCTTCACGAGCTGGACCTGGCCGCGCGCGTTTCCGATACTGTCGTCTGCGTCGCGGGCGACCGGATCGACAAAATCGGCGCGCCTGAGGAAATTTTTACGCGCGAGTACATCGCAAAACTCTATCACATGGAACCGGGCAAATACGACGCGTGCTTCGACACGCTGGAGTTTGTCCCCTGAGGTGCTTATGAACGATACAACCGGAACCTTTTATGCCGTCGGCGTGGGCCCCGGAGCCCCGGAGCTTCTGACGCTGCAGGCAGCGAATATCTTAAAGCGGTGCCCGGTGATTGCCGCGCCGCAGACAAAATCGGGCCAGATGCTGGCGCTGGACATTGCGCAGGGCGCGCTGGACCTCCGGGAAAAGGAAATTCTGCCGCTCAGCTTTACCATGTCGCACGAGCCCGCCCTTCGCGAGGAGAGCTACCAGACCGCCGCGCGGCAAATAGAGGCATTTCTGCAAAAGGGTCTGGATGTGGCCATGGTGAACCTCGGAGACGTGTCCGTTTTTGCCACGGCCTATTATATTCTGGAGCGCATCCGGGAAGATGGCTTTGAGGCGCTCATGGCGCCGGGTGTGACAAGCTTTTCCGCTGTGGCCGCAAGACTCGGCTGGAGCCTCACAGAGATGGAAACGCCGCTTCACATCATCCCCGCGAGCGCGGATTTAGACTTGGCGCTCCAATTTCCCGGAACAAAGGTCCTCATGAAATCCGGCTCCGCCATCCATGAAACGGTCCAGGCACTCGAGCGCGCCGGCCTTCTTGATCGCGCGGCGCTGGTCGCCGACTGCGGGCTTCCCACTGAACAGGTATACCGCGATCTGTGCGAGCTTCCGGAGAACCTCAGCTATTTTGCCACCATCATTGTACAAGGAGCGTGACCCTATGACCGCGCAGCTTCCGAGGCTCGTTCTCGCCGGAACCAACAGCGGCTGCGGCAAAACGACCGTTACCTGCGCCATTTTGCAGGCGCTTGTGAACCGGGGATGCAGCGTCGCCGCGGCAAAATGCGGCCCGGACTACATTGACCCCATGTTCCACAGCCGGATCATCGGCGCGAAAAGCTCGAACCTCGATTCCTTTTTCTTTGACGACAACATGCTGCGCTACCTGCTCACGGAAAACAGCCGCGGCTGCGAGCTCGCCGTCATCGAGGGCGTGATGGGCTACTACGACGGGCTCGGGCTTACGAGCACGCGCGCGAGCACCTTCGAGCTTGCCCAAAAGACAGAAAGTCCCGTCGTTCTCGTCGTAAATGCCAGAGGTGCAGCCTTGTCGGTCCTTGCCGCGATCCAGGGATTTTTGCAGTTTCAGCCGGAAAATCGGATTTGCGGCGTGATTTTAAACGGATGCACGGCCATGAGCTACGGCGCGCTGGCTGCAGAGCTTGAACGCCAATATCCCGTTAAGGCCTGCGGCTATCTGCCGCGTCTTCCGGACTGCGCGCTCGAAAGCCGCCACCTTGGTCTCGTGACCGCGCAGGAGGTGTCAGACCTCAAGGAAAAAATGCAGCGCCTTGCCCGGGCGGCGGAGCAGACACTCGATTTTGACGCGCTGTTTGCCATCGCGAAAAGCGCCCCTCCCCTCTGCTTTACACCGCCGGAGCTTCCAAAACCCGGAGCGTCCGTGCGCGTTGGTGTTGCGCGGGACAAGGCGTTCTGCTTTTTCTATGAAGACAGCTTAGCGCTTCTCAGAAAACTCGGCGCGGAGCTTGTTGATTTCAGCCCGCTTACGGGTGAAGCGCTTCCGGAAAACCTTCAGGGGCTCTATCTTCCGGGCGGCTACCCCGAGCTCTACGCCGAAGCGCTCTCGCAGAACAAAGCCATGCGCGAATCGATTCGCAAAGCCGTCATCGGCGGCCTTCCCTGCATCGCGGAATGCGGCGGCTTCATGTACCTGACCGAGAAAATCGGAGGCTTCCCGATGGCGGGCGCGCTGAAGGGGGTCTGCTTCGACACGGGGAAGCTCACGCGCTTCGGCTATGTGACGCTCACGGCGCAGAAGGACAACCTTCTCTGCCGCGCAGGTGAGCAGATTCCCGCGCACGAATTTCACCATTGGGATGCAGAAGCTCCCGGAGAAGACTTTCTCGCGGAAAAGCCGTCGGGCAGAAGCTGGCCGTGCGCGCACGCGTCCAAAACGCTCTACGCGGGCTTCCCGCACTTTCATTTTTACGCCAACCCATCGTTTGCCGTCCGGTTTCTGGACGCTTGCAGAAAGGAATCCTGCCATGCTGAAAGACCTCAAGCCCATGGAGATTGAAGCGCGCAGCTTCGAAATCATCACAGAGCTTCTTGGCTCGCGCAAGCTTGACCCCGAAAACGAGCTTGTCATCAAGCGCGCCATTCACACGACCGCGGATTTTGACTACGCGGATAATCTCGTCTTTTCTCCGCACGCCGTAAAAACGGGGATCGAGGCGCTCAAAAATGGCTGCGACATTGTGACCGACACGCAGATGGCGAAGGCCGGGATCAACAAGACGATTTTGGCCAGCCTCGGCGGCGAAGTGCACTGCTTCATGGCAGACCCTGACGTTGCAGCGGAAGCAAAATCGCGCGGAGTCACGCGGGCGCTTGTGTCGATGGAAAAGGCCGCAGCCCTTCCGAAGCCCTGCATCTTCGCCATCGGAAACGCGCCGACGGCGCTCATTTCCCTCGAGCATCTGATGGAGGAGGGAAAGCTTTCTCCCGCGCTCATCATCGGCGTTCCGGTCGGGTTTGTGAACGTCGTGGAGAGCAAGGAGCTCATCCTCGAGTGCCATCGCGCGCCCTATATCATCGCCCGCGGGCGCAAGGGTGGAAGCAACGTCGCCGCCGCCATCTGCAACGCGATGCTCTATCAGATCCGGCGGTAAGATGGAAGAATACATCGTAAAGGACGGCAAAAAGCTCCGCCTTGGCTATACGACCGGCTCGTGCGCAGCAGCTGCTGCAAAGGCGGCGGCCTTCATGCTTCTGACCGGCAGGCGGAAGGACACCATCGACCTTCTCACGCCGAAGGGCATCCGGCTCCACCTGACGGTCGAGGAGATCAGAATCACATCCGCCGAGGCCTCCTGCGCCATCCGAAAAGACAGCGGAGACGACCCGGACGCGACCCGAGGCACGCTCGTCTTTGCCTGCGTCCGGAAAACGGATGTGCCCGGAATTTTGATCGACGGCGGCGCGGGCGTCGGCAGAGTCACAAAGCGAGGCCTTGACCAGCCCGTCGGCGCGGCGGCCATCAACTCCGTTCCCCGGCGGATGATCGAGGAAAACGTCCGCGAGGTCTGCGTGCTCTGCGGCTACGATGGCGGAATCTCCGTCGTCATTTCCGTCCCGGAGGGCGAGGCGCTTGCGAAAAAAACGTTCAATCCGCGTCTCGGCATTGTGGGCGGCATTTCGATTCTCGGCACGACCGGCATTGTCGAGCCCATGAGCGAGCAGGCGCTTGTAGACACCATCCGCGTCGAGCTGCGGCAGCGGCGGGAACTGGGCGCGGAGTATGTTCTTCTTACGCCTGGGAACTACGGCGCGGATTTTATCCGGGATTCCATCGGCATCGACCCCCGAACGGCGGTTCTGACCAGCAATTTCATCGGCGACGCGCTGGAACTCAGCCGGGAGCTGGGCTTTCATGGCGCGCTTCTCATCGGCCACATTGGAAAGCTCGTGAAGCTGGCGGGCGGCATGTGGAACACACACTCAAAATTCGGCGACTGCCGCATGGAGCTTTTGGCCGCCCACGCAGCGTCGCTTGGTCTTCGGCCGGAAAAGGTCTCGGAGCTGCTGTCGTGCGTCATGTGCGACGACGCGCTTCGCATTTTACTAGAAGAGCAGCTATATGACGCGGTGCTTGCGCGGCTTGCCGGGCGCATCGAGTTCCACCTACGGCATAAATGCGGCGAAATGGAGATCGGCGCAATGGTTTTTTCCAAGGAATATGGCCGCCTGTGCCAGACCAGCTGCGCGCAGGCTCTGCTGCAAAAGATAATGGAGGCATAATTTATGGTACACTTTGTCGGCGCCGGAAGCGGCGCGGCCGATCTCATCACCGTGCGGGGAAAGCGCCTGCTCGAGCAGGCGGACGTGATCATCTACGCGGGGTCTTTGGTAAACCCGGAGCTTTTGTCCTATGCAAAAAACGGCTGCGAAATCCACAACAGCGCAAAAATGACGCTCGAGGAGGTCATCTCTGTTATAAAAAAGGCCGAGGAAGAAAAGAAAACCACCGTCCGCCTCCACACCGGAGACTCTAGCATCTATGGTGCCGTGCGTGAGCAGTTTGACCGGCTGGAGGAGCTTGGCATTTCTTTTGATGTTTGCCCCGGCGTGAGCGCATTTTGCGGCGCGGCGGCCGCGCTTCGCGCGGAGTATACGCTCCCGAACGTCAGCCAGACGGTCATCATCACAAGAGCCGCGGGCAAAACGCCCGTGCCCGAGCGCGAATCCATCCGCTCTCTTGCCTCCCATCAGGCGACAATGGTGCTCTTTCTGAGCACATCTTTGACAGAGCTCCTGCAGCAAGAGCTACTGGCCGGAGGGTATGCCGAAAATACACCGGCCGCTGTTATCTTTAAGGCAACTTGGCCGGAGGAAAAAATCTTCCGCTGCACGGTGGGGACGCTCCACGAGACGGTCACGAAAAACAACCTCACGAAAACGTCCCTGATCATCGTCGGCGGCTGTTTGGGCGACGATTACATGCGCTCGCTTCTCTACCATCCCGCCTTCACGACCGAGTTCCGCGAGGCGACGCTTTGAACGCGGCCGTTTTCTGCTACAGCAGGGCCGGAATCCAGACGGCAAAGCGCGTGAGCCGCGCTCTGCATGACGCGGAGCTTGCGCTCTATACGCTCGCGCGCTTGGAAGAGCCCGGCTTTTTGCCGATCGAACCATCCGTCTACGCGCTGGAGTTTTCCCGGAGGGACGCATTGATCTTTGTCGGCGCGTGCGGCATTGCCGTGCGGGAAATTGCCCCGTATGTGCGCGATAAGAAAACCGACCCCGCCGTTTTAGTTCTCGACGAGCGGGCGCGGCACGTGATTCCGCTTCTTTCCGGGCACATCGGGGGCGCGAACCGGCTGGCTCTCCGGCTATCAAGCGTGCTCGGCGCAGACCCTGTCATCACCACGGCAACGGATGTGAACAGAAAATTTGCCGTTGACGAGTTTGCTGCGCGAGCCGGCTGTGCGATTTCCGACATGCAGCTTGCAAAGGCCTTTGCCGCTGGAATCTTAGAGCGCGAGATGCCGCTATGCAGCGCGTTTCCGATCGTTTCGCCCCTTCCCGGCGGCGTATATGAATCCGGTTCCGGCGCACTTGGGGTCTACATCGGCTGCGACGTGCGAGAGCCTTTTGAAAAAACGCTGCGCCTCATTCCAAAGAAGCTCCGCGTCGGCCTCGGCTGCCGCAGAGGCATTTCCAAGGAGGCTGTGGAGATGGCCGTCCGGCGCGTTTTTGCGGAGAACCGGCTGGACCTTCGCGCCATCTCGGGCATTTTTTCGATTGATCTCAAAAAAGACGAGCCGGGGCTTTTGCAGGCCTGCCGGGAAAACGGCTGGGAGGCTTCGTTTTATCCTGCGCAGACCTTGCAGGCCGTGCCGGGAGAATTTACGGCGTCAAGCTTCGTCGCGTCTATCACAGGTGTGGACAACGTCTGCGAGCGGGCGGCCATGCTCGGCGCGGAGCGGCTGCTCGTTTCAAAAACTGCGATGGACGGCGTGACCGTCGCCGTCGCGCTTATGCATTGGGAGGTACACTTTGGGTAAGGTTTTTGTTGTGGGCATCGGCCCCGGTAATTTTGAAAATATGACCATCCGCGCAGACCGTGCGCTCTCTTCCTGCGACGCGATCGTGGGGTATCCTGTCTATGTCGATCTCGTCAAGGACCGTTATCCCGGAAAGGCGCTTTTTGAAACGCCCATGACCCAGGAGGCCAGGCGCTGCCAGCTGGCGCTGGATCTGGCGCGAGACGGCAAGCAGGTCTGCATCGTCTGCTCCGGAGACAGCGGCATTTACGGCATGGCGGCGCTCGTCTATGAGCTGCGCGGGGAATGTGCCCAGCCGGAAATCGAAGTAGTTCCCGGGCTCACGGCTGCGTGCAGCGGCGGCGCGGTCCTGGGCGCCCCTCTGACGCACGATTTTGCCGTCATCAGCCTTTCCGACCGCCTGACCCCGTGGGAAACGATCGAAAAGCGGCTGCTGGCCGCGGCGAGCGCGGATTTTTCGATCGCCATCTACAACCCCGTGAGCCACGGACGGCCCGAGCATTTAAAACGGGCGTGCGAGGTTCTTCTTCGCGTGCTGCCCGAGACGCGCCTTTGCGGCATTGTCCGCAATATCGGCCGAGACGGCGAGAGCCGCCGGATCCTGACGCTGGGAGAGCTCCGGGACGCGCAGGCAGACATGTTCTGCACAGTCTTTATCGCAAACAGCGCGGCGAAGGAGCTATCCGGCAATCTCGTAACGCCGAGAGGGTACCGCGATGTCTAAAATTTGTATTTTCGGCGGCACGACCGAGGGCCGGAAGCTCGCCGAGTTTTTGAGCGGGCAGCCGTGCGACGTGACGGTTTGCGTCGCGACCGATTACGGCCAGACGCTTCTGCCGGAGAGCGAACACGTCAGCGTTTCGGCGAGGAGACTCCCGGTCGGCGAAATCGTATCGCTTCTGACGGAAAAACGCTTTGATCTTGTCATCGACGCGACGCATCCGTATGCGCAGTCCATCACAAAAAGTATTGCGCGCGCCTGCCGGGAGACGGGAACGCTCCGTTGGCGGCTGCTGAGAAGTGCGTCCGGTGTTTCTTCGGAACATACCTATGTGGAGACCGTCTCGGATGCGGCGGCGTTTCTGTCCGAAACTGAGGGAAATATCCTGCTTACAACCGGCAGCAAGGAGCTGGCGGGATTTTCGCAGCTTCCCGGCTTTTCCGAGCGCGTCTGGGCGCGCGTGCTTCCCTTGCAGTCGTCCCTGGATGCGTGCGCGCAGGCAGGGCTCCCGGCCTCGCACATTTTTGCGATGCAGGGCCCGTTTTCTGAGGCCATGAACGCCGCGATGCTCCGAACCATCGGCGCGCAGTATCTCGTCACGAAGGACGGCGGCGCGCCGGGCGGGTTTGAGGAAAAGGAAGCTGCCGCCAAAAGCGCGGGCGCACGTCTGGTCGTGATCGGCCGGCCGCCGGAGGAAGAGGGGCTGTCTTTATCCAAGACCATTTCCGCCCTTTGCACGCGGTTCGGCTTTGCGCCAAAGCCCGAGGTCTTCATCGCGGGCATCGGACCCGGAAGCGAGGCGCTTCAAACGCAGGAGGTCCGCGCGGCGATCCGGCGGGCAGACTGCTTAATCGGCGCAAGGCGGATGCTGGACGCTGTGGCAGGGCCGCAGCAGCTGACGATCGACGCGATTGCGCCGGAGACGATTGCCTCCCATATCGCGCAGCACCCGGAATGCGGGGTCTTCTGCGTTGTCATGTCGGGCGATACCGGGTTTTACAGCGGCACAAAAAAGCTCCTTCCGTTGCTGAAAGCATGCCGCGTGCGGGTGCTGCCGGGGCTCAGCTCCATGAGCTATCTCTGCGCCCGTCTTGGCGTGAGCTACGAAGACGCGGTCCCGGTCAGTCTTCACGGAAGAGATCTTGATATCGCGCGCGAGGTGCGCCGCCGCAGGAAGGTCTTCACCCTCGTCGGAGGAGACGGCGGCATGCAGGCGCTCTGCGAGCGGTTAACGCAGGCGGGCCTCGGCCACGTGCGCATCGCTGTCGGCGAGCGGCTGAGCTACCCGGACGAAGCAATCACTCGCGGCACGGCGCAGGAGCTGCGTTCCCACACGTTTGACAAGCTCAGCGCCGCACTGATTGAAAACGATACCCCCGGCGAAATCGTTACGCCCGGTCTTCCGGACGAGGCGTTTTTGCGCGAGCTGGAGCCTGGAAAGCTCGTTCCCATGACCAAAAGCGAGGTGCGGAGCGTGTGCCTTTCCAAATTGCAGCTTACCCCAAACGCCGTCTGCTGGGACGTCGGCGCGGGCACGGGCTCGGTATCCATCGAGATGGCGCGGCTCTGCGCGGACGGCACTGTCTATGCCATTGAAAAAAACGAGCGGGCGCTGGCGCTTCTGGAAAAGAACAAAGAGGCGTTCTCCGCTTCAAACATGCAGATCATTCCCGGCCCCGCGCCGGAGGCCTGCCGCGCTCTTCCCGCGCCGACACATGCGTTTCTGGGCGGCACGTCCGGGAGCGTCCGGGACATTCTCGCGCTGCTGCTGGAAAAAAATCCGCATGTGCGCATTGTCGCGACGGCGGTGACGCTGGAGTCCGTCTCCGCGCTAAGTAGCTGTATGGCAGACTTTGAGATTGCAGAGTGCGTCTCGGTGCAGGTCTCGAAAGCCTCGCCGCTCGGGCGGTACCATCTGATGCAGGCGCAGAACCCGGTCTATATCTTTACGCTTCAAAACGGAGGCACGGACGCATGAACTGGTCTTTTTACGCGCTGGTCCTCGGCTTTTGCATCGACCTTCTTCTGGGTGACCCGCACGGCTTTCCCCATCCGGTGGTCCTGATCGGGAAGCTCATCGATGCGCTGGGGCGCCTGTTCCGCGCGCTTCTTCCTAAAACGAAACCCGGCGAGATCGCGGCGGGCGCGCTCATTTGGACTTGTACGGTTCTTTTATCTGCCGTGGTTCCGGCGCTGCTGCTGATGTTCGCGCAGAAAATTTCCGTTTGGCTGCGGCTGGCGCTTGAGAGCGTCATGTGCTGGCAGATTTTAGCGACCAAATCCCTTCGCGACGAGAGCATGAAGGTCTATGCCGCGCTGCAAAATGGCTCGCTTTCCGACGCGCAGAGAGCTGTTTCCATGATCGTCGGACGCGACACGAACCGGCTCGATGAGAAGGGTGTCGCCAGAGCTGCCGTCGAGACCGTTGCAGAAAATACGTCTGACGGCGTGATTGCGCCGCTTCTGTTTCTCGCCATCGGCGGCGCGCCGCTCGGATTTTTCTACAAGGCGGTCAACACCATGGACTCCATGCTCGGCTACACGGAGCCGCCCTACAAAAACATCGGGCTGGTGCCCGCAAAAATGGATGATTTTTTCAATTTCCTGCCCGCGCGGCTCTCCGCGTTTTTTCTGCTGGCTGCGGGCTTTTTTCTGCGGCTGGATGTGAAAAACGGCTGGCGGATTTTCAGGCGCGACCGCTACAAGCACGCAAGCCCCAACTCCGCGCAGACCGAGTCCGTGTGCGCGGGGCTGCTTGGCCTCCGGCTGGCGGGAGACGCGTGGTACCACGGCGTGCTGCACAAAAAGGAGTTTATCGGCGACGCGGTGCGGGAGATCGAATATGCGGACATTCCGCACACGTGCAGGCTCATGGAGCTTGCTGCGATTCTGGCCCTCATCGTCTGCTGCGCGGTCAAAGCCTGTTTTATTTTCTGAGGAACGATTATGCTATACAGAACCCAAAATCCACACGGCGGGGATGTGTACGGCGCGGAGGTCGCGTTTGATTTTTCTTCGAACGTGAACCCGCTCGGCACGCCTCCAAACGTTCTTGCCGCCATCTCGCATGCGGCCATGCGGGTGCGGCAGTACCCGGACCCCTATTGCCGTGCGCTGACAGCGGCGATTGCTGCGCACGAAGCCGTTCCGGAGGATTTCATTCTCTGCGGTGCAGGTGCGGCGGAGCTCATCTACGCCTACTGCGACGCGCTGCGCCCGAAAAAAGCGATGGAGCTCGCGCCGACCTTTCTGGAGTACCGCACGGCGGCCACCCATTTTGGCGCGAGGATGGTACGCGTGCCGCTGCAAGCGCCGGAGTTTCTGCCGGATGACCGCCTTCTGGACAAGCTGCGAGAGGAAGCGCCGGACGTGCTCTTTCTGTGCACGCCGAATAACCCCACGGGGCAAACGATCAGCCGGACGCTTCTCCAAAGCGTGCTGGACGTCGCTCTTGCGCAGGGCACGCGCGTGCTGCTCGATGAGTGCTTTCTCGACTTTACGGATGAAAAAAGTGCGAAGGATCTGCTGGCCCGTTATGAAAATCTTCTGATTTTAAAGGCGCTTACAAAAAGCTACGCGCTGGCAGGTCTTCGCGTGGGCTACTGCCTGACGGGCGATACGTGCTTGCTTTCCCAAATGGCCGCGTGCTCGCAGCCGTGGAACGTCTCGCTTCCAGCGCAGGAGGCAGCCGTCGCCGCGCTGCAAAACCCCGATTGGGTGCAGCGTGCAAGGGCACTTGTTTCCGAGCAGCGGGAATACCTCACAAGGGCGCTGCAATCGCTCAAGCTTACCGTCTGCCCGTCGAGGGCCAATTATCTGTTGTTCTGCGCGCCGGTCGGGCTGGATGATATGCTGCGGCGCGAAAAAATCGCCATCCGAAACTGCAAAAATTACGCGGGGCTTACCCCCGGCTGGTACCGCATCGCCGTGCGGCAGAAAGAAGAAAATGAAGCGCTGGTAAATGCGATCCGGCGCGCAATGGAGGAACCATCATGGCACTGAATATCATGCTGCAGGGAACCATGTCCAACGCGGGAAAGAGCCTGCTTGCCGCAGCGCTTTGCCGGATTTTCCGGCAGGACGGCTATCACGTCGCGCCCTTCAAGAGCCAGAACATGGCGCTCAATTCCTTCATTACAAAAGGCGGCGGCGAAATGGGCCGGGCGCAGGTCGTGCAGGCGGAGGCCTGCGGGTTAGAGCCCGATGTGCGCATGAACCCGATCCTTCTGAAACCAACTACCGACGTCGGCAGTCAGGTCATTGTAAACGGGCAGGTGCGCGGCAACATGCGCGCGATGGAGTATTATGCGAAAAAGCGCGAATTTCTGCCGGACGTGATGCGAGCATACGAATCTCTCGCGGCGGAGAACGACGTGATCGTCATTGAGGGCGCGGGCAGTCCTACCGAAATCAACCTCAAGCAGGACGATTTCGTGAACATGGGGTTAGCCAAGCTCGTGGACGCGCCGGTGCTTCTCATCGGAGACATTGACCGGGGCGGTGTTTTCGCCCAGCTCTTTGGCACCATCGCGCTTCTGGAGCCGGACGAGCGCGCGCGCGTCAAGGGCACGATCATCAACAAGTTCCGCGGCGACCGGACGATTCTGGAGCCCGGCCTTCGTCAGCTCGAAGCGCTCTGCGGCGTACCGGTTGCGGGCGTGGTACCGTATGCGCAGGTGGATATTGACGATGAGGACAGTCTATCGGCGCGCTTTACCAAGAACACCGCGCGAAAGCTTCTGGACGTCGCCGTCATCCGCCTGCCGCGCATCTCGAATTTTACCGATTTTTCTCCCTTTGAGCGCTATGAGAACGTCTCGGTCCGATATGTGGATAGAGTATCGTCCATCGGTGCGCCCGATCTGATTCTGCTTCCCGGTACCAAGAGCACAATTGCCGATCTCCAGTGGCTGCGCGAGAGCGGTCTCGAGGCCGCAATTTTAAAGGAAGCCGCACGGGGTACATTGATCTTCGGCGTCTGCGGCGGATATCAGATGCTCGGCCGGTCGGTCTGCGACCCCGATGGCGTAGAGGCAGCAGGTGTTACGGAACTTCGAGGACTCGGCCTTCTGCCGGTAGATACGGTGTTCCATGGGCAAAAGGTACAGCGGCAGACCAGCGGCAGATTTTCCGGCATTTCCGGCCTGCTCGCCAGTCTCAGCGGCCTTTCCTACGAGGGCTATGAGATTCATATGGGAAGAAGCGAACAGGCCCTGCCGCCTCTCATCGGAAGCGGCAATGTCTACGGCAGCTACGTCCACGGCATCTTTGACGCGCCCGGTATTGCCGACGCTGTTTTAACGGCTGTCTGCCGCATGCGGGGGGTAGACCCTGCCGCGCTCGGCTCGTTCGATCTGCGCGAATATAAAGAGCGGCAGTATGACCTTCTGGCCGATACCGTCCGCGCCGGGCTCGACATGGACTTTGTCTACCGCGTGCTGCGGCGCGAAGCGTGAGACGCACTCTCAAGGCGCAGGCCTGCGTCGGCCAATCAGATGCGCAATATGTTTATGAACCTGCACCAGAATCTGCACAAAGCCGCACCATCCGGGCGTCCTGGATGGTGCGGCTTGTCAATTCGTATTTTACTTCTCTGCCGGGACGCAGTATACTGTCGTGGGCTACAAGCTCGCGGGGCTTCTCGCGCGATCGTTGCGATTATTGCAACAATCATTCCGCCGTTTGCGATCATCACGGTCATCTCGTATTTCTATGAGCTCTTCCGCGATAATTTTGTGGTCAGCAAGCTCCTTTCCGGCATGCAGGCGGGCGTGGGCGCGGTGATCGCTTCCGTTGTCTGGGATATGGGCGGCGGCGTTTTGAAGCAGAAAAGCGCTGTTTCCGATTTTATTCTGGTCGCGGCGTTTTTAGCTGCGTGCGTGTTTCGCGTGAACGTCGTGTATATCGTCCTTGCCTGCATCGCGCTCGGCGTTTTGCGGACGGTGCTTGCAAAAAGCTCCCCATAGAGCCGCCGCGACGGTTTGCGCGGTCCGCTATATGGGGAGCTTTCTTCGTTATTCTTTTCCGGGGCGCTTGCCGAAATGGAACTTCGGCTCGGTGCCCTGGATGAGTCTTCGGATGTTGCTGCGGTGCATGAGCAGCACAAGAAGACACGTGAAAATGCCGAGCGAAATGAGCACGGGATTTTTCGTAAAGACCGGGGTCATCGCCGCAACGGCAATGGATGCCGCCATGGAGGACACCGACGCGGTTCTCGTCAGCGCTGCGACCACGGCAAAGACGGCAAAGGCACTTAAAAACACGCGCCAGTCAAGCATCAGCGCGACCGCTACCGCCGTTGCCACGGCCTTTCCGCCTTTGAAGCCAAAGTAGATGGGAAAGCAGTGTCCGATCATGCAGGCCGCGCCCGCAATGGCAAGCCCGGTCGTCCCGCCGAGCCACGAACCAAGAAGCATCGAGATGATGCCCTTGAGAAAATCGCCCAACAGCGTGAGCGCGCCTACGCGAGGGCCGAGCGTCCGAGCCGCATTGGCCGCGCCCGCGTTGCCGCTTCCGAGCGTGCGCACGTCCTGATGGAGGATGTATTTGGAAATCAGAATGGAAACGCTCAGAGAGCCGATGAGATAGCCCAGCACGAGGCAGGCGAGATATCGAACCGTCATTTGGACACGACCTTCTTTTTTAACAGTTTCTATACCATAGCACATCCGGCGCAAAAGTGCAATGCGTCCGGCCGCTATTTTTATGGTGCATGTGCGCTGTAATTGTGCTACAATCAGGAAAACAGAAATTTTGACAGGAGAGATGCAGAATGGAACGAAAGTACGCGGAGTTTGCGGCGACGAAGGCATGTGAACTGCTCGCCATCGACAGCCCGTCGGGTTACACGCGGAAGGCGGCCACATGGGTCAAGGAGGCGTTTGAAGCGCTCGGCTTTGCGGCAAAAATCACGACGAAGGGCGGCGTTCTGGCAGACCTCGGCGGAGCAGACAAAGATGATGCGCTTTTCCTGCAGGCGCACACCGACACGCTGGGCGCGATGGTGGCAGAGATCAAGGCGAACGGCCGGTTAAAGCTCACGCCCCTTGGCGGCCTGCGCGCGGAAAACGCGGAAACGGAAAACGTCCGCGTCCACACGAGAACCGGCAAGATCATCGAGGGTACGGTGCAGCTGTGCAACGCCTCGGTGCATGTGAACGGCGAATACGGCGAGGCCAAGCGCACGTTTGACACGGTCGAGGCCGTGCTCGACGAGGATGTGAAAACGGCGGAGGCCACACGCGCGCTTGGGATCGAAGTTGGAGACATCGTCTGCCTCGAGCCGCGCACGAGGATCACTTCGTCCGGCTACATCAAAAGCCGCTTTTTAGACGACAAGCTCTCCGTCGGCGTGCTGCTGGGGCTGGCAAAATACCTGCATGACACCGGCAAAACGCCCGCAAGACGGGTCTACGCGCATGTGACGGTCTACGAGGAGGTCGGCCACGGCGGGTCTGGCTCTGTTCCCTCCGGCGTGACGGAGTCCATCAGCGTGGACATGGGCTGCGTGGGAGATGGGCTTACATGCACAGAAAAGCAGGTCTCCATCTGCGTCAAGGATTCCGGCGGGCCCTACAGCTACGAAGTCGTTGGCAAGCTCATTGATGCGGCCAAGAAAGAGGGCGCCGACTACACGCTCGACGTGTATCCGCACTACGGCTCGGACGTGGAGGCGACGCTCCGCGCGGGCTTCGATATCCGGCACGGTCTCATCGGCCCCGGCGTCTACGCAAGCCACGGCTACGAACGGAGCCATTTGGACGGCGTGGAGCATACGCTCCGGGTGCTGAAGGGATACCTTGACGTGTAAGTGATAAAATATCCCCCGCACAAAACGGACAGCAGTGTTCCATCTTTGCGGGGGATTTTTTCTCTTTTTTTAGAAGGCCCAGGTACCATTCCGGAAAATCGGGACGGTTTTTCCGTCCTCGCAGGTCGCGTCGATGCAGAGGTCAGCCGTGCCGATCATGAAGTCCTCGTGGATCATCGAGTCGTTCACGCCGAGCTTGCGGCATTCCTCGAGTGTCCGGTTCTCGAAGCCGTCGATCGTGTCGGCAAAGCCCATGCCGAGCGCCAGATGGCAGGCGGCGTTCTCGTCGAACAGCGTGTTGTAGAACAGCAGGCCGGAATTCTGAATCGGGGAGTTATAGGGAACGAGCGCGCACTCGCCAAGATAGGAAGCGCCCTCATCCATGGAGATGAGCTTCTGCAGAAGGGCCTCGTTCTTTTCGGCGTGGACCTCGACGGCCTTGCCGCCCTCAAAGCGGATGGAGAAGTTCTCGATAAGCTGGCCCTGATAGGACAGCGGCTTCGTGGAATAGACGATGCCCTCTGCCACGCCGCGCTTCGGGGAGATGAAGACCTCCTCCGTCGGGATGTTCGGGTTGAAGAAGTGGCCGAGCAGAGAGTTCTCGCCGCCGCCCTTGAATTCGGCGTCTTCGATCATGCCGACCTTGAAATTCGTGCCGTTCGAGCTGTGATATTCCAGCTCCGTGATGCCGAGGTCGTTCAGATAGGCACACCGGCGGGCAAGGTCCTCGTTATGGGCCTTCCATGCGGCGACGGGATCGTCGTCCACGCGGGAGGCGGCCAGAATGGCTTCCCACAGCTTCTCGACGGCCTGTGCCTTCGACAGGTTCGGGAAGAGCTTCTTTGCCCACGCAACACCGGGGACGGCTGCGATGCACCACTGATACTTGTTCTCGATCTGGTCGCGGTACGGGCGGATGACCTTGTACTTGGCCTGACCGGCCTTGGCCATCTTTTCCTGATTGACGCCGCGCAGGCCGTCCGGGTCCTCGGAGATCAGGTAGATGCGGCAGGGGATCTCGTCAACATAGTGCTGCCAGCGGGCCTCCTCCCAGTTTTCCAGCGTGGAGAGGTTCTTCTGGCTGCGCCAGCGGACATGGAGCTCCGGCAGCGGCTGATAGTCCCGGTCCACCACAGCGCGCTTTGCACCGGCGCGATAGCATTCCTCAACGACCATCTTTACGAATTCGGGCTGATCGAGCTCGGCGGCGATGAAGACCTCCTGACCCTTCTGGACATTGACGCCGACCGTGGCGATCAGCGTGGCATATTTGCGCAGTACGGACTTTTTCATGTTGTCCTCCTTGTCAATAATGAATGGAATCTATCGCTATTCTAGCAGAAACCCCACCGGAATGCAACCGAAAATGCATGCGGAAGTTTCTCATTGCAAATTCCCGCCGGAGCGGGTAAAATAGAGAAAGAAATCCATACCACGGAGGAACCTATGACAAACGAAGCTTTTCAGGCGCTGCTTGCGTGCGGCCCCGTGCTGCTCGACGGCGCGACCGGCTCGAACCTGATGCGTGCGGGCATGCCGCGCGGCATCTGCACGGAGGTCTGGGTCACAGAGCATCCGGAGTCTCTGCTGGCTCTGCAGCGGGACTATATCGCGGCCGGGTCACAGATCATCTATGCGCCGACGTTCTGCGCCAACCGGCGCGGGCTTGCACGCTGCGGCCGAGAGAACGATGTTGCGCTTCTGAACCGGCAGCTCGTCGCCCTGTCGCGCGAGGCGGCAGGCGGCCACGCGCTCGTGGCAGGCGACCTCACAACGACCGGCGTGCCGCTCGAGCCTGCCGGGACGATGACATATCACGAGCTGTTTGAGATTTACACGGAGCAAATTACGGCATTGGCCGAGGCCGGGGCTGATCTGCTCGTCGTGGAGACCATGCTCGGCATCGACGAGATGACCGTCGCCCTCGAGGCGGCGCAGAGTGTCTGCGCCCTGCCGGTCCTGTGCAGCATGACGGTGCAGGCCGACGGCAGCGGTTATTTCGGCGGGACCTGTGTCGAGGCCGTGGAGACGCTGCAGGAACTCGGCGCGGCCGCCGTCGGCATCAACTGCTCCACCGGCCCGGACCAGCTTGAAAGCCTTGTGCGCAATATGAAGCAGGCCGCGAAGGTGCCGCTCCTTGTCAAGCCGAATGCGGGTATGCCGGAGATCTCGCCGGAGGGCGAGGCCATCTATTCCATGGGCCCGGCGGCATTCGCGCAGCATATGCGCACGCTGATCGATGCCGGAGCTGCACTCGTCGGCGGCTGCTGCGGCACGGATCCGCGCTATATTTCCGCCCTGCGGGACGTTTTGCCAAGATAATGCTCCGCCTGCTGCGCCGCCGCTGCGCCGTCCGAGACGGCCGTAACGATCTGGCGCAGCTGCTTTTCCCGCACGTCGCCTGCGGCAAAAACGCCCGGCAGGCCGGTCCGTGTCGTCTCGTCCGCGCAGTAATAGCCGTCCGGCGTCCGGCGGAGCTGCTCGCCGCCGAGGGCGGAGACAGGCGTGCGGCCGATGCAGACAAACAAACCGCTCACGTTCAGCTCCCTGCCGTTCTGCAGGCGGATGCCGCTCAGACGCTCACGGCCCAGCAGCTCCGTTACGATGCTGTTCCGGCAGAATGTCACATTGTCCTGCTTTTCCAGCGCCGCCAGCTCTGCGGCAGATGCCCGGAACGTGCTGCGGCGGTGCACGAGCGACACATGGCGGCACAGTCTCGACAGCAGCAGGGCTTCGCTGACGGCGGAATTGCCGCCGCCGACCACGGCGACGTCCTTCCCGCGGAAAAACGCCCCGTCGCAGGCGGCGCAGTAGCTCACGCCGGGCAGCTCGTCCTCCTGCGGCAGCCCGAGCCTCCGCGGGCCCGCTCCCGTGGCGAGCACAACGGTCCGGGCAAGGACCGGCCCGCCGTCCGTCTGCAGCTCCTTTACGCGGCCGGTGAACTCCGCGCTGCGGACGTCGGCGAGCAGAAAAATGGACCCGGCGCGCTCCGCACCCGCTTTCATGCCGGCTGCCAGCGCTGCCCCGTCGATGCCGTCCGGAAAGCCGGGGTAATTTTCAATGCGCTGCGTCTGCGCCATCTGCCCGCCGGGGCCGAGCCGCTCGAGAACGAGCACGTCCAGCCCGGCGCGGGCGGCATAGAGAGCCGCCGTGCAGCCTGCCGGCCCGGCTCCGACCACGGCCATGTCATAGCATCTCATGCTTCGCCGCTCCGCAGGAATTTCTCCAGCTCCGTCAGCGTTTTTGCGCCGGTCGTGCGCCGGAGCAGCCTGCCGGAGCGGAACAGCAGCAGCGTCGGGACGGTCAGCACGTCAAACCGCGCCGCAAGCTCGGGCTGGGCGTCCACATCGACCTTTCCGATGCGCAGCTCCGGCCGAGCCTCTGCCAGCGTCTCCAGCACCGGCGCAAGCGCACGGCACGGGCCGCACCACGCGGCAAAGAGGTCTACGAGCACCGGCCCCTCGGCCTGCAGGGCCTCCTGCTCGAAATTTTCTTCCGTCAAAGGTAAAATCGGCATAAAAATCACTCCCTTCGGCGCTTAGTCTGCGCAGAAGGGAGCAATTCTATGTTCATAACGGAAGCGGAGCGTCGTTTTCGTAAGTCAGATAGCGGAAGCAATGGCCGCCGTCCTCCTGCAGGGGGCCGGTGTCCGTGCAGCGCCAGTTCGGGAGCCGGTCCAGATCGGGGAAAAACCGGTCGGCAGGCAGGTCGGCGCAGGTCTGCGTAAGCAGCACGCGGCTGCACCACGGCAGCAGCGCGCGGTAGACGCTCGCACCGCCGATGAGGCACAGCGAATCGGCCGGACGGGTACGCAGGGCTTCCTGCAGGGCCGCAAGCGACGGAAACACCGCTGCGCCCGGCACGGAGAATCCGGGCGTGGCCGAGAGGATCCAGTTCTCGCGGTTCGGCAGCGGGCACGCGTGGGGAAAGGTGAGCAGGGTCTTGCGGCCATAGATCACGGTCTTCCCGGTCGTGAGCGCGCGGAAGCGGCGCAGGTCGGTGGGAATGGAGACAAGCAGATCGCCGTCCTTCCCGATGCCCCAGTTTTGCGTGACGTTGACGATGCAGTCCATGGCTCCTCCTAAATGGCGACAGGAATTCTGGCCGAAAACGGATGATAGCGGTAGTTCTCCACCTGCACGCTGTCCGGCGTGAAGGCATAGAAGTCCGTGACCGCAGGATCGAGCCGGAATTCCGGCGCGGGATACGGCTCCAGCTCCAGCATCTGCTCGACAAGCGGAATGTGGCGGTCGTAGATATGGCAATCGGCGATCACATGCACGAGCTCGCCTGCGACAAGACCGCTGACCTGCGCCAGCATGTGCACGAGCACGGCATACTGCACGACATTCCAGTTGTTTGCCGTGAGCATGTCCTGCGAGCGCTGATTCAGAATGGCATCGAGCCGGTTTCCGCTGACATGGAAGGTCATGGAATAGGCGCAGGGATACAGAGCCATCTCGTGCAGATCAGCGAAATTGTAGAGGCTTGTCAGAATGCGGCGGCTGGCCGGGTTGTGCTTCAGGTCGTATAGCACGCGGTCGACCTGATCGAACTCTCCCTCCGGGAAACGGTATTTGATGCCGAGCTGATAGCCGTAGGCCTTGCCGATGGAGCCGCTCTCATCGGCCCAGCTGTCCCAGATATGGCTGCCGAGGTCGTGGACGTTGTTCGACTTCTTCTGCCAGATCCACAGAAGCTCCTCCACGCATGAGCGCCAATAGGTGCGGCGCAGCGTCATGAGCGGGAATTCCTCCTGCAGATCATAGCGGTTCACCACACCGAAGCACTTGACCGTATGGGCCGGGGAACCGTCCGCCCAGCGCGGGCGAACGGACTGATCGGTGTCCCAGACACCCTCGCGCAGGATGCGTGCACACGTCTCGCGGTAGAGCAAATCGGCGCGGCTCATTTTGCGGTGGATTCGAAGGTATAGGCGATGGAGCGATGGAACGTCTCACCGGCCTTCAGCACGGAGGAGCCGAATTCCGGATGGTTCGGCGTGTCGGGGCAGGCCTCCGGCTCAATGGCAAAGCCCTGATTCGGATGGAGCTTGCCCGAGAGGAATTCACCGGTGTAGAGCTGCAGGGCAGGGTAGTCCGTGTGCAGCGACAGGCGGACGCCGCCGTCCTCTGCCACAAGGGCGTCCGGGCCGTCGAGCACGAAGCCGTGGTCAAAGTTCTGCGCAATGGCGTGCGGCGTGCGGAAGTCGAACGGACCCTCGGCCGGGCGCAGCTCTCCGGTGGGGATAAGCTCGCCGTCCACGGGGATCCAGCGGCCGGCATTGATCTGCAGTGTCGTTCCGAGGATGCTCTCCGTGCCGCCGAGGTTGAAATACATGTGCGTTGTGGGCGCGAGGATGGTGTCCTTTGTGCTGACACCCTCAAAATCGAGGAAGAGCCGGCTGCCCTCCACGCGATAAGTGACGTGCATCGTCAGCGCGCCGGGATAGCCCGCGTCGCCGTCCGGCGTGCAGAGCGTAAAGCGCACGGCATTTTCGCCGAGGCACGCAGCCTGCCACACCCGCTGGTGGAAGCCGGGATTGCCGCCGTGCAGGTGGTTGCGGCCCTCGTTCTGCTCGACCTGCACCGTCTTGCCGTTCAGCGGGAAGCGGCCGCCCGCGATGCGGTTGGCATAGCGGCCGACGATCGCGCCGAGATAGCTGGTGTCCTGCAGATAGTCGTCCGGGGTCTTCAGGCTGACCACGACATTGCGGCCCAGATAAGCAAGCTTCGTG
>ENA-UEQN01000399-UEQN01000399.1-human-gut-metagenome-genome-assembly--contig:-NODE-399-length-40257-cov-5.861598_pt1 | contig 40257 bp, 36 predicted proteins | sample MGYA00242940_ERZ507944 | MGnify/ENA primary metagenome ERZ507944 (study PRJEB26167, sample SAMN06115449) | human gut metagenome | host: Homo sapiens | place: China:Fujian | collected 2015-08-20... | reverse complement strand
ATATGAACAGGATCGGGAACACATCGTTCACGCCTGCAATGTCATCGACACCAAGCGTCTGCCCGCAGATCGCGGCATCACGGATCGTATAGATCTGCTGAAGCAGATAAGAGAGGATGATCGGTACCGAAAACCTGAAGATCACCCATCCTTCATCGCCGGAAAGCAAGTCGGCCGAAGGTCTTTTTCCCGCCTTGAACATATTCCTCTTCCGTCCTCCATTTGCCGTCGGGCTCGTCCTGCGCCTTTGTATTCTGCAGTTTTTGTGCTGCCGCAAGACGAAGCGCAGTGGATCACATGTGTCACTCTGTTTGTGCACGCAAGTTATACCGCAAAGAATATGAACAATTCTACCTCTGCGCTCCGGAGCTGCGAAAAAATTCTGCCGCGCCGCCGGACAGCGCGTGCGATGCGGCCGGGCAGAAAACCTCTTTGTCAAAAAAGGAGCCTTTTGACAGCATCAAACGCCCCCTGTGCCGCGGCACAGGGGGGGCGTTTGAGCAGACGGGGAGAAAGGGGATGTATGCACAGAATCGATCCGTCAAACGCGCGTGATCGTGATCTCCTTCTGGTGCACGGTGTGCATCTTGTACTCCACGCCGCCATAGATGACATGATGCTCACCGTCGCGGCCGTCATTGACAAACCGGTGACCGTCATAGGGGCGAATGCCCTCCTCGATAACGCTGGCCGCGCCGAGCGCCGCCATGTGGCCGTTGAAATGCTGCACCATGAGCGGCCGCTTCAAGGGCTTTATGGCCAGCCAGTCGTCGCTCATCGGGTGGCCGGGATAGACCGTCACCGCGGTGTCGCGCGGCAGCACCGCTGTCTCGCAGATGCCGTAGGCCGGGATCGCGCCTGCACGAGCTTATCGCCCTGTGCGAGAAAGCAGCGCTGTGGCTTGGTATCGCGGCTGAGCCTGCCGCGCTTGGGCGCGCGCAGGTCGAAGATGCGCTTGCCATCGGACGAGAGGCGGCACTCGAAGTACCGGCCATTGGATGTGAACGTCATGTCCGAGATGAACTTTGGGTAGTTCCACATGATGCGGCCGCCGCCCATCGCCCACTGCGTCGTGACCGGGCAGTGAAACACGAACGTGCCGAAGTGCGCATCGCGCGCCTGCCGGATGAGCGGCAGCGGCCCTCTGGGCACCTTGTCGTGCGTGCAGATGGCAACCATGACCGTCTCGTCGTAGCTGCCGACCGACGCGTGGATGTAATGATACGTCGCCAGTGCGACCATGCAGCGCGTGGGCGACACCTTGACGACATGCAGATTTTCCGATGGCAGGCGCTTTTGCACCGCCTCGGCGTCCGCCGTGAAGTAGAAATATGCGCACTCATCCTTGTAGTACAGGATGGGCATTTCGGTCTCCCCGTCGATCCCGAGCTTGGCCGGGCGGGTGCCCTCGAACAGATCCTTCCGTTGGAACATGATGACCCCTCTAAAATCACAGTTTCCGCGCTTGCGCTTTGTTCGCTGCGCTGTTACAATTATAATGTGGCTCGCCCGGCGCAGCAACGATCCAACCACGGCCGTGACGACCGGCGTTATGAAATGGAAGCTTTTGTAATGCTGGAGCAATCTTCCCGGCTGAAGGGCCTGCGGCTATCGAACGAGGAGATGAACCGTCTCACGCGCAAGAGCCTGGAGACAGCGCTGCTCCAGCTCCTGCAGGAGCAGGACATCCGCGACATCTCGATCGAGGCGCTTGTGCAGCGCGCGGGCGTGTCGTGCATGGCGTATTACCGCAACTTCGGCTCCAAAGAGGCCATTCTCGACAACTGCATCACGCGCGTGTGCGACAAGATCGCCGCCGTCATGGGCCCCTGCGGCGCGACGACTGGCCGGGCGCACGGCGCGAAATTTTCCGTGTCCTGTACGAATACAAGGATTTCTGCCGCGTGCTCATCGCCGCGCACGAGAGCGAGCGGCTGCAAAACTTTTTCAACGCCTTCGCGGCTGAGTACGCCTATGATAACTCTGACCGCGAGCGCTACCGGATGTATTTCTGGGCCGGCGCAGCGTATAACCTCATGTACATCTGGCTGCGCGAGGGGATGCCCATCTCGCCGGACACGCTGGCTGATTACTGCAACGCGGCCAGTCTGCCGCGCGCGGAAACCTGACGCCGGAGACCGCCGCACCCAAGCGGCACCGCAAAGCGCGGCACATCAACCGCAAAGCGCCGCGCCGCGCCGCGACCGCACCCTCGCCGTCCGGAATCACACCTCACTGGCCACGCAAAACGATCTCATTCTGCGGCAGAAAATCACATCGGCCGCGCAAAAACACCCCCTGCGCTCTGCACAGGGGGTGTTCGCTATGGTTGGGTTTTCCGGCAGCGCCGCGCGCTTACCGGTTCGGATACTTGGCGGCCAGCTCAGCCTCCAGCGCATCCCAGTCACGCTGCTGCGTGATCTTCGTCCACGTCTCGGGCGACGTGTTGCTCACGCGCTCGTAATCGTGGCTGTTGGTGGCCTCCTGCACGGGCTCATAGTACCAAGCGTTCGGATTGCTGTTGTCCGGCCAGGTGACCATGTCGGGGAGGAAGTGATCCTTGTCCGGCGTGCGGAACAGAACGTTATTGATGATCTCCATGACCTCGGCGCGGGTGATCTCCGCATTCGGGCGGAACGTGCCGTCCGGCAAGCCGCTGACCAGGCCAAGGGCCGCCGCGCGGTTGATGTACTCGCGCGCCCAGCTGTCGGAGATATCGGAGAACGCGTCGCCCTCGACCTCCGGCGCGTGGAAGAACAGCGCCGCGATCGTGGCGAACTCCGCGCGGGTGATGTGCTCCTGCGGGCCGAATCTGCCGTCCGGGAAGCCGGCGAGGATGCCGGCGTTCGTCAGCGTGGCGACCTGATTGCTGTACCAGCTGTTGGCCTCCACATCCGGGTACGGATATGTGGTGCACCAGACCTGTTCGCGCGCGTCGTCCTGCAGCAGACGGTAGAAGATCGTGGCGACCTCTGCACGCGTGATGTTGTCGTTCGGGCCGACGTTGCCGTTCGGGTAGCCGACGATGTATGCGTCGTGCTTCTCGCGCTCCAGCGGCGGGGGCGGCACTTCGTTGTCCTCAACGGAGAACACGAACGTGATGTGCGCGGCCGCCTCCTGGAAGGCGTTGCCCATGGCGGGGTCGACCTCGATGGTCACGTCCAGGTCGACCGGGTCAGTCTTGGGGCTGACCTCGGCAATGAAGACGTTGCTCTTGAGGCCCTCGCTCGCGTCGAGCTGGCTGAAGAGCTTCGCGGTCTTGTTGGACGCGAGCGCAACGCCATTTTTCGACACGGTCATGCTGATGTGATCGAGCACATCGTTGTACGTGATGGCGGAGCCTTCCTTGGCGGAGGCGTCGCCGTCGATCTCCGCGCGCAGATAGATCTTCGCGCCCTGAGCGCCGTTTTTGCTGTCGGCCTGCACGCGGATGGTCTGCGTGAGGCTGTCGCCGGGCATGCAGTCGGAGAAGTTCGGGAACAGGTTCGTGTCCGAGCCCTTGCCGGTGTGGGTGAAGGTGAAGTGTGCGTTGGTGCCGTCCGAGCCGTCATAGTACGTGACGGTGGGGATGTTCGCCTCGCCCGTCGCCCAGATGCCCAGTCCGGCGGCCAGCGCGACCACCAGCACGAGGGCGACGATCATGGTAAGCTTTTTGTGTTTCATACCGTTGCCCTCCTTATGGTGCCGTGGTCGGCGTGGTCTGTCTCAACTCGCTGGTTTTAGGGTCAACGTGCACGTCCCAGCTCTTTATCACGGCCTCGCTCGGTGCGGCCTGAATGCTCTCGGCCAGCACCGTCACCTCGAGATGGCAGCCTTCCGGCTTGCCCTCTGTCGGCTCAGTGATTGGGTATTTGTCTTTCAGCAAATTGTCTGTCAGTCTATCCGGTGCGACCGGCGTCCTGTAGTAGTAGATGCCGCCCTTCTCGAACCAGCCGCCATCCTTGTTGAGTTCGACTGTCGGCAGGTTGTCGCCGGAAACGATGTTTCCGGTGGTATTATCCACCCAGTTCATGACCAGCTTGACGCGGACGTAGGACGTGGCCGTACCGATGTTTTCAACCTTGATGCTCGTTTTTTGGTCGTTCTCATCCACCACCTTGATGTCCGTCTCGGACGTGGCAGCCTTGAACGTGTTGGTCACCGGAGCGGTGTTCGCCTTGAGCAGGGCAACCGTGGTGCCGACTGCCAGCGCGAAGATCAGGCACAGGGAGAGGATGAGCGCGGCTTTTCTCCCGCCTGAACCGTTAAAGATACGTTTCATGTGTCATCCCTCCTGTTCAGTTTGTTTTCTCCTGGGCATTGCCGCCGGCCCATGTGTTGATGACCTGGGCAAGGCTCGTGAGCCAGTTGGTGCCGTTATTTTTGTTTTTGAAGGTCACGGTCGCAACGCCGTCACGGATGCTGCTGGCCTTGAGCTCCTGCGTGGCATCGCCATCCGGCGTGTATTTCCATGACCAGCTCGTGTCCTCGGTGATGGTGTAATTGCCAACCGGGAGGTTCTTGATCGTCTGTTCGCCGGGGCCGGTGATCACAACTTCCATCGTCTTACCGGTGACCGTATTCGTAACTTTGAACACGAAGGTCTGCTTCGGGTCGATCGGCTTGCTGCCATCCGCGTCGGTCTTCACGATCATCAGGTCGAACACATTGATGTGCACATAAAACTGATAGCCGCAGCCATCCGTATACTTGCAGCCGGGGAACGTGCACGAGTCGTGGTGGAACGTAACCACGTCCTTCGGCAGCTCTTTGCCGTTTGCCGAGACCGTCACCTTGACGCCGGTATCCTGCGTGAATGTGCCTGCCACCGGGTCATAAGTATAGGTCAGGACCGGCTCGGTGCCGGTCATATTCGCGGCCTCTTCATTTCCGTGCTTCCACACGACTTCACCAAGGTTATCGGTCGCATAATTTGGCGTTGCATTGTAGTCAATGCTGGAATCCTTAAAGATGATCTCCGGCTTGTAGACATTGACCGTGGACGTCACAGTCTTGGTTTGCTCCTTCTGGACTGCGCCATCCGCGTTAGCTCCGTCATATTTCGGTGAGACGGTCATGGTCACCTGATAGGTGTCATCGTCGGTATTGCTAATGGTTTTTTTATCAACTGTATAATTGATATTTACATATTCCTTCTGCCAGCCAGCCAGGTCAGCGGTCTGGGTCAAGTCCTCCGGTGTCGGTGCCGGATTGCCATAGTAGATATTCTTTGTTACGTTCTGCGCATCCAGCTTGATGGGAACGTTGACCTCCGGCCGCGGGAACGGCTTGATCTGGTTGTTGTCCGCCGTATAGACGCCGGAATTTTCGCCGTTGGTCGGCACATTGTTGCCGCCGAGGAAACCGTCCCGCGGCTTGACATACAGCGTGCCGGTGAACGTCTTCGCTGCCTCCGTTACATGACCGGCGCTGTCGATCTGGTCCGGCGTCAGCGTTACCTCTGTCCACTCAATGTAATAGCCGCCGTTGGCATCCTTTCTGACCGTACCGATTCGGCCGTTATCAGAGATGGTCTGGTCGGCCTGATAGACCTTGCCGTTTTCGTCGCAAGGCACAAACGACTCCGAAATCTCATCGCGGATGGTGACATCCTTGACTTCCGTGCCGGCTTGTTCTGCAATCTTAGTGAAAATCATGCTTAGCTGACTTTGGTCGCCAACGAGATAGTAACCTTTTTCGCGATTGCGTGTCCAATCGTCTTTATATGTTTTGTCCCAGTCTTTCCCTGACTCCCAGTCGTTCTGAATCGTTTTAGGAGTTACATGAGAACCATCCCGGCGATGGCTGGAAACACGATACAGATACTCATTAACCTTTGACCCATCGGTTGCTGTATCCGTCTCAGAAAATAAGCTTTTTTCATGACTCGACGGCAGGTTCAAACCAACACAGTATACCGTGGAACCGCACCCGTTCCAGCTCTGCCCGAAGTGAAAGTCATCCGGATTTGAAACGCCATATTTGCATCCGTCCGGATTCCCATAGAAATTCTGATCAGCTGAAAGCTTAACCGTTCCATTTTTTGGCGCTTTCAAAATCGTTGACCAATGGATCGATTGCTGCGCTACATCATACCCATTCTCTTTGTCCGCCCAATGGTTGTGAAAGATATTAGAACACTTGTATCCATCGTTGTTGTTATTACCGGGCTGTCCATCTGTAAAGAGAATCGTTACACGCGTGTTGTTATAATTGGGGTTTTTAACTTTCTGGCCAACAGTTTTGTCTTCCACCGTCTCCTTGACATCACTAAAAATTTTCACCGCCTGCTGCAGGCCCTTGCCGGACTGTGTACCACCATCGCAGCGATCGGCCAGTTTTTTGACGATACTAGTAAGCTCGCTGTTGACGGCACCATTCTGCGTAATTGGAACAAATGCACCCGCATCTGCCGATTTGCTGCCGCTGTCAACGCTAACTGCTCCTCCATGAGAACTTTCAACGCTCGCATAGCTCACAATCGCCACGCGGCTCTTAGAAGAATTCTCCTGCACCGTCTTAAGGAAATCGTTCACAGCCTTGATCAGTGCAGTCACATTCTCGCCCTTCATACTGCCAGAACGGTCGAGGACAAGAACAATGTCGCAAGGCTGGGACTTTGTGACAATATTCGACTTGGCGGTAGCGTTCAGGTCGATCCGATAAATCGGATTGCCGTCTGTGTCCTCCCTTTCGGTCGCCGTCGCAGTCTTGGTGACATCCACAGCGTCGCTCGAACCGTCCGATGTACCATTTGCTGCCGTGCGGAGCATTGGAGCTTTCTGCACCGTGGTGTTGTCGGAGGGATATGTTATGAACGGGCCGACGCCCTGAAACTCAGGAGCGCCGCTCGTGCTCACGACCGTCTCCGTGCTCTCCGCACTGCCATCGGCAGTCGTGTCTTCTGCGACGCCCGCGCCGAGGAACAGGCACATGCTCAGCAGCATGGCCGCGCAGAGGACGAGCGAGAGAATGCGTTTTTTCATGTTTTCGTCCTCCTTTCTCAGGCTGTCGGGATCGGATCGATCTGCGTGCTCGAAGTGCTCGCTTCGACCGTGCCGACGTGCTTCCATACGTCAATCGGGCCGTACTTTTCGAGGTTCGCCGTCTGGACGGCCTCGGCCGTGACGTAGATATGCACCGTGGTGTTCTGATATTCATTGCCCATGTCCGTGCTGAACGTGACGTGGTTGAAGAGCTTCGACGTGGCGGCCTTCGGATCGACCGTACCATTATAATAATAGTATCCGTCCGCGCCGGGGATCCAGTCGGTGTCGTTCAGGTCGAGCGTGAGCAGGCTCCTGTCCGTGAGCGGGACAAGCTCGCCATTCGCGGCGACCACCTCAGGCGTGATCTTCACGCGGGTGTAAAACGCGCCGGAGCCGACGTTCTCCACATAAACCACTTTGTCCACGACGCTGCCGGGCATGGCGCTCACCGTCGTAAACGGTTGGCCGGTGCCGTCCTCATCGTGCAGTGCAAGCTTGACGGAGCCCATCGTGATGACGTTATCCGCCCGGCCGACGGCCGAGAAGTACGCCCACGTGCCAACCGCAAGCAGCGCCACCACCAGGACGAGCACCGCCGCGATGGTCCACTTCTTCTTCATGCACAAACCACCTTTCTCCTCAAAGGAATGTCCAAAAAAAGTGCTGAAACTCTCCGCGCCCGGGAGGGCGCGCGCAGGAAATTTTGTGGGATCTCCATTTCTGTCTGCGCGCGGACGGCGGCAGCTCCGCCGCCCGCGCCCGGACGGAACCGGGGATAAAGGGCCGAAAGGGGCCGGGGAAGCTTTGGCCCGGCCGGCATCTGCGCCGGACGGAAGCCAGCCCCTTTCGGGCCCGTAGGCTCCGAGTGGGGCGGCGCGCAGCGCCGCCCCATCGGGGTCAAAAATTGGGGAATTACTTAAACGGGATGTAGTCAGCGGCAAATGCAGCGCCAAAAGCAGCATCCGCGCTCGTGAAGCCATCAGCCTGAACAGCAACAGCCATGACAGGAATCTTGACACCATTGCTGAAATCAAAATTAATGGCCTGACCATTAAACGTGTAGCCGTTCGCGCTAGCGTCGACTCTGTTGTCCAGATAGCAGCCAATGTAAGCTGCCGTCGTGGTAGCGTCCTTCGCAACGACCTGATTGCAGGTGCGATAGTAGACGTTGTAGACAACGTTGTCCAGCGTCACAGTGCCGACTCTATGCTCTGCGTCCCAAGTAGTATCTTTGTTGTAGTTGACATGGAAAATGCTGTCCGTGAAGTCGCCAGCCTCAGCAGTCTTTGCTTCCAGCGCAGCGGGAACCGCCACGTAAACACGAACATACGCATCGTTCTTACCAGTGTTCGTCACGGTGATGAGCTTGTCATGATAGTTCTCGAGGCCAACCGGCAGACCGAGCGAATCATGCTCGGCACCCTGCGCGCTACCAGCAAGCGGCAGGAGAACTTTATCATTTTCAAAGTCCACAAGCTTGTTGGTCGTTTCGTCATAAGCCTTCGTGTTGTCCGTGCGCTGCTGCTCATTAAGAGCAATCTTCACGTTGCCCATGGTGAAGGTGTTGTTCGCGGACTTCGTATCGGTGAAGTACGCCAGCGTGCCGCCGACGACGAGCGCCGCGACGAGCATGACCGCGATGGCGGCCACAAGGATTGTTTTCTTCTTCATATGTAGCGTTCTCCTTTTCTATTTTCGCACAGTCTTCTGTGCGTCAGTTACATAGGGAAATCGCGAGGGAAATTATTTGCCAGTGGTGCCGAAGCAATTAGTAAACGCATCTGCAGCCGTATTGAAGCCGGTGGCCTGGCACAGATAGCCATAGAACGTCAGCGTCTTGCCGGAGAGGTTCGCCGTCGTAGCGGTATCTGCAACCGTGATGGTATTACCGCCCAAAATGGGCAGGTCAGCAATCGCCGAGCCAACAACCGTGTTCTTATATGCATAAACAGCACCACCGTGCTCGCCCTCAACACCGTCCAGCAGCATCCAATCGCTATTTACGGCGTACTTAATCTGGCCATTCGTTGTATTGCAGATTTCAACAAAAACGTAAGCCGGATTCTTGACCTCGGCGCGGAACGAAATAAACGGATCTTTCGGCACAACCATCTTCGGTGCAAGCTGGCTATACGTGTTGCTCTCCGTCTCTTCTTTCGCACCATCCTTCATGGTATAGTCGTACGTACCATCGGCCTGCTTGTACTCAACCTTGTGCTCTTTAAGCACAAACTTGCCATTCTCAATCACAGTGCCGACCGTAAAGGTATTGGTAACCGCCTCGGTCTTCGCCGTCAGGTACGCATACGTCGCACCGACAGCCAGCGCCACGACGAGCACGAGCGCGATGGCGATCGTCAGAGTTTTCTTCTTCATGTAATGTTTTCCTCCCTTAAATTTTGTTCAAAGCTTCCTATGTCCAACAGCACCGTGCCAGGCGCTGCCAGCAATCACTAAATTAATGCACGAACAGGCAAAAATATTGCACGGGACCTTTATTTTTCCATATTTTCGCCGGAATTTTTGGCATCCGGGGCATCGCCGTGCTTGTCCGCGGCGCGGCGGGCCGCGTCGCGCGCGTCCGCCTCCGACGCTTTGCGCAGCACATCCGGCAGGACCGTCAGGATGACGAGCACGAGCGCGAGCGCGATGGCCAGATACATGCCGGGCGGGTTCGAGACCCAGTACGAGACATAGCCCAGGTACGGGATGGTGAACACCGGGCGGCCGATGAGGTTCTTGAAATAGACGGGTGCGCCGTCGGGCGCATCGTTTGCGTCTCCCTTCGTATAAAAGTGCTGATTTTCCGCATCAATGGAGACGACGCGGTGCGTGACGACATCGAGATCCTCATTGAGCACGAACGTGATCGGATCGCCGACCTGCACGTCCTCGGGCGCGCAGGGCTTGACATAGATGAGCGAGCCGGTGTGATAAGTCGGTTCCATGCTGCCGGACAGGACGCACATCGGCCGGAGGCCGACCAGCCGGACCCCCACCAGAAGCAGCGCCAGAATGACAACCAGGATCACCAGCACGGTGGTGACAGCGTTCCACACCTTCTGAACTCTCTTTGACATCTGTGACCTTCCTTTCCGCTCCGCTGCATTTTCCCCCCCTTCGCGGAGACGCCGGTCCGTGCCCGGAAACCGGAACGATCATAGCACACGACAGACGCAGAATGCGTCGAAACCGCGCGCAGATGAATCGCGCAGTTTCCCAAAGTATACCACATTCTCCACAAATGTGGAAGGAGAATTGTTCACAATTTCCCAGGTGTGATTTTGGCAATAACAGACAAGAGGCTGCAAAATATGCCGAAAAACGTGCAAATTCTGCTGCGCCGCGGAGCGCTTGTTTTTGGTAATTCCTATTGTACTTTGCGGGCGCGGATGCGTCAAGGGGAAAAGGCCGGATGCATCCGGTCTTTTCCATTCATTCAATTCGAGACGGGCGGGCCCCCTCGAGCTCCCCTGCCGAGGCGCCACATTCTTACCTTTTCTTAAATATGACACATGGCGACTTGTTTTTGCGCGAAAAACATGATAGGATAGGGTCGATTATGGACATTTATCGGAAGGGAGCTGGCACGCATGGAAACCAACGTGCTCGACTGGCTGGAAGCCACCGCCGCAGCCTGTCCGGACAAGGCCGCTTTTCTCGACGAGGACAGCGCGGTGACGTTTGCCGACGTGCGGCGCGAGGCGCGCGTCATCGGCACGGCGGCGGCAAAGTTCCGCCGCGGGCAGAAAAAGCCCATCGCCGTCATGAGCGGGCGCAACGCGCACACGCCGGCGGTGTTTCTCGGCGCGGTGTACGCCGGGTGCTGCTACGCCCCGATGGACGGGACAATGCCCGTGCACCGGCTCAACTCTATTTTAAACACGCTCGACACCGACTTGATGATCGTGCAGCGCGCGTTTTACGACAAGGCAAAGACGCTGGACTTCGGCGGCACGATCCTCATCGCGGAGGACCTGCTCGAAGGCGGCGAGGACGCGGCGCTGCTCGCCGGCTGCCGCGCGCGGGCCAGAGAGCTTGACCCGCTGTACATCATCTTCACCTCCGGCTCGACCGGCACGCCCAAGGGCGTGATCACGGCGCAGCACTCGCTCATGTGCTACATCGAGGACTACGCCGGCGTGATGGGCATCGCGCGCGAGGACGTACTCGGCAACCAGTCGCCGCTGGACTACATCGCCGCCGTGCGCGACATTTACCTGCCGCTGCGCTTCGGCGCGACGACGGCCATCATCCCGAAGGAACTTTTCATGTCGCCGGAACGTCTGTTCGCATACATGAACGACAAGGGCGTGACGGCCGTGGGCTGGAGCGTCTCGGCGCTGACGGTGCCGGCCGCGCTGGGCGCGTTCGAATGCAGCGTGCCGCAGCACCTGCGCAAGGTGTGCTTCTCCGGCTCGGTGATGCCGTGCAGCTGCCTGCGTCAGTGGCAGCTGGCGCTGCCGGAGGCGAAGTTCGTCAATCAGTACGGCCCGACGGAGGCCACCGCCTCGTGCACGTATTACGTCGTGCCCGGTCTGGTGGAGGACAGCGACGTGCTGCCGATTGGCAAGCCGTACCCGCACTACGAGGTGTTTCTGCTCTCGGAGCAAAACGAGGCCGTGCCCGACGGCGAGATCGGCGAGATCTGCGTCAAGGGGCCCATCCTCGCGCTGGGCTACTACAACAGCCGCGAGAAAACGGCCGAGAGCTTCCTGCAAAACCCGCTCAACCACGCTTACGACGAGCGCATCTATAAAACCGGCGACCTCGGGCACTTCGCGCCCGACGGCAACCTCATGTTCCATGGCCGCAAGGACCGGCAGGTCAAGCATCTCGGCCACCGCGTGGAGCTCGGGGAGATCGATCTCGCCGCGGCGAAGGTGCCCGGCGTGGAGGACTGCTGCGCGCTCTATGACCAGGTGCACGAGCAGATCTGGCTGTTTTACACCGGCGAGGGCGTGACCAAGCGCGACATCGCCGTCGCCCTGCGCGCCGACCTGCCGGGCTTTATGGTGCCGCGCAAGATCGAGCAGCTCGAGGCCATGCCCCGGCTCGACAACGGCAAGACGAATATGCGCGCGCTGGCCGAGCGCATCACCGCCGCGGCCAAACACTGATTTCGCTTACTTTACTTACTTCAGGAGGTATATCAATCATGGAACAGGAACTGATGGACATTCTGACCGATCTGCGCCCCGACGTGGATTTTGAGACCGAGACCGCCCTCATCGACGACCACATTCTCGAGTCGTTCGACATCGTGTCGCTCGTCGCGGCGCTCAACGACGCGTTTGACATCGAGATCGGCGCCAAGGATCTCGTGCCGGAAAACTTCAACTCCGCCAAGCGTCTGCTGGCCATGGTGCAGCGCCTGCAGGACGAGGACTGATGGACAAAACTGCACTCCGGACGGCGGCCGAAAAGTACGGCACGCCGCTGTATCTGTTTGATCTGGATGCCTTCACGGCGCGCGCTCAAAGGGTGCGCGCCGCGTTCGGCTCTGATGTGCATCTGTGCTACTCCATGAAGGCCAATCCCTTCGTGCTGCGCGGCCTGCCGGACGTGTTCCGCTGGGTGGAGGTCTGCTCCCCCGGCGAGCTGACGATCTGCGAAAAGCTCGGCATCCCGCCCGAGCGCATTTTGTACTCCGGCGTGAACAAGGGCGCGGACGATGTCGCGCGCGCCGTCGCGCTGGGGGCGGATCTGCTCACGGCCGAGAGCACGCTGCACTTTGACCTCATCTGCGCCGCCGCGGCCGCGCAGGGAAAGCACGTGCACGTGCTGCCGCGCCTGACCGCCGGCAGCCAGTTCGGCATGGATCCCGACGCACTGGCCGGGCTCGTGGCGCGGCGCGCGGAGTTCCCGAACGTGACGATCGCCGGCATCCACTACTTTTCCGGCACGCAAAAGCGCAAGGACAGCGTGATTGCCAAGGAGCTCGCGCATCTGGACGAATACCTCACGATGCTGCACGATAAGTATGGCTTCACGGCGCAGCACGTGGAATACGGCCCCGGGCTGAACGCCGAGTGCTTCCGTGACGACGCCGAGGCGCGCGACTGCGCGCTGCTCGACGCGGCGGCGGAGCATATCCGTGCTTTCGGGGCAAAGTACCCGCTCACGATCGAGATGGGGCGCTTTTTCGCCGCGCCGTGCGGCACGTTCCTCACCGGCGTGGCCGACGCCAAGTGCAACCTCGGCGTGAACTACGCCGTGTGCGACGGCGGTATGCACCAGGTCAAGTATGACGGCCAGCTCATGGGTATGCAGGCCCCGCCGCTGACGCTTCTGCGCGAGAGCGCGGACGCCGCCGGGCCGTGGATGCTCTGCGGCAGCCTGTGCACAACGGCGGACGTGCTGGTGCGCGAGGCGCAGCTGCCGCCCCTGTGCGTGGGCGACGTGATCGCCCTCGGCCGCTGCGGCGCGTACTCCGTGACGGAGGGCGTGTCCGTGTTCCTGTCGCGTGACATGCCGCGTGTGGCGCTGTACCGCGACGGGGCCTTCACGCTCGTGCGCGACCGGTTCGCAACCGACGTGCTCAACACCTGCCAGACGCTGGAGGACGGAAAATGACTCTGACATCGCTGTCGTTTTATCTGCTGGTGCTCGCGCTGCTGGTGCTGTACTACCTGGTGCCGAAGCGGTTCCAGTGGGTGGTGCTGCTCATTGGCAGCTACGCGTTTTACGCGTTCGTGTGCCTGCGGTACATGGGCTTTATCGTCATCACGACGCTCACGACCTACTTCGGCGCCCGCGGCATGGACGCCATGACCGCGCGCATGGAGCAGACCGTCGCCGCGCACAAGCAGGACTGGGAGCGCGAGGAACGCAAGGCGTACAAAAAGCGCTGCAAGTCCCGCCGCAAGGCGCTCATGATCGGCATTCTGGTGTTCAACTTCGGCATTCTTGCCGTGCTGAAATACTATAACTTCTTTGCCGAGTCCATGGAGGCGCTCTTCGCGTCCATAGGGCTGACGGTCTCGCTCGGCCACATCGGACTGCTGCTGCCGCTGGGCATCTCGTTTTACACGTTCCAGTCCATGGGCTATGTGCTGGACGTCTATCGCGAGAAGGTCCCCGCCGAGCGCAACGTCGGCAAGCTTGCGCTGTTCGTGTCCTTCTTCCCGCAGATCATTCAGGGCCCGATCGGTGTGTACGACCAGATGGCGCACCAGCTCTATGACGAGCACAAATACAACTTTGACAACATCCGCTACGGCGCGGAGCTGATTCTGTGGGGCTTTTTCAAGAAGCTCGTCATCGCCGACCGCGCCGTGAGCATGATCCACACCGTCGCCGGGGCGTACACCGACTACGCCGGCACCTACGTGCTGCTGGCCGCGCTCGTATACGCGCTGCAGCTGTATGCCGACTTCTCCGGCGGCATCGACATTTCGCGCGGCGTGGCGCAGATGTTCGGCATCACCATGGGCGAAAACTTCCGCCGGCCGTACTTCTCGCGCACGCTCACCGAGTACTGGCACCGCTGGCACATCTCGCTCGGCGACTGGCTGCGCAACTACCTGTTTTACCCGCTGTCGATCTCGAAGGCGTTCCTCAACTGGGGCCGCCACGCCAAGCAGCACCTCGGCAACCACATCGGCAAGGTTCTGCCGACGGCCGTGGCCTCGCTCATCACGTTCCTCGTCATCGGTATCTGGCACGGCGCGAGCTGGAAGTACGTCGCCTTCGGCTTCTGGAACGGCATGGTCATCCTCGTGTCCACGCTGCTGCAGCCGGTGTCGGACAAGGTCGTCGCCGGATTGCACATCGAGCGCAAAAGCGCGTGGTATCAGGTGTTTTCCATGCTGCGCACGTTCGTGGTCGTGCTCATCGGCTATTACTTTGACATTGCCGACGGCTTCCGCGCCGCCATGGGCATGATGGCCAAATCCGTAACCGACCTGCACCTGTCGCAGCTGCGGCCGAGTGCCGTGCTCGAGGCTCTGCCGCTGACGAAGTATGACTGGGCCGTGCTGCTGTTCGGCACGATCGTGATCTTCGTCGCCTCCGTCATTCAGGAGCGCTCGCAGCGCACCATCCGCGAGATCCTCGACAAGAAGTGCCTCGCCCTGCGCTGGGCCGTGCTGCTCGGCGGCATCTTCGCCGTTGTGCTCATGGGCGTTTACGGGCCGGGCGTGCAGGCGTCCGAGTTCGTGTACATGCAGTTTTAAGCCATGGGCAGCAGACGCGTCTCCAAAACCCGAACGGCGCTGCGCGCGGTCATTTTCGTGCTCATCGTCGTGCTGGGCATCGGCCTGATCTCGCCGGCCTTCGTCGTGAACAACGAGTGGGATATGCGCCACGTGCATGGCTTCTTCCTCGAGCCGGAGGACAGTCTCGACGTGGTGCTCATCGGCGCAAGCCAGCTCTACACGGGCTACAGTGCTCCGCTCACGTGGCGGGACTATGGCTTCACGAGCTATCCGCTGGCCGTGTCGAACATCCCCGCCCGGCTCTATGGCTCTCTGCTCACAGAGGCGGTGAACCGCCAGCACCCGAAGCTCATCGTCGTGGACATCGACGGCTTCCTCACGGACGAGGATCCGGAAAAACTCGAGGCCAACCTCCGCAAGTGGCTCGACAATATGCCCTGGTCGCGAAACCGGATCGAGACCATCCGCACCTGCGTGCCTGCGGAGCTGCAGACCTCGTTTTACTTCAACATCGCAAAATACCATGCCAACTGGTACCAGCCGGACACGTGGCTGCCGGTGCAGCAGCGTCTGCGCGCGATGGACAAGACCGGCTACTCGCTCACGAAGAGCTTTGAGGCCATCGGCCAGTCGCTCACGGACACCGATCAGCCGGACACCCGGCCGCTGACGCTCAGCGGCGCGAACGCGCAGTACCTGCGCGATTTCTGCGTGCAGGCGCGCTCGCTCGGCGCAAACGTGCTCTTTCTGCGCATGCCGCACCGCACGCAGACGACCGACCCGAACGTGTTCGCCGACGTGGCGGCCGTAGTCGGCAGCTACGGCTACGACCTGCTCGACCTGCACGACGCGTTTGACACGATCGGGCTTGACCGCTGCGCGGACTTCATGGACTCCGACCACCTCAACGCCATCGGCATGGAGACCTTCACCGCCTGGTTCGGGCAGTACCTCTCCGAGCGTTATGACCTGACGACTGCGCACAGCGAGACCGTCACCGCCGAGTGGCAGCGCTGCGCCGATTTTATGGCGCAGATCCTGCCCACCTGCCAGCAGCAGGCGGCGGACAACACCAAACAGACCCTCAACGAGTTTTCGGCGGCGTTTGACGCCTACCGCTGACCCGATGATCCAACCGTGCCGCCCCGGCACAGAAAGCGCAAAGCCTATGCAGCAACGTTCCAAGCCTCAAAAACGCGCCCTGCGTGCCGTCATCTTTCTGCTCATCGTCGTGCTGCTCTACAGCGCCGCGGCCAATGTGCTGAGCGTGAACAATACGTGGGATATGCGCCATATCCGCGGCTTTTATCTGGAACCGCAGGATTCGCTCGACGTCGTCATGCTCGGCGCGAGCGAGCTCTACACCGGCTTCAGCTCTCCGCTGGCGTGGCAGCAGTATGGCTTTACGAGCTATCCGCTGGCCGTGTCGAGCATGCCGTCATGCCTGTATGACTCCATGCTCACCGAAACCATGCGCCGGCAAACGCCAAAGGTCGTCGTCGTGGAGATCAACGGCTTTTTGTACGACTTCAATCAGGACGAAACGGACACCGGCCTGCACAAATGGCTCGATAACATCCCGATGTCGCGCAACAAGGCACAGACGATCGCAGACTGCGTGCCGAAAGACCAGCAGTCGTCCTATTTTTTCCGCATGGAAAAGTACCATGACACCTGGATCGAGCCGGACGTCTGGGGCGGGGCTGCCAAAGATCAGCTGACCATGCGCCGGACTGGCTATTCGCTGACCAAGTCCTTTGAGGTCATCCCGAAAGTGGAGACCGGCGAGCGTCAGGTCAAATCTCTGGAGCTGAGCGCGGAAAATGAGCAGACGCTGCGCGATTTCTGCGAGCGGGCCAAACAGCTCGGGGTGGAGAATGTGCTCTTCGTGCGCTTTCCGCACCGCACGGTGCTCAGCGACCCCTCTGTCCTTTCGCAGCTTGCGGACATTGTGCGCGAATATGGCTACGGCTTTCTCAACTGCGACGAGCAGATGGACAGCATCGGTCTGGAGCTGGACGGCGACTTCTGCGACAACGAACACATGAACGTATTCGGCATGGAGAAGTTCACCGCCTGGTTCGGGCAGTATCTCTCCGAGCAATACGACCTGACTGCCGCGCACAGCGACAAGGTGACCGCCGAATGGGCGCGCTGCGCGGAATTTGTGGCGCACATGCTGCCCATCTGCAAACAGAAAACACCGGGCGACGGCGGAAACTACAACGAATTTTCACCGGAATTTTCGGTCTACCGCTGACCCTGTATCTTCGAGGACGTTATGAACCAAAACCGTTCCAAAACCAAAACCGTCGTGCGCGTCATCGCGTTTCTGCTCGTGGCGGCGCTGCTCTACGGCGCGCTCTCGCGCCTGCTGGCCGTGAACGACGCCACCGAGCAGCAGTATGTCCACAGCTTCTACCTCGAGCCGAAAAATTCGCTCGATGTCATGATCCTCGGCGCGAGCGAGACGTTCACGGACTACTGCGCGCCGCTGGCGTGGCAGCACGCAGGCTTCACGAGCTATCCGCTGGCCGTGTCGGCCGCACAGGGGATCATGTACCCCTCCATGCTGCGCGAGGCCGCCCGGCGCCAGACCCCCGGTGTCTACGTCGTGGAGGTCAACGGCTTTTTGTACACCGCAGAAGAGCGCGACGAGTTTTCGCACGCCGCGCTGCGCAAATGGATCGACACAATCCCGCTGTCGGCCAACAAGCTCGACACCATCCGCACGTGCATCCCGGCCGAGAAGCGCTCGACGTACTACTTCCCGCTGCTCAAATACCACACGTTCTGGAAGCGCGCCGGCGACATCCGCCGCTCGCTCTCCCTGCAGCAGCAGGCCCGCAGCGTGGGCTACTCGTACACCAAGCCGTTTTTGTCCATCTCCATGTTCCTCACGGAAACGGATGAGATCCCCGTCCGTCAGCAGGAGCTCGACGCGTTCAACGAGCAGTCGCTGCGCACGTTCTGCGAGACAGCAAAGAAGCTTGGCATTCAAAACGTGCTCTTTGCCCGCTTCCCGCACCGCACCGTCATTGAAAACTATGACGCCGTGTTTGCAAAGCTTGAATCCGTCGTGCAGGAGTACGGCTACGACTTCGTGAATTTCGACACACAGATAGACGCCATCGGCCTCGACCCGCTGAGCGACTTCGCCAACGCCGAGCACCTGAACGTCTTCGGCGCGGAGAAGTTCACGCCCTACCTCGCCGACTATCTCACGGCGCACTACGACCTGAACACCGCGCACAGCGACAAGGTGACGGATGAGTGGGCGCGCTGCGCCGCCTTCACGCAGCAGATGCTGCCCGTGTGCGAGGACAATACCCGGCGCTACACCTCTGAGCGGCTCGATGAGTTCTCGCCCGTGTTCGCTGCCAACCGCTGAACATAAAAGAAGCCCGATCCCCGGAGCGCTGCTCCGGGGATCGGGCTTTCCTGTTCTGTTTACCGGCCGGTGCTGCCAAAGCCGCCCGCGCCGCGGTCGGTCGCGTCGAGCGCATCCGTCTCCGAAAATTCCGCTGCCAGAAACGGCAGGATCACGAGCTGGGCAATCCGGTCGCCGGGCGCGACGGTGCGCGCCTCGTCCGTGTCGTTGTGCAGCGCGACGGTGCACTCGCCGCGATAGTCGGCATCGATCACGCCGACGCAGTTGGCCGGACGCAGCCCCTGCCGGGAGGCCAGACCGCTGCGCGCGAACACGCCGCCGAAATACCCCGCCGGGATGGCGAGGGCAAGACCCGTGCCGATCATGGCCGTCGCGTGCGGCGCGATCGTGACGCTCTGCCCGTCCGCCGGGCAGGCGTAGAGATCGTAGCCCGCCGCGTCCGCACTGCCGCGGCGGGGCGTCACGGCACCGGGGCGCAGCTTCTGAATCTTCACTTCCATCCGTTCATGCCCTCCCAGAGTACGATGCGGCCCGCCGCGCGGGTCCGGTCCATGTCAATGATGCGCTGGTTTTCCGAGCCGCGAAAGCGCAGGCTGATGTTGCGCTGCGCGTCCACATAGCGCCCGTCGACCAAGATGTCGATGAGCGAGAGCATCTCGTCCGTGACCTCGCAGCGCGGGTGCGTGCCGTCAACGGTGAGCTCCTTGTCGAGCGTGAAGCCCGAATATGCCCAGATGTCCTTGTCCGGGAACCGTGCGCGCACCCGGCGCAGAAACGGCACGAGCGCACGCTGGTTTTCCGGCTCGAACGGATCGCCGCCGAGCAGCGTCAGGCCGCGGATGAAGGGCTTTTCCAGCTCAGCAAAAATCACCTGCTCTGCCGCCGCGTCAAAGGGCTTGCCGTAGTGAAAGTCCCACGTCTGCGGCTGAAAGCAGTTGTAGCAGTGGTTCGTGCAGCCGGAAACGAACAGCGTCACGCGCACGCCGACGCCGTTGGCAATGTCGCAAGTTTTGATCTCCCCATAATACATAATAGCAATTCCTCGCAGACAGCGGGCGCGCCATATGGACACGCCCGCCGGTTATTTTTGATTTCGCGTGTTACAGATGCAGCACGCGCTCCTTGATCTCCTGCGTGCGGCCCTGGTTCCAGAACTGGGTGCCGATATAGCCGCAGGTGCGGCGGGCCACGTTCATCTTATCCTGATCCGTATTGCCGCAGTTCGGGCAGCGCCAGATGAGCTTGCCGTCGTGCTCGACGATCTCGATCTCGCCATCATAGCCGCAGACCTGGCAGTAGTCGCTCTTGGTGTTGAGCTCGGCGTACATAATGTTGTCATAGATAAACTTCATGACCTCGAGCACGGCCGGGATGTTGTTCTGCATGTTCGGCACTTCGACGTAGCTGATCGCGCCGCCGGGCGACAGCGCCTGGAACTTTGACTCGAAGGCCAGCTTGCTGAACGCATCGATATTCTCCGTCACGTGGATGTGGTAGCTGTTGGTGATGTAGCCCTTGTCCGTGACGCCGGGAATGATGCCGAAGCGCTTTTGCAGACACTTGGCAAACTTGTACGTCGTGGACTCCAGCGGCGTGCCGTAAAGGCTGAAGTCGATGTTGTGCATCTGCTTCCACTGCTTGCAGGCGTCGTTCATATGCTGCATCACCTCGAGCGCGAACGGCGTGGCTGAGGGGTCGGTGTGAGACTTGCCGGTCATGTACTTGACGCACTCATACAGTCCCGCGTAGCCGAGGGAGATGGTCGAATAGCCGCCGTAGAGGAGCTTGTCGATCGGCTCGCCCTTTTTCAGGCGGGCCAGCGCACCGTACTGCCACAGGATGGGCGCGGCGTCCGAGAGCGTGCCCTTGAGCCGTTCGTGGCGGCACATGAGCGCGCGGTGGCAGAGCTCCAGCCGCTCGTCAAAGATCTTCCAGAACTTCTCCATATTGCCGCCGGAGGACAGCGCCACATCCGGCAGGTTGATCGTCACGACGCCCTGATTGAAGCGGCCGTAGTACTTCGGCTTGCCGTTTTCGTCCACATACGGCGTCAGGAAGCTGCGGCAGCCCATGCAGGTGTAGCAGTGGCCCTCGCCGTTTTTGTCGACTTTCAGCTCAAGCATCTTCTTTTCGGAGATGTAGTCCGGCACCATGCGCTTAGCGGTGCAGCGGGCGGCCAGCTCCGTGAGGTACCAGTAGGGGGAATCCTCGTGGATATTGTCCTCCTCAAGCACGTAGATCAGTTTCGGGAACGCCGGCGTGACCCAGACGCCCTTTTCGTTTTTCACGCCCTGATAGCGCTGACGCAGCGTCTCCTCGATGATCATGGCAAGGTCGTGGCGCTCCTGCTCGTTTTTCGCCTCGCCGAGGTACATGAACACCGTCACGAACGGGGCCTGGCCGTTCGTGGTCAGCAGCGTGACGACCTGATACTGGATCGTCTGCACGCCGCGGCGGATCTCCTCGCGCACGCGGTTTTCGACCAGCTCTGCCAGCTTCTCCTCGCCCGGATGCGCGTCGATGGCCTGCATCTCGGCCGCGACCTCGCGGCGGATGCGCTCACGGCTGACCTGCACGAACGGGGCCAGGTGCGTCAGTGAGATCGACTGCCCGCCGTACTGGTTGGAGGCGACCTGTGCGATGATCTGCGTGGCAATGTTGCACGCGGTCGAGAAGCTGTGCGGCCGCTCGATGAGCGTGCCGGTGATGACGGTGCCGTTTTCGAGCATGTCCTCAAGGTTCACGAGGTCGCAGTTGTGCATGTGCTGCGCGTAATAGTCCGCATCGTGGAAGTGGATGATGCCCTCCTCGTGCGCCTCAACGATGTCCTTCGGCAGCAGGAGGCGGCTCGTAATATCGCGGCTGACCTCGCCGGCCATATAGTCGCGCTGCGTGCTGTTGACGATCGGGTTCTTGTTGGAGTTTTCCTGCTTGGCCTCCTCGTTGTTGCACTCGATGAGACTCAGGATGCGGTCGTCGGTCGTGTTGGCACGGCGCACCAGGCTGCGGGTGTAGCGGTAGGTGATGTAGGCCTTGGCGACCTCGAACGCGCCGTGGGCCATGATCTGCTTTTCGACCATGTCCTGAATTTCTTCCACGGCGGCACTGCGGCCCAGCTCCTGGCAGGCGAGCTCCACACTCTCGGCAATGCGCTGGATCTGGCGCGGCGTCATGCGGTCGCCCTCTTCGACGGCGGCGTTGGCCTTCGTGACGGCCATGATGATCTTCGAGATGTCAAAGGTCGCCTCGGCGCCGTTGCGCTTAATGATCTTCATGTTTCTATTCCTCCCCCTCATAATCGAAAAACACAACATCTTGTGTGAAAAAACCGCTTTATTTTGTATTGAGAGCGGGTATATCGTACAATATCTAGTACAGGCTGTCAATAACCAATTTGATTTTTGTTGCACATTATGTGAACAGCGCGGCCCCTTCAGGCCGCAAAAAAGCACCGCCCGCAGGCGGCGCAGCGCTGCCCGGGCCGGAGAAAACTCCGGCCCGGGCACGGTCAGTCCGTCAGGCAGTTTCGTAGCCGTTGGGGTTTTGCGTCTGCCAATGCCAGCTGTCGCGACACATGTCCTCAAGCGAATACTGTGCGCGCCAGCCGAGGATGCGCGCGCTCTTGTCCGGGCAGGCATACACGGTCGGCAGATCGCCCGCGCGGCGCGGCGCGATCCGGTACGGCACATGCACGTGGTTGGCCGTCTCAAAGGCGTGCACCATCTCGAGCACGCTGTACCCCTTACCGGTACCGAGGTTGAAGATGCTCTCACCCGGATGCTCCGCCATGTAGGCGATCGCCGCGACGTGGCCGCGCGCGAGATCCATGACGTGAATATAATCGCGCACGCCGGTGCCGTCCGGCGTGTCATAGTCGTCGCCAAAGACGTTCAGGCATTCCAGCCGGCCGATGGCCGTCTGCGAAATGTAGGGCATGAGGTTGTTCGGCACGCCGCGCGGATCCTCGCCGATGAGGCCGCTCGGGTGCGCACCGATGGGGTTGAAGTAGCGCAGCAGCACGACCGACCAGCTCGGGTCGGCCACAACATAGTCGCGCAGGATCTGCTCGCAGACGTACTTCGTCCAGCCATAGGGATTCGTGCAGCTGCCGGTACGGGACGTCTCGTAGAGCGGCATCTCGTTGTCGCCGGAGTACACCGTCGCCGACGAGGAGAAGATGATCTGCCGGACGCCGTGGTCACGCATCGCCTCACAAAGCGTGATCGTCGAGCCGAGGTTGTTGTCGTAATACTCCAGCGGCATATGTACCGACTCGCCCACGGCCTTGAGGCCCGCGAAATGAATGACGCAGTCGATCTTCTGCTCGGTAAAAATGCGGTCGAGTCCGGCACGGTCACGCACGTCCATCTGATAAAATTTCAGCGGCCGGCCCGTGATCTGTTTGACCCGTCTGCCTGCCTCTGCACTGCTGTTGACAAGATTGTCCACAACGACGACATCCATGCCCTGCTCGAGCAGCTCCACGCACGTGTGGCTGCCGATGTAGCCCATGCCGCCGGTCACCAATACGGTCATGCACCGTACCCCCTTTTGCTGATGCATCTCTGCTTTTATTGTACATCACATTCCGGCGGAGTTCAACGGTTTTCCTTTGCCAGAGAATTGCCAGGTGCGTGAATTTCCTAACAATCCCTGATTTTTCAAAAATCAGGTGGATTCCTATTGACTTTTCGTCTCTGCTAGGATAAACTGCAAGTATCATTTGTGAAGTCGGGATGTCTGCGTACGCACATTTTTACCCATTTTCGCAATCTGACCCTTCTCTTTTTATCAATTCTTTTCTCTTTTATCTGATCTCTTTTTACGGATTTAGCTATCCTTTTTGTTCTCCGCCGCATGGCATATCTCATCCCGCCACAGTGATCATGGCGCGTGTCTGCAGCGTACGGGGCGCGTGTCCATAACGGCTGCATCTGCAGCGAAAGACCTCCGGGGGCGCCCGGAGGTCTTTTTATGGTCTTTTTATATCGATTGGAAAAAGCGTCAGGGCGTGTGCATGCCCTGGCGCTTTTGTGCGCCGCACGCTCAGCCCTCCATCTGCCTGCCGAGAAAGCCAGACACGGCCTGCGCGAGCTTGCGCTCCGTCTCGCCGGCGGGACCGTCGCCGTGCGCGGCCACGAACAGCACGCAGCCGAGCACGTCCCCCTCGGAGAGGATGGGCGCGGCGGCGGAGACGGCGTAGCGCTCGTCGGTGTCGACGACCGGCAGCGTGCAGCTGTCGGCTGCGTACTGGCCGCGTGTGCTCATGATTTCTTCAAGCTCACGGCTGATGCGCCGGTCAAGCAGCTCGCGCTTGCCGCCGCCGGCCACGGCGATCACGGCGTCGCGGTCGCACACGGCGGCGATGCCGCCGGTGGTCTTGTGCAGCGCGTCACAGATCTGCGCGGCGAACTCGGACAGTTCGCCCATCGGGGAATACTTCTTGAAAATGACCTGCCCGTCGGTATCGGTGTAGATCTCCAGCGGGTCGCCCTCGCGGATACGCATGGTGCGGCGGATCTCCTTGGGGATGACCACGCGGCCGAGGTCGTCGATCCGGCGCACGATTCCGGTTGCCTTCATATTCTGAAAACTCCTTTGCTCTGTTTTGTGTTTCGGCAACCCTATTTTCTGCAAATTCCGGTAGTCTATGCAGTCCGTGCCGCCGGCTTGGCATCCAGTTTTTTCTTTCTTTGCAGCAGTACCCGGCGCCCGGAACGTCAGAGACGTTCCGGGCGCCGGGTGTCTGTTTGTTTGAAAACGCTGGATTATGAGATTATGCTTCGCTGTGCGGGGCGTACTTTGCGTTGGGATGATAACGCCCCTGCTCCAGCTCGGAGACGATGTGGTTGTAGTTCTTGCTGTTGAGCTTGTAGAAGCACATGATGACGAAGATCACAACGGCGAACGCCAGCGGCAGGTACAGGTACACGCCCTTGATGGTGCTGAGCGCGGAGGCGACCTGCGCGGCCGCGGCGCCGTCGTAGCCAGAGGCGCCGAGGATGAGCGTCGTGACGCCGCTGCCGATAAGCACGCCGAGCTTGTTGCCAACGCCCTGGGCGGCATAGGTCGTGCCGGGCGCCTTGTGACCGGTGCGCCAGTGGCCATACTCGATGGCGTCGCCGACCATGGAGTGGATGACGGCGGACACCATCTGCACGCCGAGGCTCGTGGGCGCGACGATGCCGACGATCTGACCGACGATGGCGATGATCATGCCGGTGCGGACGATAACCGTCGTATCAAACTTCTTGCACAGGCCGAAAGTGATGAAGCTCATGATGGCCATTGAATTTGATAAAACATGGCACCAGCGCTGCTATGGGGACACGCCGATGCCGGAAGACCTGTGTCTGGCCACGGAGTACCACTCGCGTGCGGCCATGACCATGACGATCTGGTGGATCCTGTCGGACATGCCGGTGTCCCCGGACTTCATCACGGACATGATCACCAAAATGCGCGACGCCGGCCTGAGCCACATGCTCTGCCAGCGCGACGGCAGCAGCCCTTATACCGCCAAGGCCGAGGGTGCCTGACCGTCCGTCCATAAAACAGATAACCAAACGCCCTCCGGACGGAAACCGTCCGGAGGGCTTGCGCATGGTATAAGAGGCATATGTTCTCCCGCCGCCCAAAAGCAGACGCCCCGGACTGCAAATGCAGTCCGGGGCGTCCAATATCAAAGGAAGGCATGTCTGCCGAAAAGACGGGATGGGAAGCGCGCGGCCGCCGTCGCGCAACGGAGGAAGAGGTACCATGAAAGATCGAAACGAAACCTCTGGGCCTGCACGCTTCTCATGAGGGGGTGTGTTCAGCATAAAACAAATTGCGCCACAAGAAAAGCCACGGAACCGCAATTCCGTGGCTTTTTGCCTCACTTATGCGTTTTTGTGGTCTGATGTGTGCTCCCACGCGTCACCGAGCTCCTTCCAACGACCCATGATGTCCTTCCACAGGTGCAGCGCCCACGGCGCGAACACCTCCGGCGGCGGGCAGTCCGGCCGGCTGAGCCAGCTCTGAATGATGTCCATGACCACATCCGACATTTTGCCGGACATGAATGCCTCGGTCTGCGGGTCGGGAAAGAGGTCGGAAAAGTCCGCCTGCAGGTACGGCCGCAGCCGGGCGCAGAGAAAGTCGTGGAACGAATTCTGCCCCGTGAACGTGAGCGCACGGGCATAAAACGCGCGGTCGGCATACAGATACGTGCACACGCGCACGAACAGATCAAACAGGCCCGGCTCATCGTCGCCGATGGCCTTCTGAAAGCCCTTGTCATAGATCCACGTGACGAGCTGGTACTTGTCCGTAAAGTGCCGGTAAAACGTGCGGCGGTTGACCTCCGCGGCCGCGCAGAGGTCGGTCACGGTGATGTCCGCAAAGTCGCGCCGGAGCATAAGCTCCTTGAGACTCTCGGCGAGCACTTTTTTCGTTGCGGATTCGCGCATGGCGGTCGTCTCCTTCCGGTATTTCTGCCGCCAGTATAGCGCACACATGGCAAAACTGCAACAGACCCTGCCGCGGATGCGGCAGGGCCTGCGCATAAGGAAAAAAGAAGGGAGGGGAAAGAATGATTACTTTGCGAACGTCTGCGCGAGCTCCTGAGTGACGCGCAGGTACGTCTCGATGTCCGCAACGGTGTGGCAGTGCAGCGGCGAGACGCGGATCGCACCCGTGAGGCCGACGGCCTCGACGATGCGCTTGGAATACACGCTGGTGTTGACGCGCTCAAAGGTCGTGACGCCGCGCTTCTGGTACTCCTCGACGCAGCGGGTCATGTCCAGCCCGTCGATGCCCATGGCAACGATCAGGTCGCGGTGCGTGAGATCCTCGGTGTCGACATACACGTGCACGCCGGGGATGTGGCGCAGGCCGGGCACGTTCTGCGTGCCCTCGAGCATGGTGTGTAGCAGCGCACGCTCCTGCAGGTGGATGTGCTCCATGCCGGTCACGAACAGCGTGCGGCGGTCGTCCGACTCGATGAAGTGGCCGCCGAGCCAGCAGACATAGTCCACCACGGCGCTCATGGCCGCGAAGTTGCCGGGCGTTGGCGAACCGAGCTCCCAGACGTCGGCCGGGCGCTGCAGAACCTTTCGGTGCGGCAGCTTGGCCACGCGGTCGGACACATAGCCGTAGCCCATGCCACGGGTGCCGAAGAATTTATAGGGTGCAAACGTCGCGCCGTCGACGCCGAGGGCATCCACATCGAGCACGGCATGCGGTGCGTGCTGCACGGCGTCGGTGACGATGTAAATGTCTGGATTGATCTCGCGCGCAGCCTTGACGATGCCGGCCATGTCCATGATGCTGCCGGTGATGTTGGACGCATACATGATGCTCAGCAGGCAGGTATCCGGCGAGACGACGCGGCGGATTTCCTCGATGTCGATGCCGCCGGTTTTCGGGTTCGCCTGCGCGACGCGAAATTCCTTGCCCGTCTTTTCGCAGTAATATTTCACCGCGTCATACGCCGACGGATGCTCGAGCACGGACGTGACCGCGCTCTTGCCGGGACAGTTTTCGAGGATCGCGCCGACAATCTGGAACATCGCCTGCGAGGCGGTCATCTCCGAGATGAGCGCGCCGCCCGATGCGCCGAAAACGATGTGCATAATGTCGTCGATGCCGTGCAGCTGCACTTTTTTGAGCGCGCGGGAACGATCGTGCAGCCGCTCCGGGCAGTCCGGGAACGCCTGGTACTTAGCCTGCGCCTCCACGGAAGCTTTCAAACGCAGGGAACCGCCGGAGTTTTCAAAAAACAGGCGCTGGCCAAATTCCGGATCCGCATCCACATAGAAAAAACGATCCTTGATCTCCGCCGACAGTGCAGGATCAAACAGCAGACCTTCGTTGAGATTTTGCATGGTTTTCTCCTTCCGAATGTAACAATCTATGCGGGCGCGGCGCGAAACGGCCGCGCCCGAAATCCTCAGGTTTCTTCCGCAGCCGGCTTCTCGGGCGCGGCGGCCGTGCCCTTTTCAAAGCGGCGGCCGATGCCGGTAATCGCACTGAGCAGGAACAGCAGGATCAGCAGCCAGCTCTGGAAGTTATACGGCACATAGTCGAGGAACGAGAACGACTCCGAGACAACGCCACTCGCGATCGCAAGGCTGACGGCGTTGAGACCGACGGGGTTGTACGGCACGATGCCGGCAAGGCCGGTGGAGATGCCGTCCATGAGGTTCGAGCCGCGGGTGCGCTCGATGTTGTGCGTCTGCAGGAGCTTGCGCACGACCGGGCCGACGAACAGGATCGAGATGGACGCGGCGCCGATGGCCACGCTGCCGATGACGCTCAGCAGGATGGTGACGAGCTCGGCCTGACGTGGGGTCTTACTGGCGTTGTTGAGCTTTTCGAGCAGCATGTCAAACACGCCGCTGCGCTTGAGCATCTCGAGCAGCGCAAACATGAAGAAGCTAAAGCAGATGACATTGAGCATGCCGGTCAGGCCGGCGCCGATTGGGCCGGTGGCCGAAAACAGCGTCGGCACGTCGAGGAAGCCGAACACCAGGCACAGCACAAAGCCGACCAGATCGCAGACGATGAGCGTGCTGATGAGGTTCCAGCCGCGGAGCATCAGGATAATCATGATGACCGGGATGACGAGCATGACGAGCGTCTTGGCATAGGCGGGGTCAATGACGTCCGGCAGCGTGACGGATGTGGACGTCTTGATGCCGACGATGATAAACAGCACGGCAGAAATCACGCCGGCGATCAGCGAATACGGCAGACGGGTGCGCACGACGTCGCGCACTTCCGCATCCTGCGTGAGGGCGGAGGCAATGGTCGTGTCGGAAATGGGGGCGAGGTTATCGCCGAAGATCGCGCCGCTGACGATGGCGCCGACCACGACGGAGGGATTCGCGCCGACGGTCGCCGCGACGGGCAGCAGCACCGGCAGCACAGCGACGATGGCGCCGTTGGACGTGCCGCAGGCCGTCGAGATCAGCAGGCAGACGAGAAACGCCACCAGCGGCAGGAAGCCGGCACTCAGGCCGAGCTTCATCACGAGCCAGGTCAGGCCCTGAATGAGGCCGCTCTGGCGCAGCTCCTGCGACAGGATGCCGGCCAGCAGGAACGCGAAGATGATGACACACAGGGTATCGTTTTTCAGGCCGTCCACGACTGCCTGTTCAAACTCCTTTTTGTTTTTTGCCAGCAGGAACGCCACGCACAGTCCGGCGAAACCTGCCATGCAGAACAACACCAGGGACACTTTCTTCATCGCGGCGATCACGATCATGAGGCACATGAAGACCAGCAGCGGCGCACACGCGCCGAGCGTGCCCCCGTAAAATTGCATACGTTTGTTTTTCTCCATTGTGAGGTCCTCCTCTCAAATAATCCAACACCGGTATTGTTGTATGCGGTATTTTTAGCTCTTTTATGCGTAAAAGTCAATTGAATTTTCAATGTTTTTCATGCACTATTGCATTTTCTACAATTTATACAGTATAATGTTGTTGCTGCTGCAACATTCGTTGCGGCACTGCTCACAATCCCTAGAAAAAGGATGGTGTTCCCATGAGCGGTAAACTGGAACAGCGCATTCAAAGCGCGCATTTGACGCGGACGGAAAAGGTCATCGCGGATTATTTTCTCGAGCACAGCGGCTCGCTATATTTTTTAACGGCCAAGGACATCGCGCTTGCGCTCGGCGTGAGCGACACCTCGGTCATCCGCCTGTGCCGCACACTGGGCTACCGCGGCTTCCGTGAGCTGCAGGAGAGTTTGCGCAGCGAGCTCTCACAGGTCATCGAGCGTGAAAAATACGTCATCCCGCAGCATCAGGTGCCGGACAAATTGCAAAAGTATCAGGACCTGAGCTCGTTTCAGTGCCTGCAGTTCGCCGTAGACTGTCTGCAGGAGACTTACCGCAAGAACGACCCGGAAAAATACGGGCAGATCGTGCGCATTCTGCTCGAGAGTGAGCACATTTTTGTCTCCGGCTTCCGCGGTCTGGCGGGGCCGGCGCGGCACCTGGGCGTGCTGCTGTCGCAGTATACCCGGCACGTGGAGTATTTCTGCGACGCAGACACCCGCTGCGTGGAAAAGCTGCTCGACTACGGCCCGCACGACTGCGTGATCCTGCTCGGTGCCGAGCGCTACTCGCGCATGACTTGCGTGCTGGCCGACATGGCGCATAACGCCGGCTGCCGGCTGATCGTCATCACGGACAAGCTCACCGCGCCCTTCGCCGGCGACGCGGACGTCGTGCTGCTCGCCGACCTCTCCAGCCCCACACCCACAAACTCCTACATCGGTGTGAACTTCCTCATCGAGGTCATCGCCTTTGAGTTCAGCCGCACGCTCGGCGTGTATCCGCAGCAGCGGCTGTCCCGGCTGGACGCTTACCTGTCCGAGCTGCAGCTGTACTGACCGGTGGCCAAAAAGCATTGCATTTGCGGATATTTTTCGTTATAATACAGGCAATCTGAAATTGGGAGGCCATGCCATGCATCCGCGCAACCTGCACCTGTATTTCTTCAGCCCCACGGGCGGCACGCAGCATGTCGCCGGGCTCTTCGCAGAAAACCTGAACGCCGCCGATGCCTGCACCGACATCACCGTGCACGTCGAGGCAAAGACGTTTTCTGCCGATGACTGTCTGCTCGTGTTCTTCCCGGTCTACGGCGGCCGCGTACCCGGGCCGTGCCTCGCGCGCGTGCGTGCCCTGCGCGGGACGGACACCCCGGCCGTGCTTGTAGCCGTATTCGGCAACCGCGCCGTGGACGACGCCCTGCTCGAAATGCGCGACACGCTCGCCCCGCTGGGCTTTCGCGTGATCGCGGCGGCGGAGGTCATTGCGCCGCACTCGGTCAATACCGACATCGCCGCCGGCCGGCCGGACGCGTCCGACCGCGCAAAGATCGCAGAATTCTGCACGCAGCTGAAATCCCGCATCACCGCCGACGCCCCGGCCGAGATCACCGTGCCCGGCAACCCGAACTACCGCGCCTACAACGGCCTGCCGCTTAAGCCGACCGGCGGCCTGCGCTGCATCCGCTGCGGCTTGTGCGCGGACAACTGCCCCGCCGGTGCCATCCCGAAGGACGCGCCGCAGAAGGTGGACAAGGCCAAGTGCATCTCCTGTCTGCGCTGCATCCAGATCTGCCCGCAGTCCGGGCGCAGCGTGCCGTTGCCGCTGCGGCTGGCCGCAGCCGCCACGGTGAAAAAATACTGCACCGGACGCAAGGAACCAAAATTCTATCTATAATGTAAAAATCCGCCCCGGAAGCGATCTGCTTCCGGGGCGGCGCTTTCTTGTCTTGTTGTCAGGCTTCGGCGTCGTCCGCCGTGTCGAGCCCCGCGAAGAAGGCATCAAACGGACAGCCGTAGAGCTTTTTGAGCGCGAGCAGCACGCTCACGCGCACATTGCGCTCGCCCGCTTCGTATTTGGCATAGGTCGTGCGGCCAATGTCGCAGCCGCGGCGCTGCAGTTCGGCGCACAGCTTCTCCTGCGAGAGTCCGCTGGCATTGCGCAGGCGGCGCAAGTTGTCGCCAAGATTGCGGTCCCGCCGTAATTTCTGCTCCATTTTCTCACCACCGCACAGCATTTTCTGACCAATATGGGCACAGCTGCCCTTATTTTATGCGGCAGCCGCCGCAAAAGCTGTCCGCAATACTGGTCAGAAAAAAGGTATGTCCCTCACCCCTTCGGCCCGCGTCCGAGGGCGCTTTTGAGCGCGTTGCGCAGCGGGTTCGACCCCGGCGCGCCTTTTTCACAGGCGGGGTAACCGCAATCTGCAAGCACGCGGCGCAGCGCCGCCTCGGTGACGATCTGTGGGTCATAGCGCACGGTCAGCTCCGCGCGCCAGAACGACACCGCCGCGTCGAGCACGCCGCGCGTGTGCAGCAGGTCGTCCACGATCCACTCCGGACACTGGCGGCAGTAGATGCCGCGGACATGCGTCGTCAGAACCTTTTCTTCCATGGGAAACGTCTCTCCTTTTTGCCGGTGTCCTTAAGCCGCAGCGAATGCATGAGCACGCCGATCGAGCTGGCCGACATGGCCGTAGCGCAGATGGACGGATGCAGCACGCCAAGCGCCGCGACCGGGATGCTGACGAGGTTATAAAACAGCGCCCACGTCAGGTTCTGGCGGATGGTGCGGATGGTCGCGCGCGAGATGTCAAACAGCTCCGGCAGCTTCTCGAGGTTGCCGGACGGCAGCAGGATGCCCGCTGACTCGATGGCGATGTCCGATCCGCCGCCCATGGCGACCGCGCAGTCCGCCACGGCGAGCGCCGGCGTGTCATTGATGCCGTCACCGACCATGCAGACCGTTTTCCCCTGCGCGCGCAGGCGCTCGATGGCGGCAGCCTTCTCGTCCGGCCGCGCCTCGGAGAGCGCGTGGTCGATGCCGACCTCGGCAGCAATGGCCTCGGCCGTGCGGGCGTGGTCGCCCGTCATCATCCAGACCTCCTTGCCCGCCGCCTTGAGCTGCGCGACGACGGCGGCCGCCTCGGTCTTGCGCGTGTCAGCGATGCCGAGCGTGCCGAGCACAATGCCGTCACGTGCGACACACAGCTCCGTCTTGGCCTGCGCGCGCAGATCCGGCAGCGCGGCGAGCGGGGCCGTGTCGATACCCAGCTCATTGAGCCACGTCCGGCTGCCGCAGACGACAGCCGCGCCCGCGACCGTGCCGCGCACGCCGCGGCCGAGTTCATAGGAAAAGTCCTCCGCCTGCGGCAGCGGCGCGTCGGACTGCTGCTGCGCATACGCCGTGACGGCGCGCGCCAGCGGGTGGTCCGAGCACTGCTCGAGCGCGGCGGCGAGCCGCACGAGCGTCTCCGGCTGCACGGTGCCGCACGGGCAGACGTCCGTGAGCGCAGGCGCGCTGTTTGTGAGCGTGCCAGTCTTGTCAAAGACAACGCAGTCAGCCTTGTAGGCGTTTTCGAGCTCCGCGCCGCTCTTGAAGAGAATGCCGTGCTCCGCCGCGCGGCCAGAACCGACCATGAGCCCCGTCGGTGTGGCGAGGCCGAGCGCGCACGGACACGCGACCGAGAGCACATCGCAGCAGGTGAGCAGCGCGCGCTCGAGATTGCGCGGCACGATGCGCCGGTACCAGACGAGGAACGTCAGCGCCGCCGCACCGATGACACCCGGCACGAACCAGCGCGCAACCTTGTCGGCAAAGCGCTGCACAGGCGCTTTTTCACACTGGGCCTGCCGCACGGTCTGAATGATCTGCGCAAGCACGGACGCCTTGCCCAGCGCCTCGGCCGAAACGATGGCAGAGCCCGAGCGGTTGAGGCTGCCGCCGATCACTTTGTCGCCGGACACCTTATCCACCGGCATACTCTCGCCGGTGAGCATGGACTCATCGACCGCACACCGGCCGCTGATGATCGTGCCGTCGACCGGCACGCGCTCGCCGGGGCGGATGCGTACCCGGTCGTGCTCCGCGATCTGGTCGACCGGCAGCTCAACAAACGTGTCCCCGCGCTGGACCACGGCTGTGCGCGGCTGCAGATGCATGAGTCTGCGGATGGCGGAGTTGGCCTCCCCGGCCGCGACCTGCTCCATGTACTTGCCGAAGAGGATGAGCGAGAGCAGCACCCCGTCGGACGCAAAGTAGAGCTTGTAGCTCGTGCGCGGCGTGAACGTTACGTAAGCGCTGTAGAGATAGATGAGCGTGGACGAGAGCGAGACGAGGAAATCCATGCCGAACGTGCGGTTGCGCGCTCCCCTCCACGCACTCTTGTAAAAATACCGCCCGGGGCCAAACTGCAGCGCCGTTCCGGCCAGGAACTGCAGCTTCGGGTGCATCTCGAGCATGAGAGGCGCCGTACAGCAGGCCGAGGTCACGAGCGTTTTGAGCAGGTCCATGCGCTTTTCGAGCTCCTGATCCGCGTCGCCGCCGCGCAGCTCGCCGCGCGTGACGGCGCAGCCCGCGTCCGCGCAGGCAGCGGCAAGGTCGCGCCCGTCTACGCCGATGGGCCAGAGGTACGCCGTGAGCGTGCCGTCCGCCTGCACTGCCGCATCCTTGACGCCGAACACCGCGCGCAGCGCATCCACCGCCGCAGCGGCCTTTTCCGCGTCTGCATCTGCCGGAAGCAGATCCTGCTCTTCGACCGGCACGCGAAAGCCCGCACGTTTGACCCGCGCCGCGATTGCGGCGAGATCGGTCACGCCCTCGTCGTAGGTGATGAGCGCCGAGGCGGCGGTGTAGTTCACCGCCGCGCGCTGCACGCCGGGCAGCTTTTCCAGCGCACGGTCCAGCCGTGCCACGCACGCGGCGCACTCCATATCCAGAATTCTCAGCGAAATGTCTTTCATTTGCTTCGCCCCCAAGTCAAAAGGGAGCGCACGGCCGGCGCTCCCTCTCCATAAAATCAGGCCTCCTCGCCCGCTTCCAGCAGGTTCTGCTTGAATTCCCTGCGCTTTTTGATTGCCGTCATGCACGCCGGGATGGCCACGGCGGGCAGGTCGAGCAGCAGCGCCCAGTCGATCCAGTCGATGCCCTTGATGAACTGGCCCTCGTGCCACACGCCCTTGGCGAGCTTGAAGTAGTTGTAGTTCCAGGCGCCCCAAATGTCCGTCGTGGGCTTGAACAGGTGCACCTTCAAAAACGCCGCACTCGTGACGATGCCGTTGGCGGCGACGGTCAGGAACGAGGACGTGCGCTTATTTTTCAGCAAAAACTCCGCCACGGTGGGCAAAACGTACACGGCCAGGTTGATGACCCAGAGCTGCAGCGGGATCTTATAGTGCCAGCGGATGGCCTGACGGATGTGGTCGGCGTCGTGCAGCAGAGCTGCGCCGAGGATGGCCAGGTTCCATTTTTCCAGTACGGCGGCGGTCTCGTCGTCGAGGCGGGTATCCAGGAATTTCGCTTCGTCTTTCACGGACTGTGTCATGGTATTTCCTCCCCTTGATCGAATCAATATGTACCCAGATTTTTATTTACCATCTGGTCAACAAAAAAGTAGCACATCCCGCCCGGAATGTCAAGACGCTGACAGAGAAAACCGGAAATGTTCTTTGTGCCGCCGAAAACGAGCAAGGGCTCCGGTTTTCCGGAGCCCTTGCTCAATGCCGCTGCTATCAACTGTGGCAGCCGTGTTCACCGCAGCCGTGCTCGCCGCAGGTGTGGCCCGCGCCGTGCGCGTGGTCGTGATGATCGCAGCGCGCCTCGGGGTCATAGCCGAGCGAGCCGTCGAGCAGCGCCTGCACCGCCGCGTCCGCGCTGCCGCTCACGCCGCCGTAAAACCGGATGCCGGCCTCCGTGAGCGCCGACTGCGCACCGCCGCCAATGCCGCCGCAAATGACCGCATCTGCGTGATGCGCCGCGAGGAAACCCGCCAGCGCGCCGTGGCCGCTGCCGTTCGTGGACACGACGGCCGTCGCCGTGACAGCGCCGCCGTCGACGTCATAAAACTTAAACGCCTCCGAGCGGCCAAAGTGCTGAAAAATGTTTCCGTTTTCATAAGGGATCGCAATACGCATATAAAATTAGCTCCTCTCTGCTATTTTTTCTGGATTTACGACTGGGTCGGGTGCAGCCTTGAGCATGAGCGTGACGGCGTAGTCACCGCCCGGCTCCAGTTCGTGCCGGAAGCTGCCGTCATACTTCTGCGCCAGGCCGCCCAGCACGCGAAAGCCCACGCCGCGCTCCAGCTCCGGAATGCGCCGCGGCTTTGCCGCTGCAGGCTCACCGCGCACCGGGTTGCGCTCGTGAATGACGAGGTACCCCTTCGCGAGATACGCCTGCAAGCGGATCTGCGCGCTGGGCACGCCCTCGCAGGCTTCCAGGGCATTGTCAAGTATGTTGCCGAAGGCGACGATCAGGTCCGTGTTGGACACCGGCAGCTCCACCGGCAGCGACACGTCCGCCTGCACCGGCACGCCTTTCGCCTCCGCGTCCTGTATGCGGCTGTACAGGAACGCATCCACGACTGGGTTTTTGCATTTGCCGAGCCGGGAAATGTACGTCTGCATCGGCAGCAGCTGCTCGGAGTATTCCGATGCCGCCTGCAGATTGCCCTCCTGCAGGAGGGCGTGGATGGTATTTAAGTGGTGGGAAATGTCATGCCGCATGGCGCGGATCTGCTCGTACTGTTCGGTCAGGTCACTATAGTGCGCGAGCTGTGCGTCGAGCTGCTTTTCGAGCAGCTGGTTTTCCACCTCGAGCTGCACGCGCTGCTCCGTATGCACCATGGTACGGTAGAGCAGAATGTCCGAGACCAGAAACAACACCGACACGGTCAGCTGCATGGGGATATACTCATAGTGCGGCGGCGTAAACATCAGTGTCACGAGCGAGGCCTCGCAGACCATCTGTGTGATCGGAAACGCCGAAAAGATCAGCAGCTGCTTACCGGAGAGGTTGTTTTTCAAGCGCGTGAACAGCAGACTGAGCAGCCCCAGCCCCAGTGCCAGCACCGGCAAAAACGTCACACCGTAGATCAGCGCGCGCGGGTCGGCCCAGACCGACAGCTTGTCGCTCGGCTGAAGGTCGATCATCAGCGGCGTAAACATCAGCTCCATCAGCAGAGAGACGGCCAGCTCCGCCGCGACCGCAAGCATCTTGCGCCCGGCCCGGCCGCGAAAGAGCAAAAACGCCATCGCGAGCGAGCACAGTGGGAACATCAGCGTGCGCACCTGCCCCGCGTTGGTGAGCAGCAGGGTCGCCGCCATATACACAGCCCCGATGGCTGCGGCAAGCACCGCCGTCAGCCAGGTCGAAAAGCGCGGCCCGTCGAGCACGCGCCACAAAAACGCCGCCCACAGGGCGATGGCGCAAGCGTTAAAAAACAGGTCAGCCACATAACCGTTATAAGTCATCACATGCGCCCTCCGATCCCGTCGCCGCAGGCTTGGCGGCGCGCAGCATAAGCGTGACGGCGTAGTCACCGCCCGGCTCCAGTTCGTGCCGGAAGCTGCCGTCATACTTCTGCGCCAGGCCGCTCAGCACGCGAAAGCCCATGCCGCGCTCCAGCTCCGGAATGCGCCGCGGCTTTGCCGCTGCAGGCTCACCGCGCACCGGGTTGCGCTCGTGAATGACGAGGTACCCCTTCGCGAGATACGCCTGCAAGCGGATCTGCGCGCTGGGCACGCCCTCGCAGGCTTCCAGGGCATTGTCAAGTATGTTGCCGAAGGCGACGATCAGGTCCGTGTTGGACACCGGCAGCTCCACCGGCAGCGACACGTCCGCTTGCACCGGTATGCCCTTTGCCTCCGCGTCCTGCATGCGGCTGTACAAAAATGCGTCCACGACCGGGTTCTGACACTTGCCGAGCCGGGAGATATACGTCTGCATCGGCAGCAGCTGCTCGGAATATTCTGAGGCCGCTTTCAGATTGCCCGCCTGCAGGAGGGCGTTGATGGTGTTGAGATGATGGGAAATATCGTGCCGCATGGCGCGGATCTGCTCGTACTGTTCGGTCAGGTCACTATAGTGCGCGAGCTGTGCGTCGAGCTGCTTTTCGAGCAGCTGGTTTTCCACCTCGAGCTGCACGCGCTGCTCCGTATGCACCATGGTACGGTAGAGCAGAATGTCCGAGACCAGAAACAGCGCCATCACAACCAGCAGCGCCGGCGCATATTCATACCGCGGCGGATAGACGATCAGCGCCTGAAGCGAGGCGGCACAGATGATCTGCGTGATCGGAAACGCCGAAAAGATCAGCAGCTGCTTGCCGGAGAGGTTATTTTTCGAGCGCGTCAGCGGCAGACTGAACACCAGCAGCACCAATGCCAGAAGCAGCACATAGACTGCGCCGTAAACGATCGCGCGCGGGTCGGCCCAGACGGAGTACTGCGCATCGATCTCCAGATCCGACACGTGAACCGTCACGGCCGAAAACAACATCTCCAACAAGACCGAGCCGAGCAGATCCACGGCGACCGCAAGCAGCTTGCGCAGCGGCTTGCCGTAAAACAGCACAAACGCCAGCGCGAGTGGCCCGGTCGGGAACAGCAGTAGACGCTGCACGCTGCCGGCCGTTGTCAGCGTGAGGACCGGGACCAGGTAAGCCGCGGAGATCCCCAGCGTGAGCAGCGCCGTGACCCACCACGAAAAACGCGGCCCGTCGAGCACGCGCCACAAAAACACGCACCAGACCGCCATCACGCACGTGTTGAAAACAAAGTCCGCAAGAAAACCGTTATACACCATGCCGTGCGCCCTCCGCGGCAAGATCTCCGTCGTCCTGCGCATCGATCTGCGCGGCCCGGCCGGCCAGCAGCCGGAAAAACGCCGCCCTGGCCGCGTCCCGGTGCGAGCGGCTGATGGGAATGAGCATGCCGCCGTTGAGGCGGAAATTGTCGCGCTCCATGGACGCGATCATCTGTTCATTGACCCAGAAGCTCTTATGGCAGTGGATGAAGTGATCCTCCGCCTGTCCGCTCTCGAGCAGCTCCCGCGGATCCTGCGTGGTCTCCAGATCCCCGCCGGTCATGTGGATGACCGTTCGGTGCAGAAAGCGCTCGAGACACAGCACCCGGTCAAGCGCGATACGCTGCACGGACGCGCCGCGCCGGACGGTCAGCGCCTTATCGGATGCCAGCGCCGTCAGCGCCTTGCGCAGCGCGACCGGCAGCCGCGCCGCCATGTCCGGCTTGAGCACATAGTAGACGTGCTCCGCCTCGTAGGCGTCCATGAGGTAGCCGGTATAGCTGGAGAGGAAAATGATCCGGCACGCCGGAACGCTGCGGTTGATCTGCTTGGCCAGCGCGATTCCGTCTGCGTCCGCCAGACGGATGTCCAGCACGGCGATATCCGGCCGGTAGTCCGTCTCCCCGATCGCAGACAGCGCCGCGCCCGCGGTTTGAAATGTCTGAATGGCATGCGGCATCTCCCCGAACGCGTCGTGCAGGATCTGCACGGTCCGGTCGAGAAATACCGCCTCATCATCGCACACCGCCACTTGAAACATAGCCCGGTGGTCTCCTTTTCCTCCTGCCCGTGATTATCCACGGCTGGCATTTAGGATATTGTATACCAGACGCAGGAAAGTTTCAAGTATTTCAAGCGTGTGTGAAAGGCGGGCACGGGCCGCATTCCGGTACCCGCGTGCGCCGTTACAGAACTTTCTTGTTCTCGGCGCCCGGCGTCGTGACGATGACGGTCTCCGGCGTGATGACCAGCGCGCCCTTCGCCGTGGCCGCGCCCTGAAACATCTGCTCGACCATGGCCTTGAACATGGCCACGACCGGCCCGTCCGAGACGTGCTCGGCCGTTCCCCGGATCTGGTAGCCCTCAAGTGTCTTGGCGTCGTACACGGAGATTGCGATGCGGCCGCCATTCGCGGCAAGGTTGCGCAGCGTCGTGCCCAGGAACACGTCGCCGACGACGAGCTTGCCGTCGTCTGTCACGTCCTTGAACGCGACCAGCACCACATTCGGCACACCGGCGCTGCAGGTGGCCAGGTCCCACATGTTTTCCTTGAGCAGTTTTTTGACATTTTCGTTGAGCATGATGCGTTCCTCCTTATGGTTTTTGAGCTTGCCTTCATGATAGCAAGCCGCACGGCGGGAACAAGATATCCGCAAATTTATGAGCGACTCATAAATTTCATAGCGCGGCTTGACACCGGCGCGCGGATGGATTAAGGTGGACGAAAAACGGCACGGCCGCGGCCGTGCCTCCGGAAGGAGTCATCACCATGTCTTACGGCCGGATCGGCGTGATCGGCGCCATGGATTCGGAGCTCGCCGCGCTCATAGCGGCGCTTGCGCAGCCCGCACAGGAGACCGTGCAGGGGCTGATTTTTCACACGGGCCGTCTGGGCGCACGGGAGGTCGTGCTCGTCCGGTGCGGCATCGGCAAGGTCAGCGCGGCACGCTGCACGCAGGTGCTCATCGACCGGTTCGCACCCGGCGCGGTCATCAACACCGGCATCGCGGGCGGACTGGCTGGCGGCCTCGCCGTCGGTGACATCGTGGTGGCTGACGGGCTGGTGCAGCATGATTTTGACGCCGCGCCCATCGGCTTCGTGCGCGGCTGCGTGTGTATGGGCGACCCCGGCGCGCCAACGGTGTTCGCGCCCGATGCGGCGCTGTCTGCCCTGCTGGCGCAGACAGCCGGCAATGCGATCGGCGCGCAGCGGGTGCACCGCGGCCTGATCGCCACGGGCGACCAGTTCATCTCCGGTGCGGCGGCGAAGGCGGCCATCCGCCGCGCGTTCCCGGCCGCCATGGCGGCGGAGATGGAGGGCGGCGCAGTCGCGCAGGCGGCGAGCATGAGCGGCGTGCCGTTTGCCGTGGTGCACGCGATCTCAGATCTCGCCGACGGCACGGCCGCTGCATCGTTCGAGCAGTTTGAGCAGCATGCGGCCGACGTTTCGGCCGCGGCCGTCCTGCAGGCGCTCGCAGAGCCGGACGAACGGCGCTGAAGCGGCAAAAAGCCTCGCAGAGTTTCGCCGCAGCAGCAGACTGCACCCCCCTTTGCCGGAAAATGCCCGGTGTTCGTAAGGCAGCGAACAGCCGCAGCAGTTTGCACTGCTGTGGCTGTTCTTGTAGTTTATCCGACTATATGATACTATGGAGCCGAACAGATCTGCAAATCGGAATTTGTGGAGAGATTTCCTGAGTTTTCCTTATTTTACAGGCTTTTTAGCCCCTTAGATAGTGAAATGATATGTATTTTCCCTTATTTTTACCCTTGTGAGGAATCCGCAAGGGAAATAAGGGAAATTTTTATTTAAGCGTTGCTCGCTACTTTATCAAGAAGTCTTGCGGAATCCCGTTTTGCTTTTCTTGTTGAGTGAGCGTAAATATTCATTGT
>ENA-UEQN01000389-UEQN01000389.1-human-gut-metagenome-genome-assembly--contig:-NODE-389-length-41371-cov-22.215213_pt1 | contig 41371 bp, 29 predicted proteins | sample MGYA00242940_ERZ507944 | MGnify/ENA primary metagenome ERZ507944 (study PRJEB26167, sample SAMN06115449) | human gut metagenome | host: Homo sapiens | place: China:Fujian | collected 2015-08-20... | reverse complement strand
AAAAGCTCGCTCCGCTGGTGCTTTCTTTTCTCACGTTGTTTAATTTACAAGGTGCACGTCCCTCAAGCGGAACAGTCGCTATTATATCAGGCTCAGTTTCGTTTGTCAAGTACTTTTTTCAAATCTTTTTCAGATTTTTCTTTCAGAACCTCTCAGTTTTTCAAGCCCTCGACTCATTCACTTCATCGCCGTCAAACAGCTTTATTAGGATACCAAAACATGCCTGAAATGTCAAGCATTTTTTTCGAGTTTTTTCGAGTTTTTTGTCAGAAGCACTTTTTGCATGATTTTTCGCACAATATCCAGTGTTTTTTCCAGCTTTGCTTTACTATAATACAATATCATACCAAGCTTTGAGGTGATTTACTTGCGGTTCTGGAAAATGAACGGTGCCGGCAATGACTTTATCATTATAAATAATATGGTAGAGCATCTTCCCGAAACCTGCTTTCCCACTTTGGCCCGCACTCTGTGCGAACGCCATCTGTCCATTGGGGCCGACGGTCTGATGATCGTAGATGCCCCGCTTCAGGGCGGTGACTATCGGATGCTGTTTTTCAATTCTGACGGCAGCCTCGGTGAAATGTGCGGCAACGGCGCCCGTTGCATTTGCCGCTACGGCTACGAAAATGGTCTGGCCGGCGAGATCCAGCGTGTAGAAACCACCGCCGGTTTGGTGACAGGCCACCGCATCGACCAGCGTCTCTATCGGATTCGTCTGAATGATCCCACCACGGTCCGTTTGGATGCACCTGTGGTGATCGACGGCGTTCGCTATGAATGTTCCTATTTAGAATTAGGAGATCCCGGACTCCCCCACGCTGTGGTCCCGTATCCCAATTTGGCGCAGGCCGATGAAAACGCGCTGCGTGAATTGGGACGCAAGATCCGCTTCTATCCGGAATTCCCCAAGGGCGCTAACGTCAACTTCTGCGAGCTCACCGGTGAGGACGAGGTCTTTGAGCGCACCTTCGAGCGGGGTGTGGAGGACTTCACCTATGCCTGCGGCACGGGAACCGGCTGCGTTGTCACCGCCCTGACCCTGATGGGTAAAGTCAGCGGCAGGCAGGTCCGAGTCAATATGACCGGCGGCCAGCTCATTGTAGACGTAGATCTCCAGGGAAGCACCGTCCAAAACCTCTATCTCACAGGTCCCACCAATATTGTTTGCAAGGGCGAGGTCACGGATGAGGAGCTTTCTCTGAACTGATAAATTGCACCAACATATCTGTTATTCAAACCAAAAGGAGTGTGTTTTATGGATAAGAAATCTGTCGCAAAAAACTACCGCTTTCTGGCGATCCTGCTGAGCTGCATGGTCGCCGGCGCTTTGCTGGGCTGGTTCAGGCCCAAGTGGGGACACAACATCGCCTTCCTGGGCACCGTATTCATCAACATGATGTTCTGTGTGGTGGTGCCTCTGGTCTTTGCTTCCATCGCCGGTTCCGTTGCCAATATGGAAAGCCGTCAGCGGGCGGGCAAGATCATGGGCGTCACCGTTGGCACCTTCGTCATCACCGGCGCCATCGCAGCTGTGCTCATGTTCGTGCTGATGAAGCTGTTCCCCCCAGTGCTGACTCCCTGGGCAGATATGGTGGCTGAGGAGATCGGCGAACACGCCTCCTTCACGGAGATGATCGTCAACTTCTTCACCTCCTCTGACTTTGTGGGCCTGCTGAGCCGCCGGGCCATGCTGCCTCTCATCGTGTTCTCTATCCTGTTCGGCTTCTCCGTCCAGATGACCGGCGGCAAGGATTCCAGCATCGGCAAGTGGCTGGCCGGCCTTTCCGACGTGATGATGAAGTTCGTCCAGATCATCACCTACTATGCCCCTATCGCGTTCTTCGCCATCTTCGCTGATCTGGTAGCCACCTACGGCTCTGAGGTCGCCAAGGGCTACGGCCGCGCCCTGCTGGTCTACTATCCCCTGTGCTTCATCTATATCTTCACAGCCTTCCCCCTGTTCGCGTGGTTCGGCGGCGGCAAGGGTGCCGTGGGCATCATGTTCAAGCACATTGCCCGCCCTGCCGTTGTTTCTCTGGGCACCTGCTCCTCCGTGGCAACCATCCCCACCAACATGGAGGAAGCCGTAGAGACCGGTGTCAGCAAGGATATCGCCGGTATGGTGCTGCCCCTGGGCGCTACCATGCACATGGATGGCTCCTGCTTCTCCTGCGTGCTGAAGATCGCCTTCGTGCTGGGCGTGTTCGGTGAGCAGCTCTCCTGGTCCCGTCTGCCCTTCATCGTTCTGGTGGCTGTCCTGTCCTCTGTTGGTATGAGCGGCGTTCCCGGCGGCGGCTACATCGGCGAGTACATCATCTGCTCCATCTTCTTCCCCACGCAGATGGAACTGGCCTTCCCCATTCTGGTGGCTATCGGCAATCTGGTGGACCCTCCCGCTACCATGATCAACTCCGCCGGCGACTATGTGGTCAGCTACATCGTCTCCCGCTTCGTGGAAGGCAAGGATTGGCTCCAGAAGCAGCTTAACAACGCCTGATCGGTTTCCATATCAGATAACAATCCGTCCCATCGGCTAAGACCGATGGGACGGATTTTACGATCTCTTCCTACGTTTGATTGCACCCTACACCCAATCCCCCCTTGAATACACCGGGCTTAGCGCTGTCGGAAATGCAAAAACGCAGCATAGTCGGACCGGTCAGCATAGGTGCTTCGCTTCCCGCTCCCCGGAGTGCAGAGGCTCTCCTATATTGCCCACGCCCCTCCTTCCACCGTACCAGCTGCTTCTTGCCGTATATGCGGGTATTATATGCAAAAACGCAGCCCTCACGATGAATCGTGAGGGCTGCCGTTCTATTTTGGGTTTTGGTTTGGCCGTTCTCAGCCGATTTACTGAGCTGCGGACTCGTCGCCCATGCCCATATCCTCCATGCCGAAATCATCGTCGGAGGGAACATCGGTCTCGTCTGCCGCCACCTCGTCCGGAGAGGGGATAAACTCGCTGAGGTACGCCTCTTCGGGGAGTCCCGCCAGGAAACCGGGCAGGTTGATGATCACATTGTCCATCTTCCGGGGAACAGGGATATTATAGGCATAAACCTCTTCCGTTCCGCCCTTCTGCTGGGTGATCTCCAGCGTCACGGTCAGCATCTGGCCGATGCAGGTAGCAACGCCGCGCTCCTTGTCGTAGAGCTTGGCTACCTGCTGACCGTCCACATACACCACCGTCTTATAGGCAGGCTTGTAGGTCTGGCCGTCATATTCCAGGGTCTTGCTGTCCAGATAGATCGTATGCCCGCGGCCAATGATGGTCATGGTATAGCCGATCGCCACTAGAAGGACCACCGCTAAGATTTGAAAGAGAAGTCTCCGCTTTGCTTTCATTTCGATGCCTCCTCTTCCGCAGCCTGCTCGGCAGCCAACTGCTGGCCTGCCAGGCTCTTGTTCTTGCGCTTCTTGGACTCATACATGACCAAAGCCAGCGTAATGACCGCATAGGATACAAACACGCGGAAATACTCACCGATCATGGAGTCGCCGGTAATGGCAGCGCCGGTCTTGGGGGCCACAATGAACATGGTGTGGAACAGGATCACGCCCAAAAATACGTTGCCGATGCTCGCCCTATCCACAGAGGCACCGCCCACCAGCAGAGCCGCGATGGCGAACATACCGATCTGGGTATGAGCTGTATAGGTGGGGAAGTTACCTACGTTCTGTAGGTAGATGATCATGCCGAAGCCGGCGAACACCGTGGAGATCACCATAGAGATCACGCGGGTGCGCTCCACATTGATACCGGCATCCCGGGCCACTTCCATATCCTGACCCACAGCCCGCATATCCTGGCCCAGCTTGGTCTTACGGAACCAAACGATGAACAGGCAGGCCAGACCGATGATCAGCAGGGTCAGTACAGGGATCTTCACGCCGCCCACCTGAACAGCCAGCAGGTTGTCCAGACTCTGGCGCATGCTCAGCAGGCTCACGGTGTTGCGGATGCCGTAGCCGCGGGGAAGCTTCAGAGAATCATGAACGATGGGAATGATGGGGCCCATCATGAACAGCACCACAAACTGGTACACACCGTTCATGGTAAAGGAAATCATATAGCTGGTGATCATCTCCCGGCCCTTGGAGCGGTTCAGGATCTTGCCGATCATCACGCCCAATGCCACAGAAATGGGGATGGAAACGATAGCGGCCAGAATCATGCCGGGGATACCCCAAACCTGCCAGTCAGCGGCGAAGATCAGCCCGATCTCGCCGGCCATGGCGCCCAGCGTCATGCCGAAGTTCATGCCCATGCCTGCCATAACAGGGATCAGCAGGCTCAGGATCAAGAATGCGTTACGGCCCAAGCGGGTCATGACCTCATTCAGGAGGTAGGACCAGGAAAAGCCCGCCTGCGGGATGCAGTACGCACAGATCAGGATGAACATAATGGGGACGGTGTTGTTGCGGATGAACTGCAAAAGCTTCTGCCCGAAGCTCTGGCTGCCGGGTACATTCGTCTTTTTCATGCTCATTTCCCTCCTTCCGTCTTACGGGTCAGAGCGTAAACGATCATGCCGTTAGAGACGATGATCCGGATGACCTCGCTGATGTCCAGATGCACGATGGCGTTCATCACGGTGGGTGTCATGGTGACAAGGCCCTGATAAAGGATCGTGCCGATGATAACATTGGTAATGCTGGCCTTGTTCACGCTGGCGCCGCCGATCAGAATAGCCGCCACGGCGGGGAACGCCATGTTCAGGGGCGCCATATAGATCTGTACAAATCCGAAGCCCTGCTCATACAGCAGGATGCCCACAGCGCCCAGCCAAGTGGAAAGCACCACAGACAGCAGGCGGGTCTTGTCCACGCTGATACCGGCAGCCTTGGCGAAGGTGGGGTTGGAGCCCACAGCAGTCATGGCGGTACCGGTTTTAGTGTGCAGGAAGACCCACATCAGGAATGCCAGCAGAGCGAAGAACAGCAGGCTGCCGGTGGGGATCACCAGATTGATACCGAACCGGTTCAGGTCGATCTGCAAAAACTTTGCAAGGAACTGATCGTAAAAGCCCTCCAGAGAGATGGTGGTACGCAGACCCTTACCGGCAAAGCCCCAAACCATCGTTGGGCTCTTGTAGGGCAGCAGCAGCCACATCATGCACATAAAGGACACAGAGGAAAAGCCCACATAGGTAGCGACCATCATTTCGCCGCCCTTGATCTTATTGAGCATCCAGCCGTAGCCGCCGCCCAGCACCAGTGCAAAAGGCGTGGCGATGACAATGGCCATCAGGAAGCTCATGCCGCCGGTGAACCCGAATTCAATGGAAAGAGTCGCACCCAGCAGACCGGAGATAATGCCCAGAGGCAGGCCGAAGTTCAGGCCGCAGCCGGAGTGGATCATGGGGACCATGGCCAGCACCATAATGGCGTTCCAGCTGAAGCGGTTGATGACGTTGGTGATCTGCGTGGCAAAGTCCACGCCGGCCACCGGCGCCAGAATGAACATCAGCAGCAAAAAGCCGGTGATGATCAGGCGGGGCACGCCATAGCTGTTGACGAGCCGCCGCAGCTTGCTCTGCTCCGCAAGTGTATTTGTCGTGTTGTCCATACTTCCTCCTTATTTGACCTGGCTGACCATCAGCGCGCCGAACGTCTCGGAGGATTCGGTGGCCGGGAGGATGCCGACGATCCTGCCGCCAGAGACAATGGCGATCCGGTCGCAGGTGGTGCGCAGCTCCTCCAGCTCAGAGGAGATCATCACCACGGTAACGCCGTTTTCACGGTTAAATTTCTTCAGTGCGTCCAGCACCAGCGCCTTTGCGCCCACGTCGATACCGCGGGTAGGCTCCGAAACGAACAGGAACCGGGGCTGCAGGGCAAAGGCCTTGGCCAGACACACCTTCTGCTGGTTGCCTCCGGAAAGCTCTCTGGCCTTCTGCTTGGAGCTGGTGCACTTGATCTTCAGCTCGTCGATATACTCCTGCGTCACATCATGGATCGCCTTGGTATCGCGCCAGGTAATGGGTCCGTATTTCTTCAGGAACTTGTTCTGGATCTGCATGGCCGGGAAAGCAACGTTCCACTCCAGAGACTCGTCCAGCAGCAGGCCCACGCCCCGGCGATCCTCAGACACGAAGGCAAGCTGCGCGTCCAGGCACTTCCTGGGATCGTTCAGAGGGATGGGCTTGCCGTCAAATTCCACGGTGCCGCCAGCCTCATACAGGCCCATGACACCGTTGGGAATACCCAGCTTGCCCTGACCTGCCAGACCGCCGATACCGAGGATCTCGCCCTCCTTGACATCCAGATTCACATTCCGGACAATCTCGCCGGGCATATCCACCCACAGCTTACGGATGGACATGATCGTCCGGGCGTCGGAACAATCCCGAACCTCCCGGACCGCACTGAGGTCCACGCTGCGTCCCACCATGCACTTGGTGATCTCATCCACGCTGGTCTCGGAGGCAGGCGTGTCCTTTACCACCTTGCCATCCCGCATGATGACTACCTTGTCACACACGTTCAGGACTTCCTGAAGCCGGTGGGTGATGAAGATAACAGCGATGCCACGGGATGCCATGCCCCGGATGGAGTCCAGCAGAGCCGCGGCCTCCTTCTCCGTCAGAACGGCGGTAGGCTCGTCCAGGATCAGCAGCTTGAGCTGGTCCTTGCTCAGCTCACGGGCGATCTCGGTGAACTGCTTATGACCAACAGGCATGTCGCTGATGACCATGTTCTGGTCGATCTCCACGCCCATCTTGTCAATGGCCTCTGCGGCCTTGGTCTTCATTTTTTTATAATCGAGCGTATTCAGCCGGGGACCGAACACCTCGGAAATGACGTTCTTCTTTTGGGGCTCACGATTGAGCAGAATGTTTTCCGTGGCAGTAAAGCCGGGGATCAGAGAGAACTCCTGATGCACCATGCCGATACCGGCCTCCAGTGCGTCAAAGGGCGTATTAAAGGTGACTTTTTCACCGTTGATGAGGACGTCGCCGCCGTAGCCGCCGGTTTCCCGGATGACGTCCATACCGAACAGGATCTTCATCAGCGTGGATTTACCCGCGCCGTTTTCGCCTGCCAGGCCCAGAACCTCGCCGGCCTTCAGAGTGAAGTTGATGTCCGTCAGGACCTGGTTGCCGAAGAAGTCTTTTTTGATGCCGCGCATCTCCAACAGGGGAGCCGTATTACTTTCCATAAATGATACCCTACCTAATAAGAGGGGAGGAGGGTCGCCCCTCCTCCCCAGTTTTGAATGAGCGAGAAAAAACGCTGCTTATTTCACGGTGAAATACTTCTCGGGAACCTCAACTTCGGTGGAGCCCATGAACCAGCCGGGATCACCCATGATGTAGGTGTCCTGATACACCAAGAAGGTGTTGTCGGCCTTGACGCCGGTGGTGGCGTTGGTGTAGTTGGAGCCGTTCCAGGAAGCCTCGGGAGAGAACTCGTGGTAAGCCTTGGCGATATCGTCGATGTCGCACAGCTCGCTCTCGCCGTTGATGACATTCAGCGCGTGCTGGGCCAGACCAGCAGTGGTGGTGTAGCCGTAGGAGTAAGCCCAGGTGCCGAAGCGGCCAGCGCCGCCGGCCTCGCAGATCGCGTCCTCGACCTTGGCCAGGATCTTCTGGAAGTCGCCGGCCTCAGCGGTCAGGTCGATGCCCAGAGCGCCAGGATAGCCCATCAGAGGAGAGGGCAGGTCGGCCTCGATGAAGTAGCCGCCGTACTGCAGCAGCTGCTTGAGCAGAGGCTCGGTGTGAGCATCGTTGGTGCAGAAGTAAGCGGCCTTCTCGCCGTAGGTCTTGGACCACTCGGGGACCTTCTCCAGGATGTAAGCCTGCGCGCCGGCCACGCCGACGTCAGAGGTGGGATCGGGAGCGGTCTCCATTTCGAACTTCATGCCAAACTCCTCGCAGGCGGCCTTCATAACCGCGATACGACGGCTCATGGTCTCATAAGCCAGGTGACGGGGGAAGGAGATGTGCACGAAGGTGTCGCAGCCCAGCTCGTGAGCGGTGCGGATGATCAGATAGCCGCGGGCAACGAAGTCGTTGTTGCACACCAGGTCGGCAGCGGAGCCGATCTCGAGCAGATCCTCATGGGCCTCGCCGGCGATGCACAGGATGTCGGGGCGGATCTCCTTGATCTTACGGAACGCCTCGGTGGTGCCGGGGACGGACTGGTTGACGATGATGGCCTTCATGTCGGCGTCATCAGCCAGGTTCACGATGGTCTGGATGGTGGTCTCCAGCTCCTCGGTGAAGTTATCGGGATAGATGGCCAGCTTGACCATATCCTCACCGTACAGGGCCTGGAAAGCCTCGGCGCCGCGGCGGTCGTCCTCGGACTGAGAAACGGAGCCGGTCACGATGCCGATGTGGACGTTGCCCTCGGTTTTCGTGTCAGTGGCCTCAGAAGGAGTCTCGGTTTTGTTGCTGCCAGTGTTGGGGGTGGGGTTGCTCTTGCCGCAGGAAACCAGGGTCAGGGCCATGGTCAGGGCAAGCAGTGTGCTCAGCAATCTTTTCATACATGCCTCCAATTCGTTTTTTTGCAAGCATTTCACAAGAGACCTGCAAATAGTTGCTATATATGATACCTGAATCATTCGCATTTGTCAACAGAACAGAAGCAAAAAACTGATACTTTTTTCCGTATTACGGACACTTTTCATGAGAGTTATTCCTATTTCCCCTCCAGTTTTCTCGCTGAGCGCTCTATTCATTTTGGGGGATAAAGAATCTGATGCGCATATCAGCTACCCATTCATTTCTATCCATTTTCTTCCCGTGCAGCCCACAAAAGGCCATATTTTTCGAAAAAGTGAAAAAATGGAGCACCGGTCGATCCCGGTGCTCCATTTTTAAATTGTATACAGGCTTAGCCGATGCCGCCATAGATGGCGCCCAAGATCAGGGCCGCCAGAGAGGCTGCGCAATACACCCACTTGCCCAGAGGATAGAACCAGCCGCTGATGTCCTTCTTGCCGGCGGTGCGGCCCTCGTGGACAGCCGCCAGAGCAGTGTCCTTCTTCATGACCCAGAAGAACATGATACCGGCCAGCAGAGCGCCCAGCGGGCAGATGTAAATGGAGACAACGTCCATCCACTGAGAGGTCCAAGGCTGGATGCACAGGGCGATCACGCCGCCCACCGCGCCGATGATGACCACGGACAGCACACGGTTGGTGTGGAGCTTCTCCTGCAGGAAGGCCACGGGAGCCTCATACAGGTTCACGATGGAGCTGACGCCTGCGAACAGCACGCAGATGTAGAAGATCATACCCACGATCCGGCCGCCGGGCATGGCGTTGAACACATTGACCAGATAGACGAACATCAGGCCGGGGCCGCCCTTCATTCCAACGATGCCGTCACCCAGAATGACTGCCATGGCAGGGATGATGACGATGGCAGCCAGCAGAGCGGCGATGGTGTCGAACAGGGCCACGTTGCGGGCAGAGGAAGGCAGGTCCTCATCCTTGGGCAGATAGGAGCCGTAGATCACGGAGCCGTTGCCCGCCACAGACAGGGAGAAGAATGCCTGACCGAATGCGAAGACCCAGACCTGAGGATTCAGCAGGCCCTCGGGCTTGAGGGTGAAGATGTACTTGTAGCCCTCGCTGGCGCCGGGCAGGGTGCAGATATAAACGCCCAGGACCACGAACAGGAAGAACAGGGCGGGCATCATGACCTTGTTGGCCTTTTCAATGCCGTTGCCCACGCCGAATGCCATGATGGCCAGAGAGGCCACCAGACCCACGATCAGCCATACGCCATTGCCGATGCCGAAGATGCCGTTGCTGAACATCATGCTCAGGGCCTCGCCCAGAGTCTCTGCCTCGGGAGCGGTGCCGCCGAAGGTGCCGCCGATGGTCGCCATATCGGTGCCCATAGCATACAGGCTGCCGGAAATACCCATCCAGCAGTACTTGAAGATCCAGCTCATGACCACGGTGTAGCCGATAGCCAGCATCATAGAGCCGACGATGGGGAGCGCGCCGATGGCCTCGCCCAGCCGCTTATTACCGGTGCGTTCCTCGGTAGCCTTGCCGAAGGAGATCACGGGGCCGCCCTGCGCCCAACGGCCCAGTGCGAATTCCTCAATGATACCGGTAGAACCGATCAGAAGTACGAACAGGAAGTAGGGGATCAGGAACGTCATGCCCCCGAACTGCTGCACCATGATGGGGAAGCGCCAAATATTACCCATACCAACGGCAGAGCCAATGCAGGCCAGAATAAAGCCCCATTTGCTTTGAAAACCGTCGCGATTTTCCAGAGTTGCGTGTTTGTCTGACATAGTTTGCCCTCCTAAAGACACAGATTGGTGTGATGATCGGATGTGGCACTTTTCAGATCGGCTCACGCCCGATGGGTGGCCGCAAGCGGCGCACCCAAACGGGACGGAACCTATTCAAGCGCCCGGGCGCGATGAAAACTGAGACAAAGGAACTTGCTGGAAATGCTGCGCTGAAATCTTTTTATTTAATTGTATTTCCCGGACTTACTTCTCCTCGTTGGCGTAGGGCTCCAGGAAGGCGTGGAAGTGACGCATGGGCAGCTTGTGGCCCCAGACGATCCGCATGTTGGGGATGGACTCGCGGTCCTCATACAGCGCCTTGACAGCGGCGATGACATAGTCCAGATGCTCCTGAGTCAGGCGGCTGCGGTCGATGGCGAAGCGAACCACGTTGGCCAGCTCAGCCTGCTGCTCGGGAGTCTTCAGGTCATATTCCATGGAGAAGTCGCCCAGCTCGGACACGCGGATACCGTAGCGGCGGATCAGCTCCAGAGAGAAGCCGGTGCCGGCGAAGGTGGTATGATCGCGCTTGCCGTCGAAGAACTCATCCATGTTGATGTACACAGCGTGGCCGCCGGCGGGGAGAACAACGCCCTTGACGCCGGCCTTGTAGAAGCCCTGTGCCAGATACTCGCACTGCTGCACGCGGTCATGCATGTAGCCGAAGTCGCAGCTCTCATAGAGGCCGCAGGCCAGAGCCATGATGTCACGGCCGGACATGCCGCCGTAGGAGTCGTTGCCGTAGCAGGAGATCTGCTTGACCTTGATGAGCACGCCCACGTCGGTCTTCACGGTGCCGTCCTCGTTGAAGTCGGAGAACTTCTGCCAGAACAGGCCGCGGTCGCGGAAGGCAAGCATACCGCCCATGTTGGCGTGGCCGTCCTTCTTGGCGGACATGGTGAAAGCGTCGCAGTAGGAGAACATCTCGGTGGCGATCTCGGCGATGGACTTGTCGGCGTAGCCTTCCTCGTTCATCTTGATGAAGTAGCAGTTCTCGGCCCAGCGGGCAACGTCGAACACCAGAGGAATGTCATACTTATGCGCCACGCGGTTGATCTCCCGGATGTTGGCCATGGAGACAGGCTGACCGCAGATGGGGTTATTGGTGATGCAGGTGAACACCAGAGGTACGTTCTCGGGACCAACGCCCTGGATCAGCTGCTCCAGCTTCTCGATGTCCATGTTGCCCTTGAACGGGTTCTTCTCGTAAGAGCCGCCCTCGGGGATCTCATACAGCAGCTCCTTGTTGTACAGGTTGCGGGGGATGGAGCCCATCTGCTTGATGTTGCCCTCGGTGGTGTCGAAGTGGCCGTTGGAGGGGATGGTGAAGACCTTGCCGGGATGACGCTGGGCCAGGATCTTCTTCACGATCTCCATCAGGACGGACTCAGCGGCACGGCCCTGCTGAATGATGAAGGCGTTGGGGCGCTCCATCTGAGCAGCGCCGCCATTGAACAGGCCGCCCTCGTACTCGCAGAGATAGACCTCGTCCATCATCTTCTCGATGTCACGGCAATCGGTGCGGACCAGGTCGATGACCTTCTTCCAGTTCTTCTCGCCGCCGCGCTCGAAAATGTCGCGGAAGGTATCCAGCAGCACATAGTAGCCGGTGTTGCGGCCGTAAGCCTCGTCGCCCAGGAACAGGGTCGCCCACTGCTGGTTGGTCATAGCGGTGGTACCGGAGTCAGACAGCATATCCACAGTCAGCATGCCGGAGGGGAATGCAAACTCATTCCAGTGCGTAGCGTTCAGAGCGCGCTCGCGCTGTTCAACGGTAGCCTGAGGAAGATCGCGCACCACATATGCGCAGTGCTGAGGCATCGTCACGTTCAGGGGATAGTGCTTCGCATTCTTGTCCATTTTGTTTACCTCCATAATTTGGCGTTTTTCGCCTGTTTTTTTGGAGATACCCCGGTCGTCGAAGAGCGGCTCTCGCACCGCCTTGCGCCTAGCGGACAGTATCCGATACAAAAGAATCGTGGAGCGGCTCGTTTCAGGCTGCCTGAATTGAACGCCAAGCAGGGATCCTGTCTCCGCCCCTTTCCTGTTGTGCGATTATTTTATCATGTTTTTTAAGGGTCGTCAACTTTTATTGCGATTTTTTTGCATACCTTCAATATTTTTTACGCTGTTTAGCTGTTTAAATTTATATATTTTGCACGTTTCCTCGATGGACGGATAATAATTTTTTCTCATTATTTTTTACTTTGACAATATGACTTTCTCATATATAATATTTTCATAGCCTGAAAATATGCAAAATGAAACGAGGGAATCTTATGACGTCCTCTTCCAACCTGATTCTTCAGCATTACATCAAGCTGACCGAATTTTTGGGGAAAGCGCTGGGTCCCGACTATGAAGTGGCCCTCCACGATCTGACCCGGAAGGACCGTTCCATCATCGCCATCGCCAATAATTATATCAGCGGCCGGGAGGTCGGCGCGCCTCTGACCAATATGTCCCTGAGTATTCTCCGGGACAAGAGCTATGAGCATACGGACTATCATCTCCACTATTACAGCATCAACGTCAACGGCAAGGATCTCCGCTCCAGCACCTTTTTCATCAAGGACAACGGCAAGCTCATCGGCCTGCTGTGCATCAACTTTGACGACAGCCGCTATCGGGCCATCAGCGACCATATCCTGAAGCTGTGCCACCCAGACCTGTTCGTAACCGATGTGCTGGCACAGCCGCTGCCAGAGAGTGAAGATGACATATCCGCCCGATCCTCCCCGGAAAAATTCCGCAACTCCGCAGATGCGGTGGCTTTGGACGCCATCAACCGGGAGTTGGAACGGATGGGGGTCACGCCCGGCCACCTCACCCACAGCGAGCGGCTTCAGGTCATCACTTCTCTGGAATCCGCCGGCATTTTTCTGCTGAAGGGCGCCATTAAAAGCGCCGCGGCCGCCCTCGGCTGTTCCACCGCCAGCATTTACCGCTACCTCTCCCAGATCAACCCCTCTGACTAAGCCCGAAAGCACTGAAAAGGCCGAAGTGTACCCCTTAATTTATATGTGTATCAAAATCACCTCCGCCGAAAACGACGGAGGTGATTTGATTCTTTATGTTCCGCTCTCGCCGTAGTTGCTCAGCACGCGGGCAGAGGGATCGTTGACGTCGCAGCCCTTCCAGCTCTTATTTGGCATCCAGAAGTCCTTCACCATGGGGGCCTGGCCGGGATAGTACTTCTCGAAGATCTCCCGGTACAGCAGGGATTCCTTGGTGAACGGCTGGGCGAAACCGTATTTCTTCCGCTTTTCCTCAAACTCGGCGTCGGTGTACTTGGTTTCGGCATAAGCCTTGAGATCATCCACCATGGAGTGACCCACGGCGTCGGAGAAGGCGGCCTTCTGGCGCCAGAGGATGTCGTCAGGCAGCAGGTGGTCCTTTTCAAAGGCGTGGCGCAGGAGGTACTTGCCCATGTCGTAGGTGTTGACCTTCATGGCCGGGTCGATGCTCATGACGTACTTCACAAAATCCAGGTCGCCGAAGGGCACCCGAGCCTCCAGAGAGTTGGCGGAGATGCAGCGGTCCGCCCGGAGCACATCGTACATATACAGCTCATCCACCCGCTTCTTGGCCTCCTGCTGGAAGGCCTCGGGGGAGGGGGCGAAGTCGGTGTACTTGTAGCCGAAGAGCTCGTCACTGATCTCGCCGGTCAGCAGCACCCGGATGTCGGTCTGCTCGTGGATGGCCTTGCAGCAGAGGTACATGCCCATGCTGGCCCGGATGGTGGTGATGTCATAGGTCCCCAGCAGGGAGATGACCTCTTCCAGGGTGTCCAGCACCTGCTGGCGGGTCATGTACACCTCGGTATGGTCGGCGCCGATGTAGTCGGCCACTTCCCGGGCGTATTTCAGATCGATGGCGTCCTTGTCCATGCCGATGGCGAAGGTGCGGATCTTCTTGCCCAGCACCAGGGCGCTGATGGCGCACACCAGAGAGGAATCCAGGCCGCCGGAGAGCAGGAAGCCCAGAGGGGCGTCGGCGTCCAGCCGCTTGTCCACACCGGCGATCAGCTTGTTGCGGATGGTGTGGCAGACGGTTTCCAGATCGTCATGGCAGTAGTCCGTGACGGTGGTGAGGTCGGCGTAGCGGACGAACTTGCCGCCGGCGTAATAGTGGCCGGGAGGGAAGGGGCAGACCTCCTTGCACAGGCCGATGAGGTTTTTGGCCTCGCTGGCGAACACGATGCCGCCGTCATCCAGATAGCCGTAGAACAGCGGCCGGATACCGATGGGGTCCCGGGCGGCGATGAGGGAATCCGTCTTGTGGTCATAGATGATCATGGCAAACTCCGCGTCCAGCTTGGCAAACATAGAAAGGCCGTATTCCCGGTACAACGGCAGAATGATCTCGCAGTCGCTGCCGCTCTTGAATTCGTAGCCCTTCTCCGTCAGCTGCCGCTTCAGGGGACGGAAGCCGTACAACTCCCCGTTGCACACCACCATATCGCCGTCCAGCTCAAAGGGCTGCATGCCGGCCTCGGTCAGGCCCATGATGGCCAGCCGGTGGAAACACAGCCAGCCAGAGCCGGTGTCCATGATCTTGGACATATCAGGCCCCCGGGAGAGGGTCCGGTCGAAATACTCCCAAATCTCATGCTTGTCCAGCTTCTTGGTGGAAAAACCCATAATTGCGCACATAAAAAAGCACCTCCGGAAAAAATAAAAGCAGCGAACGATCCTAAAATTTTAGGACGAATCGCTGCTGCATCCGTGGTGCCACCTAACTTGCTGATCGAAAATCAGCCCCTTTGCGGGGTTCCAACAAACCCCTGTGCTTTAACGCCGCACGCCGCGTCTCTCCTACTGGGCTGCCGCCGTTCAGATCGCTGCTCCTGAGTGTTATTCCCGCCGCCCCGTTGTACCGGGCTTCCACTGTCCCCGGCTCGCTGTGACCGTTTGGCCACGGTACTTGTCTCGATCCACGCATTTCAATATGGCCGGAGCGTTGACCCGCTCCGAAATTGATGGACTGATTATAGCCCCGCGCAGTTCATCCGTCAAGATTTCAGATGTCAAATTTTCCGCGCTTTTCCTACCAATTTTATGTGTATTTACAACAAGGACAGTTGTTTCTCTTGACACCCCTCTTTAAATGTGTCATGCTGAAAAAAATGACACAGGAGGGATCAATATGCAGAGGATCAGCTGGATCGGCGTAGGCATCATGGGGAAAGCCATGGTGCGGAACCTGATGAAAGCGGGCTACGAGGTCCACATTTATGCCCGTCACCCGGAAAAAGTGGCAGACGTGATATCCGAGGGTGCCGTACCCCACGGCAGCATTGCGGAGTGCGTAAAGGCCAGCGAGGTGGTCATCACCATGGTGGGCTTCCCCAAGGATGTGGAGGAGGTCTACTTTGCCCCCGGCAATATTCTGGACAGTGCCGCCAAGGGTATGACGCTCATCGACATGACCACCACCAGCCCCACCCTGGCCCAGCGGATCTACCAAGAGGGCGCCGCCCGGAGACTGCGAGTGCTGGACGCCCCCGTCACCGGCGGTGACAGCGGGGCCCGTGCTGGAACGCTTTCCATTCTGGTAGGCGGCGATCAGGCAGATTTCGACGCTTGCCTCCCCATTTTCCAGGCAATGGGCACTAACATCACCTATTTCGGTCCCGCAGGCTGCGGCCAACACGCCAAAATGGCCAATCAGATCATGATCGCCGGGGCGCTTTCCGGCGTGTGTGAGGCTCTGACCTACGCCAAGGCGGAGGGGTTAGACGGGAATACTTTGCTGGGCGCCGTATCCACCGGAGCCGCTGGCAGCAAGCAGCTGGACTTTCAGGGCAAGAAGATCCTGACAGGTGACTTTGCCCCCGGCTTCTTCATGAAGCACTTTGTGAAAGATATGCGCCTTGCGGAAGAGGAAGCAGAAAACGCCGGGCTGGATCTGAATGTTTTGCAGCAGGCGCTTTCCAACTGTCAATCCCTGATCGACCGGGGCTGCGGTGATCTGGGCACTCAGGCTCTGATCAAATTCTACGAAAAATAACAGATGAACGCAGGAGGCACAGCGTCAATGCTGTGCCTCCTGTTCATCCCAACTGTCAATCCGTCTCTTTACGAATCGGTTGAATTTCCAAATAGTAATGGGGCTGGTTCAAGTCCAGCGTCACCTCCGTAACGCCGTTTTCCGGATCAAAGCCGAAGTTCTGACCTGTGATTTGGACGTTTTCTGCATGGGTAACGGAGGCTGTCTGGGCCGTGAAGGTCAGGGTAGAATCCAGCGTGGTCATCAGATCATATCCTTGCAAGTTCCGGCGGCCTGAGCCGGAGCAAGCAAAGTCAAAGCTGGGGGCCTTCCAATACTGCGCCGTGACCTCCGCCGTACCGCCAGTCGGAACGGTAACCTCCGTTTTCAGATACAGTACCCGATCCACAGACAGCACCTCGTCCATCAGCTCATCCAGCCGTCCGCTGTCATAACGGTCCACCGGTTTATCCGACAACAGGCCGTATTGCTCCAACGCCCGCTCCGCCAGCAAGCAATAAGTTTCCGGGTTCAAAATCTCCGCCGCCTCGCTGAGCCAGCCGTAATAGCCAGGATTTTCTTCCATTGTGTCAAGTATCTCCCAGCACAGGGTCAGCAGCACCTCATGAAGCGTAGTCGCACTCCGGGTAACGGTACAGGAAACACCGTCGATCTCCTCGCCGGGATCGCAGCCGCCGTCCCGATAGCCTTGTAATGTGTAGCCCGTCAGGTCCGTCCCGATCACGATCAGCTTCTTGTCGGTTTTACTCCGCCGCTGCCCGTCAGGTACAAAATAGCTGTAAGTGATCTCTCCGGTGCGTTCATCCCAGCCGTACCCCTCAAAGCCGTAGGACAGCACCGTGGTGCGGGTTTCATCCGCCGTAAACGTCACTGCCTGGGTAGCCGCCTGATATTGCTCCGTGGGCGCTTCAAAATCCGTAAAGGTGTAGACTGTGACCGGAATATCCGCCGGCGCTTGCGTCCCGGCGGCCGCTTCCCGGTAATCGCCGCCATCCAGAAGCACCTGATAATCCGTCCATTGGCTGGGATACCGCAGATTCAGGGTAGAAGTGTCACCGCCGCCGGCGCCGCCAAAGCCACCCGCATAATCGCCGATGACCAGCTCTGCCCCCACTGTCTCTCCGTTCACCGTCAGACCGGGATCTATGGAAAGCAGATCCCTGATCCCGCCCACAATGGGATACAGCAGGGTCAGCGTCACATCCGTATCGGTTGGATTGCCGAGGATATAACCGTCCGTTATCGCCGCGCCCCACTGAGAATCGTACCCCTCCGGGTCTGTCCGGGGGGTAAAATTCCAATCCGTGCGGCGTTCCGCCGTCACGCCGGGGGTTTCTTCTGCTGTGGTCAGGGGCAGCACCGGCCCCGCATACGACATAAAGGTAAGGGCATCCGCAGTGCTGCCCGCGTTGTTGATCCCGCTGCCCCCCGCACTGGCCCCATGGTCGTGAAAGCCGCCGGTAACCAGATAGGCGGCTCCCGCCCCGCAGAGCACCATCAAGCAGGCCGCCGCAGCCGCATACCGCCGCCAGACGGGTCGCTTTTTCACGGGGGTCTCAGCGGCCGTCTCGATCAGATCCTCATCCACCAAGCCAATGGCCCGGAACAATCGCTCCGCTTTCATACCGTGATCCCCTCCTTTTCCAAAAATGCCCGCAGCGCCTTTCTCGTGCGGAACAGGACAGATTTTACCCGGCTCTCGCCGCAATCCAGACGCTTTGCGATGGCGGCGATATCCTCGCCGTACCAATAGCGCCGCAGGAAGATATACCGGTTATCCGCCGTCTGTCCCCGCAGAAACGCGCTGACACATTCCGCCAAAACCCGCTCCTCCGCCGCCTGCTCCGGTCCCCGATGGTCGGGGATGCACTCGTCCAGTTCCCCCAGCAGCGTCTCCATACCCGCGCCCCGGCTTTGGGTCCGCCCTGCCTTCCAGCGGTCCAGTGACAGGTTCCGGGTGATCCGCCCCAGCCAGGCCCGCAGTGCACCTGGTCGCTCCGGCGGCATGGCGTTCCAGGCCCGGAAATAGGTATCGTTGACGCACTCCTCTGCATCGTGATGGCTGCGGAGGATATTCCAGGACAGAGCATGGAGAAAGCTGCCGTACTTCCCGGCGGTAGCCGTAATGGCTCCCTGATCCCGGTCCCAATAGAGGTCAATGATCTGCGTATCGTCCATAGCCGTGCCTCCTTTTTGTCTCTCTGCCCATATAGACGAGAAATCTGTGCGTTCCGTCGCGTAGAAAACAAAAAATTCTCCGGGGAATCTTCCCCGGAGAATATGGTATCAGATTTTCATACCGGCATCAACCGTTCAGCGGCCTGCCGTGTTCTGATAAGGGTCCAGAAAGGGGGTCGGTGCCTTCCGATAGGTAGCCAGACTGACTCCAACCAATGCAGCAGCGCAGGCAATGGCGCCGGGGACCGTAGGCCCGAGGCCGAAGGGCACCCCCGCCAGTTTCCAGCCTACACAGACCGTGAAACCCGCCACCATACCGGCGATGATGCCGGCCTTGGTGGCCTTTTTCCAATACAGCGCTGCAAATGCCGGCAGTCCCGCCGCCGCCGCGTAAAAGCTCCACGCGAACATCAGGATGCTGTAAGCGTTTTTGATGTACAGGGCGATCACCAGCGCTCCCAAGGGTAGGATCACCGCGAACACGCGGGTCAACCGCAGTTCCTTTTTCTCAGAAATATTGGGATTGAAGACCTTATAAATATCGTGGACGCAGGTCTGCACGGAGACGATCAGGTAGCTGTCCGCCGTAGACATGATAACGGACAGAATCCCCGCCAGTGCCAGACCCGTCAGGCCCACCGGCAGGATCTCAATGGCCAGAGCCGGGACTACCGCGTCCGTAGAGCCGTACTGGGCCAGCTTTTCCGCCGGCACCAGCTGATGTGCCACCACGCCCATGAACCACACCAGCGGAATGGTAAGGCCGTAGGCCAGCGTCCCCAGAAACAGCCCCTCCTTGGCCGCCTTCTGGCTCTTGGCAGCGAAGGCCCGTTGCCACATTTCCGCTCCCGCCAGAGTAAAGACGAAATAGGTAATGATGTCGCCGATGATGCCGCCGTCCAGATAGGGCTTGGCCAGCTCCGGCGCAAGGCCCTCAAAAAAGGCGGACAGTCCGCCCAGCTTCACAAGAGACGCCGAGGGGATCAGGATATAGACGAACAGAATCAGCATAACAAACTGAAATACATCCGTATAGATCACGCCGAACAGGCCGGAGGTGGCCGTATAGACTATAAACACGACACAGGCGATGAGCGCGCCCATCTCGTAGGAAATTCCGATCTCATTGCCCAGCATATTGATGATGGTGGCGGTGGCCGTCACCTGCGAGGCCACAGTGCCCATCATGGTAAAGGCGATCAGGCCGCCTAAAATCACCTTGGTGGTCTTGCCGAAGCGCTGCTCAAAAAGGTCCGGGATTGAGGTCACATGGAACGTGGTGCCCACTGCGGAGATTCGCCCGGCAAAGCCGGAGAAAATAAACATACCCAGAAGATAGGGCAGTGCCGTCATAATGGCCTTGAAGCCGCTGGAATAGGCCACGCCCGCCCGGCCCATAAGGCCGCTGCCGCCAATGATGGTGGCGCACACGGTAGCCATCAGCACCAGTGGACCGAAGGACCGGCCGCCCAGATAGTAGTCGTCCATGCTCTGAACTTTCTTGACCACCACCACGCCGATCAAAACCATGGAAATCAGGTAGGCTGCGATGATGATGAGGTCGATTGCGTGAAGTTGATTGTGAACCATAGGCTGCTCCTTTCCGATTAAGGACCCTTGCCGGATCCGGTTTCCTGCTCTGTGTTCAGGAAGCGTTCCACCGCCTCCTTCGCTTTCTTTTCGCCCACAAAAATAACGGTATCCCCGGCGTACAGCTCCGCGTAGGGGCCGGGGGAAAGAATATCCGTGGTGCCCCGGCGGATGGCGGCCACCGTAGCGCCGGTAGCCTGCCAGAATCGCAGGTCACCCAAATTTTTTCCGATGCCGTACCAGCCATCCGGCACCCGGCAGCTAAACGTAGGCAGCGTCTCCGCCGGTTGAACAGGATAAAGGGTATCCTCCAGAATACTCTGGCACAGTTCCCCCATGCGGCGGTTCAGCGCCTCCTTTTCCTCGATCAGTTCCCGCAGTTTCCGGCGTTTGCTCATCAGATCTGCCCTGTTCTCAAAGTTTCGCAGATAGCGCTTGGCGTTGTCCGCAGAGAGCACATATACGCCGCTCTGCTCCTTCACCGCCACCACCCGCATATCACTGAGAAGCTGGATGGCCCGCCGGACAGTCTCCGGCGACACCTCGTATTCCGATGAGAGCTTGGACCGACCGGAAATTTTTTCCCCTTCCCGTAGTTCTCCCGCCGCGATCCGCTCAGCCACAGAGATTGCGATTCGCATATACTGGGTCAATCCGTCATTGTCCATAAAGCTCACTCCTTTATTCATACGCCTATTATACAAACTGACAACCTTGATTGCAAGAAAAGTTTTTAGTTTTTACAAAATTTTTACGTCACTTTACGCAACACGAATCCATTTCAATTCCCGTTTTACACAGCTCTTATAAAACGTGCCCAGTCCCATAGGCTGTCTTGCCGGTCATACGCCCGTCATTGCAAAAAACAGAGGTATGCATCAAATCAACGCATACCTCTAAAATTAAATAGGTGTCAGCGGAAGCTAATCAGGGCCTTCCGTCTTTTGATCTTAACTCATCATGCCTTATTTTCCACGGTTCCGGGCCCGGCGGGCCGTGGAGGAACCGATTCCCAGCTCGATCCGATATTTTGCCACAGTGCGGCGGGCCAGAAAAATCCCCTCCTCCGCCAGCAGGTCGCAAAGTGCCTGATCGCTGAGAGGATGGCCGGAATCCTCATCCTTGAAGCGAAGCAGCATCCGCTGCTTCACCGCCTGACAGGACAGTCCCTGCTGTCCCACCGCCCGACTGAAAAAGTATCGCAGCGGATAGATTCCCTGACGGCATTGCAGGTATTTATCCCGCACGGCACGGGAAACGGTGGAAGGGTGCAGGTCCAGCGTCTCCGCCAGGGAGGACAGCTTCATAGGTGACAGTTCCGCAGTCTGCCCGGAAAAGAAGGATCTCTGCGCGTCCAGGATGGCCTGCGCGCAGCGGCGCAGGGTGCTGCCCCGGCGTTCCAGACTGTCCAGCAGCCATTTGGCCTGCCGCAGCTTCTCCTTTAAATAAGTGCGGGCCTCCGGATCGTCACTCTCCTTGGCCATACTGCTGTAATAAGGGTTCACAGTGACCTTTGGAAGATAGTATTCGTTCAGCAGCACCTGCAATTCCCCTTCCAACTCCACAATGAACACATCCGGCCGGACATAGAGGGTCGGCTCTGCCGGCTGAAACGCCTGACCGGGGTGAGGATCCAAGGCAGCGATGGCCTTCTCCGCCGCCTGAATTTCAGAGATACTGGCCCCAAGGGCCTTGGTGATGGGCCCATAGTGGCTGCGGCTCAGTTCCGTGAGGAACCGTGCGGCAATGTCCATAGCGTAGGGAACGTTGTCCTTCCGGCGGCTCAGCTGAAGCACCAGACACTCCGACAGATCCCGGGCACCCACACCGGCAGGCTCCAAGGACTGAATCGCATCCAGCGCCTGATCTACCATCGTCTGGGGGATCTTCATTTCTGTCAGGCCGTCCAGATCCTCCTGCGTCAGATATCCGTCCTCGTCCACCAGCTCCGCCATATATTTACACAGGGCCAGCATGGGCTTCGGCAGTCGTTTCCGTTCCAACTGATCGCAGAGAAACGCAGACAGGCTGTCCAGCTCCTTATCAGTCGCTCCCGGCTCCGGTGGGGCATCCTCCTCATGGGCAAAGGAGGTCCCAAAGGTCCCCGCGTCCAGCCAACTGGCTTTCTGCCGCAGCTCCGCATAGGCAGAGCGAAGCTCCGAGGCCTCCGAAAGTTCCAAGGTGGGATTCTCCTCGGAGAGATTCCCCAGATAGTCCAGCAACTCCTGAGAATTCATCTGCAAGACTTCCATGGATTGCAGTAGCTGCGGCGACAGCTTCAGCTCCTGCCGCAGTTCTGTTTTTAAAGAAATGAGATTCATAACAGCTTCATTCCTTCCGGTCCTTCACATATTTGGCAATTTTCCGGACAGCGGTGGCCTGAGAGATGCCCAGTTCCTTCGCCACAGCCACCGTGGTGCCGCAGCGGCGGTAGGAATCCCGGATGATCTGTCCCTCGAAGGCATCCATCCGCTCCGCCAGAGTCCCCTCCTGAGAGGGGAGGTCCGGTGCGCCGCCGCCGCTGTTGTATTCCAGCGGCAGGGCCGTAATGTCCAAAATTGGATTCTGGGCGGTGATGACCAGCCGTTCCATCAGGTTTTCCAGCTGACGCACATTGCCGGGCCAGGGATATTGCTCCAGAAAGGCCACAAACCGGGGACTTAACGCCAGCTGCTTGCCGTATTCCTTGCAGAACCGCTCCAAAAACTGATGCGCCATAGGCAGGATATCCTCAGGGCGCTGCCGCAGAGGGGGAATGTGGACCCGGATGACGTTCAGCCGGTAGAAAAGGTCCGAACGGAACAGCCCCCGCTGCACCTCCTCCTCCAGATTGCGGTTAGTGGCCACCAACAGACGGAAATCCAACTCAATGCGCTTGGTACCGGACACCCGCTCGATGGTCTTTTCCTGAATGAGCTGCAACAGCTTAGATTGAATATGAGGTGGCAGCTCTCCGATCTCATCCAGAAACAGGGTGCCGTGGTTGGCCAGTTCGATCTTACCGATCTTACCGGCGGAGGCCGCGCCGGTAAAGGCGCCCTTTTCATAGCCGAACAGCTCGGATTCAATGAGGTTTTCATGGAGCACCGCGCAGTTGACCTCGATAAAGGGGCCGTTGGCCCGGTTGCTGATGGCGTGGATGGCCTTGGCCACTGCGCTTTTGCCCACGCCGGTCTCCCCGGTGATGAGAATGTTGGCCTTCGTGTTGGCGGTATTCAGGATCAGTGTCCACAACCGCTGCATGGCAGGGCTCTTCACCACCAAATCCGTGGCGGTGGCCCGGAGCCGCAGTTCCGCGATCTCCTGCGTATACTGCTGCAAGGAGTCCTGTAAATGCCGGTAGTTCTGCTGAATGGTGTTGATCTGCTCCATGGACACCGTGTTGAAGCACACGGCATATTTCAGCACACCGTTTTGGTCAAACAGCGGAATTCCCACCGTCATGACATTTTTATGGGTGTGGTTGATGGTCTGGGTGGCGGTGATCTTTTTCTTCTGCCGGATGACCTCCGCAGTGATACAGGGCCGGAAGGTCCCGTTCGCTTCCAGATCAAAAGCCGACTTACCCACGATGGAATCGTGGGTAAAGCCAAAGTTCCGCTCATAGTTCTCACTGACTCGGAGAATGATGCCGTCTGCGTCAGAGAGCATCATATCGTCTGCCAGGACCAGATTGTTTTTGGGGCTGAGGATGTCGAAAAGTCCCTCCAGATTGATATTTTCCTCAAAGAAATGAGGAAGGTCAGGTGTATGCGCCATGAGAGTACCTCCCGCGTGTGATCTATTCATTTTTGATTATAGCATATTCAAAAGCGAATAGAAAGGGCCAGTGCCAAGTTTCTTCTGTATCTTTTGTAAAAAAATAACCGCCGGCTTTCGTGGTTCTTGCCGAAAGGATGTCCTGCGCAGGGAAAAATATATGCGCATCCAGCCTATTCATTTTTGAATAGTGCCCGAATGAGGTCGCTGAAAAGAGGAAAATTCCGCCGAAATCCCCCGATTTTTTTGTCAAACCCGCACAGTTGAATGCTCCATTTTTGTGAAAAACATCTTGCCAATCTTGGCACATAAATTGCTATATTACTCACTGTACAACCATGGATAGGCTGACGGGTGCAGCTGGACCCACATCTCCGTCAGCACAGACGCTTACATATTATTTTTGAGGAGGAATCTACTTATGTATCAGACCCTTCGTTATGAAAAGCAGGAAAACATCGCCATTCTCACCATCAACCGTCCCGAGGCGCTGAACGCACTGAACTCCACCGTCATCGGCGACCTGGAGCAGGCCATCACCGAGGTGGAGAAGGACGCCGAGCTGGGCGCTCTCATCATTACCGGCGAGGGCCGTTCCTTTGTGGCCGGTGCCGACATCGGCGAGCAGCTCCCCCTGGATGTGGCCGGCGGCCGCAAGTGGGGCCAGCGGGGCAGCGCCCTGATGCGCCGCATTGAGAAGCTGGAGATCCCCACCATCGCTGCTGTCAACGGCTTCGCTCTGGGCGGCGGCTGCGAGCTGGCCATGAGCTGCGACATCATCCTGGCTGCCGGCCCCAACGCTGAGGGCAAGGGCGGCGCCAAGTTCGGCCAGCCCGAGGTTGGCCTGGGCATCACCCCCGGCTTCTCCGGCACCCAGCGCCTGCCCCGCCGCGTGGGCATCGCCAAGGCCAAGGAGCTGATCTTCTCCGGCAAGGTCATCGGCGCCGCTGAGGCTGAGAAGATCGGTCTGGTCAACGCCGTGTATGCTCCCGAGGAGCTGATCCCCGGTGCCATCGCCATGGCCAAGTCCTTCACCGCCAACGCTCCCATCGCCGTGAAGTATTCCAAGGCCTGTATCGACCGCGGCATGCAGATGGACATTGACGACGGCATCGCTCTGGAGAACGAGCTGTTCGCCATGTGCTTCGCCACCGCCGACCAGAAGGAAGGCATGAGCGCCTTCGTTGAAAAGCGCAAGGAAAAGCACTTCCAGAACAAGTAAGTTAGACTCCGTATCCATCGCTTAAAAAATTTCTGACAAAAGAGGAATTTACAGCATGAAAAAAGTACGTGTCATTACCGCTGAGGAAGCGGCCCTGATGGTCAAGGACGGTGACACCGTCTCCACCGGCGGCTTCGTTAGCTGCGCCTGCCCCGAGGCGCTGACCAAGGCTCTGGAAAACCGTTTTGTGGAAACCGGCCATCCCCGCGACCTGACTCTGTTCTTTGCAGCCGGTCAGGGCCACCGGGACGGCACCGGCGGCGACCACTTCGGCCACGAGGGTATGTGCAAGCGGGTAGTCGGCGGTCACTGGGACCGCGCTGCTAAGCTGGGCGAGTTGGCTCTGGCCAACAAGCTGGAGGCCTATAACCTGCCTCAGGGCGTCATCACCCACATGTACCGCGACATCGCCGCCCACAACATCGGCACCATCACCCACGTTGGCCTGAACACCTTCGTAGACCCCCGTCACGAGGGTGGCAAGCTCAACGAGTGCACCAAGGAAGACCTGGTGAAGCTGGTGAACATTGACGGTGAGGAGCGCCTGCTCTACAAGCCCATCCCCATCAATGTGTGCCTGGTCCGCGGCTCCTACGCCGATGAATACGGCAACTGCACCGTCCACCGCGAGATCGGTCCTCTGGATGTCACCGCCCAGTGCCAGGCCACCAAGAACTCCGGCGGTATCGTCATTGTTCAGGTGGAGAAGATCGTCCAGGGCGGCACCCTGGACCCCCGCCTGGTGAAGATCCCCGGCATCTATGTGGATGCCATCGTCGTGGGCTCTCCCGAGGACAACAACCAGTGCCTGGGCATGCCCTATGATGGAGCTCTCTCCGGTGAGTTCCGCATCCCCGTGAACGATATCCCCCCCATCCCCATGGACGCCAAGAAGATCATCGCCCGCCGGGCCGCTATGGAGCTGCCTCAGGACGCCATCGTGAACCTGGGCACCGGTGCTCCCGAGAAGATCGCCAACGTCTGCGCTGAGGAGGGCATCTCCAACAAGATGACTCTGACCGTGGAAGCCGGCTCCATCGCCGGTGTGCCCTACGGCGGCACCCAGTTCGGCGGCGCAGCCAACTCCATGGCCATTCTGGACCACAACGTCCAGTTCGACTTCTATCAGGGCGGCGGCCTGGACGTGGCCTTCCTGGGCCTGGCCGAGACCGCTCCCAACGGCGACCTGAACGTCTCCAAGTTTGGCACCCGTCTGGCCGGCGCTGGCGGCTTCATCGATATCACCCAGAACGCCAAGAAGGTTGTTTACTGCGGCACCTTTACCGCCAAGGGCCTCAAGACCGAGTGCAAGGACGGCAAGCTGGTCATCACCCAGGAGGGTGCCAAGAAGAAGTTCGTCAACAAGGTGGAGCAGATCACCTTCTCCGGCGATTACGCCAACAAGGTGCACCAGCCCGTTCTGTACATCACCGAGCGCGCCGTGTTTGAACTGCGGCCCGAGGGCGTGACGCTGGTGGAGATCGCCCCCGGCATTGATCTCCAGACTCAGGTTCTGGATCAGATGGAGTTCATGCCCAAGATTGCCGATGACCTGAAGCTCATGGATGAGCGCATCTTCCGTGAGGAACTGATGGGTCTGGCTAACGACTAAACATCCCTCTAAGGGGGGAGCGATCCCCCCTTAGTCCCCAAATTAATTAGGAGGATAACAAAAAATGGCATTGATGACCCCCCAAGAATACATTGAGTCCCTGCGGAAGCTGAACACCCGCGTCTATATGTTCGGCGAGAAGATCGAGAACTGGGTGGATCACCCCATGATCCGCCCCTCCATCAACTGCGTGGCCATGACCTACGCTCTGGCTCAGGATCCTCAGTACGCTGAGCTGATGACCGTGAAGTCCAGCCTCACCGGTCACACCATCAACCGCTTCACCCACCTGCATCAGTCCACCGAGGACCTGATGAACAAGGTGAAGATGCAGCGTCTGCTGGGCCAGAAGACCGCTTCCTGCTTCCAGCGCTGCGTGGGCATGGACGCCTTCAACTCCGTCTTCTCCACCACCTATGAGATCGACGAGAAGTACGGCACCCACTATCACGAGAACTTCAAGAAGTTCCTGACTTACGTTCAGGACAATGACCTCACCGTGGACGGCGCTATGACCGACCCCAAGGGTGACCGTTCCAAATCTCCCAGCCAGCAGGCTGATCCCGACATGTACGTTCATGTTGTGGAGCGCCGTCCCGACGGCATCGTGGTCTGCGGTGCCAAGTGCCACCAGACCGGCTCCATCAACTCCCACTGGCACATCTTCATGCCCACCATCTCCATGGGCGAGGCTGATAAGGATTGGGCTGTCAGCTTTGCCTGCCCCACCGACGCCGAGGGCATGTACATGATCTACGGCCGTCAGTCCTGCGACACCCGGAAGATGGAAGAGGACGCCTCTATCGACGTGGGCAACGCCAAGTTCGGCGGCCAGGAGGCTCTGGTGGTTCTGGACCATGTGTTCATCCCCAATGAGTACATCTTCCTCAACGGTGAGTATGAGTTCGCCGGTATGATCGTGGAGCGCTTCGCCGGTTATCACCGTCAGTCCTACGGCGGCTGCAAGGTGGGCGTGGGCGACACCCTGATCGGTGCCGCTGCTCTGGCCGCTGAGTACAACGGCGTGGAGAAGGCCTCCGCCGTCAAGGACAAGCTCATCGAGATGACCCACCTGAACGAGACCCTGTTCTGCTGCGGCATCGCCTGCTCCGCTCAGGGCTTCAAGACCAAGGCGGGCAACTATCAGATCGACCTGCTGCTGGCCAACGTCTGCAAGCAGAACGTCACCCGCTTCCCCTATGAGATCGTGCGTCTGGCAGAGGACATTGCCGGCGGCCTGATGGTCACCATGCCCTCTCAGGTGGACTTCCACAGCGATATGGTTGTTGGCCGGAACGGCGAGACCATCGGCCAGATCTGCAACAAGTTCTTTGCCGCCCGCGAGGGTGTCTCCACCGAGAACCGTCAGCGCATCATGCGCTTCATCGAGAACCTGTGCCTGGGCGCAGCCGCTGTCGGCTACCGCACCGAGTCCATGCACGGCGCCGGTTCTCCTCAGGCCCAGCGCATCATGATCGCCCGTCAGGGCAACATCCAGGGTAAGAAGCAGCTTGCTAAGGACATCGCCGGCATTGTGGACTGATTCTGAGGCGGGTTGATCCCCCTCGGACACGCTGCCCCTGACGCGCCCAGCGGTGGGCATGCCGTCCCGCGGGCAGCAGCGTTCTGACCGGGCAGCGCCCGGTCAGAACAAATGATAAACTGTGATATCTGTCCCTGCGACATATCAATATAGCCTTTCCAAAATTTACATAAAAGGAGAAAGCATTATGGATTTCAATCTGAGCCCTGAGCATCTGTTGATCCGGAAGATGATGGCTGAGTTCACTGAGAACGAAGTGAAGCCCATCGCTGCCGAGACCGACGCCAAGACCCTCTATCCCCGTGAGAACATCGAAAAGCTGTTCGACCTGGGTGTCATGGGTATGTGCATCCCCAAGGAGTACGGCGGACAGGGTGCTGACCCTCTGGCCAGCGCTATCTGCATCGAGGAGCTGTCCAAGCAGTGCGCCTCCACCGGCGATATCGTGGCTACCCACAACGGCCTGTGCTGCGATCCCATCCTGACTCACGGCACCGAGGAGCAGAAGGCCAAGTATCTGCCCATGCTGTCCACCGGTCACAAGGTCGGCGCCTTCGCTCTGACTGAGCCCAACGCCGGTTCCGACGCTTCCAAGGGCCAGACCGAGGCCAAGCTGGAGGGCGACCACTATGTGATGAACGGCTCCAAGATCTTCATCACCAACGGCTATGTGGCCGATGTGTTCGTGGTCTTTGCCATGACCGATAAGTCCAAGGGCACCAAGGGCATCTCCGCCTTCATCGTGGAGTCCTCCTTCCCCGGCTTCTCCGTCGGCAAGCACGAGGAGAAGATGGGCCTGCACGGCTCTCCCACGGCTGAGATCGTGTTCACCGACATGATCGTCCCCAAGGAGAACATGCTGGGCCGCGAGGGCAAGGGCTTCAACATCGCCATGCAGACCCTGGACGGCGGCCGTATCGGCATTGCCGCTCAGTCCCTGGGTATTGCCGAGGGCGCTCTGGAAGAGGCCAAGGCTTACACCAAGGGCCGTGTCCAGTTCGGCAAGCCCATCAGCAAGTTCCAGAACACCCAGTTCACCTTCGCTGACATGGAGCTGGGCTGCGAGGCCGGTCGTCTGCTGACCTACCAGGCCGCCATGAAGAAGGGTTCCGGTGAGCGCTACACCAAGGAGGCTGCCATGGCCAAGCTGTTCTGCTCTGAGCACGCTATGAAGACCACCACCAAGGCGCTGCAGATGTTCGGCGGCTACGGCTACACCAAGGATTATCCCATGGAGCGCATGATGCGCGACGCCAAGATCACGGAGATCTACGAGGGCACCAGCGAGGTCCAGCGTATCGTCATCTCCGCCAACATGGGCCTGTAAGGAGGAGAAGTCGAAATGAAGATTTATGTTTGTGTCAAGCAGGTACCCGATACCTCCGGCAAGGTGGCTGTCAATCCCGATGGTACTCTGAACCGTGCTTCCATGCAGACCATCACCAACCCCGATGATATGAACGCTGTTGAGGCCGCCCTGAAGCTGAAGGACGCCACCGGCTGCAAGGTCACCGTTGTCACCATGGGCCCCCCTCCCGCTGCCGGTATGCTGCGTGAGCTGATGGCCATGGGCGCTGACGAGGGTGTGCTGGTTTCCGCCCGTGAGTTCGGCGGTTCCGATACCTACGCTACCTCCCAGATCCTGGCCGCCGCTCTGAGCACCCTGGGTGTTGAGAAGGACGATATCGTGATGTGCGGCCGTCAGGCTATCGATGGCGATACCGCTCAGGTCGGTCCCCAGATCGCTGAGAAGCTGCACCTGCCCCAGGTCACCTATGCCGCCGACATCAAGAAGGACGGCGACACCATCACTGTCCAGCGCATGCTGGAGGATGGCTACATGACCATCAAGGTCCAGACTCCCTGCCTGCTGACCTGCATCAAGGAGCTGAACAACCCCCGCTATATGTCCATCGGCGGCATCCTGTCTACCTACAGCAAGCCCCTGACCACTCTGGGCTATGAGGACCTGAAGGATCATCCCCTGATCGACGCTACCACCATCGGCCTGAAGGGCTCTCCCACCAACATCTTCAAGAGCTTCACGCCTCCTCAGAAGGGCGTCGGCATGATGCTGGAGGGCGACGGTAAGGAAACCTGCGAGAAGCTGGCCGGTATTCTGGCCGCTAAGCACATCATCTAAGAAAGGGGATAGAAAATCATGTCTAATTTCAATAGTGCTGATATCGCTGCTTTCAAGGATGTATGGGTGTTCTGCGAGCAGCGCGAGGGCAAGCTGATGCCCACCGATTTCGAGCTGATCTCCAAGGGCCGCGACCTGGCCAACGAGCTGGGCGTGAACCTGTGCGGTCTGCTGCTGGGCGGCGAGGGCATTGAGTCCGCCGCTAAGGAGCTGGGCGGCTACGGCGCCGACAAGGTCATTGTCTGCGAGAGCCCCCTGCTGGCTACTTACACCACCGACGGCTACGCCAAGGTCATCTGCGACGTGATCGAGGACCTGAAGCCCGAGGCATTCCTGATCGGCGCCACCAACATCGGCCGTGACCTGGGCCCCCGCTGCGCAGCCCGTCTGCACACCGGCCTGTGCGCTGACTGCACCCATCTGGACGTGGATGTGCCCAACTACATCCAGTTCCTGCGTGAGTCCTCCACTCTGGACGTTGACTCCATGAAGTGGGATATGGAGGACCGTAACCTGAAGATGACCCGTCCTGCTTTCGGCGGTCACCTGATGGCTACCATCATCTGCCCCCGTTTCCGTCCCTGCATGGCTACCGTCCGTCCCGGCGTTATGAAGAAGAACGCCTTTGACGAGGCCAAGGCCAACGCTGTTGAGATCGTGAAGCCCAACTTCACTCTGACTGCCGAGGACATCCACACCGACGTTACCGAGGTGGTGAAGGCCGCTAAGAAGCTGGTGGACCTCATCGGCGCCGATTACATCGTGTCCGTTGGCCGCGGCATTTCCAAGGACGTTGAGGGCGGCATCAAGCTGGCTGAGGAGCTGGCTGAGGTCCTGGGCGGCGTTGTTGGCGGCTCTCGTGCCACCATCGATTCCGGCTGGCTGTCTGCCGACCATCAGGTCGGTCAGACCGGCAAGACCGTCCATCCCAAGGTGTACGTTGCTCTGGGTATCTCCGGCGCTATCCAGCACAAGGCTGGCATGCAGGATTCCGAGTGCATCATCGCCGTCAACAAGAACGACACCGCTCCCATCTTCGAGATCGCTGACTATGGCATCTGCGGCGACCTGTTCAAGGTCACTCCCATGCTGATCGAGGCTATCAAGGCTGCCAAGGCCGCGAAGTAAGAGCTTCCTAAGTCAAGACCACCCGTAAAACGGGTGGCTTGCACAAGCCCTATAAGGGCTTAAGACAGGCCACGCCTAAAGGCGCGGTGAAACGGTCTGCCGACCGCATATGATCCCGAGCAGCCCCACCAAGTGGGGCTGCTCTTATTTGCTCTTGTTTACTTGCTCACCCGTAAACGGGTCAAAGTATTCCTTGATCGATATCTGATCCGATATTTTGTCTTCTGCAAATTGATTTCGGATATACTCCACAATTACTTTCTTGTTCCTCCCTACTGTATCCACGTAGTAGCCCTTGCACCAAAATTGCCGGTTTCCGTACTTGTACTTCAGATTCGCATGTCGGTCAAATATCATCAGCGAACTTTTCCCTTTGAGATATCCCATAAACTGTGATACACTGTATTTGGGCGGGATACTCACCAGCATATGGATATGGTCTGGGCAAGTCTCTGCCTCTATAATTTCTACCCCTTTATACTCGCACAGTTTTCTTAGGATGCTCCCGATATCTGTCCGAATCTGTCCATATATTGCTTGTCTCCGATATTTTGGTGCAAATGCAATACTGTTCTGAATCACACACAGGGACAGTATTTTGCTCTATGTAACCGGCTGTCTGGAAGAAGCCGGTGTAATCTTCTCCGGAACAGCCTTTGATAAAGATGTGGCAGTAACGCTCGTCATCCTTATCCACAATATAAATTCTTTCTACAATAGTTTGGATCAAAGTGACCAGAACCTCCGGCTGCGCATCCTTTGCATATTCTGCAAAGGAGAGCAGCCTTTCTTTTGTCATTTCCAAGTCACGGATGGCAATCATATTGTTCTTTCTGCCTTCATCCAGTTTGGAAAGCTGCCGCTCCGTTTCCCTCAGTTCTTCAGCCAGATTTTTCAAATCCTCTTGAATAAATTGCTTGATACTGCCATTCGCTTCTCGCAGATTTCTTGTCTGCGCTGCGATATCCGCTTTCAGCTTATCACGTTTCTTTTTAATGAGGTTATGTTCCTGTACCGTCTGTGACTGTTCCAGAACCTCCTCGATTTTAATTTCCAAAATCCTTCTGAAACGCTCGCTGTTTTCATCCGATAGTTCAGATAGCTGCTGTACGACAAATTCATCCAGAAGAACGCCATCCACTGCCTTGAAATTACATTCCTTTTTTCGATAACCAGGACAAACATATTTAAATCGAGGCTTTCCATTCGTCCAACGGTCGGACTCGGAAATTACACTCAGTCGTCTGCCGCAGTAAGGACAATGCACCAGTCCTGCCAACAATGCGTTGGTCTTTCTGTGAGGGCGATTGTATTTCTCTGCAATCGCATCCAGAAGTTCCTGCACTTCAATCCATTGTTCACTTGGAATAAAGCCTTCATGCCTTCCGACCGCAATAATCCACTCGCTAACAGGCTTGCTTTCAATGGTCTGAACATATTTTGGAGAGATAAATGTGCTGTCGCTGCCTTCATATTTTTCCTGATCAGTCTTATTGTATGCCGACAATCCGTGAGTACCGTCAAACTCTGTCATATCTCCAAACACATTGCCGTCGTGGTCGATGAAATAATCATAGCTGCGTTTATCAGCAGTACAATAGATAGGATTTCTCAAAACCAGTCTTGTGGTAGATGCGTTAAATGCAGCACCGGAAGGAGTGTGGAATCCCTCCCCATTCATCTGTTTTGCAGTACTCTGGATGCTGCGAGTAGTTCTGAAGATTTCATACAAATGCTGAACCATGCGTTTTTCTTCCGGCAGACTTTCTAAGTAGCTGTATGCTGATTTCCCCTTTCCGCTTCCGGTTGTTACACGACGGACTGTAAATCCCATCGGTGTATTGCCGCCAAGCCATCGGCCGTCCTTTGCAAGTTCCATCATGTTGTCTACAATTCTTTCTGTCAGAGTATCCCTTTCAAATTCTGCAATGACTGCGAATATCTGAATAAAAATTTTATATAGTCCGCTGGCAGTATTGATACCATTGGAGCAAATCAGCAGGTCAACATGATACATTTCCAAGAAATCCATCAGACGGATTAGGTCTGCTGTTTTTCTGCCGACACGATCCAGCTTGTAACATACGATTGCTTTGATTTTTCCGTCCTGCACATCATGCAGCATTCTTTGAAAATCCGGTCTGTCTGAAAAATATCCGCTGAGTCCTTTATCTTCATATTGCAGGAATTCATAATCTTCATCCAGTCCCAATTCCTTTTTAGCGTAATCCGCACATTGTTTGAACTGAACGCCGATACTGTCACCCTTGTTGGTGATACGTGATTTGCGGGCGTATATCGCAACGCCACGATTATCTTTTTCAACTTTTCTCTGTTTCTTCATGGGTAGTCACCTCCGCTCGTATCATACCGCCATCCCAGTTATTCTATCAAGTTTGTGGGCGTTTCCACGAATCCATTCCAGAAACACATACAAGGTTTCTGTATCAAAATTTCTGATTTCCTGTGCGATAAACTCCATTCGTTTCTGCTGAAAGGCTTCCATAGTTTCTTTGAATTTTTGGCCTCTGTGAATTACTGCAATCAAATAGTTTCCTCCGTTTCTGTCTGTGGTTCCGACCTCGGACACTTGATTCAAAGTCAGATAATGAAAAAAGCTGCTACACAGATGCAACAATAACAGACGCAAAAGATTCTGTATCTGACTTGATGCTTCCATGTAACAGCTTCGACAGTTCGGACTGACTAAAAATATGTTTGTATAAATATGGGACTTGCCCATCAATAAAATCTTGTATGAAGCAGTATTTAATTTTCATCTGTGACTATCATAGCATGAAATGTCGAAACAAGCAATCTTGTCAAGTTCAGCCAAAGAGCATACCCCAAAGTTGAGAACAGGCAGCTAATAGCAGATTTTCATTTTGCCGTAAGTTGCAGTAAGGATATTTTTGATTTTCTAATCGAAGCTTAAAGATACCTCTGGACAAATTGTCCAGAAGTAAAATCGAAGCTTATGAAATTCCATACACCTCATCAGAAATTTATAATACAAAATCTCCACGCCTTACTTTGGTACAAGTTACACCGTAGCACTTCATCCCAACTTGGGACGAAGTTGATTTTCAGAAAATCCCTGAGCTGTCTTGTGGCCAACCTGTCCACAAGCATAAAACCCAGACTTTCAACTTCTACGCAAATTATGTCGAAGTACTTTTCGTTTTTCTGTTTTCTACATTTTTAACTTTGTGTCAAGTTGGCACGAAGTTTTTCATCCCAACTTGGGATAAAGTTGTATCCGACCATTGGCACTTTCGTTACTTGTGGGCGAATTGCCCACAAGACTTCCCGACAATTTGTCGAGAAGTGGATTGTCACGCATTACAAAAATAATCAGGGACAACTTGTCCTGCATTTTCATTTTTCGTTTATAGGGAATTGAACTTCTATGCAAATTGCGTAGAAGTCACTAAGTAAAAGTATTCAGAATGAATGCGCAGCCGACACCGTAGGTGGCGTTCAAAGGGGATTGGGGATGCTTCCCCAACAAGCAATTTACGAAGATCGATCCAGCGGGGAAATCAAGAAAATGTGTAAACCTGTACAGGTTTACACTGCTTGCCAATTTGTAACACCTATAATATGCGGGCAAAATTATTCCCAAATTGGGAATAAAAAACTGATACATCTTCACCTGAATTGGGTGGAAGTTTCAAATCTGACTTCTGCCCAATTAGAGCAGAAGTTAATTTGTACTTGTTCCCAACTTGGGCACAAGTTATATGTTGGAAGGAAACTGGCAAACAGGGCAAAGTTACAGCACTTTGCTCATTTTCGCATTTTCTCCTTCGCCTCAATTTGCAAAATGACTTTTCAGGGAAAGCTCCCTGATACCCTTTGAACATCAATTTCATTGATGGCTGCTCGTTCATCCTGAACGCTGTTCTTATAATTTGCCTTATGAAATAAGCAACAGAAAAGAGTCTATGAAATAATAATTGAATTTATAGCAACATCACTCACCGTTCAAAGAACGATGAGTGATGTCTTACTTCTGACTACTTAATCGATTTTCTTTCGATATACTGGCTGAAGGTAAAAATATTCTGTTCTCCAACAAGTTCAACCAAAAACGATTTGAAAGTGGAATCAATAGGAACCGTTACAAAGAAAATCAACCTTTTCTTTGGCCTTGAACAACATACATAAAATAAATTGCGGTTACGCTCAAAGGAAGCTTGTTTTCCACTTGGGATGACAGCTTTTTTTGTTATCATTGGAGCATAGGTTTCAAATTGATACTGGTTCCATCCTTTACTGATAACAAAAATCACATTGTCGTATTCTTCTCCTTTGACTCCGTGCTCTGTAGAATACTGTGCTTCTGGATGTAAGAAGTCTTTCACAGCAATAAACTGTGCGTAATCCAGATTCAAGAACGCTTCAATTGAAGTATTAGAAGCATATATTGTTTCAGGTGTATTTTGGTACAAATGATACCAACCATCTAATTTGGGTGGTATAGGAATCAATTTAGTCCGGTTGATAATTTCAAAAACATCAATGGCTCTTTTCTTGCGTGCCTCATCAAGTTGACGCTGTAGTTCTTTCCACTTGTTTTTCTCAACCTTCTTGGTAATTGGATAACGCTTAATTCCAAGTATATCAAAAAGCAACTGCATATCGGAGGTGTTAAGCGCATGATAGATCGGTTCAACGGTCTCCATAAAGAACAATAGGAACGGGTCTTCTTTGTCTCTCAATCCGTCATTCAGAATATCCAGGAGTTTCTCGTATCCTTGCTGTGTAGCAAGAACCTTGTGCGTAATCATTAGAACTTTTAATTCTTCATCCGCAGGTGTTTCTTGTTTTATTTTTTCAGTAACCTTGTTTAATCGTGATTTCAATTCCTCTGGAGGTAATTCGTTCTTGAAATTACGGTCTGTACGACGAGGTCCAGTATAATCCTCGCATGTAATAACAAACACTTCTCCTTCAAAGTCATCTATTGCTGATTTTTGGGGTAAGTCTGGACGAATATCATTGAGAAGTTGTACTATTCTCGGTGAGGATCTAAAATTCGAACTTTTCTTGATTACATCGATATTGTCATGTTCTATTGCGCCACAAGCCTTATTGGATTGATAGATTGTTTGCCAAGCATCACCGAAAAAACCGAATTGCGGGCCAATACCCTTTGCAATAAAATAATCAACAAATCGGTCAATAATAGGCTTATAAGAGTCCTGATATTCATCAATTAGAATTAAAGGATACTTGTCCGCAAACACACGGCGAAACTTAGCGTTATCTAAAAGTAGGCAGAATAGTTTTAGAACATCGTCGTGATAAAGGTACTGAATACCATTTTCTTTGTAGCGATGTCCCAAAGTATATGCAACTTCTGTAACCTTATTAAAATCGCCCTCATCCGGTAGAAAATCAGGGTTAGTTGTAACAGCATCAATTAAAACGCTCTGATATTGTTTGATAGCATTCCAAGCAAACGAGTGGATTGTGGAAGGGAGAATAAACGAATCTTTTGCAAGTCGCTCTGCAATCACGTCTACAGCTGCATTTGTATAGGTGATACAGACCACATTCTGTTTTTTTCGACTGTAATCAGACCATTTATTTGACTGTATCCATTCAATTACTCGATTCAGAGAGTAAGTTTTGCCAGAACCCGCACCTGCTTCGACACGAAAACTGTGCCCGGTCTTAAGTGTTTCAATAATCTGTGCATCAACCTTGTCAGCTTCAGCTTTTGCAAGATCATAGTTTGCACCTGTATGCTTTCCACCCATGTACTGGCACCTCCTTACTCCAGAACCCTTTGGTCATTCAACCATTTTAATCCGGACTTTATGTAATCAGGAATACAATAGTCGGAGCATTTGTATATCAAATCGAGCGCAAAATCTGTTTTGCTTTTGCCTGTGAATTCAAGTTTCTTCTCGCTTGTTCTCTTACCTAAATTGTAATGCTTTCGATTGACATTACGAATTGCCTCTTCCAGAGAGTGTCCACATAATCCATTTTCGTTAGTTTGGAACTCGATATGGCATTTTCCTTTGGTTTTGTCATCTGATGTCATCGCAATGATATCCGAAAGGGCAATTTTTGAAGTATCATCGTCAGGAAGGCCTTTATTTCTACGAACCCACCATTTTATAGTTTCGTTTGATGTTGTTTCTCCCTGGCTAACCACTACCGACTTTTTTACGATCTTTCCGCCTTTCCCTTTTCGATCCGCTACTGAATCCAGATCAGTAAGAATTAGACATGGCGCTCCTAAAAAATCGATAAAAGGAATAAACTTGTGTGCATAGGCTCCACCGATTTCAATTACCGCATAGTACTGTGCAGATAATGGATACTTGCAGGCACCAAATATTCCGGAAGATTCACATTTCCCAATCATGTCTGGTAATAGCAAACGCTCAGATGCACCTTCAACGAAAATTGCTTTATCTGCGAAGAACAGATCGCATCTCGTCAAAGTCAAATACTTCCGGATAAAATCCACATTATCGGGGTTAGCTTCTGCAAAGGTATTCAAGTTTTTATAAATAACACCGGTACTAGACTTTTGCGCATAGCGAACCTTTGCAAACTCCATAGTATTAGCTATATGAGCGGAATGCGAGGTTAGGAAAGTTTGAATTTTCACGTCAGAGAGCTTGCCAAGAAACTTTTCTAAATACGTGGCAAAAGCGGTCTGCATTTGCGGATGCATATGAGATTCCGGTTCTTCAATAAAGAGCAGAGGAACACAGGCAACACCACGTTTTTCAATATCTTTAGCAAATGCAGCAAGGAGGAACTCCATTTTAATCAGATTTTTATAACCCAAGCCATTGTAAGAACTCGGCAAGCTTTCGTTTGCTGTACCAGAGATATACGATAGCTTGGTCTGATTTTTTATCTGATCGTCAATGCTGAGCTGCGTTGTGACTCCAAGTTTCAATTCTTCTATATTGGGGTAACCGAAGCCAATAGAACTGTTCACAACTGCACTCAGGATTTCATCACTTTGCTTCTGAACATTCTTATTGGCTTTTTCTACTATTGTACGTAATCGCTTTATTTCTTCGGCAACTTCCGGATCCAAATCTCCTTCGCTCATATCAAAGAAACCAGAAATTAACGAACCAAGAGAACTATTCTGCGTATCATCCTCGCCAAGAACACGTTCAGCGGGAATAGCGTGGAATGGGAACAAATCATGTAGTTCTTTTTGGCTTTTTACTTGCTTATCCTCCAAATTGTTCGGATTAATAGCATAGACGGTCAATCCGAACAATTTTCCAAAATTATCAGCAAGCACATCATGAGCCTCCTCATTCGGAGCAAAAGCGCCGTCTTTATAATAGCTGCTTTCCAATAGTGCCCACAATGTTTTTTCGTCGGTTTTTAGTCGATACTCTGCACGAATCAGAGCGGTTGTCGTATCTACATCGACATCGATAATAAATGGCGACAAAGCCCCCAAGTTGTCGTCCGGGTCATCCAATGAGTAGTCCACTAAAAAATCAATGGAAATAACTTCGACCTGTTTGCAAAGGTCCTCATAGGAGAGTTTTTTCTCCATAAACAGTGCAATTTTAGTATAGAAATCTTCCCGTTTTAACAGTGGATAATCATTAAAGGATATATTTTTCCCTTCCAGTACATTGCCAATGCACACGAAGCATGATGTCTTGGCTGTGTTGTTTCTACCCACAATTAAGGTTGTCTTGGGATCGACTTCCAACTCGGCATCAATAAGCAATCTGTAATTTCTAATTCTTATTTTTGATAATTGCATATATGCCTCCGTTTTTATCTGTAGTAAGCTGTCAATTGTCTGTAGCTACCGTATCAGTTTTTTCTTTTGAATCAAGATATGACAAATACTGCTTATACTTCCGGAGCATCAGATTTTTGGCGTACTGCTCCATATATTCGTAATCAGGAGCGCTGTCATCGGTAACAGGCAGCATGATTTTGGTATTAGCCATGCGTTCTGCGTTAAATTTATACAGGTAGCCAAACTTGCTTTTCTGCTGCAGAATGGCAACCTTCATAAATAGCAGCACAAACGCTTTATCCTCATGATTCTTCAGGTGAAATCGCTTTACTGAGTCAGAAAAAATACATTCGTATGGATGATAGAATCCTATTACCATACCATTACCATCATAGTTTACGCCGAGCACATTTTTATCCAGAGACACATTTGTGTCATTCACAAAACGTGCAATGCCGTTGCTGTTATCCAAAGCTCCGATAAATGGTCTGTCTCCAGGAGTAGTATCTGCTGCGACCAGGCGCTTTCCGGACAAAATATCGAAGATGTCAGAAACCAGGACAGGTTCCCATTTCTTTTGGGTGATTGCCGGAATTTCCATTGGTTCACCTAATTCTGCAATTCGTGTTTTCGCATATACCCTATATTTTTCCAACAACGCAAGGCGCTTTTGGTTGGAATAGCTTGCCATATATTGATAATCTGGCTTATATTCATCGGTAGTTGGAAGCTGGATAATTTCTCTTTTTATACTCTCCTTATTACCCATATGACCATATGTGTACTTGGAACAGGTTTGTGAAATCATGCGAGCAATAAATTGTCCACTTAAAAGTTCATTATAGGCGCTACGCAGTAATAAAACAGAAGATCCTGCTCCGCCCCGTCCTAAAAAGTCATATGCTTGATAAAATGTGCTTCCATCCACTGGGCTAACCGTAATACACTCACGCTTATCAAGTTTCTCATCATCTTTTGGCTTGCAGCATTTCATCACTCCATTGTTTATAGCTCCTGATGCTACAAAAGGGACATCACCATCTTCGTAATTGTCTTTGTTCCGAGCGGATGGGCGTTCTACGGAGAAAATATCTCCAATGTGAAACTGTTCCCAACGCAATTCATCAAGGTTCCGCATTTTCTTCACCACCTTGACCAAATAAGTATTCTCTGTTCTGCATAATCATGGAGAATTCAAAAGTAAGATAATCACCAATTGCTTTTTCAAAATCAGCATCCGCTGGTATTTCATCATTAAAATAGAAGAAGGAATGTAGCCATTCATCCTCAGCCTTTACTGTAGATTCCACACAGAATTTTGAAGCCGCTTCAGTTCTGCCGAACCACACATCAAGTAGGTGTTGGCGCTTATCCTTTGCAGAATCGCCTTCAATAAGACCGATATGCGCACGCACTTCATAACCATCATCTCGAAAATCAATGAATTTACACACTTTGTCCTCAGGATGTGGCTCATGTGCAGTGAAGATTGCAATAACGGGGTTAGTACCTACGCCATAAAAGGTATCTGTATTGCAGGTAATGACACCTTCCAATGTATGGTGTTTCAGAATATTTTCCTTAAAAGTCTGTTCGTCTTTGGTCTTGCCTGTCATGGACGATTGAGGAACAATTACCGCAGCCCTTGCTCCTTCGGTCAGGGAATCGAGCAAATGCTCCACAAAGGACAATTCATACTGAGACGGATCTGACTTGGTTCCTTGCGAATAAGGAGGATTCATCATGCCAACAGTTGCGCCTTTGAGCTGCACTTGGGCAGGATTTTGTCGGAGAAAATCTTCGCATTTGATATTGCTATTACCATCATCCCGGAGGATCATATTGGTTGCAGCAATAGCAAACATATTGCTCTGGAGTTCAAATCCGTGTAACTGTTTCTTCTTGATGTTCTTTCGCTTGTTCTGATCAGCACCTGCCTTTTCAAGCATGTGATGCATCGCTGCAACAAGAAATCCGGCAGTACCACAACAAGGGTCAAGCACAATATCTGTGGTCTGAATGTTCAGAAGGTCACAGAACAAATCGCAGATATGGCGAGGCGTAAGGACAATGCCCAGTGTCTGACCATCACCGCCAGAATAGCGCATAAATTCGCCATAGAATCTTCCAATGAAATCCTCGCTAGAGCTTCGATACTTAATGTT
>ENA-UEQN01000385-UEQN01000385.1-human-gut-metagenome-genome-assembly--contig:-NODE-385-length-41772-cov-8.658544_pt1 | contig 41772 bp, 70 predicted proteins | sample MGYA00242940_ERZ507944 | MGnify/ENA primary metagenome ERZ507944 (study PRJEB26167, sample SAMN06115449) | human gut metagenome | host: Homo sapiens | place: China:Fujian | collected 2015-08-20... | reverse complement strand
ATCACGGATGGCTTACTGATTTAAAAAGAAAAGGCTGCATTGTATTTCTTGAAGATGCGGCCAAAATATGTATTTTACTGAAAACCACCCCCGAAGAAATCCTTATGCACGAGGGCAAAAACGAAGAAGAAACGCAAAAGTGCAAAGACAATATTGAGCTGGTAAGGGAGCTGGTGGAGGCGCAGAAAAAGCGCTCCGCCGAAAATGGCGAAGCGCAATATACTGAATTAACCGATAAAGAAAAGCAAATCCTTACTCTTTTCCGTCAAATCCCGGAAAAGGAATGGGACAACATTCTTCTTGCGGTTGAAGTTTCTTTACGCAGCAAAGGATTGTTGAAATAGCGACCTCCGCAGCGGCTGCCGGGTCAGTTGACTTGCGTATCATGTCGAGTAACTTTTCTTCGTGCATTACAGTCTTCTCCTTCATGTCCAATCCCTCCGGCGAAATATTTTTCAAGTCCAATCCTACTATATTTTATCAAGATAAAAATTATTTTTCATACCTAAGTTTTTGTCGAAACATTATAGTGTGGCCGGTCGGCCGAACTTCAGGGGATATCCCCTGAAGCATTAAAGGGAAACTCAGCCCCGCCGCCTCTGCAACAACGACGGGGCCGAGTGGCAAGCCTGTGTGGGGCTGGCTTGCTGCAAATAGAGCATAGCAAAATTGGGATGGGTAAGGCAATCGTCAAACGTGGGAACCCCTTGTTTACTTTATGCGGCCTTAGCGGACACACTAAGGTAATTTACAGTCTACACTATGATATTTGCCTACCCAAGTTGTGTTCAACAGTGTGGGGAGGTATTTTTTTGACTATTCAGGAAATGTGTAAGGAACGAAAAACTTCTTTGGGGATTACTTCGCAGGAAATAGCAGACCAATCAGGCGTTCCGCTATCCACTGTAAACAATTTCTTCGCTCATGCCTCTAAGTCTCCACCGCTTTATACCGCTGCGCCAATTTGCGCGGTTTTGGGCGTGTCACTGGATGCGTATTTTGGCATTGGAGACCATTTAACCGCAACGGAAGAAACCTTGCAGGCGGAAAAAATCGGTCTGGAAAAGCGATTATCCAACAAGCGGGAGACGATTGATGTGCAGAATCATACCATCAATGTGATGGAAAAGGGTCTGCGGATTCGCAACTGCGTGATTTTGGTTATGGGCGTAGCAATCGTCCTGTTGCTGTGCTGGTGCGTATATGTAAATATGCACGCGCTGAATATCGGTTTTGGAGGGAATAATGAGAGCTGCGTTATATATCCGCGTGTCCACCGAAGAGCAGGCCAAGCACGGTCTATCCCTCCCGGAACAGAGGGACGCTTTATCAAAATATGCTGACGCAAACAACATGGAAGTCATCGGCGTATACGAGGATGCCGGTATCAGCGCCAGAAAGCCATATAAAAAGCGTCCGGCACTATTGCGCCTACTTGAAGATTGCAACGCTGGGAAGATTGATGTAATTCTGTTTATCAAACTGGATAGATGGTTCCGCAATGTTTCCGGGTATTATGCAGTGCAAGACCAATTAGACAAGTGCGGCGTCAAGTGGCAGGCAACACAAGAGGACTACGAAACGCGCACAGCATCCGGGCGGCTAAAAGTCAACATTATGTTATCTGTGGCGCAAGACGAAGCTGACCGCACCAGCGAACGAATTAAATTTATCAATGATGGCAAGCGAGCAAAAGGCCAGCCTACTAACGCAAAGGCTCCGCTGGGCCTTGTGGTAAAAGACCGGCAATATCAAATAGACCCTGATACCGCCGAAGCCGCAAAGGATATGTTTTCCGCATTTATCCGTCTGCGGGGGATTTTGCCCCTAAGAAAATATATGGCCGCTACGTGGGGAATAAATCGTTCGTATAGCAAATATGTTGGTCTTATCCAAAATCGGTTGTACATCGGAGAAGTATACGGTATTGCCGATGCCTGCCCTGCACTAATCAACAAAGACGAATTTACACTCGCAAACGAATTGCTCCAACATCGGAGCCAGCGCGGGGCCAGCGCTTCACCTGACCGCACATATTTGTTTTCTGGCCTGTTGCATTGCCGCGAATGTGGAACCTCGATGCAATCGGAGACCGCGAAGAAAATATATACTTACTACCGCTGCCGAAAGCGTATGCTGGATAATTCCGCTTGCCCTCATAATCGCCGTATCCGAGAAGATGTGTTGGAAGAATATTTACTAAGGGAAATCGAACATATCGCTACGGCCTACCACGGAAAATACGAAAAAGCAGAAAAAAAGCCTGCCATAGCGGCAGACAAAATTAAACGAAAGATGCAGAAGCTAAAAGAACTTTACCTTGCAGACCTGATTGATATTGAGGAATATCGAAAGGATTACGAGGATATGAAACGTAGCCTTGAAATTATGGAAGCGTCTCAGCCGCCTGCATTTGATGTCGGGGCGTTAAAGTCAGGGCTTGCGGAATATCCACACATGACGAAAGAACAAAAGAAAGGCTTTTGGACACGCACAATCCAGCGCATTGATGCTGATAATGACGGTGCGTTTTTTGTAACGCCTCGTTAGGCATATTTTACGTTGCGGTTAGTCACAGTGAAATATGCCTAAAATCCCCCGCCTTTGTAGACGGGGGATTTCTCATATAGCCTGAAGTTTTCGCATGACATTATCATAGACCTTTCTGTTTACCACTTTCAAGGTGTCCAACAGTTCATCCATGATTTCCCATGCTTTTTCTGGGTCTTTACCATCGACAGCTCTCAAAAAGTCACTGTCACCAGAAATACGAACTGCTTCAGGGGCGGGGGATGCTGAATACATGGCTATGGGCGGAGCAGGCCGGTCATCCTTTTGATTTTGGTGGTCTTGTACGATGTACAGCGCCGCTAACTTCTCATAGTTTGACCAGCTTGTTTCTTCCGTTTTGAGGCGGTTAATCCACAGACCAATTTCTTTTTCGTCAACCATGGGGATTACACCCCCTTATCCCTCCACAGCGTCCATGCAGCGCTGGATAGCTCTACGGAGGGTATCATCATCCGCTTCATCAAGCATTTCCTGAAGCTGCCGCTTCATATTATCTTTTCCGCTGTCTCTGCTGTAATGACCTCTGACGTAATGCGTACCCCGCCGCGCATAGGAGCTGTCGCGGCCATAATTGCCCCGCATATCGGCCTCCCAGTTCCCATCACGGGAATAGCGCCGGGAATAACCGCCATCATCTTCCATCATTTCGATTTTGTCGATGTTCTTGACCGTGCCTACCAGCTTATAGGCGATATCCAAATCGCCCGCGCCAAGCTCACCTTTTCGGGTGATTTCGTCCAGTTCCTTGCAGAGCATATCTCGCAAATCATACATTGCTTTCATACCCATAATGTACCTCCTTAGCTTACCCGGTCAACCGTCAGGTTGGAGTTGGCAAAATTGATTGCCTGCGTGCTGGTGTTTTCCATGGCCACCGTCAGGCAGCAGCCACGGGGGACCTCCACAATGGCACTGACAAAAATGTTAAAATAGTTTTCCACGGCAGCCGGGGTCACGGTGGCCGTGGCGCTGGTCAGCGGCTCCCCGTTAATAGCCAGCGCGGCGGTAATGGCCTCCACCGTGCCGCCGGTGGGGATAGCAATGTTGCCGCCAAACGTCACCCGGAAACGGGCCTTGCACTGGTTGGTAAGGCCCCGCAGGGTCACAATGCCCGCGCCCTCACGGTGCACGATGCAGGGCTTGCTGTTGACCGCTGTCTCAGTCAGCGGCACATTTTGGCCTGCCGCGACCTCAACAATATTGGAGTTAGTATACTCAGCCATAAAATCAATCCTTTCATGTAACAGCGGCGGGGCTACTGCCCCGCCGCGTTGTTGTCAGTATCGGCATGGGGCCGATCATCCCGGTCATGCCGCCGGGAAGCTACATTGTGCAGTTGTCAGCAGCCGCAGCCACCGCAGCCGTTGTACGTGCCTGCCGCCCAAGGGTTGCAGGACTGGTACGCCGGGATGGGCGTGGGCCGAAGCTGGGAGATCAGATAGTTGTTCTGGGCGGCCTGAGAGGCAGCCAGACGCAACTCCTGATTGGCGCTCTGGAGATCCTGCAGCTTGCTCTGGGTCAGGAAATCGAGGATCGCGCGGCTGTTGCTGTTGGCGTTGTCGATGATGTCCCGCGTTGCGGTCTGGATGGTGTTGCGGGTGTCGCAGCCCTGCGTAGCCATGTCATACCGGAGCTGTGCCGTGTCGGCCCGCTGGTTGCAGCAGCACTCAGCGGCCTGCATCTGCATGGCAGTCAACTGCTGCATGAGAGCCGCCTGCTGGTTGCTGCGGGAAAGCTCGGCCTGTGCAAAGCCGTTTGCCATCGCCATGTTGGTGCCGTTAACAAGCTGCGCCTGCTGGTAAAATCCGTCGCAAAGGCCCTGATTTACGCTGTCGATCTTGCGCTCAACATTGGCAAAGTCAGAGGTCAGCACATAGCCGTCGACCACGCCGCCGCCATTGCCGCCGTTGTTGCCCCAGCCGTTGCCGCCCCAGCCGCAAAAAACAAACAAAAACAGGATAATGATCCACCATGCACCGTCACCGCCCCAGCCAAAGCCGTTTCCGCTGCCGGAGGTGTTGGCGGGAGCCACAGGCATGGTCATCGTCGGCATACCGTCAGATAGAGACATGATATCTCTCCTTTCAAAATTTTATCAATCAAATCGTGGCCACGATTTTGATTACCGCAAAAAGCTCTCAAATTGCTTTGCCATTGCCTGCAGCTGGTTCAGCTGCTGCTGGCTCATTTTTCCAGACTGCAGAAGTTTTTCCACTTCCGCCTTCGGGTCGCCCTGAAATGAGGCGCGGAACTGGTTAAACTGCTGCATGAGCCGCTGGAATTGGCCCATCGGCCCCGGCATCTGACCGCCGCCCATGGCCTTAAAAAACGGGTTAGCCATCAGCGTCAGCCTCCTTTACTTTCTTCGCGGGCCTTTCTTTCCCTCGAATTTCGCCCACAAGCGCCGCCAGACGGTCAAATTCCTCCCGCGTGACAAAATCCACGGCCTTAGCCTGCGGTGCGGCAGGCGGCGTCTGAGAGCGCTCTACGAGGTCATAAATTTTAAGGGACGGTTTGCCGCTGGCGTCCGCCTGCTTGAGATACACGGTGGGAGCCGTGCTGTCCCACAGCGCCACGGCGGCGTTGGGCGCGATCATCCAGTTGCGGGCCTCCTGCTCACCGGCCACCCACTGGACGCCGCTCTGCGCCACCGGGTTTTGCGGAGCCTGCGGCATCTGAGGCGTCATGGGCTGCATCTGCTGCTGACGCATCTGCATGAGGTTATCCGGCATAGGCGGCGCGTAATAGGGATTTTGCCAGCCGTAAGGTGTGTATGCCATGTCAATCATCCTCCTTGACCCAGTAATATAAGATTGTCTCGTTGCTGCTGTCCCAGCTATCCCAGATTACCCCGTCCTGTACGCAGACTACGTGGCCGGACAGCGCCAAAATATACGTGCCTACCGGGTGATCGTTCGCAAACTGCCCCACCGTGTAGCAATCCGGGCAGGTGTCCGGCACGATATACCGCTTGTACCCGATGCTGTGGAGATACCGCCCCCAGCAGGCATTGGCGGAGGGCATATCACCGTCAAGATACCCTTGGATGCACAATCGCAGATACGTCTCGCCCCAGTCCTTGCCGGTGGCCTTGGAGATAGCTCGCACGGTGCAGTCCCCTACATTTTTCCCACAGGGATTTTGGTTAAAGTACTCAAACATGGAACAGCTCCGCAAAATACACGTAGGTCCGCAGCTCCTCCGGGTCCGGGAACAGCCTTAAAATGTCCATTGCCATTTGCTCCGTGTAGCCGATGGCAAGCAGTCGGTCGTACATCGCGCACCTCCTTGTCTTGCCCTTATGGTAGCAAAAAACCGGGCAGCCAAACTGCCCGGAAACTGCCTGTATTCTGCCCTCAAACTGCCCAAAAAATATTTTGACTTTTTTGCTTTTTCTTCTTGACTTTACGCTAATATTAGCGTATAATAAGGATGTAAACAAGAGAGGGGAACACCCCGGGAGGAAATAAAAATGAACTACAACAAGAGTGAGATCATGAAAGCCGCATGGACCCTTTACAGAACGGCTCAGAAGTGGGTCAACAAGCTCAGCTTCGGTGAGTGCCTCCGCCGCGCATGGGAAAACGCCAAGCGCACCCTTGAAGCCACCAAGAAACTCATGTCCAACGACTGCATGAAGGTCATCAACGGCGTTCGCCTTAGTCTCCGCCGCACCGTCGTAGCCGACTATGCGATGGGCTGGATCGTGACCGGCAAGACTTACGCCGCCCGCAAGGAGCTCAAGTCCGCAGGCTTTCACTGGGACCCCGAATCTTCCAACTGGTTTACCACCGACCGTAAAGTCGCCGAGTATTTTTGCTAATGAGAGAGGAGATCAAGCATGACAACCTATTACGTTACCGCAGATCTTGACCGTGCGCCGACGGAGCAAGAGACAAAGGAGATCGGCGTACCGCACGCAAAAATTTTTCTTGGCCGCGTCAAGGCAATTATCTGCGCCGACAGTATCAAGGACGCCTGCGCGCGAGGGAGTGAGTGCATTTCCGGCTGTATCAAAGAGGGCAGGACAATCAGCAATGTCGGCTGCATGCCGGTTGCCGCGGCAAAGGAAATGGGAGACGACGAGATCTACAAGGGCTACCCCACAACGACGTGGCTGCTGTATTACCGGCTTAAAGCCGGGCTGACGCAGGCACAGCTTTCGAAAGCGTCCGGCGTCAACATCCGCCAGATCCAGCGGGTGGAGCTGGGCGAGGCGGAGGCCGGAAACCTGTCCGCTAAAAATATTATTGCCCTAGCGGACGCCTTGGGCGTGGACGTGAGGGCGTTGGTATAATGCGGCTCAAAAAATGTGCTAAATGCGGCAAGCTATTTAACACCGCCAAAAACGAGCAGACGCTGTGTGACGAGTGCGTTGCTACGGCCAAGTCCACCACCATCCGACCCCGGACCTGCCGCCAGTGCGGTGCTATTTTTGACGGTGGCCCTCGAGCGTGGTACTGCCCAGAATGCAGGAAGATTCGGGAGAAAGAGTCGGCCAAGCATTACAGGGACAATGGCCCATCACGCCCGCTCGGAAGCATTGACCACTGCATTGTCTGCGGTAAGGAGTACGTGGTCAAGTCTGGCCTCCAACATTACTGCCCGGATTGCGCGGGGGAGGCGGTCCGGCAGCTGGACCGTGAGGCGTCTAAAAAATGGAACGCTGAGAATAATTTTTATCAGCAGCGGTCACAGAAGCCCCGGAGCGGCCAGAAGATCTGCGTGATCTGCGGAAAACCTGTGCCGCCGGGAACACCGCGCGTAACATGCTCCGAAGAGTGTGACAAGCTCCGGATAAAATATAATCAGGGCAAGGCGGAGATCAAGCGGGGCACTTGCAAATCTCCTACCACGGTTGAGCGGCTGGGCAAGGAGTTTCCTCTGGCTCCGGTGGAGCTGACGCCGGAAATCATCAAGGAGTTAGAGGCTGACCTGCTGTCTGTTATTAAGCGTTGCCCGGATTGCGGGCAGCTATTTGTCAAAAAAAGCAAAAATGCTCGGTTTTGCCGGGCTTGCGCCCTACGGCGTAGCCTGGAGAGCACCCAAAAGTCGAGTAATGAGCATTACTATGCAGACGTGGAGGCGAGCCGGGCCAAGCGCCGGGAGGATTATGCAAAAAACAGAGAGGCCGTCCGAGCCTACCAGGCGGCATATTACGCCGCCCACAAGGACGAGATAAAGCAGCGCCGCCAGCAAAACCAGCAAAAAAAGGCCGCAGACAAGGAGGCTCTCAAAGCCTATCAGGCCAAGTATTACGCCCAAAACAAGGAGCGCATCAAGGCCCAGCGCAAGGCCAAAAAGGAGCGGGACGCCGCTGAAAAAAAATAAATTTTTTTGCTTTTCTCTCTTGACTTTACGCTAATATTAGCGTATAATAAGAGCATAAAGAGAGGGGCACAGCCCGGGAGGTAAAAATCATGACGTACATTAGCAGCCAGCATTACATTGACCCGGAAATCGTTGAGGCCAAAAAAGCGGAGCTTGTAGACGTGTCTGAGGTTGTTATCCCTTGCACTTACGTTGGCGTTATTGATGGCGTGGAATACGCAATGCAAAACGATAAGCATCATACTCTGGCAGCCGCCAAAGAGCTTGGCATCCCTGTTGTCTTTGACGTCTCCGATGACGCCGAAGGCCTCGCTGGCGAGGAGCTCCTCGAAGCCCGTTATAATGACGGAGACTATTACAATGTTGAGACCAGCAATCCCATTGATGAGCAGTTTGACCTGATCTGGTAAGCCAAATAAGCAAGAGGGGCGTGTCCGATTCGGACACGCCCTCTTGCTATCCTTTGATATCGTCCGCCAGCTTGGCGTAGGCACGCCGCCGGATCTTGGCAAGCCCGTCCACGCTGACATGGAGCCGCTGTGCGGTCTGCAGGCAGCTCTGGCCGTGGACGTCCACCGCCAGCACCGCCGCCTCCTCGTCTGCGGGCAGACCTACCCGCCGCACAGCCTCCTCGGCCCGCCGGGGCGCCATAGATGACAACAGCGCCCGGATGTCTCGATGTGCTCGGTCCATACTGCCCCGGACTTGCAGAGCGCGGCGTACCGCGTGGATGTTGTCATCCTCCGGCCTCCTCTCTTAGCTTAGCCCGTCCAGTCGGCGCGGGCCTCCCGGACGTCGATGTGGGTAAAACTCTTGTAGACGCCCACCCCGCCCCAATCGGGCATAAGCGTCCTTGCAAACGCCGCCACGGCCTCCGGCGTCTGCCCCTTGACTACAATATCCGCCGCCGTGCCGTAGCAATGCTGGCTGTGGGCCACGCCGCCCACCTTGGTATTGTACTGCGGTGTCCGATACCCACTGTTGATGGTCACAGCCGCGCCGAAGTGACTGCGGATGCTCTGCAAGACCATCACCAGCCGGGGGGCTACCAGAACGGCATCGGAGCCATCCTTGCAGGCAAATTCTTTCACTGTAAAGTTTGTGGACAGCTTCTTGCCGCCGTCCTTCGCCTTGGAATAGGCGTTGATCTCTACCATAGGTTTCTCTCCTTCCGGTTCGTGTGCGTCCCCGCTTTTCTTTTTCCACACCAGGAAGAACGGGATCACCCGCCCATCCCCGGTGAAGCCATTGCCGTCCCTGCCCATGAAGCAGGTAGACCCGCCGCCGTCCATCATAATGGCGTTGTCCCAGCCGGACGCGGCCAGCAGGTCACGGAGCTGTTCCGGTGTCCGCCGGTCACGGCTCACGTAGTAGGCGAACCGCCCATCCTTGGTGCCGATGGCCGTTCGCGGGGCTTTGTACTTCATGTCCGCCCCGCAGTGGATAGGGCTGATCTTCTTGCCGTCGATGATGAGGTGAACGCACTCCATGTAGTTTGCGTCGCTGTTGGGCACGGTTTTCACGCCGAAGTCCGCCGGGGTGTTCCAGCTGATGGCCCACGCCCGGTATGCCGGGGCTTTGTAAACCTTCCCATCTGCTTTCAGGTGGCAGGCGGGCTGCTGGTTCCGCAGGAAAATGGAGCCATTGCAGATAGCGTCCCCGCCAGCCTCCGCCAGCATCTTTTTCAGGTTGGCCGTGGTGGAGCAGAGACGCCGCCGATTGAAATAGATTTTCAAAAATTGGAGGTCGGAGAGCGGGACAGTGCCCGCTCTCGTCGTCATGTCCCGGCCTCCTGCTTGCCCTCGTCGCTGGCCTGCCGGATGGCGTCCAGCATATTCTTCACAAAGGCCGGGTAGGGAACGCCCATAATGGCCGTGTTCTCTAAAATACTCAATCCCTCATTGGCGATGAAGAACATACAAACCGCGTCTCTCACAAAGTCGCTGGATGTAGCTTGGTCTAACAGCGCCCCCATCCAGACAAGCGCCAGTTCTACGCACTTCTTCGCAAGACCCTTGAAGCCTGCATCGGAACTCAGCGCCCCGGTGCTGCTCTTCCCGGACTTGTGCCAGATCGCCGCCACCAGCCAGCCCGTGGCGTAATCCAGCACCATAAAGCAGATCAGCACTTTCAGCGCCATATCCAAGCCGCCCAAAGCCTGCGCGATGACGGAGCCGGTTGTTGCCAGCGCCGCCAGAATCAGATTTTTAATATGTACTGCGTTCATAGCTTTTGCCCTCCCTGCGCAGTGCTTCAGCGGTTCACCCGCACGGCCTTTACCGGGTTTCCGTTGGCGTTGTAGGTCACCTCATAGCGGCCCTCGGCAACGGTCACGGTCATGGTCTGGCCCGCCAGCTCCGGCTTGTACCGCATGATGTCACAAAGATGCTTCACGTCCTCCGGCTCGGTCTCTGCGGGGATGAAGCCCTCAGCCATTTCTTTCTCAGACCAACCGGCGATACCACCGTCGGGGTTTAAATGGAAGTTGGCACCGGCCTCCTTCAGCTTGGTGTTGATAACCTCGATGCTCTCGCCGTTCTTCTTGCCCTCGTTGATGATGCTCTCGTAGATCTTTTCCATGGTATGTACCCCTTTCAAATTTACGGTTGATTATTCAACCGGTTTCAACTGTTCGGTTGATTATTCAACCGGTTTCAACTGTTCGGTTGATTATTCAACCGGTTTCATTTGTATCTGTGGGTCCTGCCGGAGGATTAAACCTCCGGCTTTTTCTCGCCCAAAATTTCCTCCGCCTCGGCCTCGGTGATAACGCCTTTTTCCACGGCGCTGCGCACCATGTCGGCGGTCCAAAGCCCCTGCGCGTACCATCTTGCGATTTTCTCCCGCATATCACACCTCCATCAGCGTGCCGGTCATCATGGCGGTGTAGGCGCTCTGCGCCTCGATGCGGTCAAGCTGCGTCGGCTCCGGCGTTGGCTCAGGCTCCGGCTCTGGCACGACCCCGGCGGTCATCTTCGTCACCACATTTCTCTCCACCTCGATTTCCACAAACGGGAACGTCTCCGGCACGGCCATACCCGCCGGGATCTCTGCCCAGCCGGGAGGCGGAGTCGTAATAGCATCAGAATTCTGGTTATCATGTGCACCGTTGCCCAGTGACTTAACCTCAACAATTTGCAAAAAATTACCCCCTATCCAATAAATAAATAGTAATAAGTAGCATTAGCGTCATTAAATGCATCAGACGAAAATCGACTTGATGAGATTTTGACTCCGTTAGATGTTCTTTCTATAGTAGTTGCACCGCTCCTTGAAACTATTTCTGAACTCGCCGATGAAATGGTAAGATACACAAAATTATATGAGACATTTTGTTCTGGCAGAGGGGCGTAATAAATAGGAATACCATACACTCCCCTTCCTGCTGAGGTGATAGCGAAAAATTTGGGGGAAAAGCTGCATTTAATTGTTTTAGTGTCCTCGTTCGCACCTACGTATGACCCTACCTCGCATTGCGTTGCCCCCGCGATTTGCTTTAAGGGGATATTGACCATATTTCCCAGCACATCTACAAGCCCCGGCTCGTCCTTAAATGTGGTGTCGGGGGTGTAATAGGGATTGATTGTGGACGGAGCGCCTTGCGAATGGAAGCAGAAAACGCCGTTAATGTATGCCATGCTCCCCTGCTGCGATGCCACGCCATCCGTAATGCGTTTAAAATTAAGTCCATCAAAGCTCACAAGAGACTCAGTGCTAAATTTAATGAGCACATTGACATCACTGCACGCAAGCTGCTGCGTAATGGTTGTGGGATTTGTGCTGCTCGATTGATAATTTGCATCGGACAACTGCCACGCTTTTAGGTCCTCGCTGTGCGCTATGCCATACGCGGAATACACAAAATATTTTCCTTTAAATTTTACAAAAGCAACGTTTTCGATTGTGTTTGACAGGTCCGCAGACGTAAAAACCGTTTCAAAACTATCAGATTTGAGCTTAAAGACCTGAATTTTCTTGGAGACGGGGACCGCAATATAGAAGCCATCGGGACCGTCAATGCCATTGTTAAACATTGGCCGGCTTGACGCTGACGTTCCAAGGCTGTATGTGCTTTCCCAATTTTCCGCATCGCTGCTCAAATACACCTTGCCGTATATGTCGATAAGGACAAATTTGCTCAGATAATTGCTGTAAAACAGGTCGTACGCAATGTTAGTTAGCGATAGCGTGCACTTTAAAGTCCATGTAGACAGATTTTGCGTAGCATAAATAATTGCCTTGTATGGGCTTGATGTAATGGGAATCAGAAGATAATATGTGTCACCTACATACACAATTCTGTGTCTGCCGCCATAGTTATAACCACCCGATACAGTTGGGATCGTAAGTGTTGTCCATGTTTTTCCGTCCGTTGACATGACTGCGGTTGTACCGCTGATTGGGAACGAAAAAAGGATGTTGTTTGCAACCGCAATTTGCTGCCACACGGACCCGCTGACGTTGGGCACAGTACCCTTTTCCCAATTCTGTCCCGCGTACACATCTACAACCGGATAGGTGCCCTCCAATACACTCTTGCTCAGCACATCCAGCACCTCATCCGGCACAGCGCCGGCGTCTTTGCCAAACTTGGCCGCCGTGGCGTCTTTTAGCAGCGTGGCCTTGTTCAGCGGCGTCCCCTCCTGCGTGGGCTGGTCCGCCCGGGCCATATCAAAGGTGTTTTCCTGTCCGGCCACTGGGGTCAGCGTCACCCGCCCCGGGTAAAGTGGTACTCTGTCTTGCATATTGTCTCCTTTCAGGTCTCTCCGGCGTACAAATCGCCGGAGAAAAACCACGCCTGCTCTATGTTGGTAATAAGGGTGTCGAGGTCCTGCAAAATGCGCTCAATGTCGTTGGCCTTGAGGTAATCCAGCGCCCGCATGGTCTCCGGTGTTTCCGGCGTGGACGCCATTATGGCGATGACTGCCCGCAGATGGGCGATATTGAGCCGGTATGTCTCCATCTGGCTTGCAGTCGGCGTGTCCGATTCGGACCAGTCCGCCTTTGGGCTGACCGCCACGGCGTAGCCGTAGACGGTGAACCGCTCCGCGATGTATTTAACGGCCGCCCCCACCCGGTTAAGGTCTGTCGCGTTGTAATAGCCCTTGTCCGTGCCGGATGCAACGTCTGCCGCCGTGCGGTCGGTAATGAGCGTCTTAATATCAAAGGCCATAGCTCACCTCACTTGTCATAGTAGACCACCACGCACCCGGCGGAGCCGTTAGACCCGTTAGTCCCCTCTCCCGGCTCCACGTCAATGACCCACCGGCTTCCCGCCGGGCTTCCGTCCGGGCGGTACTGCTTTTCCTTGTGCCGCGCACCTGGCGTGCCGCCGGTTCCCTTGGCTCCGCCCTCGCCGTAGCCCGGCCGTGGGTTTGGCACGGCGCTCCGCCCGTAGCTCTCCCCGCTCCGCACGTCGGTATAGCCGTTGGTGTAGCGCGTCATGATTTGACCTCCGCTTTGTAGACAACGGTGTTGGAAAGCGTGATGTCCATTTTGTTCAGGTTCCCGGTCAGCAGCGTTCCCCACGGGGTGTAAATGCTGACGCAATCGCCCAGCTTTTCACCGTCATAAACGATTTTTGCGGAGATTGCATCGCGGCGCTGGTAATAGTCATAGACGCGCTGCGCCGCCGCTTGCCCGATGTCTGTTGAAACCAACGTTGCGTCTTTAATTTCCTTGACATTAACCTTGTCCGTGGCGATAACATCGGGATTGCTCACGGAGTACACCGTTTTAGTGTCGGTGTATTTCTGGCCGTTGATTTCCACGTCCCCGCTGCTGCTTGCGGCGTAAGTGTGCGCCACAACGGAAACTTTGGTCACAACGGAAAATGTCTTGACGCTTGCGCCGGTAAATGTCCTGTCCTGCGGGATTGTCTCCGCAGCAGACGGAAGATTAAATACCCGGATAACCTCGCCACCGTCTGTGGCAAGACACACGCCCCATGCGAAAATGACGTGCTGTATGGCGGAGCGGCTTGTGCCGGACTGGATAACGCCCTTTAGCGTTGCGCCCGTTACACCGTCTGCATATTCCACCGTAAACGGCGCACAGAGCGTTTCCAGCAGCGTCTTTGCGCTGATGCCGGATAGATACGCACCGCCAGAAAATGGCGTATCATCCAGCACGCCTAAAGCGTCCTTGCAGTCGATTTTGTATACCCGGTCGCTCTTGCGGTCGCTACCGTCAATGTAGTACACGCCCAGCGTCTTACCGTTGTTCTGTACTTCTACCGGCTGTTTGAGCTGGAACAGGTAATCCACATCTTCCAAACTGTCCAATGTCCATTTGAATGTGGAAATCGGAAGCTCAATCGCGCCCTCGTTCATCTGGTTTGTAATGGACGCTGCCCGCAGCTCATTCATGCCAAACGTGCGTGTTACACCAAACACAATACGGTCCAGCTTTGCCCTGCGGAGCGGCACAGAGGTCTTTTCAATGGTCAGCACGATTTTGTCATAGCTTTCCACGCGTTTAGAGCAAAAATAGTTGACCGCGTTCGGCTGATATTCCTGCTCCGCTTTTAGCGTTGTCCCCTGATACCATTGCAATTTGACCTGAGAGCAATATTCGCCGGTCGATTCTTCACCGATGAGGCTGACGCCCATGCTGGAAAACTGTTTGGAAAATGTAATGGTAATGACCGGGTTCGCTGTAAACGTGCCATCTGCTCCGGAAATATCCGTTGACCAAAACGCAATCACGCTTTCTTCCAAAAATCGGTCAAATGTCCCGTCCAACGCCCAGCGGTTATGTTCCAGCGTGATGATTTTGCCCGGTGATACGCCGGGAGGGAGCTTTTGCAGAACGCTTTCCGACATAGCGACGGTTGCCGCTACTGTGGCGTTTTCTTCAGCGCCTACCGCAACATCGCGGTAAATGACTTTTGTTTTTGCCATGCGTCACCTCACGGCTTCACTTGCGCGTCCATGGGGATAAAATTCACTTCGATTTCGCCCCAATAATTCACACCATCTTCAGCCTTTTCGATGTCCTGCGAGGCGCTGGTGTAATACGCCTCATAGGAAATCGTGGTCTGTCCATCCGCCGCCTCCAACATTACGGAATCATCTACACTGTGCTGGAAAAGGTACTCCCAAAATTCATCCAGCCCTGCGTAGTTATCCCCCCGCCGAAACACTGTGATTTTATGACCGAGGTACGAGCCTATAACGTCTCGTACCATTCGCCCGGTCATCACACGCCCCGCATTTTCACCGTCAAGGACGTTAAAATAGCGGTTGTATTTGGAGATTGCCACATCGGCGTCAAATACCTTGCCATTCAGTTTAATGTAACTCACATTACACCTCCGCCAGATTGACGCCAATACGGTTGCTTTCGGACTTGTTCAGGCGGTACACAATGCGGCCCAGCGCCTCATCATCCAGCATCAATACAGCTTCACTCTGCCCGCCATAGCCACCCTCAGAGAGCGCCTGACGGAACGCCTGAACCATTGTGCTGAGAGGCGTCTCAATGTTCGTCCCCTGCTTTTGGTCTCCCAGCACCGCCAAGAACTCCCTGTTCGGGGGAATGACTGCGCCGGTAGCCAGCTTCGGCAGCGGGATTGTGGGAACATTGATGTGGCCTACATGGTGATAAAATGTCCCCGTCAGCTCCGCAAGGCTGTTTGCCGCGTCTACCAGCTCATTAAGCGCGTCAATCGCATTGTTCACGCCCTGCTGCAACGTGGTCAGGATATTGTTCCACTTGATTGTGAACGTCCGTCCCATGAGAGACCAGAAATTCGTCCACAGCTCAGAAAACGTTGTGCGGAACTGCGAAAAGCCTAACAGGAAATTTGTCTGCCATGTGTTGAACGAAACATCGAGGCTGTCAAGCAGCGTTTGGAACACCTGAAGCACAAGGCCCTGACTTTCGGTAATGCCGTTTGCCATGCCTTGCATGAGGTAATCGCCCATTTGCGCCGTTTCGGTGGAGGGGGAATGAATACCGAGAACATCTTTCAGCTTGTCAATGATGCCGGTTCCCCAATTCTGGATAGTGTCTTTTGCTCTGCTTAGACCACCCAGAACAGAATTGCTCCACCAATTTTTAATCTGCTCCCAGCTTGTTTTCAGTGCATCAAGCATTGCGTTCCAGTTTGGCTTGATTGCAACGGCCAATCCGGCAGAACCGGCCAAAAGCAGGCCAAGGCCCAACGGAATACCGGCTCCGCTAAACAGCAGGATTGCACCAAGTACAAGCAGCGCAGAGCTTACAAACGCTGTCACAGCGCCAATAGGGCCGCGCATTAGCTCTTGTACGGTATTCCAGTTTGCCGCTACAGCCGTTGCAAGGCCGATTGCGCCGACAATTATCATACCGATACCAAGTCCAATGTTGGCCCCGGAAAACGTCAAGATTGCGCCAATCACAAGCAGTGCGCCGGATATTAGCGCGGTAATTGCTCCAATGGGGCCTTCCAACAGTGACTTAATTGTGTCCCAATTCGCCGCAATGGTTGCCGCCATGCCAAGCGCACCAACAACCATAAGGCCAAGGCCAAGGCCGATATTTGCGCCAGAAAACAGCAGGATTACGCCGATTTCAAGCAGCGCGACACTCAACAGCGCCGTTAATACGCCAAGCGGGCCTTGCAGCAGTGCCTTGATTGTGTCCCAATTTGCAGCGATTACAGTTGCTAACCCAATCGCACCGGCAATCATTAAACCCAAACCTACCGGGATATTGGCCCCGGAGAAGACAAGCAGTGCACCGATGACAAGCAGCGCCCCCGATACAAGCGCAACAACCGCGCCTAACGAGCCTTGCAATAGCTCTTTGATTGCTTCCCAATTTGTAGTAACTGCGCCCCAAATTGCCAATGCGCCCAGCGCCATTAAGCCAATGCCAAGCGGGATATTAACGCCGGAAAACGTCAGGATTGCGCCCAGCGCCAAAAGCGCCGCACCGGCAAACAGCGAAACAATCGCGCTGAGTTGGTCATTGATGCTTGACGCAAAATTGGGAGCTGCTGACCCTGCGCCCCCGGAATTATCGCCGGAGATTTTATTGATTTCATCAAACGATGCAAGGGACTTGCTTGCCTTTTTAGCCGCTCCGCCCACACCTTTTAATGCGTTTTGCTCGTCATATAGATTTTCGGCGGCTTGTGCGCTTTCTTCAACTGTTGTGCCGAAAATCATAGATACAAGCTGAGATACAGCATTAACTACGCGGGTAATCACGTTGACCAACAGCGTAAATGCTGGTATAATCAATTTTAGAATAGGCTGTGCAAGTGTCCGCAGCGCCCCTTTGAGCTTTGCAATGGAGGCCATTGCTTCATCATTGGTCTGGATTGCGCTCCAAACATAATCTTTCAGGGACCGCAGCGCCTTTGTGATTAAAGTAAACACAAACACGCGCCGCGCAAGGCCCTTAATGCGGTTAATGAATTTTTGTATGCGCTTATCCGCTTCTTCAGCCGCATCAGACATATTATTTGTTTCTTCTGTTGCGCCCGCTAATTGTGCGGACAAATCTCCCGCTCTATCGCTCATTCGTTCAAGGTTTCGGGTATCTTTGGCAATGGACGCGTCCATGGTCTCAACCTTTTTTTGCACACCGTCCCATTCCTTTTGTAATGATGCTACAGTCTGCTCCTGCTCTTTTAATGCGGCAGATGAAACAAATTCGTTGCCGCTTTGCATTTCTGCGAGCTTTGCTTTTGCGGCGTCAAGGTTTGCGGCAAGCTGCTTTGACTGTTCCACCAGCGGCATTCTCTGCTGTTTCTTGTCGCTGATTTTATCGTTAAGCGTATCGATTTTTTTAGTCAGCCGGTTTAATTCAGTTTGGGCCTCTTTATCGTCGATTTCGGCTTTAATAATAAGAGAGCCATCCGCCATAAAATCACCGCCTTACTTTTGCTAAAATATAAAACTAAATTTGGGAGGGTGTATCATGATAAACTTTAACAAGAACTCTGTTTGGAACTTAAAACCGATTGATGTTTCTGCCGTTCGTTCAGAAGTTACGGGGCTTCTCGTATCCGGCGAAGAAATTGTGTGCGCCTTTAAAACCATTCGGGACCAGCTTGTTTTTACAAACAAGCGCATCATTTCCATTGATGTTCAAGGCATTACCGGCACAAAGAAATCATTTTCTTCTTTGCCATATTCAAAAGTCCAGTTCTTTGCAATTCAGACCCCCGGCATTATGGAAATGGTCCCTGACGCTGAACTGTTTTTAATGTTTTCCAGCGGTTTTACGGCAACATTTGAGTTCAAAGGCAACGTTGATATTGCCGAAATCGGAAGGATGATTTCAAATTACGTTCTTGCATAACTCCGCCGCCCTCATAAGAGGGCGGTTTTTTATACCCACTTGCTGATAATGTCCTCGTCCTGCGCGGAATACTGCTTCTTAAAATCAATCAAATTGCGGTTCTGCTTGTAAAATTCTTGCTCCGCTTTATCCAGCTTTTTACCCTTCGCTTTCTTACTGCGAATGCTGACAACCTGAGAAAATGTACATTCCCCGATTTCCTGATACGCTGAAATAAACGTAAACCAATGCACCTTTTCGGCGCGGACTTCCTTGTTTAGCACCCGGTTAATGGGCGCGACAATCAACGGGAAATCCTGATGCCAGTCCATTAGCTTAGGCCCGCGTTTCTCTGCCAGCTGTTCTTCTCCGCAGTTCATGAACTTAACGCACTGCCTTATGGCTTCTTCATAATCGCTCTGCGGCATTTCTGAAAAGGCCGGGTAAAAAATGTCAAGCATTGCTTCAGCCTTGTCCTGCTCCGTCAAATTCGGGTCAGAAAGGGCCTCAAAGATTGTCAGGATGTCCCGATAATCTGAGCGGATTTCGTATTCCGTTCCGTTGACCTCTACAGAGGTCGGCAGGTCGAAAATCATTTGTGATACTTTTTAGTGTACTTGCTAATGCGGGGATTGGTTGCTTTGCTTTCGCGGGCAAAGGTGGTGTCCACTTCATCCATGATAGAGAGCATCAGGTTCGCCCACGCCGGCAGACCGTCCGCCAGCGCGTACACGTTCATTTCGCCAAACAGGGCCGTGCAGATATCAAAGCCGAACACGTCATTGATGATGTCGCGCATTTCCTCATCCATTTTGCGGGCCGTTTCAAACACTTCCCGCTTATTGGCGGTCTTTTCAACCTCTGCCTTATATGCGTCCTGTTTCTTATCGAGGGTATCGAAAGCGTTAAACAGCTTTTCCACAAAGCCGCTGTCGGTCGGGTTAAACGAAAACTGGCAGCTCCCGTTGATGTTGTAAGTAACTAAGCCAGTATCAACAATAAGGTCTTTCATAGTTCCTCCAAATTGGGGCGGGTCTTTGCCCGCCCCTTTTGTTTTTAGGTATCAGCCGTAAACTCGATTGCGCCGCCGCTGCCCTTGCTGATGGTGCCGGTCTCACGCTCGCCGCCGTATGTGACCTCAATATCACTTGCCAGCATATCGCCGCCAGCGCCGCCGTTGGTGGTCAGCAGCACGGAAGAAGATTTCCAGCGCTCCGCAAAAGGCTTGCCCTCCGTGTCTGTCAGATACAAGTGTGCAATAAGGATGTCCTGATTGAGCGCTTCGGAGATGCTGCGCCGCACGATTGCCATATCAAGGATATGGTTCAGGACCGCATCACCGGCAATCAGGTTATTGCCGGAAAACGTCTGCGTTGCGGTGGGGGTCTTTGCGGTTACATGGGTCTCGCCCAAAATGTCCGTTTTGGTCTCCTGAGAATAGTCATATTCCACGGAGCTGTCTTCGACTGTACGGCCCATAGGAGACCACACAGGGGCGGAACTCGTGCCGGTGTTCAGATACGCAATCATTAAGTCACGGGCTGCGCTCTCACCGGTATTGCCCTTGATTGTATATTTTGCTGCCATTTAAACATTCACCTCGTATGTCAGTTTTAGAGGTACATAGTAGTCCTCGTATTGGTCAGACGTTGCGCCCAAATATGACGCAAATGCCGATGCTTCAATGCGGATTGCCCGCCTGTTTTCGCCAATATCCGGGCGCTGTGTCTGCGCCCAATCTGCAAATTTGTTCAGCAGCTCCACCGCTTGCAGGCGTTTATCATCACTGGTTCCGGGCGGCGAAATCTGGTAATGGATTTCAAAGGAGTATTCGGCTTGATATCCGCCGCAAATGTACTTTTTCGTGATGGTCGCGCCTTTTACTGAAGAAAGGGCCATTCCTACCGTCTTTGCCGCAAAATACTCGTACTTGATAAGCACAATATCGTCCGGCAAATCGGGGAATTGATTGGCCCAAATCATCATCAAGCGGTCAAGGTCTGCCTTTTCGCTGCTTGATGCCAGCGTTACGGGTTTGTTATTTAAGCTCACGTTTCACCGCCTTTTCCGCTACACGCAGCCACTTTTCAATGTTTTGCGCCTTGGATGCCTCAAACCAGTGAGAGCAAGTGCCGGGTCTGTGGAAAATCAAATCTTTTTCCGGTACTGCCGGAACTTTTGTCGCTCCTTTTCGTGCAAACGAGCTTTTTGTAAGCGGGTCAACATAGAGCTTGCCGTAGTACAAATACCGGGCATACGGACCGGGATAAATGATTTCATTCCCCGTGACCCTTGTACGTGCTCTTAAAGACCCGGTTAGCATGGGTACAAACGGGGCTGTGTCCTTTTCTACCTGCATAGCCAGCGTGTGTTCTGCGCGGCTACAACTATTCGCAACGGCCTCTCCAATGGCCTTTATTCCGTCAGTGTGAACAGTGAATTTAAGGGCCATATTAGACGCCCCCAACTTGCCAATGCTGCATATCCGCGCTGCCAAAGTCTTTCATGTCAACCTTTGTGACCGTGTAGCAATCGTCCTGTGAAAACACAGTATTTTCTTTGTCACTGACAAATTCGCCTTTCACAAAAAACGTTGTCCCGCCGTTTCCATCGATTGAAAGCGTCCACAGCCCGGTTTTATCTTCTGCGCTGTAAAACGCTTGCGGGCCTGCGTAAGTCTTTGGCTTGCCGGTAAATCCGTCCACAGCTTCCACAGAGAACGGAATATATAGGTCAACCGCGTCTGCACCCTCTAAGCCGCTTTCCCGCACATTGACCGCTTTAGACGCTTGCAGCATGACGCCCCGAAGAATGGTCACGTATAGATTTTCAACGGGCTTAAACGTTGTGGGGTCGGTCTCACTAACTGAGTTGTAAATCGTTACAGTGTGGGGGGTGTACATCTGCAACCTCCTCTGTAAAGCAAACCGGTATAGGAAAGATATTCATTGCACGTTTCCGCCAGCAGCTTTCTTGCGCTGTCCGTGGTAGTCAAGGCAGACAGGGCGCTTTCACCGCCTGTGGAAAGAGTGCGGGAATAACTGCCTACCGTTTCGCTTTTGACCTCCGCGTCCGTTGCCGCCGCATCCGAAAGGCGCTTGTTCGCCAGCTCGTTTGCTTTTTCAATGACCGCGTATTTGTCAACCAGCGCACAGCAGCACATTTTGACCTCATCCATATTGGCGTTGTCTTTCGCCCGGTTCTGCGTGTAGTAATTGAGAAAGGAGCTGGCCCGCACAACAAGACGCGGAAAATCTTTTTCACTCACAGCCCCCATATAGGTTCCGAAGTAATATCCGTAATCAGCGTATGTCATACGAGTCAGCTCCTTTTATCAGTCGGAAACCGTAACGGTTGCGGTGCCGGTCTTAGTTCCGTCCTGCTTAGACTTGGCAGTAACGGTAATGCTGCTCTTAGTTTCGGCAGCGTCAACAGTCAACACGCCATCTTCCGTGATGGTGGACTTAGTGCCGTTCTGGCTCCACTCGACTTCACCGTTGATAATGCCCTCACCGGTAACAGCCGCTTTAAACGCCTGAGTCTCGCCCTTTGCAAGCGTTGCCGTGGCGGGGGTAATGGTTACGGTGGAAATGTCGCCGCCCTTGCCGTACACGGAGAACGGGAACGGATTGGCCTTGTCTGCGTTGTAAGCGTTGATGGGGTTTGCAATTTCCCAGCCCAACCGCATAACGGCACGCAGCGCGACCATATCGTTCTGCATGAGGTTGTAGGTAATGGCCTTGGTAGTCGGGTCCTGAATGACGCCCTCAGAGAAAATCTTGAAAGTCATGTCCTGCCGGATGGCATAAACAAGCTGACTCCAATCGCCGACAATCATTTGTGCCTGCGTGGGGTCAAATGCGCCGTTCATGGGGAAGTACATATCCATGCCATCAAGGCCGTAGCGGGTAGCACCCTGCATATCGCTCTTGAAAATGGGCTGGCCGGTAGTGTCCTTCAGGCCACGCAGCTTGCCGCGCATCTGGATAGCGGACATAACGCCGTTGGGGTTAAATCCGTCCAGCTCAACCTTGGCAATCAGGCCGCCCTCGCCCATGATGTCGCTATAAACATCGGAGCTAATGGGGACGCCATTACCAGCGGCAACCGCAGCAGGCACAACGCCGGTGCGCCACGTGCTGGGCTTATTGGTGCCAAACAGGATGGCCGCGTCAATGACCTTGCCGAATGCCTCGGTCAGACGGGGCTTAACCTCGCCCCAGATGTCATAATCTGCATCGTCCAGAGCCGCTTCAGGAATGGGGACAATAACGGCGATTTCCTCGGCGTACAGTTTCTTCTTGTCCCACGCCATCTTCGTAGTCTGCTTAAACGCATCATTTGCGCCGCTGTCGGTGGCTTCGCCGTTGACAAAGTACGCAGAGGGCAGAGCATCAAGCACGTTGATGGTCTGCGTCTTGCTGGACATATTTGCCAATCTGCGGCCCATCCGCAAAACAGCAGACTCAGCGATAGCGCCCTGCATGATCTCACGGGTTACGGGTTCCGGGATAAGGCCGGAAAGTGCGGTACGGTCCAAACTTGCCATTTGTAACTCTCCTTTTTACTTCAGTGCGCCGCGAATGAGGCTATTCATCGCGGCATTTGTGTCAGATTTCTTTTCACCGCCGCCTGCCGGTGCAGACCAATCAAACTTGACCTTTTGGCGGTTTTCTGTGAGCTTATCCACGGCCTGTTCAAAAGTGGTTTTGTCATCCACCATCTTCAGCGCCTTAAATGCGATAAACTCCGCATCGTCCCCGGTCAGTCCCTTGCTCAAAACGTACTTGTCGCGCTTCATTTGCTCGATTTCAGCCTGCGCGGCAGTAAGGGCAGCTTTATTGTCCGCAAACTCTTTGTCGCGTTTCGCCTGACGCTCTTGCTCGGTCTGCTGGCTGTCTTTCCATGTGCGGTATGCGGTGATTTCTTCCTCGCTGGGAATGCCCTTCATTGCTTTTGCAAGCCGTTTGCCAATCATGGCGTCCACTTCTTCCTGCGTGAAGGTCTTTGCAGGAGGAGTCTCCGGCGCGGGAGCCGGGTTTGGATTGGGATTAGGGGTAGGTTCGCTCATGCTTTTTACCTCCGTTTATTTTCTGGGCCGTCGCCCAGCGGTTTAACGCCTCTCGGCAAGTTTTGGCAAAATAAAAGAGCCAACCACCGAGAAAATCTCAGTAGTTGGCTCATCGTGCCACTTCCACGCGCTCTATTGCGCTGTGTGTAATATTTACTTGCTATTATTTTACCATATCAAGGCTTAAAAGTAAGGCTAATTCTGCTTTTTTATGTCTTTCGCCTCAATAATTTGCGCCTTTACATTTCCGTCTTTCATCTGCTTTAGCTGTACACGGCAACCGGCAGAAAGGGCCTTTTCGATTGCTGCTTTTAGCTTGTCATCAATCATACTGAACCTTTGTCCTTTCCCGTTGTTCTGGCAATCCAGCCGCCTTGCTGAAAGCCTTGTATTTGGCGTTCAGGCGGCGTAATTTGGCGTTTGCTGTGATACGCGCATCTTCCTGCCCGCTTGCTTTGTACGCTTTCACAAGCCGTTTCTGCTTGATGATTTGGCGTTCTACGCGACGCTGCATCTGAGTGGCTTCGTATGCCGTGTATGTCTTTCCGTCAAATGTACAGCCCAGCCCATCATCAATATGAGCAAGCTGTTCTTCCGTGTATGTCGGCTCCATAACATCTTCCACAAATGGGGACCATGTATGCCGACAGTTTGCACCTAAGATACCTTGCACATCGCCAATGCCGCACGATTTTTCAAAGTCCGGGTATTCTTTTTTTGAGGCATTGGGACATTTCTTTGTAAACTCCGCCCAGCGATAAATCTTGCCTTGAAATTTCTTGTGGTTTTCAAAGCCTTTTGGCCCATCAATGTCTCTTGCCCCCGCGTGAGCAGAAACTAAAACAAGGTCAGTTTGCAAAAAGTCCATTGATTGCCGGGAATATTCACGGTTGAGCTGGTTTACCCCCGTCATCACGGCCCTGCGAACGGCTGTATCAATGTTGCTGCGCGCTCCGCTCTCGTAATCGACTACCTTTATCCCGCTATCTGCAAGCTGTCTAACGGCACTTGCTATGGCCTGATTGTAGTTTATTGCGCCGCTCTCAATCTGCATGGCCGCGTTATCTAACGCCCACTGATACGCTTTGGCGGGCGGGAGCATTGTCTGCCCAGCGTCTACCAGAAAGCCCATAGACGCGGTTAAATTGTGCAGCGTATCAAGTGTCTGTGCCTTAATAGCCGCTATTGTAGCCGCGTCTACCAGCGTTTCCGGCTGCGTAACGTGTGCAAGGTCAATGACCTCTGTATAATACTTCTGGTTACGCTCCACCACATCATCAAGCAGCTTATTTAGCTTTTGTTTGCTAATTCCCGTGGTTTTGCTAATAGCCTTTGTTATTTCTGTTAGGTCAATGCCATGCGACCGCAGCGCCCGGATGTCCTGCGCCGTGACTTCGTTCAGCTCATCCCGCAATTTGAGCCGGGAACATATCTCCGTCAGTAAGTTATCTTCAAGGCTGCGATACAGTTCGGCCAATTCTTCAGGGAGAGCGTCCAACAAAGCTGGCTGAAACGGATATTTTATTCTTTTACCCATGACCCGTTTCTAAATTTATATCCGCGCTTTTTCAGTTCATCTTTTACTTGGTAAGTTTGCCCGGAAAATGAGGTGATTTTCTCAAAATTGATATTATGCGGAGAACTATTTACAAAACCGTGGTCAAGCGTATACGTGACATAATTGGTTTTGTTGGTCTTTGCGGTTTTATTGTAGCTGTCCGCCTGTGCATAAACCAGCTCAACAGCACCATTCTCTTTGTCAACCGCTTGCAATACCGTGTCATCATATCTGCCACGCATAAAGCCGCGCCCTTCAATATAGCGCGTTTCCACTTTTAACGGGGCTTCGCTCCCAAAAACAGAGCTTTTTTTGCTGTTTCTTACTGACGTTCCAAGTCCGCTTCCGCCGCGTCCGCCCATTTAGCCTTCCTCCGTTTCACAATATCGTCATAATGTGGTTTTACCCTAATTACGTTCCAGTCGCATTCTTCCGGCACTTTGCCGTAAAATATCACCCATTCCGGCGATAGCCGTTTCATCATTTCTTCGTAGCCGCGCAGAAAAAGGCGCTTGCTTTCCTTGTTTTTCTGTGTGCCTACTGAACTGACAGCCACCACCCCGCCGACAGGCTCACCGTCAAAGCACCAATCGTAACTGCTCTCATCGCTCCATGAGATAGAGGGATATGCCGTCATGCCGTGCATTTGCCAGTATGCCGCCAACCAGTGCTTGCGGTAATGGTTGTATATCTGCATCGCCAGCGGCATATCTGTGTAAGTGGAGAAGTCCGGCGCGCACACCGCCGCAAACTGCGACAGCTTCTTGATGTATTTATCCGGCGTGTTCCAATGGCGGATGAATTGGTAATCATCCACGAAGAAATGGACAATCTTACTCGCTGGATTCTTTTCCGCGTAGTGGTAGTTTACCGGGATAAATTCGCCTTGTGGGTACTCCTTGACCGGCTCAATTTGTGGAATATCGTACCTCCCAACGCCGTGGAATGTGAACTTGTCGAGATTTTCAAAGTTAATCATATAGCCCCCAGCAAACAAAAATGCCGCAAGATACATTCCTGTACCTTACGGCATAGCAAGCGCCCGGAATCAAACCGGAACTTCCTCAAACAAAGTGTGCTGCCATTACACCACTACTTGCTACGCCGATTGTACCATATTTTTTTGACTCGCTCAACCATTTTCTTTTCGGTTGGCGTTAGATTCGCGTATCCCTTTGCACCGTCGTTTTCATTGTGTATATATCCGTGGTGGGTATGCGGGGAAACTTTATCATGCGGCCTGTCAATATCTATTTGTTTTATGCGCTTGTTCTTAGTGTCGTAGTATGTAATTGCTTTGATGTTATCGCTTTTGTTGAGCGTTACATACACGCGACCACTTGTCATTGTCTCCATTGGCGTTTTCTGCGCACCGTCAACCGCCTTGACAAACTTGATATTACTCTCTTTGATAATCGTCTTGAACTCGCTACCGTAAGGCTTGCCCTTTACGCTCATACCGCTGCTTGCGCCGCGTCCACCCATGAATTATCTCTCCATTTACATCCATTGTCCGCCGCGCCTCTTTGCTTTTGCATTTCCTGCCGACGCTTGCCGTTTGTACCTTTCGTACTCTGCTCGTGCGCCTTCCATAGCAGTAACCGCCCGTTCCTGCAAAGAAATTTTCTCGCGCAATGCGGCTTTCATGCCATCAATGGACGCTTGAGACATACCGTAAGACTTTCCCATTTGGTTTGCCTCTCGCAAATCGCGTTTTAGTGCATCGATGTCTTTGCGAGTATCCGCAATCAGACTTCTTCCGGTAACATCTTGGTGGACATACATCTGATAGCCGGTTGTCTCTTTGGTCGCGCCGCTTTCAATAGCAAACGCAGCTTCAAAGCTACGGGCGTTCTCCATTTCGATATTGTATGAGTTTTTGTAATCGGGAGAAGATGCGTTTCGACTCCCAATGCCGCCACCGGTTCCACCTCTGCCGCCCATTACTCCACCTCCTGTTACTGTTCCGTTACCATGTCCTGCATCTTTGGCAGCGCCGCCTTTGCAGTCTCCTCGTCCTCGTTCATCCATTTGGCTCTAAATTCCCAATCGTTCATAATACCCGCTTGCAAAAGCTGCATATCGCGGGAAAAGTCAGTCGCTTTATCTTCGATGATGCTATCATCAAAATCAATGCTGATTTCTACGTTTTCATCCAGCCCGGCATTCATTGCGGTATTGCCAAGCCGCAGAAGAATCCGGCAAAGCTCTGTTAGCGCCTGCTCTAAAACCGCTTCATGCTTTTTGATGGTACGGAACATGGTGCTGTTTTCGCTGATTACCTGCGTCGCCGTTGCCACGCTTCCACCATCAAAGCGGTAATAGGTTTCGCCAAATCCACACTTGCTGGAAAGGATATTAAGCTGGTCCTGAATGCCGGTGTTGTGCTCCGCTGTCCGCAACGTCATATCAATCGGCGTTATAACAGCTCCGTCCGATACATCTTCCGGCAGCACGTAAAATGCCACATCGCCGGGGTCAAACACAGGTTGTCCGTCAAGATACTTTGCCGCAGACGGTTTTACCATAATGCGCTTTTTGCCGAGCTTAAACTCATTGACATAGCTATCGTATGCAATGTCTACGCCCTGCAATACGTCAATAGCGTTGGCATATACGGAAATGCCAGTTGGCAGCAAGTAATCGTAGTTATTGGCAATATTCAGCCGGTCAATCACAAACTGCCGCTTGTCGCTGCCGGTATGCACAACAGGCGGAATGCGCTCAAAGCCTTTAACATTGGTCAAGGTTTCATCCGCAAGCTGCTCATTGTCATACCGATAAATGCGGTTTTCAATGATGTATTCGCCGCTATCCTCTTTATGGTGAATTTGCAAGTACAAATAATCATGCCCACTCCGCGTCACTACAGACGAAAAAGCGCACTCGCTGATATAACCGTTCTGCCATGCCAGCGGGTAAATGTTTTCAATCGTTACATAGTCCAGCACAATACCGGAGGCGTTTCCGGGGACGATTTCGCCGCTTTCGTTGACTTCTTGCCCCACAACACGGGGGATATACGCCACTGTGCCAAGAGCAGACTTCATTTCCTGCATCTCATTAGCCTTGACTGTAAAATTGTTTTCCGTCAAAACGCGGTCAATAAACGCCTGTTCGTTCTTCCCCTCCAGCGTGATTTGCACTTTCTCGTTCATGAGCAAGTTAGCCCAATCTTCGCATAGCTTTTTCCCCATGCCAAGGGAATAACGCTTGCAGTTGACCATGCTCTCACCATTGCGAACGCGGTAATTGTGAAACCCTTTCACATTTCCCTGATACCAGCTTTTCCACTCCGCTACCTTGCTGTAAAACGCTTCGGGGATTGTAGCATAGCCCAACTGATTTAGTTTCTGAATGATTGCATTGCTCATGCGATAACTCCCATCCGACGGGAAATTCGCTCCAAAGCGTACCTTGTAGCATCAATCAAATGATTATTTGCGTCAGGATAGCCGCTTATGATGTCCCCATCTTTGTTTCGCTCGTATTCGTAACTTACAAATTCGTTATATGCGTTTGGCGTTCGCTTACGGTCAATAACAATTTTCCGCCGCTGCAACCACTTCATCCCGTAGTCAACGGAACCGGGGCCTTTAACGGCCTCTTTTGCTGACAACCCCATTGCGCGGTAATCTGCTGTGCTTTTTGGCTCCGCACTGTCACAAGTGATATATGCGTCCATATAATTGCGACTTTTAATCATACTTCCGCTTGCTTCGTTTGTGAGTTTGTTTTGATATATTTCGTCAATCAAAAAAATCGTTTCGCGTGCGCTGTCATAATGCAGCCGGATAAAAGCAAAGGGGTCAGGATACCAGCCCCAGTCAACACCCTGATAAATGCGGTCAAAATGCGAAATTTCATTGTCAGTGATTTCCCGCAATTCGAGGTTTTCAAACACATTGCCGCCAGTGCCTACCGGAATGCCAAGGTATTCATGCTGATACGCTCGTTCATCTGTCTTTTTGAGGTATTCTGCTTCATCGAGGAACTGCTGCCCCAGCCATTCAGGAGGAGCTTGCAGATACGTTGACTTGTGGCACAGACGGTCAGCGCGTTCTTCCAAGCTGTCTTTGTTGGCCCAGTTATCACGGCTTATCGGTGGGTTGTAGCTTTCAAAATTCCAATACTTGTCCCCGCCGCGCATGGTAGACTGCAAGATAGTACGTATCTCCGCCCGCCCCGCAAACTGGTCTTTTTCCTCAAAGTGTGTCACGGCAATATAGCCAAACGGGACTTTGATGGACTTAATCTTCATTGGGTCATCAGCACCCCGAAACATTATTTTTTGCCCGGTAGGCTTGTATATCAGTTCCATGGGGGACACCTTGGCTTCCCAAAACGCAGTCATACCCAATTCGCCAATGGCCCACATATATTGTGCGTACACACTGTCACGGATGGTATTTGCCACCTTACGCAGCACCAGCGCATGAGTTCCGGGATTGCGGATTAACAGCAGCGGCACAATGATTGACACAAACGAGGATTTGAGGGACCCACGCCCCCCGCTCTCATCGTAATGTGTATGACCGTGTTGAAAAACGTCCCGCGCTACGCCATAAAATGCAGGGCCTATCTTTTCTGACAGCCGGATTTCAGACATCAATAACTACCTTTACGGGGTCAGTGCTGATTTTCGTCTCGCTTACTTCACGCCAGCCGAAATTGCAGCCAAGCGAGAATTTCGCGCCGTTGGCACCGTCTCTATCATACAACCTGGATTCGGCGTACTCTTCGCAACGCGCCTTTGCTCGCGTAATCGTGTTACAAAACTCCTCCCGCCCCTGATAATCGATGAGCTGCTTCCGCCCGGTAAACCCAAGCGACAGCGCCAGCCCCGTGACCGTCGGCGGTTTGCCGTTGATGATGATCGGCTGCCCATACTTATCGCACATGGGTAATCCGTCTTCTCCGATGATCGGCTCCCCTTTGCACGCTTCAAAGTAAGCGTCAATGGCTTCCTGCATTGCCTTTACGCTTTTCCATTTTCTTGGCGCTCCGCCAGCCATGCGCTCACTCCCTTTCGTTTTGCTACCAGCCCCCACCCCTTGGCCTTACATAGCAGACTTTACCCGCCCCAAAGGGCATACACATCTTGCGTGTCCGGCTCTCCACGAGCCAAACATGGTACGCAGCCGCACTTTCAGCAGCGGTTTTTCGTTTTGGCGCAGACGGTAGGATTTGAACCCACGAACCCGAAACTCTGCCCGGAGCTGTTCCCGCCCAGCTTCCGTCTGCAAATGTCCCCTCTGGGCCACATCGTTGAGAGGTGCGAGGGGTCCTGTCGCATGGCGGGTGCGACCCGCCGCCCCTGATTAGTGGGGTGCATCAAGCGTGCGGCATATAGTCCCCGGCACTCCGCCGGGGTCAGGAGGAAAGGATGAAAAATGGAGGTGTAGGTTGGTGGCTTCCCCTACATCTCCATTTTCTCATATTTATTTGCACAATCGCAAACCTATATTTACTGTTTTCCTGCTTTAGCAGCCGCTTTTTTCAACTTTCTTCTTTCTAATCGCTTTCTTTCTGCATCATAATGCTTTTGCGCAAAAATGCAGTCTGTGCACTCCGCTTTTTTGCATTCAAGGCAAGCCTTTATTTGCTCGGCTGTATCATAACAATTTATCTCATCCTTTCGTTTTCCCATTTAGATTACTCACCCCTCCGTATCTGACTTTCCTCAGCTCCGGGTAGCGCTCCGTAAATGGAAGCAGCTCCCGCTTTCCGCCAATAATTTGCGCCATCACCCTGTCCATGTGTTCCTGCATCACGTCCGCTGCCGGGTCACCGGAGTTGAGGGCGGGCGTGTACTCCTTTTGGATCTGCTCCCATGCCTCCGTCAGCCGCATGATGCGCTCATACCCCCAGCCCTCCGTCTGGTGGAGCGTCATTTGCAGGGTGTCGATCATGTACTGCGAGATCATCCGCTGGGTCGCCTCAACCTTTGCCTGTGCGTACTGCTCCGCGTACCGCTGCATCCCTGATGTCTTACCCATCGGTGCCCTCCCTGCGCTCGCCGTGGCTGCAAAAGTCATCTGCGCACATCGTTTCAAATGATTTCATACATTTGCCTTTCGGGCCGTCATCTGCCCCATAAGTATCGGGGTCATCATCCCAGTGTACACAGTCCTCGCACCGCACCACCGGGGCCACGTCGGCAGCGGGCACTTTTTGCAATTTATCAAGCAACCGGCTTACCCGCATCACGGGCGCCATGCACGCCTCGCTTACCCACTCATTCGCAGCTTTCACCGCCGTTTCCCGTTTAATGTATTCAGCCATTGTCAGCCCTCCTGTTCCATGCTTTGATTGCGGTTTCTTCTGCCCAAGACTTTTTAAGTGCCCAAAATTTCATGTCGGCTCCGCACTTGCACTTTATCTCAGCACACCAACCGTCATCACCAGAGGGGACACCATTGTACTTTGACCTGACAACGCCAATTTTTGTATTGCCGCAGAACGGGCATGGTTTTAGCTCATTCATCCTTCTTCGCCTCCAATGCTTTCTCCGCCGCCTCGCGGGTGAGGAATACGGTCTTGCCGATTTCATCAACCGGTACGCCGAAAATGGATTTATCAACAAACCCGGCTACGATATCCCATTCAATGAATGTACAAAACAATTCCACGCGAATTGCCTTTACTCGGTATTCGCTTATGGTTTTTCGACTTGTAACCTCATACAACGTATCTCCCGCCTTGCACGGCGGTACCACCAGCCGCCCGTCTCTGTCGGCTTTTACCAACTGGCGGAACCTGTCCAGTGCCTCACTGGCTTTTTGGTTTCCAATTAAATCCTGAAAAAACACAACAAAAAATTGAAACGCTTCTGGCGTCATGCCCGTGTCTAAATACTGACGCAGCAGCGGGCAGTGCGCCGCCTGGACCGCCGTGCAGAACCCGCCGACCGCAGTACAGTTCCCGTTATCCTCATGCCTAAAGTGGCAACGCAGGCAATTAACATTTCCCATCACATTCCCTCCCTTTCATACCAAGGCTTAAAGTTGATAATCTGTTCGTAGAGGTGGTTTGCTCTGCCATCGAAACAGATTGTACGGTCATCGACATGAACGATGGAGGGAACTTTTCTCGCTTGAATTTGCACCATCGGGAACCCGTAGTGTTTCAGCCATTCAGCAATCGCCGCCTGTCCTTCAAAGGACTCCGCACGAGAAGAACAGATGACCACACATAAACCATCGCTTATGAGTTGTTCAATGACCTCTTTAATCCCTTCTACGGGAGGGTCGGGGATAACAGCGGCACCCTTCCACCCGCTTCGGTAGGAATGAATTACGCCATCGAAATCAAAAGAAACCGTTGGAATATACATACTTCACACCCCCGCAACATGGCTTGCCAGCATATCGGCTTGGTGCGTCCACAGCACATTCGGATACTGGCGGACGGCTCTGGTGTAATCGTTCCACTCGGACTTATCGGTGAAAGCACCCATGTGATAGCGGATACACATGATTTCTTCATCAGTCAGTGTGTAGAACTGAGAGAGAAGCATGACGGACTTATCGCCGTGGCCTTTCAGAAGGGTGTCGGGGTTGTACTCCCATGCCTGTTCGTCATAGATTGGTGTGCTTCCACCATTAAATTCTTCAATGTGGCCTGTTACCGGGTGGCGGTACTGGTCGATCTTACACAGGTCATGGAACATACCCACGATGAAGGGAGAACGAGCCTTGCGCCAGATCAGGTGATTGGCCTGAGTGAGCGCCAAAAGGTACTCCGTGACCATGCGGGAGTGGTTCAGAAGACCGCCCTCGTAATTGCCGTGGTACTTGGTGGAAGCAGGGGCAGTAAAGAAGCCGTAGGCCATCAGGTACTCCATCATGTCATCGGAAACAACAGAGGTTCCGTCAGGCAGCTTCATGAAGTTCAGAAAATCGGTCACTTCGGACTTGGAGAAGCAGTCAGCCATGATAACCCTCCCCAAAATATTTCTCGCACTCGCTCACAGAGCAATCGCACATATTGAGAGGGTGACTATCGTCCCACTCCCCAAGTTCTGCTTCTTTTACCTCAACATGGCGAGAAAAGGTGTCCAGAGCTTTAGATGTAACTTCTTCGAGAGCGGTCTTTACATCTCGCTTGCTACAATCACCAGCGGGGTCAACGAAATAACCTGTGAATTTGAAAATCTTAGCCATTTTCGTACTCCTTTCTATGATACTCTTTCTGGTTCCCCTCTGCCCATTCTGCGTGCTCACGCAGCGCATTTACGAGGTTTGTATCTCTCATAATTCATCCCCCAATCTCCAATCATCGTCCCGCACCTGAAACGCATCCCCCAACTGCACCGTCTCCGGGTAATTGTGCTGTGTGGTTTGGATGGCGTACTTGTCGATTTCGGTTGCATAGTAGGCGGTGATCGCCGCGCCCAGCTTGTCCAGCGCGATATGGCCGCAGCTCATGCCGTCGTACATGGAAAGCACTTCCACCGGTTCCTCCGTCAGCCCGGTAAAGTGGCTCATGATATGCGCGATCACATCCACCGTCCAGCCGTTGCCCAGCATCTTGTAGGCTTGGCTGTTGCTAACCGGGAAAACATACTCCTCCGGCACGGTCTGGAGGTGTTTACATTCCGTCACGGTCAGCTTGCGAATGATGTAAAATCCGTCTGCCAGTTTAATGGGGTATGTCTTTCCTTTGATGGTAATCCGCCCGCCGTGAACCTCGTAAACTGGGATTTCTTTTCCGCCTGCCGCCTTAATTACAAACCGCCCTTTTCCGTCCGGGATAACGGGCACGGCATAAAGCCCGGTTTTTGCCCCTACGCCGCCACCCTGTCCGCACAGGGTTACGCTTTTTGCGTCCGGGCTGTAAACACGGTATTGCTGGCTGTCAAAAGTCTGGTTCTTTGCGTCGTTCTCAATGGTTCCGATCCTCACCGGCTCCACCAGAACGTTATACGGGACGCCCTTGTGGGTGTTCGCCGTCACGCAGGCACTTTTTTCCTGCGTTGCGTCGTGGAAATAATCGAAATCAAAATGGTTCCGCCCGTCCTTGGTTTCGCGCACCATATAATCCATTTCTTTTTCGGTCAGCGGCTTAATGGCAACAGGTTCCGCCGCACCATTCCGCTGGTGTCTGGAAACCATGTCGTCCACCGTGGTTCCGCCGGTTGTGGACAGCAGAGCATACCCTTTTTCTTTCCAGCAGACACCACTTTCCAGAATGTCGCGCAGGAGGATCCCACGGTCCACCGGCTGCTCCACTGCCACTTGGCTGTATGTGCCGTCCGGGTTTCGTCTGCCCACCCAATACAGGCGCTGGCGGTTTTGTGCGCTCACCAGGGCGCTGTTAATCAGGACAGGCTCCACGCCTAACTCCGCCGTGATCTGCGCCCGGATAGCGGGCGACATACTTTTATTGTTTTCGTACAGGAAAAAATCCGGCTGGTATTTATCCCGTGCAATACGGTAATTTAAGAACAGTTCCCAGCCGATGCCGCTGGCCTCTGTCTCGCGGTTCTTCGTCTGAGCGATGCTCCAATGTGTGCAGGGACTTCCGCCGATCAATAGTTTCATACGTCCTCCGCTTCCGCAAGCCAGAACGCCCTTCGGCACTCCGAGCATGTGTGCCCTGCGCACTCTGGCACCTTTTTCCCGAAAATGTGACAGGGATTGATGTATAGACATTCCGCCTGGGCAACATTCGCCTCCGGAAACAGCTTCAAGAACTCGCTCTGTCTGGTTTTGACGGGATGCTCCTTTGCCCATTGCTCCAAAATAGCAACGGCCTCCTCCGGGTGGGTTTTTCTCCAGACTGTGCAGGTTTCAAACCCGACAAGTCTTTTCCAAAACTCGCATTTGTGGCACTCACAGTTGCACATTCTGCGCAACGTTTTCAAAAACTTTACAGCATCCATCATTTTTCCTCCTCAATGGTGACCTCCACACAGGAGGCTCCGGTTGTCTGATACTTCCGCACCGTCAGCAGTGCGATTGCGCTATCGTCGTTGTAGGCGTGGCCGTTCAACGCGTCCAGAATGGCCTTCGCCACGTTGTCAGCGTCAGGGCGCTTAGTGTGGGGTGTGCCGTCCATCGCAGCGGCCTTTTTCTTTGACGTGCTCTTTGGCACCGTAAAGAACGCCGTGACGGTGGCCCTGAGCGGAACGCCCGCCGCAAAGCCTTTCCCACTCTGGCACTGCCAGCACTGCACCACCTTGTCCTCGTAGTCCTGCGTTTTCTGTGGGGTGTATGGATGATGGCCGTTTTTTGTGAACCGTGGGCGGCCCTTGCCTACCGGAATGCCGGGGACCGTAAATTCAACCTTCATCGTTCTGCGCCTCCTTCGTCAGCGTCAGATCTCCATAGCAGATTTCGCCGTTCCGCAGCTCCGCACAGCGGATGGTTTTGTCGCAGTTCTTGCTTGTCCGATAGATTGAGATTCCAGCAAAAATACGCTTGCGGGCATTGATAAACGTCTTGGTTTTGATGCCCTCGCCAGCCTCGATGCCCTCGCCAGCCTCGATGCCACAGCCAGCCTTGATGCCCTCGCCAGCCTCGATGCCCCAGCCAGCCTCGATGCCACAGCCAGCCTCGATGCCACAGCCAGCCTTGATGCCACAGCCAGCCTTGATGCCACAGCCAGCCTTGATGCCCTCGCCAGCCTCGATGCCCCAGCCAGCCTCGATGCCACAGCCAGCCTCGATGCCACAGCCAGCCTTGATGCCACAGCCAGCCTTGATGCCACAGCCAGCCTTGATGCCACAGCCAGCCTCGATGCCATAGCGAACAACAATGCTCTTTTTTGCCCAGATTCTACCATTAACCACAAAGCGATCATCCAGATCGATTTCGATGGTTTCTTCGGAAATCAGGTCTCCTTCCAGCACATAGTCGCCGTTGGCAATGTGCTTCAAGCCGTTAAACAGTTTATCAATCTTCATCGCTTCTCTTCCTTTCCGTCAATGATGACGCTAACCACGCGGACGCGGCCCAGAGGCTCCAGCAGCATGGCCACCGTCTCCTTGCAGGCCAGCAGGTCGCCGTCCTCATGGATGTCAATCACAAGCCTTGTCATGCGCCCTCCTTGGGTCTGCCCGGAACTGGGGGCAGGCATAGATTTTGTAAGATTTGGCGGAGAAATTTTCCGAGCCGCGGTCCAGGTGGTTCCGGATGATGCTTGGTTCCGCCTTCCAGCCGGAGACGGGTTCCCCTTTTGCGGACCATAAACAGCCTCCGCAGGCATTGATGCAATCCCAGCAGGGCTGGCTATACGGAGCAATGTAGCAGTCCGACAGCTTAATATCCGCAGCCATTACACATACCCCCAAGCGTCCTCGCATTTGAAGCCGGGGCCTTTTGCGCCCTTCTGCTGCCACCGCTCCCAATTCTCCGCATTTCGGCAAGCCGCTTTCCAGTCTTTCATGGGGGTCTTGCCAACCATCCAGCCCTTTGAGGCGTAATAATCGATAAACCCCTGTGGGTCTACCGGCGAATGGCGTTCAGCCACATAGGACTGAACCTCTGCGAGCGTGGGAGGTGTGAAGCGCTTCGCGCGTATAACACTCTTGTCCTCTGTCTTCTGTCTTTTGTCTTCTGTCTTTTGTCTTATGTCTTTAGTAGCCTTTTGTTCGCTTTCTGTCGCTTCATTTCGCTTTTGTTCGCTTTCGTTCGCTTTATTACCACGTCCACCAAGCGAACCGTTTTTGGAATTCACTTCCGCTTTCTGGTTGTCCCGGTCGATGATTGCCCGGAAAACGGGAAATAGCACCGCTTCCCGTCCGGACAATTCCGGGAAAGTACCAGACCGGGCGTATTCCAGAATCGCTACAAACAAGCGTCCGCGCTCAGCATCTTCCAGCGCTGCCGTCTGCTCGATCCAATCGTAATAAGCCTTAACGTAGCACTTCCCCATACGTCACCTCAGAAGGGAAGATCCCCAGCATCCTCAACCTCGCTGAAACCGCCCTGCGGTTCGCTCTGCACCGCGTCACCGCCGTCCCGCTTGGAATCGCCAAAGTACACGCTGTCAGCCACGATCTCGGCGGTGCGGCGTTTATTGCCGTCCTTGTCCGTCCAGTCCCGGATCTGCAAGCGTCCCTCCACAACGGCCATGCGGCCCTTAGAGAAGTACTTGCTCACAAATTCTGCGGTGTTGCGCCAAGCCACCACGTCGATGAAATCTGTTTCCTTCTCGCCGGACTGGGGCTTAAAATCCCGATCAACCGCCACGGTAAAGGATGCCACCGCCGTGCCGCTGTTGGTGCGGCGCAATTCAGGGTCACGGGTCATCCGGCCCATCACAATAATTCTGTTCAACATGAAATAGTTCCCTTTCTGTAAATCATGTCTTCCCGGTTCCAATCCGGGTAAAATGCTTTCATGTACGCTACCAGCCGCACGTAGATGCGCTCGCGGTCTCTCAATGGCCCCTCGTCAAACAGGCGGTGGCAGCGAGGGCAGAGGGTTGCAATGTTCTGCTCGATCCCTCTGCCGCCCTGCGAACGCCGTACCACATGGGCCACCGGCGCGCCTGCGGGAGACCCGCAGATCACGCACTGGTGATTGTCCCGCGCCCATACAACAACCTTCACGGATTGCGGGATGGACGTGGCCTTTGTCATTTTGTGCATCCCCATTCCTCCATCATCCCTGCCAGCTTGTCCGGAGGCAGGGTCTCAATACCTTGCTCCCTGCAATCTTGTACGATCATGTCAATAAGCCGTGACATTTGCGCGGTATCGTAGGTGCTGGAACCGTAGTACAAAACCACCCTGACGCAGCCGGGGAGCTTGCTTGGCATGGTATCTGTCTGCCAGCCAAGCCCGTTATGCTCCCAACCGCTCTGCAGTTTGTCCGCTGCTTCCGCTGTCACGCACACCGTTTCGTTGTTCCCGCCAATCTCCCGAATGTAGCTCCGGTAAATATCCGTCTTGGGTATCCGGGTCTTTTCAGCCAGCCGGTCAACCAGAACCCAAAAGTACGCATTCGCATCGAGGCTCCGCTTCTCCCGGTGTTCCTTGATCTCCACGTCATAGGGCTTGCCCTCTTTCAGTGCGTCAAGCACCTGTCGCGCCTTGTTGGTCTGTATGCACAGCCAGTCACCGGCGGCATCCATAGACCAGCGGAACGATGTGGCATTAACCCGCTCCATAAAATTCCTCCATGCTGGGCCAATGCCCTGTCCGCAAGCATCTTGCCAAATACCGAAGCTTTGGCAAATATGCGTCTCTCACCCAACGCTCATCATACTGGACTTCATGGCTGGATAATCGCCTGGTGTCCACCGCCAAAAAGTAATTCTGCATTTCGGCCTCAGTCAAACGGTATGCCACAATGTTGCATCGCTTCCGATGTCTCCAAAACCCGTAGCCGCTGGCAAACATTTCAACCTGGCATTGCTGCCAATATGCTTTGCTGACCTTAAATACCGGTTTCCCGTAGGTTTTTACCTCAATGATCGTATCCGGAAACTCGCCGTCATAATTTACCCGCAGCCGATATCGCCGTATGCGAATCTGCTTGTCCATTGTTCTTACGCCAATTGCTGACAAGATGCGATGCTCATATGCCGTTCCGGCCTGCATGGCGGGCGTCGTAAAATGTTCTTTACGAACCCCTATTTTTTGCAGCCACCAGCGGCGGAATGTTTCCGTGTCCCACCGCCCCATGATGATTGCTGTGTCTGATGCCCCAAACCATCCGCTCCGGTCATGGTTGTGGATCATAGCCGCATCACAGCCTTTTCCAGCTTATCAATCGTTGCGAAATATCCAAGCATTGTGCCTAACTGTTTTTCGTTGATATTCAATGCGTGCAGCAGATCTTTGTGGTCAAGACCCCGCTGCTCTTTTGCCGTAATGAGCCGTTCCAGTCTCTCCTTGATGGCCCAGATGCTATGGCGGCTCAAATCATCCTCGCCGTCATCCGCATCGGATTCCGCCCATAAGTCAAATCCAAGACCGGTTCTGATGGCAACGCCCTTCACAAATGCTCTGGCAAGAGCATTGTTGATCCGCAGCTGGTTCAGAGTGTCAGTGTAAACCACCATGGATCCATTCAGCAGCGGCGTATCGTATACAAATTCCAAATCGTCAATGTGGATCAACACCCGCACAAACCAGCATTCCGTATCGCGCCCTTTGCTGGTGGACACTTTTGCTTGGGGCCAAAGATAAGTATGAGTGGTTGGGCACTCCACCGGCGCATACCACACATCATTTGCTCCGTTTTCGTGCAGCAGCTTCACACATTTGCCCCAACTCAAATACGGGACTTTGATTGTCTTGCCGTTTTCGTCTTTGGCATCCCGCGTATCGCATTGTGGACGCACATCGATTTTAATTAACTCGTTAAATGATTTCAGTGCCATTTTCTTTCCTCCTATATCTCGCAAACCGCACGGTCTCGCCGTAGCGGTTCTTCTGTGTGACCGTCTCCACGTCCAGCGCCACGCCGTCCCTCCGCAGGTCAGAGACCCGCGCCGTGAAATTGGCGATCCCGCACTCGCTCATGGCCTCGGCCCGTGTGATACTGCCGTGTTCATCCAGATACTTTAAAATCCGTTCGCATTGCGTCATATCAACCCTCCGGGATGTCGATAACAGCAATCCCAATTGCCCTTGCTACAGCTTCTGGATCGCTGTCTACTTCATCTTTCATCCATTCCTTGAAGCATTCCGGGCAATAACACTCACCGTTTACCAGAAATCCCGGAGCTACATCGTCATACAAGGCAGGGTCCATAACGGTTGAACAATGAGCGCATGTCGGAAAGACCTTGCATCTCATTTCCACGCATCCCCTCTCTGCCATGCTTTTGTAGCATCGTTCTGTCTGGTATACCCAGCAGTTTTAGCCCCGCAGAACGCACAGCGGACGTAATGCTTAAACGGTACATTTGTGGATTGCACCCGCTCCCCGCTGTCTGTTCCGCAAGCAGGGCACGGCGATAATGCCAACCGTTCCTTTCGATTTCTCGCATTCATCGCACACTCACCACCATGCAAGACAGGGCAATCAGAAGCAACAGCAGAAAGCAGATTGCGCCAATCCGCGCCGAAGCGTCCGCCTTTCTCTGCTCCCACGTCCGCTTATCATGCTTCATGCCCCGGCCTCCTCTCGATAGCATCCACGATTTTAAAGGGCAGTGTGCAAGCATAGCCAACACCCAAAAGCATAAAAAACAGCTCCCAGCTCATTTCTTTGCCTCCTCCTTTTCTACCCCCAGAAATTTCAGGCCGTTAGCCTCTGCATAAACCTGCCCGAACGCGGTCATGATTTTAACCGGGTCAGGCGGTGTCACCCAAATGATTTTATAAACAGGCTTTTTTTTCATTGCCTTTTCCTTTCCCTTGTGCTATACTTAGCACAAGAACGCTGTCTTTTGTTCTTAACCTTGCCCCGTTCGGTGCTCCTACACCGGGCGGGGCGCTTTTTTATCCCGCATTCTGCCCCACCATGGGAACCGTTCGCATTCGTGCCAAACAATCCTTGACTTGCTGATACTCCATGCCGACATCAAGCAACACCGCAATATGGTTTTCCATGCTTGACACCGCCGCGATTTCGTCAGCGCTCATGTAATCGCTGGCAACCGCCGCTCTGTCGGCTCCGCGTTCCTCTCGTAACTGCCGGGCCGACTTGCCAAGTGCCGTGCGGTAAGCCAAATCCGTGTACTGGTTGTACTTGAATTTTTTGTGCGGGCTGTCCGGCAGGGCTTTGATAGCATCCGTCATCCCCAACCGAATAGGCTTGCGTTCTGCCTTGACCGTCTTAATGTTCAGCAGCTCTTTCCGCATGGCGAAAAACTGACGAACCAGCTCTTTCTTGAACTCAATGACCACTGGCGTATTCCGGAGAAACGTAAGCAAAAGTGTTGCCTGCTGCTCATTCAGGTGGTAAACCTTGACCATTTGTTGGCCGCCTCGTGTCTGCAAGGTTCGGATTTCAAATCCGACCCTTCCAAATTCCCGAAGGTCTTTTTCATGGCGCTGGATTAACTTCTGCACTGTGTCCCGCTTTACGTCCGCACATTCCGCAATCACTTCCGATGTGGTAAACGGTTCTTCAGTGTTGGGGGCAAGATAAACAAGCTCGTTCATTTACCCTCCTTGACCGCTCTTGCGGCTTGTATCGCTTCCGATGCCGCTCTAATGTCCGCCTCGGTCACGCCGTAGAGCTTGGCCAGCGGCTTAATGTACTTGTTCGTAATGCCATTGACGCCGCGTTCCCATTGGCTTACCGCTGAAGCGTAGACTTTCAGCTTCTTTGCAACGTCAACCAGACGAAGCCCTTTTTTCTCGCGAAGCTCCCGCAGTTCCAATCATTCATCCCTCCTTAAAAAGTTCAGAACTTTAATATTGACAAATTCCGACCACACCGCTATTATGTAAGTGTCAGCCAACAAAATATCGGTTATAAACCCGCAAAACGGATAAATACGATGGGGGTCTGGTTTTTTGTTGCCTAATTCAGTTCTGTAAGGATATTATATCCGATGATTTGTAGGATGTCAATTAGAAATCTGACAAATCATCGGATAGAAATGCACAACGTTTTTTTCTTCAATTTGTGAGGTTTTGCCAATGGCATTATTTGAAGCCCAAATTCGCAAATATATAGAAGAAAATTTTAGTGCGCGTGAAAAAGAAATTTTGGCACAAGAACAAAATTTAAAAACCCGGCTTAATAAAAGCCGGGAGTACAGAATTATGCTGAGAGATTATCAGCAGGAATTGAAAAACCGGGAAAAGAAAATCATTGAAAAAGAAGCAGAATTAAATGAGCGAGAACAAAATCTTGTGTCCCAAATAAAAGAAAACTTAATCAAGCCTTTATCCGACGAAAAAGGAAAACTTGAACAGCAAATAAAAAAAGCAAAACTTGAATTGTCTGGATACCAAAACATGGAATACGAAATTATTGATTGGGTTTCCAGAATGGAAAAGAAAGAAAGCGCGATATTTCAAGAGCTAATTGGCGATGCTCAAAAGTATGAC
>ENA-UEQN01000365-UEQN01000365.1-human-gut-metagenome-genome-assembly--contig:-NODE-365-length-42974-cov-23.619274_pt1 | contig 42974 bp, 43 predicted proteins | sample MGYA00242940_ERZ507944 | MGnify/ENA primary metagenome ERZ507944 (study PRJEB26167, sample SAMN06115449) | human gut metagenome | host: Homo sapiens | place: China:Fujian | collected 2015-08-20... | reverse complement strand
GAACAGGTCAGCCAGATTTCCGGCTACCTCGACACTTGGGAGAATGTATCCTTTGACGACAAGCGGCGGGTGGTGGATTTGATGATTACCACCATAGCCGCCACAAGCGACAGCTTGAATATCACATGGAAAATCTGACGGGCGGAACACCTCCCGTCAGATACCTACTCTGTGTAGTCCCTTGTAAACTGTACTTTGCCGTGTTATAAACTTCAATAGCGTCTAATAAATTATTTTGTTTCATGTGTGCTTTGGGTAAACTGTCCATAAAGGTGGGTGATTATTCTGGCACACTATTTTGACAATGCAGAACGCATAGAAAATCTTTCCTATGCCATCGGATATTATCGCAAAGCCAAGAAACTAACACAGGAGCAGCTTGCGGAAGCGGTAGGTATCAGCCGCCAGCATCTGGCCTCTATAGAAGCTCCAAGAATGAACCGTGGCCTTTCTCTGGAACTGCTGTTCAATATCGCCACTATTCTGGAAGTGGAGCCTTATATCCTCCTGAAATTCAGACTGGAAAAATAAAATCACCCTATCCTCTCCATTTCGGAAAGATAGGGTGATTTTTGCATCTTCACATTCAATCTGCCTGACTATCCATCAGGTCTGGATTACCAGCGCTGCTGTATAGAGAAGTCAAGTATCGCTATCGGTATTTTCTCTTTAACAGCGTTTCAAATACCGCACGGCCTTTATCCACCGGAGCTTCATGCTCTTCTAAATAATCGTCATAGCCGTCATACAAATACGTACACTGGATTCCGCTGGCATTTACCTTAGCACAGAGTTTCTGGTATGCTTCTCTTTCGTCTCCTCCGTCATAATCAAAGCAAATCACAACCCTGCTTACCCGCAGCTGCATGAGCAAATCAATCTGCAAGGAACTGACGGAATGCGTATAACAAGCCGCACAGGGAAAGTCACCGTACCATGTTGCGCACTTTAAAACGCTTTTCTCCCCCTCAAACAGGTAGCAAAGCCTACGTTTCCTTATGACATTCTGATTCTCATAAATGCCGTATAATGCCGCCCCAGTTCTGAACGAATAGTCCCCCAATCCGCTTCCAAACACTGGCATATACTTACATTCTTCCACATTCAGACTACGGCGGCGAATACCTATTAGCTTTCCTGCCATATTGCGAACTGGAATGATAATCCACTTTCTGTAGTCGAACCATTCGATTCCAAAACGCTGCATGGTTTCTATGCTGATTCCTTCATCAATCCAGCCCTTGTAAAAGGTACTGCGGTCGAAATAATTCAGGATAGCTTCGTCTTTTTCCTCCTCCGCTCTTATCATGCCATGGTCGCACAGATTTGCCAAATCATAGCAATTCCCCAAGTCTTGTGTTATAGGGGTGAAACCCTCTCGGCTCTTATACGAAATTCCAAACCTGTCGCAAAGGAACCTAATTGCTTTTGCGTAATCCCAGGAATTTGCTTTCATAACGAGGTCAATGACATTCATCGTTCCACAGCACGAGTAGCATTGAAACAGGTTGCTGTCAGGATAGTACACCAAGTTGTGGTTGCATCCGCCATGGCAAATCGTTTTGTAGCGTCCGTTTCTGCAATCTGCTCCTAAGTCTGCCATCAGAGCGGCCACAGTCTATGTGTTCAGCTTTTCAAAAATTTTTTCCTTAATATCCATAGTTGTTTCTCCAAATTCCGGGATATGTTATCGTTAGGGATACCTATAGGGGAATCACCCGATTCCCCTATAGGTTCCCTTACTATATCTCTACCGAATCTATATCATTTATAGGGTGGATTCTGTGATTCCCTCATTAGAATCACCACTTTGCGTTGCATTCAGAAATCCTTTTCTACTTCGGATTTTCAAATTTGAATCTACCTTTTCAACGCAAAATCCTGCGGCTCTTAATTCCTTGCTATTGAATTTTCCAATACTTTTTGGGATACTCTTCACCTGTTTTTCTTTCCCATCCAGCCATTCCTCTAATGCACGCTTTTGTTCTTCGCTCATTTTGGAGATGGTATCATCCGAAGCAGGGTCATAATTGAAAAATCCGTATTCATCACGATACATCGGAATCTCAGCATTATCCTCTCGCCCTCTGAGAATTGCTTTGAAGCCCTTTTCGTTGCTACCTTTCAGTCCAAAAGCAAAGTCCACAACTCTGCCGTGGCAGCTGGCTCCACAGCCATCCTCCAAGGGATTATTACTTTTTCCGCCTTTGCCTGTATGGTGAGCATAGATAAATGACAGTCCAGCATTTTTTAGCGGAATAAACTTCTCCAAACATTTTTTGACTTCGGTGTTGTCATTTTCATTCTCCCCATCAAACCATCTATAAAACGGGTCAAGGGCAATGACCTTCGTATCTGGGTGCACCTCTACATACTGTTTTATCCAGTCTAAAATCGTCTGTACGCTCACGTTGCTCTTGCCCCAGTGTTCTATCATAGGGATGATTTCAAAGCGCTTAAATTCCCTATCAGGATACAGCGTCCTGTACTTTTCAAGCAGTTTCCGATATCTCGATTTCAGCTTGCTTTTGGTCAATTCAAAATCAAACAGAACACAGTGGTGCTGTACCGTTTTTCTGCCAGCCCATGGCAGACCATTCTCAATGCAGAACAGCATTTCCTCAATAAAGTAACTCTTTCCCTGCTTGCTGGCTCCTATGATGTTGCCGATATTGCACTCCATCATAACGCCCTCAACGATATACCTTTCTTCGGCAATCTCCTCATGCTCTAAATCAAAGGGCTTGATAATGTCAAGCAAACCGCCACGGCACAGCTTTAGAAAATTACGCCGCTCCTTTGCCTTCGCTGTGTTCAATTCGCTTATTTTTTCTCGAACATCCGCAAGGGAAGCACTTTCATACCAGTCAGTCCATACTTTCTCCGTTTCATTACAGCTTTCCGGAATCTCCTCCTCTGTCAGACATTCATCCAGAATATCAGTCCTGTTTTCTTCCATTGCCTTACGGATGATGCTGCATTTTATCAACTGCTCACGCAGTTTGTCCGGGTTATTGGGAACCGATAAATTATACAACATCTGCGCTGTTTCTGTGTCTGTAAAAGCGGCATATTCCTGAACGGTTATGCTCTCTGTAAATCCTCGTATTTTCTCAAACTGTCTGCGATACTCAGCTTTTGAAAAATCTGTCTTTCCACATAAATCCGGGTAAGCCTGCGGATGGACACTCAAATATCTGAGCATCAGCAGTTCTGCCTAAAGATTTTTGTTGTAATTTTCCATTTGAATTTCTCCTTATGCACTTAAAAATTTAAAACCATAAAAATAAAACAGTCCCGCCGATAAGACAGGACTGCTTTAGAAAAATTTAGTTGAATTGCTCGTACAATGCCCGTTCCATCCTCAAAACCATCGCATCATCTACAACCACATTCATTCTCTTTTACCAAAGCAGCATCCTCAGTTATCGGGTCTTGTGATATTAAGATAACACGCAGTCAGGCGCTCTGTCAAGGGTTTTGCGAATTTTTGTTGAAATTAAGTTCTCAAAACTGCTCACAAAATGTCTCTAAACCCATATTTTATATGGCGTTTGTGCAGTTTTGATTTTTTTGGAATTCTTATCCCAGTGACATCAAAACGCTCTTGCTTTTGGCTATTTCAATAACGTCCCTGTCCCGCAAGCTGTTCAAATAGGTCTGGGTGATTTGGATATTCTCGTGACCCAAAAGGCGTGAAATCGTATAGAGGTCTGTTCCCATCTTGATTTGCTGCTGAGCAAAAAAATGCCTGCAAGTATGCGGTGATACACGAATCCCCTCTATTCCACTTCCATACTTTTTCATCAAAACCTCCACCGCAGAAACCGTTAATGCACGTCCATGAAAAGACAAGAAATAGGTATCATCCGTGTTTTTATATCTAAAGTAACTTTCCTTTACAGTTTCGTATTTTACCATGTTTTTTCGTAAAATCGGCGTGATAGGAACTACTCGTTGCTTATGGTTCTTTCCTTGAATGATGATATAGTCCTCATGAATATCTGACGGTCTAATACTGCACAATTCCAAGCACCGAATCCCTGTGTCAATCAGCATAGTCAGTATCGTTCTATCCCGTATCGCCTTGAAATCACTCCCCCGGCAATTCTGAAACATGGTCTTTACCTGCTGCGGGGTAAATGCGGTGATAACTGCTCTTTCTTCTTTGCACCATGGAAAGCAGCACTTTGTATTAAAAGCTCCATAGCCCTCCTCATAGCAATATTGCAAAAAGGATTTTACGCCTTTCAAAATGCCATTGATGTATGTCCCCTTTTTCTTGCTGGCAGTCATAGCCCGTGTGAATTGCTTGACAGTCGCAAGGGTCACATTTTCTACGGCTGCAATCTCATGTTCCGTGCAAAAACGCAGAAAGAGATTGAGGTTATTCCGATACCCCCGGATAGTACGGGGCGTATACTTCCTAACCTCAATCTCAATCAAAAATTCCTTGATACCCTGCTGAATTTCCATGCAGAAAACCTCCCTACGTATGTCGCAACAGAGGTATTCATGTATGTCACAGCTCAGGCTCTGTATGTCACAACTGTCGAATATGTAAATTCGTCAATCCACTGTGGCGCAACGGTTTCAGTCATTCTCCCAGTTATGCCAGACGTTCTGGACATCGTCGTTGTCCTCCAGCATATCAATGAGCTTCTGCATATTCTTCAGGTCGCCCTCATCGGTGAGGGAGATGTAGTTCTGGGGCACCATGGCGATGTCGGCGGAGAGGAAGGTGTAGCCCTTGTCCTCCAGTGCCTTGACCACAGTGTTGAAGTCATCGGGCTCGCAGCGGACTTCCATCACCATGCCATCAGCCTCAAAGTCGGCAGCACCGGCCTCCAGCGCGTCCATCATCACGGTATCCTCGTCCAGCTCCTGATCCTCATTGTCGATGACGATCACACCCTTCCGGTCAAAGCTCCAGGACACGCAGCCCTGCGCGCCCAGATTGCCGTTGCACTTATCAAAGGCGTGACGAACCTCGGGAGCGGTACGCTGACGGTTGTCGGTCAGGGCGTCCACGATGACGGCCACACCGCCGGGACCGTAGCCCTCATAGGTGACAGCCTCAAAGTTCTCGGTGTTTCCGGCACCCAGCGCCTTATCAATGGTGCGCTTGATGTTGTCATTGGGCATGTTGACGGCCTTGGCCTTGGCGATCACGGTAGCCAGGCGGGAGTTGTTGGCAGGGTCGCCGGAGCCGCCGCCTTCCTTGACGGCAACAATGATCTCCTTGGCGATCTTGGTGAATGCGGCGGAACGCTTGGCGTCAGCAGCGCCCTTGGTCTTTTGAATGTTATGCCATTTAGAATGTCCGGACATAGTAGTTATTCTCCTTCAACAAAATATTGGATGACTTCCTTGTGAGAAGTCGATTTTATGATTATAAGCTGGGGAAATTCCTTCTCCAGATAGGCGACGATTTTCGCGCAGACCGGGTCCTCCGTGGGAAAATGCCCCGCGTCGATGAGGTTGATGCCCTTGGGAGCGGCGTCTAAAAACTGGTGATACGTCAGATCCGACGTGACAAAGGTGTCGCAGCCTGCCGCGATCACCGCATCGATCTCGTCACCGCAGGCGCCGCCGCCCACCGCTATATATTCTACCGGCCGGTCCCCGACATAGCGTACGCCGTTGGCGTGTAACGCCTTGCATACCTCACCCGCAAAGTCAGATAGCTTTACAGGGTTTCGCAGCCGTCCCACACGGCAGAGTCCGGTCTCATCCCCCGGCATAGGCCCAGGGTCCTCGATCCGCAGCGCCTCGGCCAGTGCATCGTTGACGCCGCCGGGGGCAATATCCAGATTTGTGTGCATGGAGATCACAGAAATATCCGCTTTCACCAATCTCCGCAGCAGACGGCCCAGATAGCGGTCGGGCCGCAGAGTCTGCATCTCCGCCTGATGCCAGCGGACGTTCATCAGCGGATGGTGGGACACGATGAGCTGGCAGCCCAGCTTTTCCGCTTCGGAGACTACATTCTCCGTCACGTCCAGCGCCACCAGCACCCGCTGGACCTCCTGATCGGGGCTGCCTTCCAGATGCCCCACGTTGTCCCAATCGAACGCAAGATCCTTGGGGGCCAGCTGGAATAACGCCTGTTCAATTTGTGCGACGGTTGGCATGGCGCCACTCCTCTCTTGCCCGTAATAACGCGGTCAAAATCTCCCGCAGTTCCTCCGTCCGCGCTTGCAGCCGGGTGGAGCGTTTCGCTCCCGCCAGTGCCATCTGCGTGCGGACGATTTTTTCAACGATGTATCGATCCGCCAGCGGATCGTGGGCCAGCCCTACGCCGCCCCAGACCTGACTGAGGGACAGTTCCATTTTCCCCGCCTTGGCCTCCATCACAGTGTACAGGGTTCCCCGGTCGCGGACCAGTGCTTCCCGCGTGATGGCAAAACCGTTTTCCGCCAGATATTGCCGCACCATTTCCTCATGGGACTGGGGCTGCAGCAGCAGCGTGTGCTGCCCATCCGCCGTCCACGGTGCGGCCTTCAGGATCGAGAGGATCGTCTCCCCTCCCATCCCCGCAATGGTAACGGTGTCCACCTCAGAGGGGCGGATCCCGGCAAGGCCATTGCAGAGTCGGTATTCAATGTTGTCCGTACCGTAGAGCGATCCGGTCACCTTGGCCCGCTCCAACGGGCCGGGCCGCAGATCGCTGGCCACTGCTCCCCGGATCTTTCCCTGAAGCCGCAGCCATGTAGGGAGATAGCCGTGATCGGTGCCAACGTCGGCCAGATACGCGCCCTCAGGCACCCACCCGGCAATCAGCCGCAGCCGGGGCGGCAATTCCAGCGCCCGCATGGTCTCTCCCCTTTCCGGTGGTTTTGTCCGTTCGTTCCGGGCATGGTTCAGGACGCATACGGTATCCCGTATGCGTCCCCGCAAGAACTTCGTTCCTGCGGGGTTGGTTTTTCATGTGAAAAACCGTTTGATTGAAATCGTGCAGAAAACCCCTCCTGGGTTTTCCGCACACACCTTTCCTTCCCGTCGATGAACGCTTTCCGTTCGTTCCAGGCATGGTTCAGGACGCATACGGTATCCCGTATGCGTCCTGTCGAGTGGTGCAATTACTGAGCTTTGTTGGCTTCCTCGTTCACCAGAGCCAGCAGCTTGTCCACGTCGATGCCGTGGACCATGCAGGCCTCCTCCACGGTCTCACCGCGGGAAGATGGGCAGCCCAGGCAATGCATACCGATGGACAGGAAAATGGGCGCAGTCTGAGGTGCAACGTCCAGAATATCACCGATGATGGTGTCCTTCGTAATATTGATCATTGGAATGATCCTCCTGTTTTGAAAAATGAGCACTAATATTATACTCAATTTTTTCTGTGATTTCAATAGATAATCGAAGAAAAGCCGTATAAACCGGGAAAATCATTTGGAAATTTTGCAAAAATCAGCGATCAGCGCAGGAACATGGCATCGCCGAAGCTGAAAAAGCGGTATTTTTCCCGGACGGCTTCCTCATAAGCGGCCAGAACATGCTCCCGTCCGGCAAAGGCGGACACCAGCATGATGAGGGTGCTCTCCGGCAGGTGGAAGTTGGTCACAAGGCCGTCCATCACCTTGAAGCGGTAGCCGGGGTAGATATAGATGTTGGTCCAGCCGGCCTTGGCCTCCATGTGGCCGTCCTCCGCCGCCCAGGATTCCAGCGTCCGGCAGGAGGTGGTGCCCACGCAGATGCAGCGCCCGCCGTTGGCTTTGGTACGGTTGATGAGGTCCGCCGTCTCCTGTGAGATCACGCAGTATTCACTGTGCATCTCGTGGTCGGTGATCTCGTCCTCCTTCACGGGGCGGAAGGTGCCAAGACCCACATGGAGCGTCACATAGCCGATGTTCACGCCCTTGGCCTTGATCTGCTCCAGCAGCTCCGGAGTGAAGTGCAGTCCCGCCGTGGGGGCCGCTGCGCTGCCCAGCACCTTAGAGTACACCGTCTGATACCGCTCCTGATCCTGAAGTTCCTCCTTGATGTAGGGCGGCAGGGGCATTTTACCCAGATGCTCCAAAACCTCCAGAAAGATTCCCTCGTAATCAAAGCGCACCAAACGGTTGCCGTCCGGCAGGACCTTTGTGACCTCTGCCGTCAGCTCGCCGTTGCCGAAGGAGAGTTTGGCTCCCTCCCGCATATGCCGTCCCGGGCGCACCAGACATTCCCACGTCTTTTCTCCCCGGTCGATGAGCAGCAGCACCTCACAGGCACCGCCTCCCGGCAGACGCTGGCCCAGCAGACGGGCGGGCAGCACCCGAGAATCGTTCAGGATCAGGCAGTCACCGGGGTTCAGGAAGTCCGGCAGCTCGTAGAAATGGTGATGCTCCCAGGCGCCGGTGTTCCGGTCCAGAGTCATGAGCCGGGAACCGTCCCGCCGCTCCAGCGGCGTCTGGGCGATCAGTTCCTCCGGGAGCTGGTAGTTAAAATCGCTTGTTTTCATGTTCAACCTCACTTGATGGTAATATCTGTATAGTAGAATTCCAGAATTTCGTCATAGGTATACCCCAGCTCCGCCATGGCCTTGGCACCGTACTGGCTCATGCCGAGATTGTGGCCGCTGCCGCTGCCGGTGATGGTAAAGGTGCCGTCCCGGGAAAACGCAGGCGTTTGGCCTTCGCCTACCGTAGATGTTCCGGAAGCGGACAGCACAGATGCGCTGCCATCCAGTCTGACGGTCTTTCCGCCGCCGCTGAGGACGCTGATCCCTTCCAAGGAGCGGATCACCGTATTGCTGTCGTTGATATAAATGCCGCCGGAGGACGCGCCGGCTCCGTTGATGGTGAACCGCTGGCTCTTGACGGATTTATTATAGGTGCTGGAATAGAAGATCGTGCGGCAGGTCTCCCCTTTCACCGTCACGCTGTCCCGGCTGCCCTCAAAGGTCACCTTGCTGACGTTGCCCATCGGCGTGAACTCCGCCACATAGACGTTTTTCACAGTGCCGATACTGTACCCCTTCTGCTCTAAGATCCACGTCAGCTCGTCGGCGGTGTAGGTCACGGTCCAGTTGTAATTGGGAATGGTGGTTCTGGCCTCATAGGGGTCCTGCTTCCCCATCAGATAGGGAATGCTGCTCCAGACATTGGCGGCGTCCTCCGTGGCCCCGCCGTTTGACGCACAGTAGACCACCGTATCCGCGGGCTTGCCGCCGTAATAGATCATCTCGCCCGCCGTGTTGTCCACCGCCGCGTCCGTCATATCGGTTGCCCGGTTGCGGCCATAGTACACCTGACAGTCGGTGCCGGCGCAAACGTCAAAGCCCAAAGAGGGATGCCGGGTCTTTACGGCGTAGGTGCGGGCGCAGACCGCCTGGGCTTCCAGAGCCGCCAGCGGCCAGTCTTTGTCCATCTCGTAGGGCACAACGCCCTTTACATAGTCTTCAATATCCACCACGTTGATAACCGTCAAAGTGCCGTCGGCGTTGCAGCGGTACTCAAAGCCGCCGGGGTACTTATAGCCCTTGCACCAGGTCTCCGTGTGCCGTCCCATGGGGCGGATGCCGAGACAGTAGCCGTTGTCCCGGAATTGGAACAAGACCTCCCCACTGCGGGTCTCCGTCACCGTCACGCCGTTTCTGGAGCCGGAAGCCTGCATGGTGATGGTGGTCTCGTCGGTCTCGTCCAGATAGACGAACTCCCGGTCCTCGTCATAGTAGCCGAACTCGTATCCGGACCCCACGGCGTTTTCCAGATTGGCGGCTTCCAGAGCTGTGTCGCCCCAGCGGATGCCCACCTTCAGGGTGTCATTGACCACGGCGGACGCCGAAACGGCAGTCAGGCTGAACAAAGTGATGATAAACAGAAAGGACAACACACGTTTTTTCATAAAACCTCCCAATGGCGAATACCTTGACGATAGAGGATCTGTCTGCTATTATATAGACAAATGTCCACGGTACAAAAACACATCTCATGGACGTACATATCTTAATTATTATAATACACATTGGCCCCGGATTCAACCGGAATCGACGATTTCCCCGGGACCCGAAGGAGGAATCTGCTATGAAACGGTATCAGGTCGGCATCATCGGCGGTACGGGTATGGTGGGCCAGCGTTTTGTGACCCTGTTGGAAAACCACCCGTGGTTCCAGCTCACCGCCATCGCTGCCAGCGCCAGAAGCGCGGGAAAGTCCTACTGGGAGGCCGTCTGTGACCGCTGGGCTCTGGATATTCCCTGCCCCGAAGCCGCAAAGTCCCTGACGGTGCTGGACGCTGAGGCGGACGCGGAGAAGCTGGCCGGTATGGTGGATTTCTGCTTCTGCGCCGTGGATATGCCGAAGGACGCCATCCGGGCGCTGGAGGAAAACTACGCCAAGCTGGAATGTCCCATCGTTTCTAACAACTCCGCCCACCGCTGGACAGAGGATGTGCCCATGGTGGTGCCGGAGATTAACGCCGAGCATCTGGCGGTCATCGAGGCCCAGCGAAAGCGGCTGGGCACCAAGCGGGGGTTCATTGCCGTCAAGAGCAACTGCTCCCTCCAGAGCTATGTCCCCGCCCTTCATCCCCTGATGAAATACGGTCTGGAACGTGCGCTGGTGTGTACCTATCAGGCGATCTCCGGCGCGGGGAAAACCTTCCAGCGCTGGCCGGAGATGGTGGATAACTGCATCCCTTACATCGGCGGCGAGGAGGAAAAGAGCGAGCAGGAGCCGCTGAAGCTGTGGGGCCGGGTGGAAAACGGCAGGATCGTCAAGGCGGAGGGGCCCGCCATCACCGCCCAGTGCTTCCGGGTAGCCTGTCAGGACGGCCACATGGCCGCAGTGTTCATGAAATTCAAGGACGGCTGCAAGCCCTCCATGGAGCAGATCAAAGCGGATTGGGCCGCATTCCGGGGCCCGGCGCAGGAATTGCAGTTACCCTCCGCCCCCAAGCAATTTCTCCACTATTTTGAGGAACCGGACCACCCCCAGACCCGTCTGGACCGGATGCTGGAGCGGGGCATGGCGGTGTCTCTGGGCCGTCTGCGGGAGGATACCCAGTATGACTACAAATTTGTCGGGCTGAGCCACAATACCCTTCGTGGGGCCGCCGGGGGTGCTGTTCTGTTGGCAGAGTTGCTGTGCGCAAATGGCTATATTCAGCAGGTGTAAAGGTAAACAACTTAATTGCACAAAAGCGGATGCCAAAGCAGGCATCCGCTTTTTTATGTTGAAAGAGGAGGTATTTTGTTGTGAAGGAAATTCTCTTTACAGGTTCTGGTGTGGCCATTGTGACACCGTTTCACGCCGGGGCGGTGAATTTTCCCGCCTTTGGGCGGCTCATCGACCGGCAGATCGACGGCGGCACCGACGCCATCATCGTCTGCGGCACCACCGGAGAGGCGGCCACCATGACCCAGAAGGAGCGCATGGAGACCATCGCCTATTGCGTGGACCGGGTGGCGGGGCACGTGCCGGTGATCGCCGGTACCGGCGCCAACGATACTCAGGTAGCCCGGGAAAACGCCCTGGCTGCGGAGCGCCTCGGCGTGGACGGTCTGCTGATCGTCACCCCCTACTACAACAAGGCAACCCAGCAAGGTCTGCTGCGGCACTACAAGGTCATTGCGGATTCCGTGGGCATTCCCATCATCCTCTACAACGTCCCCTCCCGCACCGGAGTCAACATCCAGCCGGAGACCTATGCGGAACTGGCCCAGCACCCCAACATCGCAGGCGTCAAGGAGGCCAGCGGGAATTTCAGCCAAATCCAGAAAACCCGGAACCTCTGCCCTGCCGATTTTGCCATCTGGTCCGGCAACGATGATGAGACCGCCGCCATCTGTATGCTGGGCGGTTCCGGGGTCATTTCCGTGGTGGCCAACGTCCTCCCCGCAGAAATGCACCGGCTGACGGCCCTCTGCCTTGCCAACAACTTCGATGCGGCGGGCAGGCTGCAATTAAGGCTGAAGCCCCTGTGCGACGCGCTGTTCTGCGAGGTGAATCCCATTCCGGTAAAAACCGCCCTGAACCTCATGGGTCTGGAGGCTGGGGAACTGCGGCTTCCCCTCTGTCCGCCCACCGATGCCAGCGTGGAGCGGTTGAAGCTGGCCCTTTCATCGTGGGATCTGCTGCCGGAGCAGACCTCCTGAGCTTCTTTTTCCGGGAAAAGTGCCGCTGTTCGTGAGAACAGCGGCACTGAGTCTGCCAATAAAAAGGTAGATTTCCGCAGCGGTAAGGAAGGGTGTGCGCGGGAAACCCAAGAAGGGATACACCGTCGGCTCAAGTCAAACAGCGAATCCTGCGTATCCGCTGTTTGGGAGCCTTCCTCGAAACAGGCTCGCTTGATCCGCCCCCGGCGGCGCTTCGCCCGTTTCCCTGCGCCATTGAAATCAATATTTTCAGAACTTTGTAAAAGTTCTGAAAATGGCCTCAGCGGGGAGAAAAGATTTTTTCGACACGCTGAGTGCCGCTGTTCGTGAGAACAGCGGCACTTTTTAGAATAGTTATTAAAGAACTCCGTCTAAATTTCCTTCCACAATATCAACATTCTCGTCAAAATAGGCTCTGTGGAAGACCTTCTTGCCCTTCTTGATGACCACGCCGTCTCCGGCGAACTGCGCCTGATTGAAGGTCACGTCAATGGACGCCACCTTCTGATCATTGACAGCCACGCCGCCCTGCTGGATCAGGCGGCGGGCCTCGCCGTTGGAGGCGCACAGGCCGCAGGCCACCAGCAGCTCGATGGCACCGATCTTACCATCGGTAAACCGGGCCTCCGGCAGCTGGGTAGCGGGCATATTCTCGCTGCTGCCGCTGCCGCCGAACAGGGCGCGGGCGGCCTCCTGAGCCTTGTTGGCCTCCTCCTCGCCGTGGACCAGCTTGGTCAGCTCGTAGGCCAGGATCTCCTTGGCCTGATTGAGCTGGCTGCCTTCCCACTTGTCCATGGCGTCGATCTCCTCCAGGGGCAGGAAGGTCAGCATACGGATGCACTTGAGCACGTCGGCATCGCCCACGTTCCGCCAATACTGGTAGAAGTCGAAGGGCGTGGTCTTGTTGGGGTCCAGCCACACCGCGCCGCTGGCGGTCTTGCCCATCTTCTTGCCCTCGCTGTTGAGCAGCAGGGTGATGGTCATGGCGTGGGCGTCCTTGCCCAGCTTGCGGCGGATCAGCTCCGTGCCGCCCAGCATGTTGCTCCACTGGTCATCACCGCCGAACTGCATATTGCAGCCGTAGTGCTGGAAGAGGTAGTAGAAGTCATAGCTCTGCATGATCATGTAGTTGAACTCCAGGAAGCTGAGGCCCTTTTCCATGCGCTGCTTGTAGCACTCGGCCCGGAGCATATTGTTGACGCTGAAGCAGGCGCCCACATCCCGCAGAAGATCGATATAGTTCAGCTTCAGCAGCCAGTCGGCGTTGTTGACCATGATGGCCTTGTCCTCGCCGAAGTCGATGAAGCGCTCCATCTGGCGCTTGAAGCAGTCGCAGTTGTGCTGGATGGTCTCCGGGGTCATCATGTTCCGCATATCGGTGCGGCCGGAGGGGTCGCCGATATAGCCGGTGCCGCCGCCCACCAGCACGACGGGGCGGTTGCCCGCCATCTGCAGGCGCTTCATCAGGCACAGGGCCATGAAGTGACCCACGTGCAGGCTGTCCGCCGTGGGGTCAAAGCCGATGTAGAAGGTTGCCTTGCCGGTGTTGACCATTTCCCGGATCTCCGGCTCGTTGGTCACCTGCGCGATCAGGCCACGGGCCTGCAGTTCTTCGTAAATACCCATATTGTTGTTCTCCTTTTCCATGTTTGATTCGGACAGAGATAAAATAAAGCCCCCTGTCCTTTCGGACAGAGGGCGTAAATACGCGGTACCACCTCTGGTTCGCCGCCCCCTCACGGAACGCGGCCTCACGCCGTGCCATCACACGGCAGCGCGGTAACGGGCGCACCCGGAGCACGCCTACTGAGCCGAAGGGCCGTTTGGGTGCCAGCTCCACGGTGTAGTTCGGCGGCTGTTCTCTCCCCTTTCCACCATACAGGGGCTCTCTTGGCAGAACCGATCCGCTTACTTCTCCGCATCATCACTGTAACGGGCTTCATTGTATCGGATTTCCCGGGAAATGTCAACCCATTTATGGGTGCCATACGCCGAAAATCTTCAAAAAGCGAATATCCTGATACGAATAGGTACTGAGGGGCCGGTTATCCGCATCGTAGCTGTGGGCGGCCACCAGCACGTTTTCCGGTGTCACCGGCCAACCCACCGACACCACCACCGGCGTATGGCGGAAGTTTTCTCCGTCAAAGGAAAGCTGGATCAGGTCGCCGGGGCGCAGATCCCCCAGTTCGCAGGGATGGGCCGCCGGGCCTTCGGTTTTTTCCTCCCGGACGAGGAAGTTATAGAGGTAGGGCACGCCAGTCCACGCCGGGGCCTTCTGGTCCGGGTCGATATAGTACCAGCCGAAGGTGGGCGTGAAGTTCATCACGCCGCTGCCGGCATAAATGCACTGGGATGCGAAGTTGGTGCAGTCGCCCCCTAAATGCTCGTAGTCATAAAAGGCGGGATTCCGGCCGTAGGCCCAGCGGTGGGCGTACAGCACGGCGGCCCGCCGGTCATAGAGCGCGAAACGCATAGACGGACTCCCCTTTCCCGCCAGTCTATGCGGAGAACGGAAAAGCGTGCGTGGTTTCCCACGCACGCTTGAGACTGTCGATAAAGTAGTAAATTCTCCGCGACGGTAAGAAAGGGTGTGCGCGGGAAACCCAAGAGGGGTGTCCCGCGCCATTAAAATCCTAAGTTTTCAGAACTTTTATGAAGTTCTGAAAACTTGCTCAGCGGGGAGAAAAGACTTTTTCGACACGCTGAAGCGTGCGTGGAAAACCACGCACGCTTGGCTTGTTTGATTTCCGTTTATTTGATGACCACCTGAGCGGTGCTGTCGGTGATCCGGGTCCAGCAGGGCTCCAGCCACACGCAGTCTGCCGTGCAGTCCTTCAGGCCGAAGGTCTCAAAGTACCGCCCTTCCTCCTTCGCGGCTTTTTCGGCGGCCTCGTAAGATTCCAGCTCCGCGCCGGAGATCTCGCCCAAGATCATGGGTGAATTGGATGACCCCCGCTGGTTGATGTCATAGGCCGTGCCTTCCTCGTCATAGAAGCAGCTTTTCCAGATCTGGTAATGCATCGTTTTCTCCCAGCGATACCCAGCGCTGAAGGACACCACCCAGCCGGCATTCCGCTTCTCCGCCCATTCCAGTCGGACGCCTTGGGGCGGATCCTCGATGGTGCCCTTTGCCAGGTCCACCTTCACCCGCTCCTGCCCCTTGTCGATCCAGGAAGCCCCGGTGACATGGAGGGTTAGGTGTTCCCCTGTGGAGAAATAGGGACTGTCCAGCCAGACGGAATCCGTGGAGGGATCGTCCGGGTTTCCGGTGGCGGAAATGCCGTTGACAATGCCGTTGAACCGCTCTCCCCGCTCGTTTTCCAGATAGAAGTTCAACTCCGTCAGCCATGCGGTGTTGGCGGGGTCATAGTCAAAGTTCAGCCGCAGGTGGGTGGGATAGATCTCCGCCTCTGTCAGCGTTACGGATTGGCCGTCCAGCAGGAAGGTCTCTCCCACATCAATGACCGTCCCCTGCTCCGTGTAGGTGGGGTCGAAACGCAGTTCAAAGGTAAAGGTAGCCAAAATCTCCCGCTGCTCCCTCGGGTTGTCGGACAGCAGCTCGTCGCCGTAGTCGGCCACGCTGGACTGCGCCGGGGGCTTCTGGTTCTCATAGAGATGTTTGTTGTCATAAACGCCGAAGGTCATGGTCAGGCTGTCCGGCACGTCCCGGTTCATAAAGTCGATCCGGAGTTCCATGAGATCACCGTTTTCAATGCCATAACTGCTGAAGGAAGAAGCGTATCCCTCCTGTTCCCCCGACACCGTCAGCGTTGGGTGGTCTAAATCCAGATGGGCGTAATCGTCAGACCGGATGGAGAAGAACACGTCCACCTGCTTCCGGTCTACGATCAGGTACTCCACCCGGGCCGTGATGCCGTTTTGCGATTGGGACAGCCGGAGGGGCTGCACATAATCGTTCTCCACGGCGGCGGACAGGCTGGGAGACCAGCTTACCGCCTTAGCCAGATCCGCCAGAAGGGGGATCCGTCCGCAGGCCCGGGCGAAGGGCGTCGACAGGTTCACCAGCAGCACGAATGTTGCGAAGCAGGCCGCCAGGCCGCCCAGAGAAGTGCCGAAAAATCGCCGTTTTTTCTGTAAAGTATTTTTCCTATCCAGTGCTTTGCTTACCGTATCATTCAGCGCTTCCGGGGTCTGTTCCAGCTCCGCCAACAGAGCGGCGTACTCGTCCATGCGGTTCATACCTGTCCCTCCTCTCCCAGTTCCAATTTCAGCAGGGCCAGCGCCCGTTTCTGGCGGGTGGCCGCAGTCCCCTGCGGAATGTTCAGCGCGGCGGCGGTCTCCGCCTGGGTGTACCCGGAGAAAAACCGCAGGATCACCACGCTGCGCAGTTCCTCCGGCAGACGGCGGATTGCCTCTTTCAAAGGCAGATGCTCATAGGCATCCGGCCCGGCGGTGTCCGGCAGAGCGTCCACGCCGCCGGGATGAAACCGCCTCCGGCGGCGCAGTTCGTCCTGACAGGCGTTGATCAGGATCCGGGTGATCCAGGTCTCAAAAAGCGCCGGTGTTTGCAGCTGTTTCAGTTTCCGCAGCGCCCGGTACACTGTTTCGTCCACTGCCTCAAGGGCGTCGGCCTCGCTGCCCAGATACAGATACGCCGTGCGGTACAGCCGGGTCTTGATGGCTTCTGTCCGGTCGGCAAATTCCTGCTGATCCATAGAGACCGCCTCCTCTCTGCTCTCTTTTGTCTATTAGACGGAGATGCGCCCCGTTTTGTTCTCACGAAGCGAAATCTTTTTAGAAAAAACCGGCGGGGCTTCTGCCCTGCCGGTTGTTACGCTTGCGCTTATGCTCTCGGGTGCGCCTTCTGATAGACGTCCTTGAGCTGGTTCTTGATGACGTGGGTGTAGATCTGGGTAGAGGAAATATCCGCGTGGCCCAGCATCTCCTGAATGGCCCGGAGGTCCGCGCCGTTTTCCAGCAGATGCACCGCAAAGGAATGGCGCAGAGTGTGGGGGGTGATGTCCTTCTGGATGCCCGCCTTCTCCTGATAGTGCTTGATGATTTTCCAGAAACCCTGACGGCTCATACGCTCGCCGTTCATGTTCACGAACAGGGCCGTTTCCTCCGTGTCCGCGATCAGCTGGGGCCGGACGCCCTTGATATAATCCTGAAGCGCCTTCACCGCGCCGTGATACAGGGGGATGATCCGCTCCTTTTTGCCGTTGGAGCAGCGGATAAAGCCCGCCGGCAGGTTCAGGTCCCCAATGTCCAGTGCGATCAGTTCGCTGACCCGGATGCCGGTGGCGTACAGTAGCTCCAGCATGGCATGATCCCGGAAGCCCTTGGCGTCCACGCACTCCGGCTGTTCCAGAAATAGCTCCACCTCTTTGGCTGTGAGGATCTCCGGGTATTTCCGCTCCACTTTGGCGGCGGCCACTCCCTGTGCCGGGTTCTTTTTCAGCTCCCCGGCAGCCACCATATAGCTGTAAAAGGACTTGACGGACGCCAGAAACCTGGTGACGGAGGCGGCGGACTTCCCGTGGCTCAGCATCCAGTCCATATAGTCCTGGACTGCCGCGCTGTCTGCCTCCCGCAGGTCTATGTCGCAGTAATTATGTAAATACTCAGCGAATTGGGTCGTATCCCGGAGGTAGGAACTGACGGTGTTCCGGGAGGAATGCTTTTCATCGGACAAATACGCACCAAAACGGGCAATATCATCCATTTCCGTCAACTCCCTTCCTAAAAAAGTCGTTCCAGCAGCGCGCGGAGCAGAAACGGCGACAGCCGCAGTTCTATCCACGCGCCCAGACACAAAATCAAACACACAATACCGAAGCCCAGCCAACAACCACGGCCGCAGGCGGAAAACGCGGCGCCCCGTCTCCCCCGGGACAGTCCACGCAGTGCGGCGGCCCGGCCCATCGCAGGCGCCGCCAGCAGAAAAAAGCAAGGCACCGTGACCAGACAGCGAAAGCCGAAAAAGGCCAGCGCCAGCAGCAGGCCCCGCCCGCCGAAGGAAGCCGTCAGGCACCCCGCCGCATAGGCCGGAAAAAAGCCCGCAGCAGCCGCCAGCAGCGGCAGCAACAGGATTCCCGCAGAGCAGACGCCGCATAGAAACGCCAAAACCGGTCCTTGCAGATAGAGCAGCGTCAGAGAACAAACCACGGAAATTCCAAGGTCCTGACTCTGCGCCAAGGCCAGATAATCCGTCAGGTACGTGGTCAGTTCCCGTTCCACATCCCCGGAGATCCGTCCGGCGCAGACAACACCCGCGCCGATCCCGAGAAAAAAGAAAACCGCCAGCAGCAGGCTGTGCAGCCGGCTGGGGTCTGTCCATCGTTCCGCACGATTCCATTTCAAACCGCATCACCTCACCCCAGCCTATGAAAGTGGGACAAGATTTATGTTGCGGTTGACGTAAAACTTTTCTCATTCAAATATAATTCAAATGGCGCCGTTTCGCAAGGTGTTTCCAGAAAATACCTGTTTTTCGGCATTTATGCTAAAATATTATGTAAACTGTATTATGTTAACCGCGTAAATCACAGCATAAAACAGCACCTTTTCTCTCATTTTACGCAAGATGTAGTGTCTATCCCCCGCAGAATCTTCCCATATCTGACCACCTCGTAAAAAAGGAGCGCCGCCCCACCGGACGGCGCTTTTTCAGACGGAACGCAGCTTTTTGTGAGATTTCACCAATCGCTTGTTGGGCCGCTTCCCCACTTTCCCGCAGAGCAGAGCCGCCAGCAGCCCGCCCAGCAGGATCAGGGCCAGACGGATCAGTCCCCGGACCGCGATCCACTCGCCCCAGCCGCCGAAGCAAAGCAAAAGCAGAAGCAGGGCGAAGGCCCCCGCATTCAGCAGACTCCCGCCCGGACCCAGCCTCCCCTTCCCTGCCGGAAGTCCCCCGGCGAAGGCCGCGCAGAAGGCCAGCGCCCCCAGCGCCTGCGGGACCCTGTCCTCCCCCACGATCCCCTTCACCGCCAGCAGCGTCACCAGCAGGACACCCAAGCCGTCCACAGCCGCCGTCAGCAGCAAGCACAAAGCGATCTGCTTTCCCGCCGGTTTCTTTTTTCCGGACATCCGATCCCCTCCCCCAAGCATTTCTTCTGGAACAGCTTATGCCATCAGCGGCCATTTTTATGACAGGACGCACACACCATTACCTGAAACTCCTGTTGACCGAGCTGCCTTATCTGGGCAAAAATCCGGCTTCCGACAAACTGGATCTGTTCATGCCGTGGACTGCTGCGATCCGCAAGAACTGTATCCTTCCCACAAAAAAGATTTCACCCGAGGACCTCTGACGCGAGGTCCTCGGGCATCTTCTTGTTACCGGATGATTATTGAGCACTTACCTCATTTGGTCCCCGGAGCGGTGAAATAGCACATGCACCCGCATCCGATTTCGGAAGAAAACCGGAACCGGGGACAGGGGTGCGGTCATATATTGGGCTGTAAGGAAAGGAGGCGGAGCCGGGTGTTTCGGGGAGGACGAAACTGCATCATTGGAATATTCGCCATCGCCATGGGGGCAGGCATCCTCATCGCGGCCATTTTTCCAACGGGACTGTTGATGTTCCTGGTGGCAACATTGCTGATCGCCAGCGGCTGTGCCTGCTGGAAGCGGTAGAAAGGAGAGGGGTATGAATATCGTAGTATGGAAGGCGCCCAAGGCCATGCGGGGACTGCTGCGGAAGCTGTTCAGAATCCAGGCATAAGGGGTCCCCGCCGCTCATAAACTGCACTGAAGTACACTGAGCGGAAAGGAAGGATACCCACATGGAACTGGAATTAAAAAAGGAGTGTCTGGATACATACGAACTGGGAGAGCCGCAGACGCTGACGCAGGAGGAGACCGCGGAGACCATCGTTCCGGATTACTGCCCGGATATCGCCCGGATCATTTCGGCGGAGGGCGTGGTCTGCCTTCACGGCGGCACAGAGCAGGACGGCGTCACCGGCACCGTCCGGGTGACGGTCCTCTACACGCCGGAGAATGAGTCCGGCGTCCGGGCACTGGAATTCGCCATGCCCTTTTCGGCGCAGGGGGAAGGGTTGGCCGGGTGCGCCCATGTAGTGGTGGAGACGGAGATCGAGTTGCTGGAAAGCCGGATGCTGAATCCCCGGAAGATCTTCACCCGCTGCAAGCTGGTGACCCATCTGGCCGGCTGCCGGAAGGTATGCCTGACCATCTCCTCCGACGCGGAGACGGACCCGGCGCTGCTGGTGGAAAAGCGGTGCTGCGGGCAGACGGTGTCTTTGCTGCGGCAGGTGGCGGAAAAGGACCTGACCTTTTCGGAGACCATGTCCCTGTCGCTAGGCCGGGAGGGTGCGGCGGAGCTGCTCCACTGCCGGGCCAACGGCATCGTGACGGAGACTAAGGCCATTGGCAACAAGCTGATCTTCAAGGGGGTCTTTTGGGTTTCCGCACTGTACCGCACCATCGGCGGGCAGCTGGCCTCCGCCAGCGCGGAGCTGCCCTTTTCACAGATCATGGAGACGGATAGCACGGAGGAAAATACCCAGGTGTCCATGCGCCTGCGGATCACCGGGACGGACATTCAGATCGACGGCTCCGATGACGAGGGCCGCCAACTGTCCGTGACGGTCTACTATCACACCATGGCCTTTCTGCGGGAGACACGGGAGGTCACGCTGCTGACGGACCTCTACTCCACCGCTTACGAGACCCGCTATGAGCCAAGTCAGCTGGATCTGTGCAGCCTGTATGAGTCCGTGACCCGGCGGCAGACCGTCCGGGAGGTGCTGGAGATCGGCGTGGCGGCGGAGGCGGTGCTGTCCCTGTGCGCCGACTGCGGGGCGGTGTCCGTCAGCCGGGAGGGAGAAACTACTCAGCTGCGGACGGCGGTGACGGTCCGGGCGCTGTATCTGGACGAGGGGGGCGCCTGTTTGTCGGCGGAGCGCTGTATCGACGTCTGCTGCCCCATGGAGCTGCCAAAGGACTGTACCGTGTCCGCCCGTGCCTTCTGTGGGGAGGAAATTCAGGGAACTTTGGGAGACCGTGGCATCGAGGTCCGATTCCCGGTTGATTTTCAGGTGGAGGTCTGCGGCCGGTGCCGCAAGCTGTGCGTGGCCTCCGCCGTGCTGGACGAGAGTACGCCCAAGGACCTGTCCAACGCGCCATCCCTGATTTTGCGCTGCGTGGGGAAGCAGGAATCCGCGTGGGAGGTGGCGAAGCGCTACGACACCACCATCGCGGACATTTTAGCAGCAAATCAGTTGGAGCAGGAATCCGAGATCCCCTGCGAACGGCTCCTGCTGATTCCGAAAAAGAGGGCGTAAGAAATCGAAGCCAATCCCAAACAGAAGTCCGCAAAAAGTCCGGTACGTGTCTCTTTCAAAAAAGAATCGTGCAGCCCCCTCGTTTTGGCTGCCAACGCAAAAAGGCTTGCTGTCGATTGACAGCAAGCTTTTTTAGTCTCTGTATCGGATCGCAACAGGGCGACAGTTGGGCCAGTGGTTCCCACATGGGATCATGAGCACTCCACCGCGACCTTGATCACGTTGTCTCGCCGGTTTTCAAAGAGCTCGTAGGCCTCTTCGATCCTGCTGAGGGGATAGGTGTGGGTGATGAGCGGCTCGGTGTCCAGTTTCCCCTCCGCGATGAGACGCAGCGTTTCCTCGCAGTTGCAGCCGTCCACGCCGCCGGTCTTGAAGGTGAGGTTCTTGCCGTACATATCCGGCAGCGGCAGGATCTGGGCCTTGTCATACAGTGCCACCACCGTCACGATGGCGTTGGGTCTCACGCACTCCCAGGCCAGACGGAAGGTAGATTCCGCGCCGGCCACCTCCAACACCACGTCCGCGCCGCCGTGGTCGCTGTTGGTGCGTACAAAATTCAGGCACTCGTCCGGCGAGACCGTCAGCACCTCCGGATAATGCCTGTTGATGAAGCGGACGCGGCTCTCATCCTTTTCGCAGACAATGATGTGCTTCGGCTGTTTCAGCATCACGCAGAGCAACGTGCAAATTCCGGTGGGGCCTGCTCCGAGGATCAACACGGTGTCCTCCGCTGTGATCTCAGAAATACGAGCCGCCCAGAAGCCGGTGGCGAGGACGTCCCCCACCAGCAAAGCCTGCCGGTCGGTGACGCCGTCTGGAATCTTGTTCAGACCCTGATCGGCGAAGGGTACCCGCACGTATTCCGTCTGGCCGCCGTCAATGCGGCAGCCCAAGGCCCAGCCGCCGTTTTCATCGGTACAGTTGTTTACAAAGCCCTTCTTACAGAAAAAGCACTCACCGCAGAAGGTCTCCACATTCACCGTCACCCGGTCCCCCGGCTTGACATGGGTCACGGCGCTACCCACCGATTCCACAACGCCCACCATCTCATGGCCCACCGTGATACCGGGAACGGCCCGGGGAACGCTGCCATGCTTGATGTGCAGATCGCTGGAGCAGATGCTGGCCAGCGTCACCTTCACAATGGCGTCCCGCTCGTGCAGCAGCACTGGCTTCGGCTTTTCCAGCAATGCAAATTTTCCCTTTTCAACGTATGTGTAAGCCTGCATTTCCTGATCCTTCCATTCATTTCAGTTGATTGATATATGTTACCACAGCATACCGTTTTCCGCAAGGAGAAGCAGGCCCGATGAGAACGCAGCGCTCTGATTGCGAGCCGGAGTGTTTCCAACCCTCCATTTTGACGCAGAAAAGCGCCCCGCTTGTGAGACTGGCATATCTCACAAACGGGGCGCAAATATGGGGCGTACTTATTTCCGCTTTTCCTGCCATTCCCGCAGAGGTTTCAGTTCCTCGAACAGACGCAGATAACTCTGATACCGGCTGGGCTGGAGTTTCCCCGCTTCCAGCGCTTCCCGCACGGCGCAGCCCTTTTCCTTGGTATGGCTGCAATCCAAAAACTGGCACTCCCCCAAATAGGGAGCGAACTCCCGGAAGGTTTCCGGCAGGCGGTGTTTCAGCTCCAGATTCAGTTCCTCCGTTTCAAAGGAGGAAAATCCCGGTGAATCCATGATCTCCGCCCCGCAGCTCAGACGGAACAGCTCCACATGGCGGGTGGTATGGCGTCCCCGGCCCAGCGCTGTGCTGATCTCCCCGGTCTTTAGCTGGAACGCCGGGTCCAGCGCGTTCAGGATACTGGATTTCCCTACGCCGGAGTTGCCTGTAAAGGCAGATAACTTACCAGCGATCAGGGGGATCAGTTCCTCCAGACCCTCTCCGGTCTCCGCGCTGATCCGCAGTGTCGGAAACCCGGCGGCGGTATAGATGCGGTACAGCTCCTCTGCCGGGTCCAGATCGCACTTATTCAGCAACACCACCACCTCGCAGCCCTTCAGGGCAGCGATGGCCGCAATGCGGTCGATGAGAAAGGGGTCTGTTTTGGGGATGGCGGCGGAGCCGATCACGACCAACTGGTCGATATTCGCCACCGCCGGCCGCTCAAAGGCGTTTTTCCGGGGGAGGATAGACTCAATGAACCCCTCGCCGTTTCCCAGCTCCCGGACCGTCACCCGGTCCCCCACCAAAGGGGACAGGCCCTCCTTCCGGAATTTTCCCCGGGCACGGCAGGTCAGCACCTCCGCGCCGGTATCCACATAGTAAAAGCCGCTGAGGGCTTTTTGAATCCGTCCCTCTGCCATCGTATCAACCAAAGCTCCGCTCATAGGATTGCTTCTGATCCAGCACGCCGTCAAAGTAGACCTTCACCATTTTCCGGCCCGTGCCGTAAAGAGTGGTGCTCACGGCTCCGTCCGCCTCGTAGACAGTCTCGCTGTACTGGGGATTCGGCTCGTCGCCCACATAGATCTCCACCTTGACAATGTCCTTTCCGTTCTGGGGAATGTCCACCGTGATGGGCAGGGCGCTGCTGGCCAGTCCCGCACTGACCCGGAACTTGATGGTCGTCCACTCCGGCACGGTCTCGCCGCTGGCCGGACTCTGCCAGACAATGGTGCCGCCGGGCTTGTCGCTGTCCACTACTTCCACATCCGCGGCGTCGCAGGTCAGCTTGTAGCTTTCCAGCTGGGACAGCACGCTGTCAATGCTCATTCCCACAAAGGGCAGGACCGTTACCGGTTTGATGTCCGGGCCCTTGCTGAGGATCAGTTTTACGGTATCGCCCTTTTTCAGGATCTCGCCCTGAGCCGGCTCCGTCTTGATGACGTACCCCTCCGTGATCTCCTCGGAGAACTGCTTCAATTCCTCCGGGGCCTCCACGGTCAGCTCCAGATTGTATTCCTTGTTCAGCTTTTCCAGCAGGATACGGGCGTCCTGCTCGGATTTGTTTTCCAGATCCGGCACCTCGCCGGTCTCCTCACCGGCGCTGACCCACACCTGGATCACCAGCTGGCTGCCCTTCCGGGTCTCCCCCTTCTTGGGGTCCTGCCGGAGGATGTGGCCCTCCGGCACGTCGGTGCTGAACTCAGAGCCGGCCTTCTGGATCTCAAAAACACCTTCGATCCGGGGATCGTCCTCCGCTTCCTCGATGGTCATGTTATACAGATCCGGCACCTGATACTGGTCCACCACCGCCGGGGCAAAGGAGCCGAGGATGGTCTTGAACAGCACGATCACCACGGCTACCGCCGCCACCGTCACGGCACTCACCAGCACACCCCGCTTGCCGCTACCGGTGCGGCGGGGCTCCTCGTCCTCGTCCCGTTCCCGGCGGGGATAATTCCGCTCCGGCTGATGGACGGGGATGGTCACCGTATGGCTGGGCATGGTGCGGATGGTCCGGGTAGGCTCGTCATTCTCCTCCGGGCGCAGGTCCGAAAGGTCGAATTTCATCTCCACCTCCGGATTTTTCCGGAAGGCTTCCAGATCCGCGATCATGGCGTCCGCCGACTGATAGCGGTGCTCCAGATCCGGGGCCATAGCCTTCATGCAGATCAGCTCCAACTGCTCGGGAATATCGGGATTGATCTCCCGCGGAGCCAGCGGAATGGAGCTGAGGTGCTGGATGGCCACGGAAACGGCCGACTCCCCTTCAAAGGGCAGCCGTCCTGTGAGCATCTCGTAAAGCACCACGCCGGAGGAATAGATGTCGCTGCGGGCGTCGGGCCGGTCGCCCCGGGCCTGCTCCGGGGAAATATAGTGGACGGAGCCAAGAGCCTCCTGCGTCAGGGTCTGGGCGGAATCCGCCAGACAGGCGATGCCGAAATCGGCCACCTTCACGCTGCCGTCCCGCAGGACCATGATGTTCTGAGGCTTGATATCCCGGTGGATGATGCCACGGCTGTGGGCGTGGCTGAGGCCCCGCATGATCTGGGTGATGAAGTGCAGAGACTCCCGCCAGTTCAGCTGGCCCCGCTTTTCCATATACTGCTTGAGGGTGATGCCGTCGATCAGCTCCATGACGATATATTCCATATCGCCGCCCCGTGACACATCGTACACCGACACGATGTTGGGGTGAGACAACTGGGCAACAGCCTGCGACTCCGCGTTGAACCGGCGGCGGAACTCCTCGTTCTGCGCCAGATCGCTTTTCAGGATTTTGATCGCCACCAGACGGTTGAGGCGATGGCATTTTGCCTTGTAGACGATCGCCATGCCGCCTGTGCCGATGCGCTCCAGGATCTCATAGCGGTTGTCCAGCATTTTTCCAATGTATTGATCCATACGTCTCCCCCCTTCTTACAGCTTCTGCATCAGGACTGCCGTCACGTTGTCCGGCGCACCCTGACTTTTGGAAATATGCAGCAGCCGGTCCAGACAAGTGTCCAGATCGCCGCCGTGGACGATCTCAAAGAGCATTTCCTGATCGGTGACGGTGTTCACCAGTCCGTCGGTGCACAGCAGGATAAAGTCCCCCTGCTCCATAGGGCGGATATACCCGTCGCAGGCGGCGTTGGTATCCCGGCCCAGAGCGCGGGTGATGAGGTTCCGCCCCGGATGGCGGCGGGCCTCATCAGCGGTGATGTCACCGTGGTCCACCATGGTCTCCACCAGAGAGTGATCCTTGGTGATGCGGGTGATCCCCGCCTCCGTGATGTAATAGGCCCGGCTGTCGCCCACGTTGGTGATCACCGCGCCGTTCTCATAGGCCACAGCGGCAACCAGAGTGGTACCCATATTGGCAAGCACCGCCTCCGCCTCCGCCCGCTCCGCCACGGCCCGGTTGGCCATGGCCACCGCGTAGGCAGAAGCCTCCCGGAGCTGTTCCGGGGTCATATCCGGTTTCAGGGCCTTCTCCATCTCCGCCGCGTAAGTCTCCGACGCCAGCGTACTGGCAAGCCGGCCGCCGGCGGCGCCGCCCATACCGTCGCACACCACACAGATGTCACCGTTCCGGGCGATCCGGTAAGTATCCTGATTTTCCTTTCGCACAAGGCCAGTATCCGTAACGGCCCAGGTTTTTATCATGATTCCGCCGCTCCTTTTTTCCGTTCTTCCATTTCCTTCCGCCGCAGCTGGCCGCAGGAGGCGTCAATATCCCCGCCGAGACTCCGCCGCACCGTGGCAGTCAGACCGTGAGACTCCAAGCGCTTCTGAAACGCCGCTACCCGGCGGGAGGGTTTCAGAGGACTCTCCGCCACATCGTTCAGCGGGATCAGGTTCACATGCCCCGGCATCCCCTTCAGCTTTTTGGCAATAAGATCCGCCTGCCAATCGTGGTCATTGACACCGTCGATCATGGCGTATTCAAAGGAGATCCGCCGCCCGGTCTTTTTGAAGTACCGGTGGCAGGCGTCAAACAGCTTTTCCACGTCATAGGCCCGGTTCACCGGCATGATTTTGGATCGTGTCTCACTGTCCGGCGCGTGGAGGGAAACCGACAGCGTCAGCTGTAATTTCAGGTCCGACAGCCGGTCGATCCCGGGGATCACGCCGCAGGTGGACAGAGAGATGTGCCGCATACCGATGTTCAGCCCGTCCGGGTGGTTCACCAGCTCCAGAAACCGCAGCACGTTGTCCAGATTGTCCAGCGGCTCGCCGATGCCCATCAAAACGATATTGGAAATGGGCAGGCCGGAGTCCTTCTGGGCGAAGATCACCTGATCCAGAATTTCAGACGGTGTTAAGTCTCTTACCTTGCCAGCGATGGTGGAAGCGCAGAAGGCGCACCCCATCCGGCAGCCCACCTGAGAGGAAACACAGACAGTATTTCCGTGGTGGTACTGCATGACCACCGTCTCGATACAGTTGCCGTCCAGCAGCTGCCACAGGTACTTCACGGTGCCGTCCAGCTTGGAGACCTGTTTACGGGCCACGGAGGGCGCTGTGATATAGCACTGCTCCTTCAGCTTCTCCCGGAGAGGCTTGGAAAGGTTGCTCATCTCGTCAAAAGAGGTGACGCCCTTATGGAGCCAGGTAAAGACCTGCTTGCCCCGGAAGGCCGGTTCCCCCATCTCCTTCAGGGTCGCCGTCATTTCCTCCAGGGTCTGGGATTTCAAATTGATCATAAATTCCTCGTTATGTCCGCTTCATGCGGCAGATGTAAAAGCCGTCGGTACCGTGGCGCTGGGGCCAGAGGGTCAGCTGTCCCTCCGTCTCCCCTACCGGTGCCGGCAGGGTGAAGCCGTCCCGGCAGAAATCGCTGTGCTCCGCCAGGAAGGCGTCCGTCACCTGCTCGTTTTCCTCCGGCAGAATGGTGCAGGTGGAATACACCAGCACGCCGCCGGTGGCCACATACCGGGCGGCGTTGTCCAGCAGCGCCGTCTGGATCACCGGCAGGGTGAACAGATCGTCTGCCTTTTTGTAGCGGACGTCCGGCTTCTTCCGGATGATACCCAGACCGGAGCAGGGAGCATCCACCAGCACCGTGTCAAACCGCTCCGCCCATTCCGGGCGGAACACCCGGCCGTCTCCGGCGGAGGTGATGATGGAGGTCAGGTCCAGCCGGGCCGCGCCCTCCTGAATTCGTTTCAGCTTGTTTTCGTGGAGGTCGCAGGAGACGATCTCCCCTTTGTCCTCCATGGCAAAGGCGGCGCTGAAGGACTTGCCGCCGGGGGCGGCACAGAGATCCAGCACCTTTTGCCCCGGCTGCACGCCGGCGATCAGGGACACCAGCCGGGCGGCGGGGTCCTGCACCAGCAGTTTACCCTCCCGGAAGGGGGCCAGCGTGGTGAGATCCCCGGCGCCGGTCAGTTCCAGACAGCCGGGCACCCAGGGGTGGGGGGTTGCTGTCACGCCCCAGCCTTCCAGTTCCTTTATCAGGCTTTCCGCATCGGTTTTCAGGGGGTTGACCTGTACCGTCAAAGGCGGGGTATCATTATTCGCCGCCAAGAATGCCTCCGCTTCCTCCCGGCCTAAAATCGACAGCAGCCGCTTCACCAGCCATTTGGGATGACTGTACCGGATGGAGAGGTATTTTGCCTCGTCCCGCTCCGGGATGGGCGGCAGCGCCGTCTTATTTTGAGCGATCTTGCGGAGCACCGCGTTCACAAGGCCGGATGCCTGCCCTCTGCCGGAGATCTTCGCCAACTCCACGGAGGTATTCACCGCCGCGCTGTCCGGCACCCGGTCCAAATATAAGATTTGATATGCACCCAGACGCAGGATCTCCAGCAGCGGCGGCTGGAGGTGATCCGGCTTCTGGGAGCAGTACGCGCTGAGGTAGAAATCCAACAACTGCTGATTCTGGACCACGCCGTAAACCAATCGGCTGCACAGCGCCGCCTCCGGGCCCACCAGACCGTCCCGGCCTAACTGAGCTTTCAGAGCGGCGTCCGCCCAGGCATGGTTATTCCGACAGGACATCAGGACCCGCAGGGCCGTTTCCCGGGCGCCCATCAGTTGTCCCTCCGTCCGCGGTTATTGCGGCCCACAAAGATGAGCACATAGCGCAGCAGCTGCAAGGCGGACATCAGCAGCGCCGCCACATAGGTCAGTGCCGCCGCCTTCAGCACCTTCCGTGCGCCGGGAAGCTCATCGTCATACAAAAGCTGTTCGTTTTCCAGCGTCTGCAAGGCCCGGTGGGAGGCGTTGAACTCCACCGGCAGGGTGATGAGCTGGAAAATCGTGGTCAGGGAAAACAGCAGGATACCCACGAAAAACAGAGATTGGCTGTACAGGACCATGCCCACCAGCAGCAGGATGAAAGAAAACTTGGAGCCGATCTGGGTGGCGGGGATAATGGCCGTCCGCAGCCGCACCGGGCCGTAGTTTTCCGCGTACTGCACGGCGTGACCGGCCTCGTGGGCCGCCACACCCACCGCCGCGATGGAGGTGGAGTTGTAGACGTTTTCCGACAGGGAAATGCTGTTGTCACGGGGATCGTAGTGATCCGTCAGGTTGCCGGAGCAGGGCCGGATGGCCACGTTGTAGACGCCGTGGGCCCGCAGCACCGCCTCCGCCGCCTGGGCGCCGGTGAGACGCCGCCGGTTGGCAACACCGCTGTATCGCTTGAAGTTTCCGCTGACCTGCGCCTGCGCCCACAGGGACAACAGGAGCACCGGGATCAGCAAAATGCAGTAGATATTATTCGCTAAAAAATCGCCGTAACCGCCGTAATAACCGTAATAAGGCATGGCGTTCCTCCAATCAGATATTCATGGGATGGCCCAGCAGATAGGCCGCCGCGCTCATGCGCTTGCCGCCCTCCGCCTGAAGCTCCGTGATCCAAAGACTCTGCCTGTCGCCGCAGGCCACCTCGATGCCCTTCTTTCCGGCGGAAAGCAGAGTGCCGGGAGCCTTATCCGTAGCCGTGCCCACGGCTGTTTTGTAAATTTTGAACCTCTGGCCCACCAGCTCCGCCGTGGCGCAGGGCCAGGGGATCAGTCCCCGCACTTGGTTGCGGATGGCCGCCACAGGCTTCGTCCAGTCAATAGGAGACAGCTCACGGGAAAGCATGGGCGCAAAGGTGGCCTGTGCGCTGTCCTGCGGAGTTCGAGGGGCCGTCCCCGCCGCCAGCAGAGGAAGGGCCTCCGCCAGTGCCTCCGCGCCGACCTTTGCCAACCGGTCCCACAGAGAAGGCAGATCCTCCTCCGGGTCGATGGGCGTTTTCGCCGTGAGGATCACATCGCCGGCATCCAGTTCCTCTGCCATATACATGATGGAAACGCCGGTCTCCGCGTCACCGTTGAGCATGGCCCAGTTGATAGGGGCGGAGCCCCGGTATTTGGGCAGCAGGGACGCATGGACATTCACGCAGCCAAGGGGCGGTGCGTCCAGAATGTCCTTGGGCAGAATACGGCCATAGGCCACCACCACGATCAGCTCCGGGGCCAGCGACTTCACCAGCTCCAGGGCCGTACCGTCCCGCAGCTTGGTCGGCTGATACACAGTCAGGCCATGTGACAAGGCATATTCCTTCACAGGAGAAAAGGTCACTTTGTTCCGGTTCCGGGGCTTATCCGGCTGGGTGAACACGCCGCAGATCTCGTGGCCGTCCTCCACCAGCCGTTTCAGGGACACCGCCGCGAAATCCGGCGTGCCCATAAACAGGATGCGCATTATTCCTCGTCCTCCAGATAGTCCTTCAATTCCTCCTCGGTGAGGAAGTGGTCGATGTGCTCCACGAACAGGTGGCCGTCCAGATGCTCGATCTCATGGCAGAAGGCCCGGGCCGTCAGGCCCTCGGCCTCCGCCTCGAACCAGTCGCCGTCCCGGTCCTGCGCCCGGACCCGCACCCGGTTGGGCCGGGTGACGATGCCCCACTTGCCGGGGACGCTGAGGCAGCCCTCCAGCCCGGTCTGCTCGCCGCTCTGGGCGATGATCTCCGGGTTGATGAGCTCCAAATATTCCTCCGCTTCCTCGTCCAGCACCAGACAGACCCGGCGTAAAATCCCCACCTGGGGCGCCGCCAGTCCCGCGCCGTTGGCGTCTGCCAGCGTCTCCGCCATATCGTCCAGCAGGTCATGCAGCCGCCGGTCAAATTTTGTCACCGGGCGGCAGACCTTTGTCAGACACTCGTCGCCCTGTTCTACGATCTTTCGTAATGCCATGAATGGCACCTCCTTGATTTGATCACGGCGGTCAGTCCGCCGCGTTATGGTCCACAAACAGATTCATGCCCCGGTTGGCGCTGTCTTTGGCGAAGTCCTTTTGCAGCCATGCCAGCATTTCCCGGGTGGCCTTGTCATTCTTTCCCACCAGTGTGCAGCGGTAGCGAAACCGGTTATTCACCTTCACCACCGGCGCGGGGGCGGGGCCTAAGACCTCCGGCTCCCCGGCGGCCAGTTCCGGCCGCCTGCAAAGCTGCCGCAGCGTCTCCCGGACGGACACGGCGGCCCGGAGCACCCGGCCCTCCTCCGTTCCGGAAACGGTGACGGTGAAAAGGTCCGCAAAGGGAGGATACCGCCGCAGCCGGCGCATCCGGATCTCGCTTTCGTAAAAAGCGTCATAATCCTGCCGGGCGGCGCACCGGATCACATCGTTCCCCGGCGTGTAGGTCTGGATCACGGCCCGGCCGGTTTTCCCGCCCCGGCCCGCACGGCCTACCACCTGGGTCAGCAGGCTGAAGGTGCGCTCCGCCGCCCGGTAATTGTCCACATACAGGGAAATATCCGCGGAGAGAACGCCCACCAGCGTTACGTTTTCAAAATCCAGTCCCTTCGCCACCATCTGCGTCCCCAGCAGAATGGGGACGCGCTCCCGCTCAAAGGTCTGCAGGATCTCCTCATGGCCCCCGGCGGTGGTATCGGCATCTATCCGCAGGATGCCCGCCTCTGGGAACAGCTCCCGCAGCTCCTCCTCCACCTTTTGCGTGCCCGCGCCAACATGCTTCATCCAGCCGCCGCATTCCGGGCAGGTGTCCGCCGCCGGCTCGGAGTGTCCGCAGTAGTGGCACATCAGCCGCCCGTTGGCGGAATGATAGGTCATGGCGGTGCTGCACCGGGGACACTGGGGCACATAGCCGCACTCGCCGCACAGCAGCATCCGGCTGCTGCCCCGGCGATTCAGAAACAGGATGCTCTGCTCCCCCGCCGCCAGATTTTTTTCCAGTTCCTGCCGCAGCGGGGTGCTGATCAGGCCCGGGTTGCCGTTCAATATCTCCTGCCGCAGATCCGCAATGAGGACCTCCGGCAAGGCGTTTTCGTTGTAGCGCCGCCGCAGCAGCGCCTTTTGATAGTTTCCCTGCTCCGCCGCCCAGGCGGTCTCCACCGTAGGCGTAGCGGAACCGAACACCAGCGCCGCCTTTTCCCGGACGCAGAGGTATTTGGCGACCTCCCGGGCATCGTACCGGGGTACGTTTTCCGACTGATAGCTTCCCTCCTGCTCCTCGTCCATGATGATGAGGCCCAGATTTTTCAGGGGCGCGAACAGAGCGGAGCGGGTCCCCAGCACCACGTCCACCTCTCCCCGGCGGATGCGCTTCCACTGGTCATAGCGCTCCGTCATTTTCAGGGAGCTGTGGAGCATGGCCACCCGGCTGCCGAAGTAGGAGCTGAATTTCCGCATCATCTGCGGCGTCAGCACGATCTCCGGCACCAGCACCATAGCGGTTTTTCCCAACGCCAGCGTTTCCTGCACCAATCGCAGGTAGACCTGCGTCTTACCGCTGCCGGTAACACCGTGCAGCAGCGTGACCGACGGCTTTGCCGCCTGTACCCGGCCTAAAATCTCCTCAAAGGCCCGCTGCTGCTCTTCGTTTAAAACGATCTCCGGCCCCGGCTCCACATCGTCCAAGGACGGCACCCGCAGTTCTTCCTCCTCGGAAAAGGCGATCAGTCCCGCCTTCTCCATGGACTTCAGCGTCCGGGCGGAGGCCCCGGTATAATAGCTGACCTCCGCTGCCGGGGTCCGTCCCGCCGTGGCTAAGAAGTTCACCACCTCGTACCGCGCCGGGGCGGAGCGGCGCTTTGGCTCCGTCAGAGCGTAGGCGTCCTCCGTGTTGACCGCCAGCTCCACCATCCGGTGGGACTTGTCGGCGATCTTGCGCTTGGCATCCGTCTCGCAAGTGAGGATCTCCGCCTTTTTCATGGCCTTGAGGGGCTTTTCCGCCCCGTCGCCCAAGGCGTCCCGCAGGACGCGGATATCCGCCTTGCCGCCCTGCTTTTCCAGCAGATCCAACACCTGCCACGCGCCGGGGATGCCCACGGCGGCAGAGCGGGCGGTCTCCGGCTCCATAGCCAGCGACCAGATTTCCCGCAGACCGTACCACAGTCCGGCGGGGAGAATGGTTTTCACCGCCTCGAACACCGTGCAGAAATACCGGCCTCGCATCCACAGCGCCAGATCGATACCGGCCTTATCCAGCACCGGCTCCGAATCCAATATCTGCCGGATGGCCTTGCTCCCCGGCAGCTTCGGCTCCTGAACACGGGTCAGGATCAGGCCCTCGCTCTCCTTATTGCCCCGGCCAAAGGGCACCATGACCCGAACGCCGGGGACGGCCGCCGCTGCCAGCGATTCCGGCACCAGATAGCTATACGGCTTATCAATGGAATAGGGCGCGGCGCTGACCGCAACCTTTACCATGTCCGCGGTCTCCATGCCTCGCCCTCCTCCGATGATGTGTTCGATCAGTTATCGACAGAAATGGTCAGATCCATACCGCTGGCGTCGATCTTACCGTCCGCAACCTCATGGATGGCCAGAGTCACGGGCTTCTCGTCCAGCTGGACGCCGGCTTCCTCGGCATCGTCGGCGATCTGGCGGGCGCGAAGGGCCACCACGTTCACCAGCATATAACGGTTGGGGATATGACTTTTCAGCTTGTTCATAGCGGGATACAGCATCATAATATTCTACTTCCAATCTGCCGCTGTGCGGCTTTAATTTTTTATTGTATCAGGGAATAAACGGCGGTCACTCCGCCAGAACAGACATACGCTCCTTGGGTTTGCAGTGCTCGGCGGTGATGATGGCGTCCAGCTCCCGGACGGCGTCCTCCACCGTATCGTTGATGACAAAATAATCGTAGGTATGGGCGGTCTGGAACTCCACCTTGGCCCGGAGCAGACGCTTCTGCACCTTCTCCGGATCGTCGGTGCCCCGGTCCTTCAGACGGCGCTCCAGCTCCTTCCAGCTGGGCGGGGCGATGAAGATCTTCACCGTGTCGGGCCGCTTGCTGGTGACCTGTAAGGCGCCCTGCACCTCAATGTCCAGGATCACATCCTGCCCCTTATCCATGGCCTCATCCACGAACCGCTTGGGGGTGCCGTAGAAGTTGCCCACATATTCGGCGTATTCCAGAAACTGGTCCATGGCGATCCACTTGCGGAAGGACTCCGCATCCATAAAATGATAATGGATGCCGTCCAGTTCACCGGGCCGGGGGTCTCTGGTGGTGGCGGATACTGAAAAATACAGGTTCTTCCGCTTCTCCAGCAGAGCGCTGAGCACCGTGCTCTTGCCTACGCCGGATGGGCCGGAAATAATAAACGTTTTTCCTCTCATGATCCCTCTCCCTCTTGCTCCTTCGGGCTGAACCGCTCCGGCGGCAGCGCCGATAAAATCACGTGATCGCTGTCCATGATGAAAATGGACGCGGTCTTGCGGCCGTAGGTGGCGTCAATGAGCATACCGCGCTCCCGGGTCTCCTGCACCATTCGCTTGATAGGCGCGGAATCCGGGCTGACGATGGCCACCAGCCGCTCCTGGGATACCAGATTTCCAAAACCGATGTTGATAAGCTTCATGGCTTACTCCACGTTCTGGACCTGTTCCCGCATCTTTTCCACCTCTGCCTTGAGGCCAACCACCACCTGAGCGATGGCCACGTCGCAGCACTTGGAGCCGATGGTGTTGGACTCCCGGTTGACCTCCTGGATCAGGAAGTCCATCTTCCGGCCCATAGGCTCATCGGATTCCAGCATGGTCCGCAGCTGGGCCACATGGCTCCGCAGGCGGACGGTCTCCTCGTCCACGGCCACCTTATCGGCGTAGATGGCAGCCTCCTGCAGGATCCGCTGAGGATCGATGGTGGTGCTCTGAAGCACTTCCTCCATCCGGGCCGTCAGCTTGGCGCGGTACTCCGTCACAGTCTCCGGGGAACGCCGCTCCACCTGAGACGTATAGTTCTCAATATAGGTCAGGCGGTTGCCGATGTCCTCCGCCAGCTTCCGGCCCTCCACGGCCCGCATGGCGTTGTAAGCTTCCAGCGCCTGCTCTGCCACGGCGCACAGGTCCGCAGACACCGTTTCCAGATCCTCGTCCTCCTTCGTCACCGTCAGGACGTCCGGGAACCGGGAAAGCTGCTCCGGCGTCACCTTGGACTCCGTGCCGCAGACCTCAGACAGCTCTGCCAGTGCAGCGGCATACTGGGCCGCCAGCTCCCGGTTCACCGTGACCTTGGCCACGTCTGCGGCGGAGGCATCCACCGTGATGAACACATCCACCTTGCCCCGGGAGATGGCCTTCTGGACGCACTGCTTCACGGCATCCTCCGCAAAGCTGTACATCCGGGGCATCTTCACGGTACAGTCCAGATACCGGTTGTTGACGGAACGGACCTCCACGGTGATATCCCGCTTGTTCCGCACCTCTCTCGCCCGACCGTAGCCGGTCATGCTTTTGATCATGCTGATTCCTCCTATTTTACGGGGAAACGCCTTCCGCAAACGGTCATTCTTACCTGTCAGAGCACGTTTCCGCCGGTTTTACACGTTATTTATCAGCAGCAGCAGCAGATTGGCACACTGCCGCTGCAAAGTGACCACAGGCAGCACATAGGCAGGCACAGATTACTGCCGCACAGGTCCGTCCCAAAGGTGGTTCCGCCTGGCGTGTAAGCCTGTCGGGGGCCGTTTTCCATATAGTCCAGCGCCCGCTGATATTCCAGATTGCCGGGGTCCATCTGGCAGGCGGTCTCATAGTAACGCTTGGCTTCGTCCATCCAGCCCCGGCGGGCACATACAACGCCCTTCAGGAAATTCCACTCGGCATTGTGGTTGCTGTAATTGGTAAGCAGCGCCTCCGCCCGTCCAAGATCTCCCAGCTGGATGGCATAGCGCACCTGCTGAAACACGCTGTCCCCGCCGGAGTAGCTCTGGCCGCCGTATCCGCCGTAGGCGCTCTGACGATAGCCGCCGGCGGGGCTGTCTCCCCGTCCGCTGCGCTCCTTAGTGATCTGCTCGTAAGCGGCGTTGATATCCTTCATCTTCTCCTGCGCCAGATCGGCCAGAGGGCTGTCATGATAATTGTCCGGATGATATTTCCGGGCCAGATTCCGGTAAGCCTTTTTGATTTCCTCATCGGTGGCGGTCCGGGGAACTCCCAGGACTTCGTATGGATCGTTCATTCGGTTTCCTCAATCTCTCTGATATTCTTTCTGCTGGGGCGATGGAAGCTGCCGTCCAGCACGGCTTTTCCCACCTGAAACAGCCCTCCGTAAAAGGTGGACTGCAGGACCGGCGTCCACACGCCGAAATCCCACAGCTCAAAGGCTGCGGCCATCTGGTGGATGGAATGGTCCAGGGTCGTGGCAAAGTCCCTGCGGCTCTCCGGCGTCCATGTGCCGTCCGTCAATCCGTACCGCAGAGCTACCGGATTATAATTGCCGCTCTCCGCATCTTTTTTCAAATCGTCCGCCCCGTCGATCAGGTAGATCCAGCGGCCCAGATGATACAGAATCTGCTCCATGATCCGCTTTCGGACGGGGTCCGTCAGCTCCTCCGCGGCGCTGGAAAGCAGTACGGCAAAGCTGTCGGCGGCTCTGTCCATAGACGGGTCCTTTGCCTGCTCCAATGCGCTCAGGAGCTGAAGCTGGCGGCGCACTGCCTGATTGAATTCCGGTCGAAGGGCCGCCGCCCGTTTGTAAGCGGATTCCAGCAGACGGGCACCTGCCCGGTATTTCAGGCCGGAGGCCCAAGCGTGATCCTCCACGCCGTCCCGCAGCTGCCAGTAGGCTAAGATCACGCTCTCGTCCGCCGCCAGCTCCATAGCAGCGGTAGGCTCTAAAAATGGCCGCTTTTTGATCGGGCTGGTATAGCACCGCCCGGCTCCCTGCGCCCCTGCCGTCCCATCGGACAGCAGGATGGCAAGATAGGTAAAATCGTAGTTCAGGATGAAGCGGGCAGCTTGTCCGTACCGCCGGGACAGGGTGTGGCACAGTCCGCAGTACATGGCGCGGAACCGGTCCAGTTCCTCCTCCGGCAAATCCCGGACGGAGGGCCGCACATATCCGAACATCAGAACACCCGCACGATGGTGAAGGACAACCCGCCCCGGGCCTTCACCCGGCGGTCATACCAGATGGCCAGTAAAATGCCCAGCACGGCTCCGGCCACTGCCGCGGTATACTGCACAGCCACGCTGGTGTTGCAGGCCAGCATGATCAGGTATCCCGCCAGAAACAGGATCACCGGGATCAGGTAAACAAAGCTGACGATCTTGAGCATTTTCTTCGTGTCGCTCTCCACCACCACCTTCTGGCCCGGCCGGGCACCGACGGTGTTCAGCGCCTTGACGTAAACGGAAACGCCGCTGACGCCGCAGCCCGCGCACTCCTCGCAGTCATGGCCGCAGGCGGACTTCCGGGGAACGGAGATCTCCGCGTGGGTATCGTCCAAAATTCTTTCAACTGTTGCAATCTGTGTCATGGTATCGCTCCTAATTTTCTGTCAAATGCTGTGGGCCGCGCCGGTTCAGGATTCGGGAATACGGACCTGAATCTGATAGGTTCCGGAAACGCCGATGGTCTTTCCGTCTCCCACCCGGACCTGAGCCGGGATCATATAGGTGCCGGAGGCCACCGCGTAATCGCTGAGATCCGCCACCACTGCCACATCTTCACCGGTGATGCCCTCCATCTCCACCGCTGTGCCGAAGATCCGCACGGAGAGTTCCTGTGTCAGAAGCTCCACGTTCCGGCTGGCCGAGGCGTTTTCCACCCGGATGTTGTGAGTGGTCACATCCGCCACCGTCTTATCCGGATAGCCGATCTCCAGTGTGGCCCGGGTCACGCCACTGAGATTCTCGCAGCCGTCCGGCACCAGAATGGCGTAGCTGTGGCTGGTGCTTTCCGTGGTCACGCTGAGCAGATCAAAGCTGTCCAGCACAATGGAATCCATATCGTTCAGAACAGAGGCGTCACCGGAAACCACAACGCTCTCCGGCTTGATGGCCCAGATCATGTCCTCCAGCTGTGCGCCGGGAGCTTCCTTGAAGTCCACCGTCAGCTTCAGCTCCTTGGTGACGTACACCGGCAGAGTCGCCTGGATCTGACCCGCCTCGGCATGGATGCCGGAGAGGTTCAGCACCTGGCCGTCCTCATCATAGAACTGATAATCCAGATCCGCCGTGACGGTCTCCTTGGTATTCTTGCCGATGTCAAAAATCACCTTGGCATAGCTGACCTTGGCAATTTCCTCTTCCTGGCCCCGGACGGCGATGCTGGTCTGAGAAAGCTGGACCTTACCGGCGGAATAGCCCTCCGCCACATTGCCGGTGAGCTCGCAGCGCAGCTCCACTTCCTTATGGCTCAGTTCGCAGATGTTGACCGTGGCCATATAGAGGCTCTGCTCCTCTACCGAGGTATTGCCGGAGTTGAATTTCCGGTCCGTATAGGTCAGATCCGGCTTCACGCTCTGGACGCCGGCCTCCGTGATACTGGCCAGATTGGCCGTTACCCGGATCTTGGAACGATCCAGTTGAACAATGTGCCGCCGGTTTCCCTTAAAGGTGATGTCAATGGTGGTGCTGGTACCGCTGTCCTCGCCTTCCGCCAGCATCAGCCCATTGTCTGCCAGTGCGTCCTGATTGATATACTCAATGGGGATCCCCGTAACGGTCTGGGTCACCACCCGGCCGTTGAATTCGTCCACATAGTACCAGATACCGGCGGCGATCACGATGGATAGGACCAGATACAGGATATTCCGCGGATTCTGTGTCTTACGCATCTTCCTCGCCTCCATTCTTTTTGCTCCGCAGGAGGTTCAGCAGGTTGAACTTCAGACGGTCCTCGCTGTCTTCCTCCCGGGGAAGCAATTCGTTCCGCAGGAGATTTTCCAGCGTCTCCGGCTTGAGATGCCGCTTGAGCATTCCGCCGATGGCCACGGAAATAGACCCGGTCTCCTCGGAGACGATGACCACCACGGCGTCGGAGTTTTCACTCATACCGATACCGGCCCGATGGCGCATACCCAAGTCGCGGGAGAGGTTCACGTTCTTGCTCAGGGGCAGCATACAGCCAGCGCCCAGCACCCGCCCATGGCGCACGATCACCGCGCCGTCATGCATGGGGGCCTTGACGAAGAAAATGTTTTTCAGCAGCTCGGCGGACACTGCCGCGTCCAGCACCGTGCCGCTGCGGACCATATCGTCCAGCAGAATCTCCCGCTCAAAGACGATGAGGGCGCCGGTGCGGCTCTGGGACATTTCTGTGCATGCCAGCACCGTCTGTCCGATGGCCTGTTCCATCGTGCTGGCGGATTCCTCATGGATGAAGAAGGCCACCAGACGGCGGCTGCCCACCTGCTCCAGTACCCGGCGGATCTCCGGCTGGAACAGAATGATGAGGGCCAGCAGGCCCAGATTGACCATGCGGGTCATGATGTAATTGATCCCGTTCAGATGCAGGGCAGAGGACAGCACCAGCGCCGCCAAAAAGATCAGCAGTCCCTTTACCAGACTGGCCGCCTTGGTGCTCTGCACCAGTGTGAAAATTTTATAGAGGACAAATGCCATGATGGCAATATCCAATATATCTGAAATCCGAATGGTCAGCAGATACCGGACGACCCAGCCGCTGACCTGCGCGAACGTTACATTCATCGCTCCAACTCACCTCTCTGCGGGTTATAGGCATTCATTTTTATATTATAGAGAAGCGGACTGTAAAATTCAAGGAAAACCGTTAAAAATTCATGGTCCGTTCAGAATTATTTTCCGGTTTCCATGGATATCCACCTTGTTACCGTTTCGGAACAGGAAAAACCCGGAGCACTGCTCCGGGCTTGAGACTGTCGATAAAGTGGTAAATTCTCCGCGACGGTAAGGTAGGGCAGCCGTTAGCGGCTCCGCCGCTTTACGGATGCTGCATACCCCTTGCGGGTAAAAGGTGTGCGCGGGAAACCCAAGAAGGGGAAACGGGCGATGCGCCGCCAGCGGCGGAGAAAGCGAGCCCGTTTCGAGGAAGGCCCCCGATTTCCGGGCGCAAAGCGCACGGAAACCGGCTGGGCCGACAGTGTATTCCTGCCCCATGCGGAGCGAAAAGACTTTTTCGACACGCTGAAGCCCGGAGCTGTGCTCCAGGCTTTCAGTTTGTCTTGGGTCTTATCTCCGGAGAATATCCCCCACGGCCTCCGCCAGCCGGTCCGCCTCCTGAGGCGTGTTGAAGGCGGAAAAGCTGACCCGGACCGTGCCGGTGTCCAGCGTCCCGGCGGTGCGGTGGGCCAGCGGCGCGCAATGCAGCCCCGCCCGCACCGCGATCCCCCGCCGCGCCAGCGCTTCGCCCACGGTCTCCACGTCCCGCCCCGGCACCCGGAAGGACACCACTCCCGCTTGGGCCAGACAGCCGGGATGGGCGAACACCTCTACCCCGGGCAGCCGGCGCAGACTCTCCGCCGTCCGGCAGGTCAGGGCGTGTTCATGGCGCAAAATGGTCTGTGTCCCCTGTCGGCGGACAAAGCGAACGCCCGCCAGCAGGCCTGCGATCCCTGGCATATTGTGGGTCCCGGCTTCTAAGCGGTCCGGCAGGAAGTCCGGCATCTCCTGACTGAGAGAAATACTCCCCGTGCCGCCCTCCAGCAGCGGTCTTGGGATCTGACCGTCCCCGCACAAGAGCACGCCGGTGCCCTGTGGGCCGTACAGCCCCTTGTGTCCCGGCATGGCAATATACGCCGCTCCAAGGCTTTTCATATTGATCGGCAGGATACCGGCAGACTGGGAGGCGTCCACGATCAGCGGCACGCCACGGCTGCGGCAAAGTGCCGCCACCTTTTCAGCGGGCTGGACAAAGCCGAACACATTGGACACATGATTGCAGATCACAACGTCCACGCCGGGCGCGATCAACTCGTCAAAGGCCCGGATTGCTGCCTCCTGATCGAACAGCGGTCCGCCTGCAACGGACACCTTGGCTTTTAGGGCCGCCAGCGGTCGGGTGACGGCGTTGTGCTCATATCCGGAGATCACCACCCGTCCGCCGGGGGGCACCAGACTTTTGATGGCAATGTTCAGGGCATGAGTGGCGTTCAGTGTAAAGGCCACGCCCTCCGGGCCGTCAAGGCCAAACAGCTCCGCCAGCTCCGTGCGGCACCGGAAGGCGGTGTCCGCGGCCCGCATAGCCAGCGGATGCCCGCCCCGGCCCGGCGAACTCATAGAGGCCAGCGCCTCCGTCATGGCCCGCCCCACCGCAGGCGGCTTTTGGAAGGTGGTGGCCGCGCTGTCCAGATAGATCATAGGCCCACCTCCTGAATATCCCCGCCCCGCTGCACATAGATCCGCAGGGGGCCAAGTCCCTCCCGCCGCAGGATCGGCAGGGCCGCTCCCAGATCGTAGGGCGAGATCCGCACCACATAGGCGCAGCCCAGATCCGTCAGGTCACGGGGCGCCCGAAAGAGCTGGCTGCGGATTCCTGCACGGTTCAGCGCTCTTTGCATCCGCTGCGCATACGTCACGGAGCGGGCAAGGATCAGATCATATTCCACACTTGTTCCTCCTTCTCTTCGCTCTTTCTGCGACGCGAGCATACCGGCCTTACGTCCGGTATGGCAGCGTAGAAAAAAGGAGACGTACCGAATGTACGTCTCCTTGTAATATATGCACTGTAACGGTCATTTGACTGTCTCGATCAAAGCCACGGCATGGGCCGCCATCCCGGAGCCGTCCCCGGTGAAGCCGAGGCCCTCCTCCGTGGTGGCCTTCACGTTCACCCGCTCCGGGTCGATGTGCAGCGCCATTGCTATGTTTTCCGCCATCTGCTGTCGGTAGGGGCCTACCTTCGGAGCCTGCGCCAGCAGCGTGGCGTCGATGTTCACCACGGCGCGGCCCGTTTCTGCCAGCAGCCGTCCTACCTCCGCCAGCAGCTTCAGACTGGAAATACCGGCGTAGGCCGGGTCCGTATCCGGGAACAGCTTGCCGATATCCCCCAGCCAGGCAGCCCCCGCCAGAGCGTCCATCACGGCGTGGACCAGTACATCCGCGTCAGAATGGCCTAAAAGTCCCTTTTCGTAGGGGATCTCCACGCCGCCTAAGATGAGTTTGCGGCCCTCTGTCAGCCGGTGGACATCATATCCGTGTCCAATTCGCAGGTCTGTCATCAGCGTCCCTCCCGTTCCGCTAAAATAGCCTCCGCGATCACCAGATCCACTGGGGTGGTGATCTTCAGATTTTCCTCGTCGCCGTCGATGAGATAGACCACCTTCCCAAGCCGCTCCACAGCAGAGCAGTCATCGGTGACGGGCACCTCGTTTTCCAGCGCCGACTGCAAAGCCGCTTTCAGCAGATCCGTCTCAAACACCTGGGGTGTCTGCACCGCCCGGAGGGTACTGCGGTCCGGGGTACCGGTCACGGTGCCGTCCTCGGCCACGGTCTTGATGGTGTCCTTCACCGGCACCGCCGGGGCCGCCGCGCCGCACTTAGCCGCCGCCTCCACCGTGCGGTCGATGAGCGCCGGCGTTACCAGCGGGCGGGCGCCGTCCTGCACCGCCAGCAGCCTTGCCTCCGGGGAGGCTTCCAATGCCGCCAGCAGCACGGAATGACACCGGCTCTCACCGCCCCGCACCACCTTGCTGCATTTCGTAATGCCGTAGGTCTTGCACAGGGTCGAGATGTCCACCAGCGCGTCCTCCCGGGCGGCAATGACGATCTCATCGATAGCGGCTGCCCGCTGTAACGCTGTCAGGGTCCGCATCAGGACAGGAACATTGTCCAGAAATTCCATCAGCTTGTCTGTGCCGCCCATACGGCTGGAACTGCCTGCCGCCGCCACCAGCGCCGTGCAGAATGGCCGGTTGGCCTCCCTTATTTTCCGAAACAGGGAACGCATGATCCCCTCACCCCTTTTTGTCTATGTTTTTCCTGACCAGCCACATAGCCGCCAGCAGTACGGCAGCCAGAACCGCCGTAATGATCCCCTGAATTTCTAAATCCACATACCAGG